>Ga0209573_1005304_pt1 | contig 11745 bp, 9 predicted proteins | sample TNRBio252014_DNA_FD_185870 | JGI IMG/M metagenome (GOLD analysis project Ga0209573, IMG submission 185870) | Wastewater treatment Type I Accumulibacter community from EBPR Bioreactor in Madison, WI, USA - TNR Reactor_6/25/2014_ DNA (SPAdes)... | ecosystem: Engineered > Bioreactor > EBPR >...
CGCAACCCGATCCTACCGGCGAACGCCGATGACCACCGCAAGCCGCTCGCTCGCTACGGCGCTATGAAAAGCGCGCACCGCGAGCGGCTTGCTCCCGCCCAGCTACACCACCAACCGGGACACGACCGGCCCATGCGGCTGAACCTAAGGGGCTGCGCTTCTGGACGGGCTGTAAGTTTCAGTCCGCGGGGGTGCGGCCCATGCGGCTGAACTATCGCCGAAGGCGACGACCGCACAACCTATGTTTCAGTCCGCGGGGGTGCGGCCCATGCGGCTGAACAGAAGTTGGCGGCGATCCAGAACGGGGCTGGTTTCAGTCCGCGGGGGTGCGGCCCATGCGGCTGAACCGGTCGTCGCCCAGGGTGACGTTCAGGAAGTGTTTCAGTCCGCGGGGGTGCGGCCCATGCGGCTGAACTATTACACCGAAACAGGCGTCATCCTGACGGGTTTCAGTCCGCGGGGGTGCGGCCCATGCGGCTGAACAGAGCGGAAGGCCATCGGCGACGACATTGCCGGTTTCAGTCCGCGGGGGTGCGGCCCATGCGGCTGAACCTACCTCTCCCGAGATCTTTGTCAAGGCCTGATTTTTCAGGCCGGTTTCCACGCACAGGCAAAGAAATTTTCAAAAAATCAGAAAAAACATGGGTAAGTGGAAAAAACAAAGTCGCGCCGCCGCTGCGCCTCCGCGGGGCCGCGCCGCTATGCCGCCGCGCCCCCGCGTGCTAAGGAGCGCTGCCGGCGGAAGGAAACAGAGACAGGACGGATGAGCGAGCCCCATCAGACCAGCGCGAAAAAAGGCCACGAAGGCGGCTTCGAGGAGACGGTCAAGGTCATCGTTCAGGCGCTGCTGATCGCCCTCGTCGTGCGCACGGTGTTGTTTCAACCCTTCAATATCCCGTCCGGCTCGATGATTCCGACGCTGGAGATCGGCGATTATCTCTTCGTCTCGAAATATTCCTACGGCTATTCCAAACACTCCATGCCGTTCTCGCCGCCGCTCTTCTCCGGCCGCATCCTGTCCTCGCCGCCCAAGCGCGGCGATGTCGTCGTGTTCAAGCTGCCACGCGACAACTCCACCGATTACATCAAGCGCGTCGTCGGCATGCCGGGCGAGAAAATCCAGCTCATCGACGGGCGCCTCTACATCAACGGCCAGATCGTGCCGCGCACGCCGGCGAAAAAGGCCGTCGCCAGAAACGCCTACGGCCATATGACCGAAATGGCCACCTATACCGAGACGCTGCCCGGCGGCGTCTCGCATACGATCATCGAGATCGACGGCGACAGCGGCATCAACGATTCCACCGGCGTCTTCGAGGTGCCGCCCGGCCATTATTTCATGATGGGCGACAACCGCGACAATTCCACCGATTCGCGCGTGCCGCCCGATCAGGGCGGCGTCGGCTTCGTGCCTTTCGAGAATCTCGTCGGCCGCGCCGAGGTCATCTTCTTCTCGGTGCAGGAGGGGGAGGCCGCCTGGCAGTTCTGGCGCTGGCCCTGGTCGATGCGCCTGAACCGGCTCTTCCAGCCGGTGCGGTGATGGCGAAGGCGCGCAGCGATTTTTCCGACCTCGAAAGCCGCATCGGCCATTCCTTCGCGGACAACGCGATAATCGAACTGGCGTTGACCCACGTCAGCCATTCGCATGGCCGTGGCCCGTCCTATCAGCGTCTCGAATTTCTCGGCGACCGCGTGCTCGGCCTCGCTGTCGCCGCCATGCTCTACCGCGCCTTTCCGAAAGAGGAGGAGGGCAAACTCTCGCGCCGCCTCGCCGAACTCGTGCGCAAGGAGAGCTGCGCCGATGTGGCGCGCGACTGGCGCGTCGGCGCCGTCCTGCGGCTCGGCGACAGCGAGGCGCAGAATGGCGGCGCGGAGAAGACCGCGATCCTTGGCGACGTCTGCGAGGCGATCATCGGCGCCGTTTTTCTCGACGCCGGCTATGAGGCGGCGGCGCGTCTCGTCGAACGCGCCTGGGAGCCGCGCATGCGCGCGCCGCGCCGGCCGTTGCGCGACGCCAAGACGACGTTGCAGGAATGGGCGCAGGCGCGCGGCCTGCCGACGCCGGCCTATGCCATCGCCGCCCGCACCGGCCCCGACCACGCGCCGAAATTCGTGATTTCCGTCGCTGTCGAAGGCTTCGCGTCCGCCGAGGCCTCCGGCGGCTCCCGCCGCGCCGCCGAACAGGCCGCGGCCGCCATCTTCATGCGCCGCGAGGGCGTTTCTCCCGCGCCGGCCTAGGGTTTTGTCATGACAGAAAACGCCGCCACACGTTGCGGGTTCGTCGCGCTGATCGGCGCGCCCAACGCCGGAAAATCGACGCTGCTCAACGCCCTCGTCGGCGCCAAGGTCTCCATTGTCTCGCGCAAGGTGCAGACGACGCGGGCGCTGGTGCGCGGCATCGCGCTCGAAGGCGCCGCGCAGATCATCTTCGTCGACACGCCCGGCATTTTCCGGCCGAAGCGCCGTCTCGACCGCGCCATGGTGACATCCGCCTGGGGCGGCGCCGGCGACGCCGACGCCATCGCGCTGCTCGTCGACGCGCGCAAGGGACTCGATGAGGAGGTCGAGGCGATCCTGTCGAAATTGCCGGAGCTGAAGGCCCCGAAAATCCTCGTCCTCAACAAGATCGACACGATCGGGACGGAAAAGCTGCTTGGCCTGGCCGCCGACCTGAATGCGAGGATCCCTTTCGCCGAGACCTTCATGATCTCGGCGCTGAAGGGCCACGGCGTGCCGAAACTGCGCGAGAAGCTGGCGGCGATGATGCAGCCCGGCCCCTGGCTCTACCCCGAGGACCAGGTGTCCGACGCGCCCTTGCGTTCGCTGGCCGCCGAAATCACGCGCGAAAAAATCTTCGAGCGCCTGCACGACGAGCTGCCCTATCAGTCAACCGTCGAAACAGAGTTGTGGAAGGACATGCCCGACGGCTCCGCCCGCGTCGAGCAGACGATTTACGTCATGCGCGAGGGCCACAAGAAGATCGTCATCGGCGAGGGCGGCCGCACCATCAAATCCATCGGCTCCGCCGCGCGGAAAGAGATCATGGAGGCGGCCGAGCAGAAGGTGCATCTGTTCCTGTTCGTCAAGGTGCGCGAGAACTGGGCCGACGACCCCGAGCGCTATCGCGAGATGGGGCTGGAGTTTCCGAAGGAGTAGGCGAGCCTCCCTCGCCGGAGATCCGGCAAATCCCGCAAGGGGAGAAGGAACACGGCGGCTCCGCGCGTCTTTGCCGGGGACCGGCGGGAGGAGATGTCTGCGCCCATGGAATGGTCCGACGAAGCCCTCGTCATCGGCGTCCGCAAGCATGGCGAATCCTCCGTCATCGTCGAGGCGATGACGCGCGATCACGGGCGGCATCTGGGCATCGTCAAGGGCGGCCGCTCGGCGCGGCTGCGCCCCGTGCTTCAGCCGGGCAACAGCGTCGATCTGGTCTGGCGCGCGCGGCTGGAGGAGCATCTCGGCGTCTATGCGGTGGAGCCGCGCACGCCGCGCGCCGCGCGCGTCATGGCCAGCGCGCCGGCGCTGCACGCCGTGCATCACGTCGGCGCGCTGCTGCGCCTGCTGCCGGAGCGCGATCCCCATTCCGCGCTTTACGAGACCGCGCAACTCATCGCCGATCATTGCGACGAACCGCGCGTCGCGCCGGCGCTGATCGTGCGCATGGAGCTGGCGATCCTGTCGGAGCTGGGTTTCCGGCTCGATCTGTCGTGCTGCGCCGCGACCGGCGCCCGCGACGATCTGATCTATGTGTCGCCGAAGTCCGGCCGCGCCGTCTCGCGCGACGCCGGCGAGCCCTGGCGCGAAAGATTGCTGCCGCTGCCGGGATTTTTGCGCGCGCGCGAATCGACGCCGACGCGCGAGGACGTGCGCGACGGCTTTCGCCTCACCGGCTATTTTCTCGAGCGTGATCTGTTCGGACCGCGCGGCTTGCCGATGCCTGACGCCCGCGCGGCCCTGATTGCGAGTCTGGATTTATAGGCCGCCGAACGGGTTGCCGCGCTGGTCGCAGATCTGGCGTGTTTCGACGCGCGTCACGCCATAGCCTTCATCGAGCGACACCTGGCGCGAGACGCAGCCGCGTTGGTCCTCCTGCGCCTGCAGCCGGCTTTCGCCGGAACCCACGAAAAACGCGGCGGCGGCGAAAAGGCCGACCGACATCGCGAAAAGGGAAATCTTCTTCAACATCAATAAACTCCGCCCCCGCGGCCATTGTTTTCGATGCTGAAAACCGCATCGTCTTTAGGCCGTCCGGGTAATGCTTGACTAACCAATTTCGTTCCGCGCCGCTATGGCGCTTGAGCAACATCAAACGGCTTTTTCTCGCATGTGCGAAATCGTCGTGGGAGATCAGGCCTTTGTCCACCCACTCTGATGGACGCCGTTTGCGTGAGACATTGCGGGAGCAGGCGCGGATCGGCGCGATCGCGAAAGAACAAACCGGAAACTTGCTCCGAATCAACCGCTCCGCTAGGCGTTGCCCATGGGAAAAGCTCTGCCTCCACCGCCGCCCCCGGGCGATGATGTCGTCAATCTCAAAGATGCGCTGGAAGAGCGCTATCTGGCCTATGCGCTGTCGACCATCATGGGCCGCGCGCTGCCCGACGCGCGCGACGGGCTGAAGCCCGTGCATCGCCGCATCCTCTACGGCATGAACATCCTCAAGCTCGACCCCGGCGCCGCGTTCAAGAAGAGCGCCAAGATCGTCGGCGACGTCATGGGCTCGTTCCATCCCCATGGCGATCAGGCCATCTACGACGCGCTGGTGCGCCTCGCGCAGGATTTTTCCTCGCGCTATCCGCTCATCGACGGGCAGGGGAATTTCGGCAATATCGATGGCGATTCCGCCGCCGCCTACCGCTACACGGAGGCGCGCATGACCGATGTCGCGCGCCTGCTGCTGGAGGGCATCGGCGAGGACGCCATCGACTTCCGCGAGAATTATTCCGGCGACCAGAAGGAGCCGGTGGTGCTGCCCTCGGCCCTGCCGCATCTGCTCGCCAATGGCGCGCAGGGCATCGCCGTCGGCATGGCCACCTCCGTTCCGCCGCACAATCTCGCAGAGCTTTGCGACGCGGCGCTCTATCTCATCGCCCATCCCGACGCGAAGACCGATCAATTGCTGACCTTCGTGCCGGGGCCGGATTTCCCGACCGGCGGAATCATCGTCGATTCGCGCGCGTCGATCGCCGAGGCCTATCGCACCGGGCGCGGCTCGTTCCGCGTCCGCGCCCGCTGGACGAAAGAGGAGCAGGGTCGGGGCGGCTGGGCCGTGGTCGTCACCGAAATCCCCTACATGGTGCAGAAGTCGCGGCTGATCGAGAAGATCGCCGAGCTTCTGAACGAGAAAAAACTGCCGCTCGTCGCCGATATCCGCGACGAATCGGCGGAGGATGTGCGCGTCGTCATCGAACCGCGCACCCGCGCCGTCGATCCGGCGGTGATGATGGAGAGCCTGTTCCGGCTGAGCGAGCTGGAAAGCCGCTTCCCGATGAACATGAACGTGCTGGTCGACGGCGTCGTGCCGCGTGTCGTCTCGCTCGACGAGGCGCTGCGGCAATGGCTCGACCACCGCCGCACCGTGCTGCAACGCCGCTCGCGCTACCGCCTGCGCGAGATCGACCACCGCCTCGAAGTGCTGGCGGGCATGCTGATCGTCTTCCTCAATCTCGATGAGGTGATCCGCATCATCCGCGAGGAGGACGAGCCCAAGGACGTCCTGAAGGAGACGTTCAAACTCACCGAGGTGCAGGTCAATTACATTCTCGACACGCGACTGCGCTCGCTGCGCCGCCTTGAGGAAATGCAGTTGCGCACGGAATTCGACGAACTCACGAAGGAGAAGGCCGGCATCGAGGATCTGCTCGCCGACGATGGCAAGCAGTGGAAGACCATCGCCTGGCAGATCCGCGAACTGAAGAAGAAATACGGGCCGGAGACGAAGATCGGCAAGCGCCGCACAACATTCGGGCAGGCGCCCGAGACCTCAGCCGTCGATTTCGCCGAGGCCATGATCGAGCGCGAGCCGATCACGGTCGTCGTCACCGAGAAGGGCTGGATTCGCGCGCTGAAAGGCAATGTCACCGACACGTCGGCGCTGCAATACAAGGGCGACGACAGCCTCAAGATCTCGTTCTTCGCCGAGACGACGTCGAAGATTCTCGTGCTCGCCACCAACGGCAAGATTTTCACGCTCGACGCCGCGAAGCTGCCCGGCGGGCGCGGCCATGGCGAGCCGATCCGGCTGATGGCCGAGATCGACGAGGGCGAGGATGTCGCCGCCGTCTTCCCCTATGCGGCGGGCGCGAAAATGCTCGTCGCCTCGACGGACGGACGCGGCTTCGTCGCACCGCAGGACGACATGGTCGGCGGCACGCGCAAGGGCAAGCTGCTGCTCAACATCGACGCGCCGGCCAAAGTCGCGGTCATCGCGCCGGCGACGGGCGATCATGTCGCCGTCATCGGCGAGAACCGCAAGCTCATCGTCTTTCCGCTCGATCAATTGCCGGAGATGGCGCGCGGCAAGGGCGTGCGCCTGCAACGCTACAAGGACGGCGGCCTCAGCGACGCGCGCGTGTTCGCGCTCGCCGACGGCCTGACGTGGAAGGACACGTCCGGCCGCACCTGGACCGTCGCCGCGCCCGAGTTGAAGGAATGGATCGGCAACCGCGCCGAAGCCGGCCGCCTGCCGCCCAAGGGCTTCCCGAAGAACAATAAATTCGGCTGAAACGGCGCGTGGCGCGGGCGTGCGAAGTCTGCTTTGATCAGGGCGGGAGAGGAGGGCCGACCATGCGCGCCTGGACAATTCCGGCGATCGCCGCCGCCGCGCTGACCTTTACGCCATTCGTCGCCCGCGCGTCCGAATTCTGCGACGTGCCGAAAACGAAGGACGGCTTCATCGCCCTGCGCGCCGGGCCGGGCGTTCAATTCCCCATCGTCGCGCGCATGCGCGTCGGCGACGAGATGCTGCCGACGCCGATCGGGAAAGGCGACTGGGTCGAGACCCGTCACTGGCGCGGCAAGACGCGCTTCACCAGGGGCTTCGGCGCCTCGCGCAACGGCTGGATGCACAAGCGCTTCATTCCCGACATGTGCGGCTGAGGCGGCGCGCGCGGCTTACCGCTTCGCCGCCCCCGGTTTTTTTGCCGGCGCCTTTTTGGCGGCCGCTTTCTTCGCGGGCGCTTTTTTCGTCGCAGGCTTCCTGGCCGCGACGGTCCTGGCGCCGGGCCGAACTGGTTTGGCGCCTTCGAACGGGACGTCGTCGTCCGACGCCTTGGCCTTCGCGGCGGGCGCCTTCGCCGGCGCGGCTTTTTTGGCCGGGGCCTTCTTGGCCGGGGCCTTGCCCGGCGCCTTCACCGCCTTGGCCTCGATCAGCCGCAACGCCTCATCGAATCCGATCGTCTCGGGCGAGACGTCCCTGGGCAGCGTCGCATAGACCTTGCCCCAGGCGACGTAAGGCCCGAAACGCCCGGCGCGCACAGTGATCGCGCCGCCGTCCGGATGATCGCCCAGCGCGCGGCCCTGCGCGGTCGAGGCGCCGGCCGCCTTCGCCGCCAGCAGCGTCACCGCCTCGTCGAGCGAGAAGGTCGTCGGATCGGCGTCCTTCGGCAAAGTGGCGTTGATCTTGCCCCAACTGACATAAGGCCCGAAACGGCCGGCCTTGACGGCGACGGCGCCGCCCTGCGGGTGGTCGCCCAGCGCGCGCGAGGCCGTCGGGGCCTGCTTGCCGAAGCTGCGGCCGGAGAGGCCGCTCTCCTTCGCCCGGATGAGGTCGATGGCGCGGTTGCCGCCGATTTCGAGAATATCGTCGTCCTTGCCGAGATTGGCGTAGGTCTTGCCGTGCTGCACATAAGGCCCGTAGCGCCCGAGATTGGCGAGGATCGGTTCCTTCGTGTCGGGATGACGCGCCACCTCGCGCGGCAGGGCGAGCAGTTTGATCGCCTTCTCGATGGTGAGGTCAGCCGGCGCGAGGCCCTTGGGCAGCGACGAGCGCTTCGGCTTGTCGCCTTCGCCCTGCTGCACATAGGGCCCGAACCGGCCGTCGCGCAGGCTGATCTCCTCCCCGGTCTTCGGGTCTTGACCTAACACCTTCACGCCGGGCCGATCGCCCTCGGCCACAGCTTGCGCCTCGGCGCCGGTCGCCGACAGGGTGCGGGTGAACTTGCATTCGGGATAGTTGGAGCAGCCGATGAAGGCGCCGAACTTGCCGAGCTTCAGCGACAATTGCCCCGCGCCGCAGGAGGGGCAGGCGCGCGGGTTGGAGCCGTCCTCCCTGGCCGGGAAAATATGCGGCCCGAGCAATTCGTTGAGATTGTCGAGCACTTCCGAGGTGCGCAAGTCCTTCGTGCCCGCCAACGCGCCGGAAAAATCGGTCCAGAAGTCGCGCAGCACGATCTTCCAGTCGGCGTCGTGGTTCGACACCCGGTCGAGCTTTTCTTCCAGATCCGCCGTGAAGTCATATTCGACATAGCGGCTGAAGAAGCTTTCAAGGAAGGCCGTCACCAGCCGGCCCTTGTCCTCCGGCACGAGTCGCTTCTTCTCGATGCGGACGTATTCGCGGTCGCGCAGCACGGCCAGCGTCGAGGCGTAGGTGGAGGGCCGGCCGATGCCAAGCTCCTCCATGCGCTTCACCAGCGTCGCCTCGGTGAAACGCGGCGGCGGCTCGGTGAAATGCTGGGTCGCCTCAATCCTGTCCTTCGACAGCGGATCGCGCGCCGCCATCGGCGGCAGGCGGCCGCCGTCCTCGTCCTGCTCGTCGTCCTTGCCTTCCTGATACAGTTTCAGGAAGCCGTCGAAGCGCACCACCTGGCCGGTGGCGCGCAGGTCGAGCTTGCGGCCCGCAGCCTCGGCGGCGATGTCGACCGTGGTGCGCTCCAGTTCGGCGCTCTCCATTTGCGAGGCGATGGTGCGGGTCCAGATGAGATCGTAGAGCCGCGCCTGATCGGGGTCGAGCTGGCGGGCGACCATCTTCGGCAGCCGGCCGAGATCGGTCGGGCGGATCGCCTCGTGCGCCTCCTGCGCGTTCTTGGCCTTCGTTGTGTATTTGCGCGGGACTTTCGGCACATAGGCGTCGCCGAACTCGCGGCCGATGACGGCGCGCGCCGCCGCGACCGCCTCCGGCGCCATGTCGACGCCATCGGTTCGCATATAGGTGATCAGGCCGACCGTCTCGCCGCCGATGTCGACGCCTTCATACAGGCGCTGGGCGAGCTGCATGGTGCGCGCCGGCGCGAGCCCGAGCTTGCGCGAGGCTTCCTGCTGCAGCGTCGAGGTGGTGAACGGAGCATAGGGGTGGCGTTTCGCCGGCTTCGCCTCAACCGAGGCGACGGTGAACTTCGCCTTGTCGAGCGCCGCCCTGAAGGCCTCCGCCTCCTTGCCGGCGCCGATGTCGAGACGCGCGATCTTCTTGCCGTCGGCGCCGACGAGCCGCGCGATGAAGGGCGCGCCGTCCTTCGTCTTCAGATGCGCGACCAGCGACCAATATTCGCGTTTGACGAATTTCTCGATCTCGAGTTCGCGGTCGCACACGAGTCGCAACGCCACCGATTGCACGCGGCCCGCAGAGCGCGCGCCCGGCAGCTTGCGCCACAGCACCGGCGACAGATTGAAGCCGACGAGATAATCCAGCGCGCGGCGGGCGAGATAGGCGTCCACCAGCGCATGGTCGATGCCGCGCGGGCTCTGCATCGCCGCGCGCACCGCCTCCTTTGTGATGGCGTTGAAGACGACGCGCTGGATCGGCTTGTCCTTCAGCACCTTTTTGGCGTTGAGCACTTCCAGCAGATGCCAGGAAATCGCCTCGCCCTCGCGATCCGGGTCAGTGGCGAGGATGACGCGGTCGCTCTCCTTCACCGCGCGGGCGATGTCGGCGATGCGCTTGGCCGAACGTGTGTCGACATCCCACAACATGGCGAAGTCGTTGTCGGGATCGACCGAGCCGTCCTTGTCGACGAGATCGCGCACATGGCCGAACGAGGCGAGCACCTCGTAGCCCTTGCCGAGATATTTGTTGATGGTCTTGGCCTTCGCCGGCGACTCGACGATGACGACGCTGTTGGTCAACCCAGCCTCACGAGACATGCAGATTCAGGGGGAGGCCCGGCGCCCCGGGCCCGACCTTTGTCGGCGCGGAACATGGGGGAGCGCCATCCGCCTGTCAAATGCCGGCTTGCCGCGCGCCGCGCCGCGCGGCGCTGGACAAGGCGGGGTTTGGCCCCTATGCCGCTGGCGGACCCGGCGCGCGGCGCGCCGCGGCGGCGACAGACGAGGCGAAACATGGACGTGCGCGACAGCAACGGCGCAAAGCTCTCGGAGGGCGATTCCGTTCAGGTCATCAAGGATTTGAAGGTCAAGGGCTCGTCCGTCGTGCTCAAGCGCGGCACGATCGTGAAAGGCATTCACCTGACGGACGATCCCGAACTGATCGAAGGCCGCACCGACAAGGTCAAGGGCCTCGTGCTGCGCGTCGAGTTTCTCAAGAAAGCATAAGGCGGCCGCCGCGCCCCTTCTCCCGCGAGGGGAGAAGGGCTCTCCATCACCATCACCAACGCCAGCCAGAGCGCAGGCCGACGACCAGCGCGTTGCGGATCGGCGTGCGGCCGGTCGGATCGGCGGGATCGGCGATGCGTCCGCCGGGGTGGAAGACGTATTGCACGTTCGGCTGCAGCGTCCATCCCGGCATGACCTGCCACTGGTAATTGGCCTCGACGATCGCCTCGTAATCGCGCCGCAACCGCCCCGCGCCGAAGCGGATCGCGTCCGTGTCGAGCCCGCGCGCGCCCTCGGAAAAGCGGGCGTAGGACAGGGCGACGCCGAACAGGTCGTCGGGCCGGGCGGAGATGAGGCCGTTGGCGACGACGCCGGCGTCGATTTGCCAGCCGATGAGATTGCGGTCTCCCGGATTGAGGAAGCCGCGGGCGAAGACGCTGACGCCCTTGTCCTCGCTGCCGGGCAGCTTCCAGACCGTCTGATCGATCATGCCGTAGACGCCGGCGTCGCCGCGATGGCGGCGGGCGACGCCGTTGCTCAGCGGATCGGCCAGCGAGCGGCCGTCCGTGCTCCAGCGCATGTCGTTGAACCTGGCGAAATGGCGCCAGAGGCCGAAGCGCAAGCCGCCCGGCAGGCCGGCGGCGTCCTTGCCCTGATTGTAGCGGTGCTGCGCCTCGGTGACGAGATAGGCGCCGTTGCGCAGACGGAAATCCAGGCCGTGCGGGTTGCGAACCTGCGGATCGCCGGGGCCGGCCGGCGCCGGGTCGCCGTTGAACAGAGCGACGAGCCACGACGTGTTCTGGCCCAATTGCGCTTTCGCGCGCACGCCGGGCGTCGCCAGCGGATAGGCGGGGCCGCCGCTCGGCAGGTTGGCGCCGAGGATGGCGGGCCAGCCGAAGGTGCCGTTGTTGAACAGGCTCGCCGTGGCGTTCGACGCATGTTCGCTGTCGACGCCGAGCTGCCCCAGCCGGATCGAGAAATTCTCGCCGAATTTCTGCTCGATCCAGGCCTCGAACAGCCGGAGTTTCGGAATCGCCTCGATATTCGAGACCGGCATCAGATTGCCGACGAAATTGCGCGACAGGCCGGCGCCCTGAATGTGAAACACATGGAAATGCGCGGAGGCGCCCGACCAGCCGGCGAGCTTTTCGAGATCGGCGTCGACGCCGAATTCGAGTCGGCCGCTGAACGTCGCGCCGCGCTTCAGCCCGCCTTTCGTGTTGGCGAGAAAATCGGTGTTGTAGTTGATCTGATAGAACA
>Ga0209573_1005306_pt1 | contig 11739 bp, 10 predicted proteins | sample TNRBio252014_DNA_FD_185870 | JGI IMG/M metagenome (GOLD analysis project Ga0209573, IMG submission 185870) | Wastewater treatment Type I Accumulibacter community from EBPR Bioreactor in Madison, WI, USA - TNR Reactor_6/25/2014_ DNA (SPAdes)... | ecosystem: Engineered > Bioreactor > EBPR >...
ACCAAACCTTTTCTTCCTCCCATAGAAGAATATCAGCGTTATATTGACGGAATATGGCAGCGCAACTGGCTTACCAATAATGGCCCATTAGTCAATGAACTGGAGCTAAAGCTAAAAGAGTACCTTGATCTGCCCCATTTGCTTTATGTGACCAATGGAACCATAGCCATCCAAATGGCCATAAAGGCCTTAGAATTAAAAGGAGAGATCATTACAACGCCTTTCAGTTATGTCGCTACTACATCTTCTATTATTTGGGAGGGATGCCAACCGGTCTTTGTCGATATTGACCCCGATACGCTCAATATAGACCCAAATCTTATAGAATCTGCCATTACACCCCAAACCAGCGCTATTTTAGCTACACATGTCTACGGCAATCCTTGCGATATTGACGCCATACAGGCCATCGCTGATCGGCACAACCTTAAAGTCATCTACGATGCAGCTCATTGCTTTGGTACCTTATACAAGGGTAGAAGCGTTTTTGCCTATGGAGATATTTCTACGACCAGTTTCCATGCAACTAAGCTTTTTCATACCATTGAAGGAGGGGCAGTATTTACAATTGATGCCGGATTATTAAAAAAACTGGCTTATCTCCGCAATTTTGGCCATGATGGACCTGAAAAATTTGCTGACGTGGGAATCAATGGTAAAAATTCAGAATTCCACGCGGCTATGGGATTGAGTAATTTAGGTTATATAGATGATATTTTAAAAAGTAGGAAAAGTCAAAGCGAGCAATACACTCAATGGTTTGATCGCGACGGTTTTCGGCTGATCACTTGGAACAACTACAGCAAAGTTAACCATGCCTATTTCCCCGTTATTTTTCATAGTGAGGCCCAGTTGATAAAAGTCCAAAAAGACCTTGAAGCCAATTTGATTTTTCCTCGGCGCTATTTTTATCCTTCTTTGAGTAGTATTGAAGTTTTTAATCCAAGCGATACACCTGTTGCAGAGGAAATTGCTAAAAGAGTTTTGTGTTTGCCACTGTATTACCACTTGTCTAAAGAGGAGATTGATTTTGTTTGTAGAATCGTAATACGATCACTTAACTATCAATAGAAGAATGAAGAAAAATATTTTGGTATTCCCTTGTGGTTCTGAAGTAGCCCTTGAAATTTACAGATCAGTCAGGCACTCAAGATTTTTCAATCTTATTGGAGCAAATAGTATAGATGACCATGGGAAATTTGTATTTACAAACTATGTAGGAAGCCTTCCCTTTTATAGCGACCCATCATTTATAGACGAATTAAAAACGGTCTTGAATATCAATAAAATTGATGCTATTTACCCTGCAACAGATGCTGTAAGCTTATTTTTAACATCTCATAAAAATGAAATTAAAATCCCTATAATATCTTCGCCATCAATTACTAATGAGATATGTTCATCAAAATTAAAAACATATAATTTTTTCACAAATGTAATACCTACGCCAATTATATTTAGCAATATAAATGACGTAGAATATTTTCCTATTTTTGCAAAACCTGAAATTGGATATGGTTCGAGAGGTGCTAAAAAGATTATAAATAAAAAAATGGCAGAAGTTCATTTGGCAGAATTCCCTGGAACAATTTTCATGGAATATCTCCCAGGGAAAGAATATACCATCGATTGCTTCACAAATAGTAAAGGACAATTGTTGTTTGTAGGTAGCAGGATTCGTAAAAGAATTATGAATGGCATAAGTGTTAATACGTCTACATCTGAAACAACAGAAAACATATTCTTTAGCAAGTTAGCCACTATTATTAATCAAAAATTACAACTTAGAGGAGCTTGGTTCTTTCAAATGAAGGAAAATACCAATAATGATCTTGTCTTATTAGAAATTGCAACCAGACTAGGTGGCTCTTCTGCTACGTATAGAATTCAAGGTGTTAACTTTGCGCTTCTTACACTTTTTGATGCTTTTGGATATGAAGTTAATGTACAGCATAATATGTTTGAAGTAGAGTTAGACCGAGCATTATATAATCGATATAAACTTTCTATTGATTACAGTACTATTTACATAGACCTTGATGATACAATCATAATAAACGATAAAATTAATACACAGTCGATAGCTTTGATTTATCAGGCAATAAATAGTGGCAAAAAAATCACTTTATTAACAAAACATAAAGGCGATCTAAATCAAACATTAAAAAAATATAGGCTACAACATCTATTTGACGATATAATTCATATAAATCCAGAAGATGATAAATCCTCTTTTGTAAATGACTATAACGCTATATTTATTGATGATTCATTTACTGAACGATCTTCTGTTATGCAGAAAACAGGTTTACCTGTTTTTAGTCCTGATGCTATTGAATCACTAATTGATTTTTAATCTATGAAGCCACGTACTGAAAAAAAAATAGCCCAAATAGATATAGATAATCTTAGTATTATCAGAAATAATGTCTTAGAATTTACTAAGTCTTGTGCTTCTAAATATGATGACGAAAATAAAATTCTTTTAGATATTGCTCCGCAAATACATCAAGGAGCAAAGCCTTTTTTCATTAAGTCAATAGTTGAAACACTCGATATAGATGCTTCTTCTAGCGCTACATACATCGCAGATCTGTGTAATGATAATTCAGATATAATTCCAAATAATTATTTTGATTACGTTCTATGTACAGAAGTTTTGGAGCACACATTACAGCCTTTTAATGCAGCTAATGAAATATTCAGAGTATTAAAACCTGAAGGAATGGTATTTTTAACTGTTCCTTTCAATCTTCGAATACATGGACCACTTCCTGATTGTTGGAGATTTACAGAGCATGGTCTAAGAGCCATTTTTGATAAATTTAAAATCATTAACTTGTCTCAAATTGAGTCCGAAAACAGGTTTCTAATGCCCATACATTACACAATGATAGCTCAAAAACCTCTTTAAGTTAAAATCACCTTCTACATGGATTCTCAATACGCACAAAGTCTTCATGACTTTAAAAAGGTAATAATTAAATCGATCGAAGATATAAAATTAACGTCTTTGATGGATGGTATTCCACATCAACATAATATTCCATTGGCTACTTATGCTCCATGGGCACAAAACCAAGAGTTTTTACGAATTTATACTTCAATCCAAAATCATACTTTGGTAGATATTTACCGATGCTATGAACTATGGAGCTTGTGTAATCAATTAAAAGACATACCTGGAGATATTATTGAGGTTGGTGTTTGGAGGGGTGGCACAGGAGCTATTCTAGCAACAGCAGGAAGTGGGGAAAGTAAAGTTTTTTTATGTGATACATTCCAAGGGGTCGTAAAAGCAGGGCAAGAAGACACTTTATATAAAGGAGGGGAACACTCAGATACAACGATCGAGATAGTAGAACAACTATTATTAGAATTAAAGTTAGAAGCAGAAATTTGTAAAGGAGTATTTCCTGAAGATATGGTTGACCTTTTTAAACATTCGATTATTAAATTTTGTCATATAGACGTTGATACTTATTCATCCGCTAAAGAAGTTTTTGAGTTTATTTGGCCAAGAATGGCTTCTGGGGGAATTGTCGTTTTTGATGACTATGGATTTTGGGGCTGCGAGGGCATTACTGTTTATTTTAATTCTCTGACTATTGAAAAATCTATTAAAATACACAATTTAAACGGTCACGGTATAATATTAAAGGTGTAAATTTTTAAAATCGTAAATTTAAAAACATGCAATGCAAAACAACAAATTTTCAAAAAAACTAAGTATTATAAGGCTCATAATACTTAAAAAATAAAACATTTCTATACATAACCAATCCCATGATTAGCATTATTATAATTACATATAACCATGAACAATTTATTCAACAAGCAATAGAGGGTATCTTATCTCAAAAGGTAAATACAACAATCGAAATCATTATAGGTGAAGATTTTAGTACAGACAAAACACGCGAAATATGTGAAAATTATAAGAAAAAATACCCTTCATTAATTAACTTGCTTCCAAGTAATAAAAATTTGGGGATGACTGATAATTTTATTCGTTCCTATAATGCTTGTAGGGGAAAATATATTGCTATATGCGAAGGTGACGATTATTGGATAGAACCTTATAAGCTACAGAAACAACTTGATATTCTGGAAAAACACAAAGACTGTACTGCAGTTTTTCATAATAGTGCTATTGTGGAAAATAATACGATTATAGGCTCTGTTTACAAAGAATCAATACTTAATATCACTATAAAAGATTTATTCCGTGGTAAGTATATGAAGACTAATACAATTATGTTTCGGAATAAAGGCATTATATCTCCTGAAATAGTGATAGACGATACAACGCTTGGCCTATTCCTTCTTGATGATGGTTCGTATGCTCATTATATTGATGAAACAATGTCTGCATATAGAATTCATGAAGGCGGCATAGAATCCAAAGTCAGTGCAAAAAAAAGTTTTTACCTTAACTTAAAAACTAATATCCTTGTTGAAAAAATATATTATAAAAAATATCCTGATTGGGTCAATGACTCATCTTTAGTTTTTTTCACAGATTTTTCAATCAGGTTACTTTCACAAAAATATATTGGTTTAGCTTTAAAGTGCTTTATTCGAAGTTTCAAATATAGGTCTACTTTAAAATCAAGAAGTACATATCTATATACTTTTTTTAAACAAATTTTAAAAATAATAATAAAACTTAAACCTTAACAATAACAAAGAGTGCCCTATCCAATAGTTCTAAATTATTTCTTTTTTAAAAGATAAATAAGTTTTTGATGGCCACTATTTTAAAAATCATCTCTTTCCTACCTTAAACTAGCAATCAAAGACGCTAACTTAAGTAAATATGATTGCAATAATCGACTATGGCGTAGGTAATTTGTTATCTATTCGGAACATGCTCAAAAAGGCAGGTTATCGGGATGCTATCATATCTAATAAAGAAGAAGATATAGCCCAAGCCAAAAAGCTTATTTTACCTGGTGTGGGTCACTTTGACTATGGCATGAATCAGCTCCGGGAATCGACTTTTTTTGACACCCTTAACAACCGGGTACAAACGGATAAAGTCCCCATTCTGGGCATTTGTCTGGGGGCACAGTTGCTCACCCAAGGTAGCGAAGAAGGCGAGCTGCCCGGGCTGGGCTGGATACAAGCCCGAACCATACGTTTTAATTCGGGCCGTATAGACCCCAGCCTTAAAATACCACACATGGGTTGGGGAGATGTCAAGGTACAAAAGCCCAGTAAGCTGTTTGAAAATATGCCTGAAGATCCCCGTTTTTACTTTGTACACAGTTATCATTTGGTATGTGATGACCCTGCCGATGAGTTGGTCAGTTGTACACATGGTTACGCTTTTACGGCTGGTATAGAAAGAGGCAATGTGCTTGGGGTGCAGTTTCATCCCGAAAAAAGCCATAAATTTGGTTTGCAACTGTTGTCTAATTTTGTCAATCATTATTAGGTGAGACGAATACGCATCATGCCCGTATTATTGATCCAAAACGGCGGGTTGGTCAAATCGATCCGTTTTAAAGATCATAAATATGTAGGCGACCCCATCAATGCCGTCAAAATCTTTAATGACAAGGAGGTTGATGAAATTGTCATTCTTGATATATCTGCCAGCCGGGAAAAGCGCCCTCCCAATATAGCAAAGATAGCAGAGATAGCCGGAGAGGCCTTCATGCCGCTGGCTTATGGAGGCGGTATTACCCGGTTAGAGCAGATTAAAGAAATTTTATACCAAGGGGCTGAAAAAATAGTTTTAAACACCAGTGCTATCGATCGGCCTGAGCTCATTACAGAAGCAGCCAGTCGTTTTGGCAACCAAAGTATTGTGGTGTCCATAGACGCGCAAAAAAACTGGTTGGGGAAGTATAAGGTTTATCGGGATAACGGTGCCAAAGTAACTGCATTGGCTCCCGAAGAGCTGGCCCAAAAGGCAGAAGCAGCAGGTGCGGGTGAAATTTTCCTCACCAGCATTGATCGGGATGGCACTTTTTCAGGCTACGACCTGGACTTAATCAAACGAGTGAGCCAGGCAGTCGGTATTCCGGTCATTGCCTGTGGCGGCGCAGCAGAGATCATCGATTTTAGCCAAGCGGTTGTAGATGGAGGTGCTTCGGCTTTAGCCGCTGGGAGTATGTTTGTTTTTCAACGACCGCATAGGGCTGTGCTTATTAGCTACCCTTCGCAACAGGAGATCAAACTAATTAATAAATAATTTCTACACGTACCAACGCGTACGTGAAATATTCTATGTACTCGAAACAATGCTTATCTCAAACAAAGCAAAACATAACACTGGATAAAAGCAGATACTTCCAAAACATGAGTACCAATTCTATTTTTGCTCAATAAAAACTAAGATTAAATGAAGCGCTACGATGAACAGCTACTTAAAAACAGCCTTGAAGCCAATTATGGACGGCCATACCAGCAATGCTCCATAAGCGTTATGGATACTATTGCAGATCCTAATATAACCTTTGATGCCGATGGTATATGTAATTATTACTATGAGTATAAAAAAGCAGCCCAAGCTCATGTCCTTACAGGCGAAGCAGGCAGAGAAAAATTAGCGACTGAAATAGCCAAAATAAAGACTGCCGGGAAAAATAAACCCTACGATTGTATCTTGGGTTTAAGCGGAGGAGTTGATAGTACCTATCTTTGCCTACTCGCAAAAGAGCAAGGACTACGTCCATTAATTGTACACTGCGATAATGGGTGGAACTCGGAATTGGCCCAACACAACATAGAACAAACCGTAAACAGATTAGGATTTGATCTTTTTACCTATGTTATAAATTGGGAAGAGTTTCGAGAATTACAGTTATCTTACTTAAAAGCCTCAGTGGTAGACATTGAAGTACTTACAGACCATGCTTTTATGGCTGTATTATATGAGCAAGCACGAAAATGGAAGATAAAATATGTTCTTGCTGGGATGAATATTGCAACAGAACAAGTTCTTCCTTCAAATTGGATTTATAATAAATCTGATGTTGAAAATATAAAAGATATTCAGCAAAAACACGGAAGTCTTCCTGTTTCAACACTTAAAAGTTTCCCCTTTTTAAATTACATGACTAGAAGATACTGTCAAAGTATCCTTAAAATGGAAGTAATTGTTCCTCTTAATTATATTGAGTACATATACGACGATGTTAAAGCAAAAATAAAATTTGAATTAAGCTGGAGAGATTATGGAGGAAAGCACTACGAATCAATATGGACTCGATTTTATCAAGGATATATCTTACCTAACAAGTTCAACATTGATAAAAGAAAAGCTCATTATTCAAATCTTATATTTTCAGGCCAGTTATCTAAAGACCAAGCCTTAGAAGAATTACGTAAACCAATTTATCCAGAAAATTTATTACAAGATGACATGGATTTTGTTATAAAAAAGCTAGGACTCTCTAACGAAGAGTTTAATAACATTATGACACTTCCAAGAATAGAGCACAATGAGTATAAAACACAAAAAGGTTTTTTCGAACAATATGCTGCTCTTCGTCCTATGAAAAGAATCATTAAAAAACTGTAATAACCATTGAAACGTTGATTTTAAAAGGGAAAACTATTTTATTGATTTCACCCCAGCCATGGAGTGAAATGTATGTATCTAAACACCACTATGCAATAGAGCTTGCAAAACGAGGCAATAAAGTTTATTTCCTCAACCCTGTTCTAAATTCATGGGATATTAATATACGAATAGAACAACATAATAACATAGAGAATATATTCATTATTACCTATTCGTCTATAATTACTTATTTAACAAAATTTCATGCCAGGAAAATATATAATTTATTTATTCATATGCAAATAAAAAGAATTCTACGAAAAATAGGTCACCCCATAGACATTACATGGGACTTTGATTGTGCGAATTTATACCAAACATTTTCAATATTTAAATCCCAGTTAAATATTTTTCATCCCGTAGATAAATCGAATATATTAATCCCTCCTAAAAAAAAACCTAACATTATTATCTCTGTATCAGATGAAATATTAAAATACTATAAACACAATAATGCCCCAAAATTACTTATTAATCATGGACTCAGCGATAGCTTTGTAAAAAAAGCATTAAATAATCTTCAAAATAAAGTTTCATATAAACCAAATAGTACTCTTCAAGCTTTCTACTTTGGGAACTTAATGATTCCTTTTCTTGGACATGAAAATATTTTAATTATAATAAAAAAATATCCAAATATTACCTTTAATTTCTTTGGATTCTATAGTGAGACAGGTAATTATAATCCAAAGTCCATTAGCTTTATAAAAGAACTCAAGACTTATACCAATGTAGTACTATACGGAGTTAAAAGTCAGTCTGAGTTAATATCATTATCTAGCAAGGCAGATATTTTTTTCTTTTATTATCTTGAAAGCGCTGCTTATAGTAGAGATAATTCTCATAAATTATTAGAATATTTAGCAACGGGAAAAATCATAATTGGAAATGCTCTTTCGGCATATCAAAAATCCTCATTGTACATGCAAGCAAATACTGATAAAGAATGGCTTGACTTATTTGAAAAAGCGGTTAAAAACATAAATTATTACAACTCAATAGAAAAGCAAAGAAAACGATTAGAATTCGCAATTAAGCAATCATATGAAAATCATATTAACTCAATTGAAATCTTTCTATCACGATTAGGATTCCATTAATTCGATAGATTTTGTGTTTGCGATTTTATTTACTATGGCATAGCATATCGGCAGGTTTTGGACATGAGCGCCTGAATGAACCAATCCATATATATCTAAAACTTGACAGCGATAGTATAAAACTCACAAGTATAAAAATATAAAATCTATAAAACACAATGCACAAAAATATTCATCGTATAACACTTATAACGACATCCCAACCCTCTAGTAACCCTCGACTAGTTAAAGAAGCCGATGCACTAGCTGAAGCCGGCTATAAAGTTTTGGTGTTATATTGTTATCATAATACATGGGCATCTAAGCTAGATCAAGTATCACTTTTATTAAAATCATGGCACTACAAACTAATTGGAGGTACTCCTAATGGGCCACAACGCTACCTGTATCAATGGACTCGATTTCGTCGCCGTTTAGCAGAGATTTTTTCTTGTTTTACCAAAGGTGATAATGCACGGTCTCTTACTCGTGCTTATGATGAGCTTCTCCAAGCTGCTATTCAAAGTAAAGCAGATCTTTTCATTGCTCATAATCCGGGGGCTCTTCCCATAGCTGCAAAAGCGGCTATGGCAAATAACAGTTGCTATGCATTTGATGCGGAAGATTTTCATACAGGAGAATTAGATAGCAGCCATTTCAAAACATTGCAGATCGAAAGGCAAGAACAACTATACTTGAAGAACGCTTCTTACATATCAGCAGCAAGCCCGCTTATATCACATTATTACAATAACAAATATGGTATAAGTCTTGTAACTATAAACAATGTATTTCCTTTATCCTTACAACCCTGCTTTAGGACTTCCAATTTAGCATTTAAACTCCGTCTATTCTGGTTTTCTCAAACGATAGGCCGTGATCGCGGCATTGAAGATACACTCATCTCTTTATCGAACTTATATGACATCCCAATAGAAATAGGTCTACTTGGTAATATAACCAATGATCTAAGAAGCCATTTTGAAAATTATATAAAATCGCCTTTGCATAATATCATTTTTTATGCTCCACGCTCAGAGAACGAATTAGTTAAATTGTGTTCTGAATACGACATAGGCTTGGCCTTAGAACGAAGTTATCCCATAAATCGAGATATCTGCTTAACTAATAAAATATTTATTTATTTACTGGCAGGTAATGCTATTATTGCTTCTAAAACTACTGCTCAAGAAATATTTATAAATGAACACAGTACAGGTTTTTTATTTAGTCCGGGAGATACAGCTCAGCTCTCAGGCATAATTAAGGAGTATTATAAAAATCCGGAATTGCTAAATGCTCAGCGAGCGCATAATTGGAACCTAGCTAAAACTAAACTAAATTGGGACAATGAAAAGAATATTTTGTTGAATACAATTAAAAATGTTTGAATAAACTTTTGATAATATCGCCCCATTTCCCTCCTGTCAATGCAGCAGATATGCATAGAGTACGGCAAAGTGTACCGTACTTTTTAAACTACGGGTGGGAGCCTACTATAATTGCAGTAAATCCTAAATACGTTGAAGCTCCCCAAGATGGCTTATTAGTAAAAAGTATACCCCATAATACTCGCATCATCTGGGTCAATGCCCTGTCTAGTAAATATACAAGAAAAGTTGGTCTGGGAAGCTTAGCGCTACGCTCTATTTTATTTTATTGGTTTACTGTTAATAAATTACTAAAAAGAGAAAGATTTGATTTAATCTACTTCTCAACTACGCAATTTCCCATACCTATTCTTGGGTATTATTGGAAGAAAAAGTTTAATATTCCCTATATTATTGACATGCAAGACCCTTGGCACTCTGATTATTATTTAAGTAAGCCCAAGTACGAACGTCCTCCTAAATTTTGGTTTAGCTACTATTTAAACAAGTTTACCGAATCCATTGCCATGAAAAGCGTCAATGGAATTATAGCTGTTTCTGCCAATTACCACAAGGAACTCAGGCTTTGCTATCCCAATATTCATGAAAACTATTGCAAGACCATTACTTTTGGCGCTTATCCTTTGGATATTGAAATTGCAAATAAAATTAATATGATTAATCCTGCTATCAGAATAGACGAAAAAAAAATAAATATAGTATATGTAGGCGCAGTCGGAACAATAATGCAAAATACAATTACAGCCCTTACCAAAGCTGTAAAAATAAGCGCTACGCAACACGGTCAAACTATGGATAAGTGTAAATTTCACTTTATAGGAACAAGTTATGCATCAAACGACTCTTATACTGTAATGCCTTTTGCTAAAAAAGAAGATGTAGCTGATTATTTTTTTGAGCATCCGGGAAGAATACCATACTTTGAAGCACTCAATATCATAAGTCGTGCAGATATTGTACTAATGGTCGGATCTGATAACCCAAACTACACAGCTTCAAAGCTTTATCCCTATGTGTTGGCAAAAAAACCTTTGCTTGCTATTTTCCATGAACAAAGCAGCGTTGTTTCCATTATAAGACATCTAAATTGTGGAGAAGTAATTACATTTTCCAACGTAACAGATATAGATACTTTAGCCCAAAATATATCTCTAAAGATAAATGAATTGATTTTAAAAATACCTTTTACACCAGATACAAATTGGAAAAATTTTGAAGAATATACAGCCGAAACAAAGACTAAACAGCAAGTAGGTATCTTTAATGCTGTAATTGGCCCTTCTTTTGAGTAATCTCGCCATCCTCCTCACCCACCCGATACAATATTACGCCCCTGTTTTTAGGCTGCTCCAGCAGGGGGGTATTGTACATCCTTTGGTTTTTTACACCCGCCCTCCCGACCAAACGCTTTACGATAGCGGCTTTGGCCAAAACGTAAGCTGGGACCTTCCCCTATTAGAAGGTTACGACTACCAATTTCAGCCCGCCGGCAGTAAATCTCAAAACCAGGCCCTGATCGAGGCCATCGCCCAATGGCAACCCCAAGCCATTTTAGTGTATGGCTGGAACCCGCCCGGCCATTTAGCCGTAATGCGGCACTTTAAAGGCAAAATCCCCGTTTGGTTTCGGGGCGACTCTACTTTATTGGACGAGCAACCCGGCCCCCGCCAATGGCTGCGTCGTTGCTTCTTGC
>Ga0209573_1005307_pt1 | contig 11738 bp, 8 predicted proteins | sample TNRBio252014_DNA_FD_185870 | JGI IMG/M metagenome (GOLD analysis project Ga0209573, IMG submission 185870) | Wastewater treatment Type I Accumulibacter community from EBPR Bioreactor in Madison, WI, USA - TNR Reactor_6/25/2014_ DNA (SPAdes)... | ecosystem: Engineered > Bioreactor > EBPR >...
GCCTACGCCGCCTCGGAAGCCGAAACCCGCAGCAAGCTGTCGCGCGACCTCTACTACATCAAGCGCGGCTCGCTGTGGCTGGACGCGAAGATCATGGCCCAGACCGTGTGGGTCATGCTCGCCTGCCGGGGCAGCCGATGAGGATCGTCATCTTCGGCGGGAGCGGCTTCATCGGCAGCCGTCTCGTGCCGAGGCTGATGGCATCCGGCCATGAGGTGTCGATTGCGGACACCGCGCCGAGCCAAAGCCACCCGGCCCTCTTTAGCCGCTGCGACGTTCGCGACGTCCAGGCTGTCCGTGAGAGCTGCGCGGGCGCCGACGTGATCTACAACCTGGCCGCCGTTCACCGCGACGACGTGCGGCCGCGGTCACTGTACCGGGAGGTCAACGTCGACGGCGCAGCGAATATCTGCGCAGCCGCGGTGGCGCATGGGATCGACAGAATCGTCTTTACGAGTTCCGTTGCGATCTACGGCTTCAGCGCCGGCGAGGCGGACGAGGATACCGAGCCCGCGCCGTTCAACGACTATGGAAAGACGAAGCTCGAAGCCGAAGCCGTCTTCAAGGGCTGGTACCACCCACGGCCCGGGCGCACGCTGACCATCGTCCGGCCCACGGTCGTCTTCGGCGAAGGCAACCGCGGCAACGTCTTCACCCTCATCGACCAGATCCGCCGCCGACGTTTCGCCATGGTCGGCGCCGGCGACAACATCAAGTCCATCGCCTACGTCGAGAACGTGGCGGCGTTTCTCCAGCACGTGCTCGCCAGGCCACCCGGCATCGACGTCTACAACTATGTGGACAAGCCGGACTACCGGACCCGCGATCTCGTTTCCACGATCCGCCGGCAGCTCGGCATGAGCGGCGAGCCGGCGTCCATTCCCTATGCGCTGGCCAGCGGGATCGGCGCGATTTGCGATGCCGCCGCCGCCGCCTCCGGCCGAACGCTGCCGATCAGCCGCATCCGCGTGCAGAAGTTCTGCGCGCCGTCGCGGTTCTCCAGCGCCCGAGCGATGGCGAGCGGCTTCGTCGCCCCAGTCAGCCTGGAGGACGGTCTGCGCCGGACCATCGCCGAAGAGGTGGGCCATCCGGCCGTCGCGGCCGCGGAGACTGGAGGAGCCCTCGGCCGTGGATGCACCTGACCTCGCGGAACCGCCTGCACTCCACGAGCCCGCCTTACGCGCTGCGAACGCAAGGCCGGCAGCGAAGGTCTCGGCAGGGCGCATCGCCATCTTCGGCGGCGACATTTTCATATTCAGGCGGTGGTTGATCCGAGATCTTATGGAGGCGGGCTGGGCCGTCGTTGCGCTCGGCCCCGAGGATGACGATCAAGCGGCACGGCTAGTCGCGCTTGGCGCCGAGTACGTGGCGGTGGGGGCGGACCGTACGGGGATTAACCCGCTACGGGACATCCGCACCTTGTGGTTCTTGGCCCGAGCCCTCAGGCCTCTAAAACTCGACGTTTTCTTTTCATTCCATACGAAATACAACGTCCTGGGTCCGCTGGCTGCTCGCTTAGCCGGAGTTCCCGGCGTCTATGCCTTGGTTGCCGGGCTCGGGTACGCATTCTCACCAGGACACGAGATCAGGCGGCGGGCCGTCCGGGTGGTGCTATCTGCGGCGTTGCAGGCATCGCTACACTGCTGCAACGGTGTCTTCGTCCAGAACCGGGACGACGCAAAGCTGCTTCGTGAAGCCGGCTGGGTAAGGCGCCGGACCCCGGTAGTTCGACTTGCAGGCACCGGTGTGGACACTGGCGAGTTCGCGTACTCGCCAGCGGTGTCAAGTCCCCTCAGGGTGTTGCTTGTCGCCCGCCTGCTGCGGGAAAAGGGGATCCACGACTACATCGCCGCCGCCCGCATCGTGAAAGGCGCTCATCCAGAAGTGACATTCGCACTGCTGGGAGCCTTCGAGAGCAACCCCGGCGCCATCTCGCAGGCGCAAGCTGAGGCCTGGCAGCGTGAGGGCGTAATCACTTACCTTGGGACCGTCAGCGACGTCCGCCCTCACCTACGCAACTGCAACCTTCTCGTTCTGCCGTCGTACTACCGCGAAGGCATCCCGAAGATTATCCTGGAGGCCATGGCCATTGGCCGCGCTGTCGTGACCTGCGATGTGCCCGGCTGCCGCGAAGCTGTGACTGATGGCGTCAACGGCTTTCTGATCCCGCCGCGTTCACCCAATGCCTTGGTCCATGCGATCGAACGTCTGATTGCTGAACCCGGTCTCGTCGCCTCAATGGGCAAGGAAGGCCGCCGGCTGGCCGAGGCGCGCTTCGACGTGCGCATGGTGAACGCCACGATGATGAAGGCGATGGGGACAGCCCCTGGTGGGACCTCCGCGAGGCGCATCGCGAGCGATGCCTACTGCTCGTGACCAGGTAACGCGCAAATGTTCTGCCGCCCGGCCCCGCAGCTCGCCCCTGCTGGCGCTGATCCCTGTCGCCTTAGCAGCGGGCACCGGCGCAGCGCGCGGTGAGTCCCTTGAATATCTGGAAGAACCTTCCTCTGTGGTGGTGCGCACCGACTACGCCCTGGCACCCGTTGAACATACTGTTGCGCTGCAGGACGGCTCAGTAGCAAAGTATTCGGTCGTAGAAGGGCGTCTAGACGTACAGCGAGAGCTGCAAAGCTCGAGGAAGTACCGCGGTCTGGTCGTCGAAATGAAGTGGCTTGAGCCTAAGCCCGTGCGGGCGTTGCAGATCCTCACCCCCCGGAAGACGAGCCGGAGCTTGACGCCGATCGCGATCAAGCTACTGGGCCAGGCGCCTGATGGCGAATTCGATGTTCGCCTGTTTCACACGGAGTTCGCCACCTTCGAGCATGAGAGGAGCTGGCAAGACACCGAGCAGGGGCAACAGGCCAGCATGTACGAGGCGCGGCTTCACGCCCCCTACGTGACGCGGGGATTAAAGATCGTGCTCGGCGCCTATGGTGATCACGTGAGGCTGGGTGATCTGCGCGTGCTTCTTGCTGACGCCCCGCCCCCGGAGCCGGCTGCTCCGCAGCCTTTAAGCAAGTCTAGCCTCCAGGCATGGTTCGGTGATCCTTGGGCCGATACGGAGGGAGGCAGCCGCCGTCCGAGCGAGCAGGAACTTGTAGCGCCGTGGCAGATCCGGATGGCCCGCAACGATACCGAACAGGCGATGCTCGGGTTCATGAACCTTGGGCGCGAGCCGGGGGCGCTCACGCTGCGCTTGCGCGACGTTCCACCGGGCCTCTCGGCGGAGTTGATGGCCGTGGGGAAGATTGAGCGAAGGCGGGGCACTCCCCGGGTTGCGCTGATGAACATCTTTTCCGAGCAGCAGGTTCGCAGCTTCCACGGCTACTTTCCAAAACAGTTCGTTGACGCCGACGTATGGTCGAACTTCCCAACCGTGAAGCTGCAGCCGGGAGCTCCAGCTTACGTCTGGCTAAAACTGCGAAGCTCCGGGGAGGCGCCGGCCCCGGGCCTGTACACGATGCGCCTCGAGGCTATCGCCGCCGACGGGACCCTCTCCTGGCCGGTCCAGATCGAGGTCCTCCGGGTGCGCATGCCGGCGGTCCCGCTCATCGAGTCGCGGCCCTACGGCACCGTCAACGATCAGGACGGGCGCGAGCACCACACCACTATCGACGGCGGTCACAGGCACTACATGATCCGCACGATCCTCCTGAAGATGGACAACCCGAAGAGGGACGTGCCCGGGCTTGCCGCCGAGGCCCCAGAACAGTTGCGCCAGAACATCCGCCGCGCCGTCGATAAAATCTATGACGAGGCGGGAAGCGAGGGCTACCGAAAGGACCAGGTCCTCCTGAGTATGTTCGACGAGCAGCACGACGCCAGGACTGAAGAGTGGCTGATCCTAGCGCGGGAAGTAAAAGCGTATGACCCCGCGGCGTTAATCATCTCCAACCCGGTCTTTACACGGAAGCAGCGGCACGTCACGCTTCAGGGCACAATTGAGCCGCTCCTCCCCCTAGTTGATGTTTGGCAGCCGCACCTAACCCTCCTGCAGACTCAGCCTCGAGAGGCAGAAGTGATCATGAGGTCCGGTAGACGGATTTGGGCCTATCGTAACGTCGGCATCCAGTTGTCTCGAAGCGAACGAGCTATCTCAGCCTTCTATAGACGTGTCGCCTACTATGTACGCAGGTATCCTCTGACTGGCATTAGCTTCTGGTCTGCAAGGCGCCATTACGGCGACATGTGGAATGACCATGACAGGGACAGGCTGAAAGACTGGCCGGATGCTGCAGTCGTGTTTCCCAACGAAGAGGGCAATGCAATGACAACGCGGAATTGGGAGGCCTGGCGGGAGGCAATCGAAGACGTTGCCATCGAGAAGATGCTGGGGTATGCGCTCGACAATAAGCAGCTTGATCATAAACAAGCAGAAGAGGCGTGTGCGTTACTGCAGGATGATCGTCCCGTAGCAGCAGAACAACGAAAGGCGAGGGCTCTGGCGATATTGGCAAAGGCCCCGGAGCAAGTCGAGCACAGGAAACCCGGTGACCGTTTCTAGCAGCGTGCATCGAAAACCTACCCTTCGGCTAGGCCCGACCAACCTTCCGCGCGGCATCACACCAGGAATCCTGTCATCAGCGGCCCGAGCGACGGCCCGGGGTAGCGGCCCTCTACGCAAGGCACACGCGTAGGCATCTGCCGAGAATAACGCCGGCACCACGGCGACCGGCCCTCTTTGGCTCGCAACCATCGGCGCCGTCCATTCGATTTTCAGTGACTTCACGCCGCCCTGGCAGGCGCAAACGAACCCCGAGACGAGCCGTAGCGGGAACGTTATTGGAACAAGACGCTTCTGTACGGAACCCAGTACAGCTGCGCCATCTCGCTGTATTGAAGCCAGATGTACAAATACACCCCATGCAAGACGACAATGCCGGTCGCAACAAAAACCCGCAGGACCACTTCGTTAACCATCGAGCGCAGCATGTTCCCATAGACATAGAACTGTAGCGGAAGGCAATATTTGCCCATACGGTCCACGGCAGCAGAGGACGGCGAAACAATCAGCAGAGCAACCAGTGCTACTGCCAACGCGCTGAGGAGCATCCAAAACCGCTCCATCACCTTATCCTTCTCGAACCGCCTACTGTAAAAAATAAAGATAAGCGCCGCCACAAGGTTTAGCAACACTCTGTATGCGGCCCCCGCTGCGTCATATCCCCGCTCGAAGTACCTATCCGTGTACCGGTCGAGCGACTCTCCAACAAGGACGTAGAAGGCGGCTATAGCCAAAACCGCAGCAAACGCCGCGAAAAATGCGCGGTGATGGTCCTGGACTAGGCCAGCCATGGGCAGGAATACAAGAGCCGATTTGTGGAAGGTTGCTGCCAGCAAGCACCAAAAGAGGTACCTCGTGACCGACCCTCTCATCAGTCCAGCGATGCCGAGCATAACCAACCCGAGCGCCATGCTCTGCCTCACGTGGCCCATGCTCATGACGACGATAAAATGGCTTGACGCGACGCAGAACACCAGCCAAGGCGACGCGGTACGTACCGCGAGGGCTGCAAGGCCAAGAACGGCCACCGCCGCGCAAGTGACAAGTAGCGCGGTAAAGCTGAAACCAGCTTTAGCAAAGATAACGCATAAAAACATAAATCCCGGATCAAGGTATTGGAGAACATCAGATAGTCTCCTCTCCCCCGCAACAAAAAACATGGTCTGGTACTGTGACCAGTCAGATGAGACCTCATGCCGGAACCCTATAAAGCACACCAGAAAAATGCAGTATGCGATCATAACAGCGGACCCAAGCACGCCGCGGTTTTGGCTGTTAAACAAGCCCATACTGAGCCACGAGATCGCCGGGATGAGATATGCGGCAAGGTATATTGTCATCGGCTTTTGCCACCCGCTTGTTAGTGCGCTCGGCCGAGCAAATCCTACGGCACGTTGCGTCGCTTGGTGTTCCGCTCGCCCCCGACCGTGTCCGCAAGCTCTCGGCTTAACCCCTTCGCCAGAAGCGGAAGAACTGGCGACCCTTCAACACTGCCCAGGCTTCATAAGCCACCACACGCCATCAAGCAAGGCACGTAAATGCATCTACCCGGCGCCTCCTTCAACCAAGGATCTTTCTTAGGGCATCTGGCCGCCACTCCCGCAGTTGATCATCGAGTTCGCGTTCGAGAAAAGTGCGGTCTTCATCGGACATGCGGACGGTGTCGCCGCCTCCCTTATACATGATCCGTGTCAGCGCAGGACGCTTCAACGCGTCTACTGTCGCGTACAGGCCGAAGGAGCGAAGCGCCTTTTTTACACTGCGAGCGGCATAAGTCACATGGAAGAAGCGCGGATTTCTCGAAACGTTGACAGGCTCTATGTCGTGGGCATGAGGTGGGGCGGCCGGAAGGCTAAGCGACTTTTCGATTTGCTCCACGAACGCGAGACGGTCGCTTGCCATTTCTTCGAAAGCCAGCACATTGACTTCCGAGAACACCTCCTTCCAGCGAGGGACATGGACGCCGTAGCGGCTAGCGTCAAGGATTTCCGGATAGTCCCGGACCGCGGCTTTTAGTGGCTTGCGCGTGGAGGCACGGCGCACGTGCTTGTAGTGAGACCATGCCCGTTCCAATGGATGGCGAAGCGTGATGACTATAGGAATGTCTCCAAGCTCGTGGCGAACCAGCCATGGGATGGATGTAGAGTGGTGGAATAGCGTGGGCGCGACTTCCATGCTGATCTTGTGGACCGCCGGATCATAATGAGCAAAGAGCCCTCGGTACCACTGCAGGCCGCGGTGGTGATACCGGTCGTAGAAGAAGGTTTCTTTAACATGTAACGGTAGGCAGACGTCGTTTCTTGCAGCCAAGTAAGCGTGGATCCAGCTCGTTCCGCACTTCTTTGGGCCAATCACAAGCGCGCTTGGTTGAGGAAGCGTATGGGTCATCGATCGCGGTGCGTCCTAGCAAAGAGAGTCTTGATTGGATCGACCCCGAGTTGGCGGCGGGCCGCTCTCCGTAGCATGTGACTCCAGATGACTGTAGATATGACAGCAGCAGTTGCAGCGCCCACCGCTGTAAACAGTGGTATCAGAATGAGATTCAGGACTGCAGCCGTGATAAGACCTACACACAGTATCCTTAGGGTCCCTTTTTCGTTTCCAGTCATGTTTAATAGCGGCACAATAGCGCCGTTCAGCGCCGCCACCGCATTCGCTATAGAAAGTATGACAAGGGGGGAAGCGGCATCAGAAAAGCTTTCGCCGAAGACCAGTACAACAACAGCGCCTCCGAACAACGCGAATGCTAGAACCCCGGGCAGAGCCACGGCCAGCGATACTATCACGCTGGTGCGCATTAACACCCATAACTGGGAGGGAGCAGAGCCCGGGCGATGACGTGCGAAATACGGAGAGACTACGGTATTTACAGCCTGCGTTCCAAAGGTGATCAACATGCTCCCCTGAATGGCAACCCGGTAAAGGCCAACCTGCGCCTCATCCGTCAAGAGGCCGAGGAACACGAGGTCAATTTGCCTATTTGCAACCTGTAAGCCGCCGATCGCTGCGAATGGAAGAGCGGCCCGTGTCCACTCGCGCCAAGCAATGGACTGGGTGCGGATCGCCTTAACCGGCACCGGCAAAAGCAGCCTGAAGGCAGCCATCAGCAAGATTGCGGCAACTGCCGTCGCGGCGACTTGGGTTTGCATCGCGATGGCTGGCGTCAATGCTACGCCGAGCCCGTAGGCCGCGCCTGCTACCAGACCGAGATGCAGCACTGGACGGACGGCGGAATCCGCGGCAAGCCCGAGAACAGGGCGAGCAAGTCCCCGCACCCCGCCCGACCAGTTGCCGAGGAGAGACCACACCGGTACCAGCAGCATCGAAAGCGCAGTCGCCTGTGCCATGGGCACATCTGGAGCAAGAAGCAAGCATGCTGAGGCGACGGCTCCGCCGAGCGCCGTTGAGTAGGCGATGGTGACAGCCGACGCCCAGCGCATAACTCCCCTGAGCCGCGGCCAGTCTTGGGCTCCGAAGGCCCGTGCCACCTCGCGCACGATTAGCCCGGAGAGGCCGTTCTTCGCCGGAATAGTCAGGAGCGTGGCGACGGCCAAACCGAACGAGTAGACCCCGTACCCCTCGGGACCCATGAGGCGGGCGAAGAACATCGCGGTGGCAACACTGAGCGCCGCGTGAACGACCATCAGCGCCCCGGTTCCAGCGCTGCCGGTCAAAATATTTCTAGGGCTCGTGACCATCGCGTTGACGTTCCTTTTTTCACCCACACGACGGTCCCCGTCATCGCCCGCGGAAGCGCGCTCTCCTTCCCCTTGCCCGGACGCGTCGCCGGGCGGCGGCTCCTTTCCTTCCTCACATCGCTCCGCACCCGGACGCCGCAGCATCAGTTGGTACCCCGCCAGAACGGAAATGCAAAAGCACGGTCCTTGCTGTCAGCGGGGAGCTCGCGGCAAAACAAGAAAGCCAATAGGCATCTGCTCACAAGAGATCATTCGCAACCAGCCCGTGCTTGATAGGAGCAGCCTGCTTCGGCACCCGGACGATAACGCTTCTCAGTTACGCCGGCAGCGCGGCGCCTTCGACTGAAGGATAGCGACCGCGGCGCCGAGATTCCGCGCCGATCTCAAGCATATTACACTTCGTAGACGCGCCCCGTAGGCAAACATCTGACTCGGCGCCACGCGGCGGAAGGATGCAGTCGATTTAGAGGTTGACATCACATACAGGAAAGCATGGCCCTGTCAAGAAGAGACGCCCTGAGCGTTTAAACCAGCTAACTTTCTCCCGCGCCAGTGACATCCCCAGTGTGTGCTGGTAACTTTGCTTAAGAAAGACTTCGCTGCGCTAGAATCAGGTTGACCGATTTCCGCGTGGCAGCTTCAATAGCAGCGCTGCAAGGTACTAAAGGGTGCCGTCGTAAACGTCAGCGGCATTTGGCTCTGTTTTCCCGTGGCTGCAAGTAGCCGGCGCCAAGCTGGCAGCAGGGAATCGGCCAGAAACCGCGCCCAGATGGGGGATGGAATGGCTTCGCATACTGTGCCTACACGTTATGTTTACAATGTTCTGTGGACCGGGGGATGGGACTCTACGTTCCGCGTGCTGCAAGTCCTCACAGAAAATCCAGATGCTGTTGTTCAGCCCCACTACCTCGTCGACCCTTGCAGATCGACCACGGGGATCGAGATGAAGACGATACATCGCATAACCCAAGCCTGCGATCAGACAACGATTTACTCCAGAAGGATACGCCCTCTGGTCAAGGTTAGCGTCAACGACCTACTTGCCGATAAGGAAATTGAACAAAGCTGGCAGGCAATCAGAAACCACCACGCGATAGGGGTCCAGTACAAATGGCTCGCCCAGTACGCTAAGCATGCGGCCATTAACGATTTAGAGATTGGGATTCAGAAAGGCGGCCACATCGACAGCCTAATTGGCGAGAACATGGTGCGAAAACCTGCGCCCGGCAGCCACACATACGTGATCAATGAGGGTACAGCAAGAGGACCATACTATCTTTTCTCTTTTTTCGAGTTTCCGATTATCCGGAAGAGCAAACGCGATATGATCAACTACGCTCAGGCACGTGGGTTCGCCGAAATAATGGATATGACGTGGTTTTGTTTCTGGCCTCTTGGCGGAATCCACCCCTGTGGCTTCTGCAACCCCTGTAACTCCGCGTTTAGGCAGGGGATGAAGCATCGCATTGGATGGCGCGGACTGCTGCTAGGGGTGCCGGCCGGGCTGGTATACCGCAAGCTGCCAACGCGCCTCCAGCACAGCCTTCGGCGGATCGCGCGTCTTACGCAAAGCTCACCGCGCCCGACGCCGTGACGCCGGCCCACAGGCCATACCCGAGCCGCGGGTAGTCGCACGCCGAGACGCTGCAAGCCCGAGGATGACGCGACCAAAAAATGTCCTGTCATGCCGCTTGTAGATAAAGGCGCACAAGGGCGGTACCGCGAGGTCAGCAGGTGGATTGTCACCGCGGGTCGTCCGGCAGGCTTTGCCTGGCGGCGCCGGCGAGGAGCTCGCCGGCGGCGAAGTCCCCGGATTGGGGGCAAAAAGCCGACGCGCCGTTACCGGGAAAGAACGTCACTTCCCCAACCTTGATCTTATCAGTGCCCAGAAAATAGAAGTCGATCCTGCAGAGATAAAAGTGCGACGAAAGTCTACATGCGTATCTCAGGGCAGCGGGTAACGCAGGCGGCATCGGCATCGGCTCGTCCTTCCTGGGAAACTTTTTGACGTTCTGACTATAAGGCAGAAGATTCCAGTCCTTGTCAAAAAGCTGCCGATGCGTGTCTCCGTTGCGATCCAGATCCACCTGGATCAGAAATGGCTTGCCGCAGATGCAGAATATCTTGTAGTCGTTCGGCAGACTGCCGTCTGCCATAACCAGCAAATCCTCCACTATGACTGCTTTGGAAAGCAACCTGTAGTTTATCTCTCGGCTTCGTAAGTAGTAGTCACTCTTCAGCCATGCAGCGATTGTCCCCACTTCGTCGGGTAAGAACCTTCCCGATGAACGTCCCGTGATGATCATCACGTCCCCGCTGCTATGCGTGGGCTTAACTGCGGCATGGCGCGAGAACCGCGCACCCGCCGCTTCATCCACCGTGCTGATAAGGCACTGCGTCGGCACGACGAGTTCTTCCATCCCCTGCTGTTGCAACCAAGATTTGAATAGGTTCTTGTCCGTTACCTGTCGCGCAAGCTCAAGATCCGACCTGAAGTGAAGCTTCTGCGACAGGATGTGTTCGTTGAGGGTTCTAGGCGCGTGCAGGCGGGGAAGGTAGCCAAGCCGGCTCCACGCGTGAGTCATTGAGATCGCCAGATCCCAGAATCGTCCCGCGGGCATGTACTCCTGAAGCCGAAAGCGACGGCGTGTCATTGGCTGTTGCTTCCTGGGCTCCCCGAACCCGCCCCTTCGTTCGGCACGCACGGCCGCTTGCAGCCGAGGCAGCCGGTCCGCCGGGCGGAGACGCCCGCAGCAGCGCCACCGGGACGCGGCCGCATCAGCGGGGCCTACTGCCGGAAAAGAACTTCGACAGCCGCGGCGCGACCATTAGAAGCACGTTCGCGGCGAAGCTCGTCGCGATGAGCGCGATGACGGCGAGCAGCGCGCCGCGCATCAGGATGATGGTGAAACCGGCGAGCATGGCCGCCTGGATGCGGTGCAGGCTGACGCCGCCGAAGGCGAGCGAAGCGGCGTAGAGGGTGTCGGCCTTGCGGTAGGCGTAGCCGACGGCGAGTGCCCCGATGACGACGCCGGGATAGGAGAAGTCTAGGTAGAGCTCGCCCGGCGTCGGCGCCGAGAGGTTGGTGAAGTGGAAGCCGAGCTTTTCCGCCGTGTAGTAGCCCGACGGCACCGCCTTGCCCTCCCACACCGCCCGGGGCACGAAGAACAGCAGCGCCGAGAGGAGCTGGTGGCCGAGGGTGTGGCCGAAGCGCTCGACGGCGATGACGATGTTCATGATCATCTCGAAGCCGTCGAAGTTGCCGGTGATCAGCTCCTCGGCCACCGGCCGCATCCCGATCTCCGGGCCGAGGCTCTCGGTCGTCGTCAGGTCGCGCACCAGGGGGAAGACGGTGTAGGCGCCGCCCGCAATCGCGGCGATGACGAGGAGCCGGTTGCGGACGCGGCGAAGGTCGAGATAGAGCAGCAGCACGGCGATCGCCATCCCGAACAGCCAGAACCGGGGCAGGGACTGGGGGTAGTTGACGATGGCGAACAGCGGCAGGATGAGCAGGCCGAGCAGGATGGCGGCGGTGC
>Ga0209573_1005308_pt1 | contig 11735 bp, 9 predicted proteins | sample TNRBio252014_DNA_FD_185870 | JGI IMG/M metagenome (GOLD analysis project Ga0209573, IMG submission 185870) | Wastewater treatment Type I Accumulibacter community from EBPR Bioreactor in Madison, WI, USA - TNR Reactor_6/25/2014_ DNA (SPAdes)... | ecosystem: Engineered > Bioreactor > EBPR >...
ACAGCTTTTTCCAATTCAGTACAAACCCGGATGAATGACTGGAGAAAATTAGCTGCTTCAGGTCATGAATTGGGAAATCATACGTTGTTTCATCCCTGTATTGGCGGCACCGGCCGGGAGTGGGTGAGCAAGCAGAATGATTTACGAAATTATTCTGTAAGGCGGATAGAAAACGAAATACGTATGACCAATTTGTTTTTACAGGCGCTGGACGGCAAAACAAAAAGGACGTTTGCATTTACCTGTGGCGATATGAAAGTAGATGATTCCTTATTTATCAACGGAATGAAGAACGATTTTACAGGAGCAAGGGCTGTACGGAATGAAATGCATAAGCTTAGTGAAGTGGACTTGTACAATATTGATTGTTACATGGTCAATAACCACAGCTTGGAAGAGATGAAAGCATGGGTTGACAAAGCCATACAGACCAACTCCCTGCTTGTACTCCTTTTTCATGGTGTGGGAGGAGGTAATAACCTGGATGTATCAATAGCAGCACACCGGGAGATCCTGTTGTATATCGCCCAAAAACAAAACGAGATATGGACAGCTCCGCTGGTCGAAGTGTCAGAGTATATCAGGCAACAGCAACCCAACTTTAAACACTAAAATTTTGGTTATGGATACTATTTCAAAAAGATCCAGGAGAAATTTTATTTACAATGTTGGCCTGGCAGGGTTGGGTGTTCCCTTCCTTTCTGCTGCTGCCAATTGCAATAGTGAATCATCAAAACAAAAGACCATGCAAAACAACAAAGGGAAATTGGGTATTGCATTAGTTGGATTGGGTGGTTATGCCGGTGGCCAGTTAGCACCCGCCCTGCTGGAAACAGAGCATTGCTACCTGGCAGGTATCGTAACAGGTACCCCATCTAAAATTCCTGTATGGAAAGAAAAGTACAATATCCCGGATAAGAATATATACAGCTACGATAACTATGATTCCATAAAAGACAATCCCGATATCGATATTATTTATGTGGTGTTGCCCAATAATATGCATGCAGAATATACCATCCGTGCTGCAGAAGCGGGTAAACATGTGATCTGCGAAAAACCAATGTCTATTACTGTTGAAGATTGCGACCGCATGATCGTAGCCTGTAAAAAAGCTAATGTCCATTTAAGTATTGGTTATCGCTTGCACTTTGAGCCCTACAATTTAGAAATGGTACGCTGCGGAACTCAAAAAATATATGGCGAAATAAAGAAACTTACAGGTGGCTTTGGTTTTGTAGCCCGTCCCTCGCAATGGCGACTCACACAAAAATATGCCGGTGGTGGTCCCTTGATGGACCTGGGTATATACGTGATACAGGGTATGTGTTATACCACCGGTATGTTACCTGTTGCAGTTACCGCACAGGAAGGAACCAAAACCGATTTTGAACGATTCAAAGAAGTGGAACAATCGCTTACCTGGCAAATGGAATTCCCCAACGGATTGATTGCCGAAGGCAAAACGAGCTATAACGATTCCCATAATTTTTTACATGCAGAAGCAGAGCAAGGTGTATTTGAATTAACTTCCGCATACAATTATACCGGGCAAAGTGGAAGCACACCAACAGGCATAATGAACTTTCCGCACATTAACCAGCAGGCAAAACAAATGGATGGAATTGCACTGGCGATCAGGAATAATAAACAGAGTATTGTTCCCGGAGAAATGGGGAAAAGGGATGTAAAATACCTCCAGGCCGTTTACGAAGCCATGCGGACAGGAAAAAGGGTTTTACTGAAAAGTTGAATAGAATTACAGCAGTACAAGAGTGCGACGCAACAAAGCCGAGCAGAATTACATATGCCGATTAAAAAATAGCTCATGTCAAGTAAACTACGAAGCCAGGATTGGTTTGGCAAAAAAAACAAAGATGGGATCATTTACCGCAGCTGGATGAAGAACCAGGGCATGCCCACCGATATGTTTGATGGCAGGCCGGTGATTGGTATTTGCAATACATTCAGCGAGCTGACACCCTGCAACGCCCATTTTCGGGAACATGCAGAAATGGTAAAACGTGGCGTATTGGAAGCCGGCGGTTTCCCGTTGGAATTTCCGATCATGAGCCTGGGTGAAACTTTATTGAAACCAACTGCTATGCTTTTCCGCAACCTTGCCAGTATGGATGCGGAAGAATCCATCCGTGGCAACCCGGTTGATGGAGTGGTGTTATTGACTGGTTGTGATAAAACAACTCCTTCAACTGTAATGGGCGCAGCAAGTGTTGGCTTGCCAACAATAGTTGTACCCGGCGGGCCCATGCTGAATGGGCGATACAAAGGACAGACGATCGGCAGTGGCACACATGTGTGGAAATTTGATGAAGATATGAAGACCGGCAAGATGACGCAGGAGGAGTGTGAATTTGCAGAAAGTTGCATGAGCAGAAGTATTGGACATTGCATGACAATGGGAACAGCTTCAACGATGGCCTGCATGGTAGAATCACTTGGATTAACATTAAGTGGTGCCTCAGCCATACCTGCTGCCGACAGCCGGAAAAAACAAATGGCACAATTGAGTGGCAGAAGAATTGTAGAAATGGTAAAAGAAAATCTGACCATTGATAAAATACTGACAAGAGAAGCTTTTGAAAATGCCATCATGGTCAACGCAGCTGTTGGCGGCTCTTCCAATTTCATCATCCATCTCACTGCTATTGCCGGGAGAATCGGTGTTGACTTAACATTAGAAGATTTTGATACCATCGGCAGCAAGATCCCATTACTGCTGAACCTGATGCCTTCTGGTAAATACCTGATGGAAGATTTTTACTATGCAGGTGGCCTGCCTGTTATATTAAATGAACTTAAAAACAAATTACATAAAAATGTAGTGACTGTTACCAGCAAAAACCATCATGAAAATATCAACGGTAATACAGAATGCTATAACGGTGATGTGATCGCCACGTACGAAAAACCGTTGATACCCGAAGCCGGCTGTGTTGTGGTAAAAGGAAACCTGGCACAGAATGGTGCCGTGATAAAACCCTCAGCCGCCACACCTGCCCTGATGAAACATAAAGGCCGTGCTGTTGTGTTTGAAAGCATTGAAGATTATAATGCAAGGATTGATGACCCCGAGTTGGATATTGACGAGACCTGTGTGATGGTGCTGAAATATGTAGGCCCTGTCGGTTACCCGGGTATGCCTGAAGTGGGAAATATGGCATTGCCGAAAAAAATACTGGAGAAAGGGATTAAAGATATGGTCCGCATCTCTGATGGAAGAATGAGTGGCACTGCGTATGGAACGGCAGTGCTGCATATATCTCCTGAATCTGCTATTGGTGGCAATTTAGCATTAGTGCAAAACGATGATATGATCGAACTGGATGTAGAAAAGCGAAAACTACAGCTGCATGTAAGTGATGAAGAATTAGAAAAAAGAAGGGCGGCATGGATACAACCCAAGCCTGCTGCTGAAAGAGGCTATGTAAGCCTGTATATTAAGCATGTGATGGGTGCTGACAAAGGCGCTGACCTGGATTTTTTACAGGGAAGTTCGGGCTCAGTAGTAACAAGAGATTCACATTAAAATTGTAATATGAGAAAGATACCGGTATTATTTTTTCTTATACTCTTACTTGGTTGCTCTGAGTCACAACAGGTTAAAAAAATTGGTAAAGTTGAACGTTTTGATCCCTCACTGGATGCAATCATAGATAGCAATGCTAAAGCAGAGATCATAGCAGAGGGATTTGAATGGAGTGAAGGGAGCTTGTGGGTGGAGAAAGAAAACATGCTTTTATTCAGTGATGTACCTGCGAACACAGTATACAAATGGACAGAAGCAAAAGGGAAGCAAGTTTACCTGAAACCCAGTGGCTATACAGGTGCGGAACCCAGCTCGAGTAAAGAGCCGGGCAGTAATGGCCTGACATTAGACAATGATGGGAACTTAGTTCTCTGTCAACATGGTAACAGACAAGTGGCCAGAATGGATGCTCCGCTGGATAAGCCGGAAGCAAAATTTATCACACTCGCAGCTAAATATAATAACAAGCGGTTCAGCAGCCCCAATGATTGTGTATTCAACAATACCGGAGAATTGTTTTTTACAGACCCGCCTTATGGACTGCCCACACAGGATGATAAAGATCCCATGAAAGAACAACCGCATAACGGGGTATACAAAGTAAAAAAAGATGGTACTGTGATATTGTTAGTCGACTCGATAACAAGACCAAACGGCATCGCATTGTTTCCAGGTCAGCAGCGCTTGCTGGTAGCATCTTCCGACCCGCAAAAGCCAAACTGGTATGTCTTTGATGTAAAAGGTGATTCATTATTGAATGGGAAAATATTTTACAGTACCGCAGGTTATGATAAAAACTGGCATGGCCTGCCTGATGGACTGAAGATTGACAGTAAAGGAAATGTATATGCCACAGGTCCCGGAGGTATATGGTTTTTCAACAGTGAGGGGAGAAAACTGGGAATGCTGAGGCTTGAAAACGCAACAAGCAATTGTGCATTAAGTGCTGATGAAAAAGTTTTGTATGTAACAAATGATATGTATTTACTAAGAGTTAAACTCAGAAATTAATAATTGGGCATGAAATTGTACAAAACAAAAAAAGGTGCTGTTGTTGAAAAAAACGATAAGTTTTACCTGCTTTCAGAAAAATGGGAGGAACTTGTAAACAATGATACCCTGCATCAAAGAATTGAAGAGCTGATAGAATCAGCTCCTGCTACGGGTAATGAGTTAATCAATTCTGTCCTTGCCCCTATCGGCGATAAACAAGAGCTATGGGCCTGCGGTGTTACATATTTACGAAGCAAAGTTGGAAGACAGGAAGAATCCAAAGGCAGTGGCGGGGCTGATTTTTATGCCAAAGTGTATGAAGCAGAAAGGCCAGAGGTGTTTTTTAAATCTACTCCTCCTCGCATTGTTGGCAATAAAGACTTTGTACGGATCAGAAAAGACTCCACCTGGGATGTGCCTGAACCTGAATTAACCCTGGTAGTTACTTCAACTGGTAAAATCGTTGGGTATACTATTGGCAATGACATGAGTAGCCGCAGTATTGAAGGTGAAAATCCCTTGTACCTGCCACAGGCTAAAACATATGATGCCTGTGCAGCTCTCGGACCTTGTGTTTATGTTACAGATAAACCACTCGACAGTAACACCAAGATTAATCTTGTAATAACAAGAAACAATAAAAATGTTTTCGAGGGCAATGTAGAAATAAACCAAATGAAACGAACCACTAAAGAGTTAGTATCGTTTGTTTATCGTGAATGCAGTTTCCCTCATGGCTGTTTGATAATGACGGGTACTGGTATTGTGCCCGGCAGCGACTTTACTTTACACAGTGGTGATGAAATTAAAATTACAATTGACCATATCGGGAGCTTATTAAATACAGTCAGGTAGCTTGACTATTCTAATTATCATATCAGCCATTGCCTTACAGGTTTTTCTTACAGTAAAAAAAGTAAGCCCTTTCCTGTCGTTGTTGTTAGTAGCCATTATTTCTGGTTTATTTCTCGGCATGTCACCTGAAAAATTATTGAAAACCATTGAAACCGGTGTTGGCAGTACGTTGGGCGGCCTGGCGCTGATCATTTGCCTGGGAGCTGTGCTTGGGAAAGTATTGGAGGAAAGCGGAGCGGCAGAAAAGATTGCTGTCACTCTCATCAAAAACTTTGGAGAAAAAAATATTCAGTGGGCCGTACTACTTACTGGTTTCCTGATAGGAATTCCGCTTTATTATAATGCCGGGTTTATTATCCTGGTGCCGTTGGTATTTATGCTGGCTAAGAAAACAGGTTTGCCCTTATTATATATTGCTATACCAATGGCCGCCTCGTTAAGCACCACTCATTGTTTCCTGCCTCCACATCCGGGACCTGTTGTGCTGGTAAATGCTTTTAAAGCGGATATGGGAAAAACTTTATTGTACGGGATATGTATTGCCATACCTGCAGTTATCATTGCGGGGCCATTACTGGGCAGACAGCTGAAAAGAATAAGTTCATCTGATCTGAACCTGTTTTCTTCCTCAGCAAGCAGTAAAATATTACCTGCTACCCTGCCAAGCTTTTTAATCGCCTTATTTCCTGTGATACTTATTACATTTTCAGTAATCGCTGAAAATTTTTTATCGCCTGGCATGCTACAAACTGTTTTGCTGTTTACCGGAAATTCCACCATTGCCCTGCTAGTCTCTGTAATTATTGCTTTTCTATATTTCGGTATCCTGCAAAAAGTAAAAATAGAGACCCAGATGCAATGGCTGAGCACTGCCATCAGTAATATTGCCATAATACTACTGATCATTACAGCAGGCGGTGTTTTTAAGCAGGTGCTTACGGACAGCGGCACAGGTGAATATATTTCATCTTTCAGCAAAGAATGGAACATGCCCCCACTGATCTTTGCCTGGATCATAACAGCCTTGCTACGGGTCATGATTGGCTCTGCTACTGTAGCCGGTATTACAGCTGCCGGTGTGGTAGCACCTCTACTGACGCAACATAATGTTTCACCGGAACTAATGGTACTGGCAGTTGGGGCAGGAAGTGTATTTGGCTCGCATATTAACGATTCAGGTTTCTGGATGTATAAAGAATTTTTCAAATTATCATTAAAACAAACCTTTCTTTCCTGGACTGTGATGGAAACGGTCATCTCCATTGTTGGGCTGGTTGGCGTTTTAATTCTAAACACAATACTTTAAACATATGAAAAAAACATTTCTCTCCTTTTCACTGGTTGCAAGCCTGCTTGCCCTTTCGTTTTGCAGCACAACGGGTAAATCACAACAGCCCGGAAAACTATCCGTTGACAGTACAAAAGGACTAAAAGATTACTATAAAGACTATTTTACAATTGGAGTTGCTGTATCACCCCATGCATTGAAAACAGAAGAAGGTGCATTAGTGTTAAAACACTTCAATAGTATGACAGCAGAAAATGCCATGAAAATGGGACCTATTCATCCTAAAGAAAATGAATATTACTGGCAGGGGGGAGACTCCATAGCCGCATTTGCCAGGCGAAATAATATGAAGTTGCGTGGACATTGCCTGGTATGGCATAATCAAACACCGGGTTGGCTTTTTAAAGATTCGGATGGCAAACAAGTAAGTAAAGTAGTACTGCTTCAACGGATGAAAGATCATATTACTGCTGTTGTTACAAGATATAAAGATGTCATTTATGCCTGGGATGTGGTAAATGAGGTGATCAGTGATAAGCCTGAAGAATTTTATCGTCCCTCTCCTTTTTACCAGATCATAGGGGAAGAATTTATTGCTAAAGCGTTTGAATTTGCACATGCTGCTGACCCAAAAGCATTATTGTTTTATAATGATTATAACGAGATCAACGCAGTAAAGCGGGGAAAGATCATAAAAATGATCAAAGAACTGCAGGCCAAAGGGGTTCCCATTCATGGTATGGGGCTACAGGCACATTGGGCAGTAAGTGAGCCCAGTGAACCTCAACTGGAAGCAACTCTGAAGGAATTCAGTGAACTGGGGCTGCCGATCCATGTAACAGAGCTGGACATCTCTGTTTACCCCAAAGAACATAATGCCAGGGATCGTAAACCAGAAGATTATGATACCACATTCAGCAAAGAAAAAGAAGCAAAGCAAATTGAAGTATATAAACTGTGTTTTGAAAAATTCCGGAAATATAAAAATGTGATCAAAACAGTTACTTTCTGGAATATTTCTGAGCGCTACAGCTGGTTAGACAATTTTCCTGTTCGGGGCAGAAAAGATTATCCCTTATTATTTGATAAAAACCTGCAGCCAAAAAAGGTCTTTTGGGAAGTTGTGAACTTTTAAAAAAACAGATATGAAAAGAGTTTTCAGCGTCTTGCTGTCCTTAACAGTGATGGTTCAAGCCGTTTCACAGGAGCAATACTATACCAACCCGATCCTTTCCGGTTTTTATCCTGACCCGAGCATCTGCCGTGCCGGTGAGGATTATTATTTAACCACTTCCACTTTTGCTTATTTTCCCGGGCTTCCTATCTTTCACAGCAAAGACCTTGTGAACTGGAAACAGATCGGTCATGCAATCGACAGGGCCGAACAAATGGATTTTGCAGGCGCTGGTGTGTCGAGAGGATTGTTTGCACCTTCTATCTCCTATCACAAAGGCACTTTTTATATCATATGCACACTGATTGACAAACTTGGAAACTTTGTGATCACAGCAAAAGATCCAAAAGGCCCGTGGAGCAACCCTGTTGCATTGCCACAAGTAAATGGTATAGACCCTTCGTTATTCTTTGACGAAGACGATAAGGCTTATGTGGTTTACAACAGCATCCCTCCTGACAACAAGCCATTGCATGATGGCCACCGTACCATCCGCATGTATCCTTTAGACTGGCAGAACCTTAAAGTCACAGGCAGTGAAACCTTATTGGTAAATGGAGGTACAGATATGGCCAAAAAACCTGTCTGGATCGAAGCGCCACATATTATCAAAAAAGATGGCTGGTACTATCTTATTTGTGCTGAAGGAGGAACAGGGTACAATCATTCTGAAGTCGTTTTCAGAAGTAAGTCAGTTGACGGGCCTTATATTTCCTATGAAAAAAATCCAATACTCACACAACGTCATCTTGATCGAAGCCGCCACAACCCTGTTACTACGACCGGGCATGCAGATTTTGTGGAAACACCTGATGGAAAATGGTATGCTGTTTTTCTCGCATGCCGTCCATATGAAGGAGACCATTACAATATTGGAAGGGAAACCTTTATGGCTCCTGTTAACTGGAAAGACGGGTGGCCGCATATACTGGAAGGAAATGAGATTGTGCAGTACGAGTATCCTGTTCCTATGCCAGCAATAACATCAAAAATAACGAACCCTTATTCCGGGAATTTTACTTATAAAGACAATTTTGATAAAAAACAACTGGATCACCGGTGGATATTTCTGCGGGCACCTCTGGAAAGCTGGTATAGCCTGGCAGAGAAGAATGGGATGTTATCCATACGTTTGAAACCTGAAACAGTAAGTGGTAAGAGTAATCCTTCTTTCATTGGACATCGGCAGCAACATTTGAAAGGCGAGGTAAGTACAGCTTTATCTTTCAAAACAAAATCTGATAATGAAAAAGCAGGACTGATTATTTTCCAAAACGAAAACCATTACTATTTTTTGTGCCAGTCTTATAAAAATAATCTCCCGGTAGTTGAACTGTTTAAAGGCCGGGGTAATAAAAGCATTGACAAAGAGCCGGAGCTGATAGCATCACATGCTATTAAAGAAACCAAGGGCCTCTTACGACTAAAGATCCAATTTAACAAAGGTGAATACTCATTCTTTTATGCCATAGGAAATAAAAAATGGTTTAATATGCTGAAAGAAGCAGTAGATGGAAAATTCTTAAGTACTGCAACCGCTGGTGGATTTGTGGGAAGTGTATTTGCCCTTTACGCCACTTCAACCGGAAAAGAAAGTAACAATAAAGCCTTCTTTGACTGGTTCGAATATAAAGGGGATGATGATATATACAAACAATAAGACCTGCAATATTTTATTGCAGGTCTTATATTCTTTGTGGAGGCGACCGGAATCGAACCGGTGTCCAAACATATTCTTCAAAAGCTTTCTACATGTTTATTTTGTTTTATTATGTCGGGAATCAAATGGGAACAAACAACCGATTAATTCCTTAGCTGTATAGTCTTAAGCAATCAGCACAGCCTTTGATTGCAGCAACCTGTTTTGTTTTTAAGTCGGCGGCGGGGCATGGTAACAAGTCAACCGGCCCGGCGGCCCTAATGACTACTTAATCACTGATTAGGCAGCCATGGCATACTGAGTATTGCCATTTATAGTTTTCGTATTCAGATTCAACTGCTAATTACGCAACGCAGTACATGCTTACACTTTCAAAGAGCTACGCTGTCAAAACCAAACGCCCCCATTATGGTACATTCCGATAGATAAAAGTTTAATATCTAACTAAAATCATTTTCCCCATCCAAACCAGTCATTTCCATTTGCGTACAACATCAATCCCAATAACAATACCATACCCACCACCTGCGCATACTCGAGGAATTTTTCATTGGGTTTCCTGCGGGTTATTATTTCATATAGCGTAAACATTACATGACCACCATCCAACGCCGGGATAGGCAACAGGTTCATAAATGCAAGTACAATTGATAAAAAAGCTGTAATTCTCCAAAATTGCTCCCAATCCCAGCCATACTTGGGAAAGATTGATCCCATCGCTTTAAAACCACCTACCCCTTTGTAGGCTCCGGTTTTGGGATTTAATATCTTCTTGAACTGGTCGATATAAAACATTAATTCATTACCTGCTTTTTTCACTCCGGCAGGGAAAGCTGCCAAAAAACCATACTTTGTCACATTTAGTTTTACCCACCCAAGGCTATCCATTTGCTGATAATTATAGCCATAAGGAGCAAACCCAATCTTTCCTTCGTTGCTGATCGGAACAGGAAAACTGATCTCCTGACCGGCCCTCTCAACTGTTAGCTGAACCGTTTTATCTTTTTTCAGGTTCAACTGGTTCTGTAATTCATCATAAAACTCAAACCGGACAGAATCTATCGCTATCAGTTTATCATCTTTTCGTAACCCGGCATTATAGGCATTTGAGGTATCAGGCACAAAAAATACGATGGCGGGTTTCCTTACCTCCACAAAACCACTCACTTCTTTATTTCTGTTCTCCACTAACTGCCCGATCAGGTCCTCGTCCAGTGTCAGATTCACTTTTTGACCATTCCTGTCAACAGTAACAGAACTACCCAGCAATAAACTGCGCCTCAGTTTTTCATAATCTGCCACTTCCTTTCCATCAATCTCTAAAATTTTATCGCCATTACGAATACCCATTTTGTACATGGTACTGTCTACTACATGTACTCCATATTTCATTGAAGCTGCAGGGATTTTCTTATCTCCCCAGATCATTAAGATAAAAGCATAGATAACAAAGGCAACAAGAATATTCATGATCACTCCCCCCAGCATCACAATCAAGCGCTGCCATGCCGGCTTGCTTCTGAATTCCCACTCCTGGGGAGGTTGCTTCATCGCTTCCTTATCCATACTCTCGTCAATCATTCCGGATATCTTCACATACCCGCCCAGCGGTAACCAGCCAATTCCATAAACAGTATCACCTACTTTCTTTTTTACCAGCGCAAACCAGGGATCAAAAAACAAAAAGAATTTCTCCACCCGGCATTTAAACCATTTAGCAGTGATATAATGACCGAACTCATGTAAGATCACAAGTATTGATAACGCAAGTAATAATTGACCTGCCTGCAAGCCTACATTTGACCAATTAATCGCTATTATATTCATAATTAGTTCTAAAATAAAAAATCTAAACCCGAAGCAGATTTAGAATTGGTTCTACAGTTTAATTAAATCAGCTGCAAAGTTACGGGCCTCGCCGTCGCTGTCAAAATATTCCTCCAACGTAGGTTTCTCAATAAAAGGTATCTGCTGCATTGTTTTTTCTATAACATCCGTCATATCCAGGAAGTTGATCCGGTTCCTGAGAAAGGCATAGACTGCAATTTCGTTCGCCGCATTCATAACACAGGGGAGATTACCACCCTTACCCAAAGCTTCCTGTGCCAGTGCAAGGTTTCTGAATGTCTTAATATCAGGCTCCTCAAAAGTGAGGGTGCTTACCTTTTTGAAATCATAGCGGGGAAAACTATTAGGTATCCTTTTAGGGAAACCCAAT
>Ga0209573_1005309_pt1 | contig 11733 bp, 10 predicted proteins | sample TNRBio252014_DNA_FD_185870 | JGI IMG/M metagenome (GOLD analysis project Ga0209573, IMG submission 185870) | Wastewater treatment Type I Accumulibacter community from EBPR Bioreactor in Madison, WI, USA - TNR Reactor_6/25/2014_ DNA (SPAdes)... | ecosystem: Engineered > Bioreactor > EBPR >...
CGTTGCGGCGCCCGCCGCCAGCGCCGCCGCCGCGGACGCCGTCCGGCGCCCCCGAAGCCGAGGACCTCAACCTGGCCGCGGCCCGTAACGCCTTTGCCGCCAAGCAGCAGGAGCCGCCGTCGCGGCGCCCGATGTGGCTGGCGCTGGGCACGCTCGGGGTGGCGATGGCCGGCATCGGAGCCTACGTCGTGTATCAGATGCAATCGCTGAGCGGCGGTTCGCTGACGCCCCCGGCTGGCGGTCCCGCTGCGGTCGCCCAGCGGCCTGCCCCGCCGGTTGCACCGCCGCCCGCCCCGGCGCCCGCCCTGCCGCTGAGCCCGCCGGCGCCGCAAGCCGATTTGCCCCGGATTTCGCCGTCGACCGCGGCAGCCCCGCCCGCCGCATCGCGACCGGCCTTTTCCTCCCGCGCCGAATCCGCCGCCGCCATGCCCCCCGGCGAGGAACGAACCGCCGCGCCGACGATCCGCCTGACCCGCTCGCGCCCCGCACCCGATGCCAACGTCGAAGCCGGCTACGCCAGCCTGCAGGGCAATCGGCTGGATACGGCGCGCCACGATTACGAACGCGCGCTGAAGTCCGATCCCAACAACGTCGACGCGCTGCTGGCGCTGGCCGCCATCGCCCAGCGCCAGGGGCGCTCCAGCGATGCCGACCGCTACCGGCAACGGGCGCTCGAGGCCGATCCAGGCAACCCGGCGGCCCAGGCGGCGGTTCTCGGCAGCGGCGGCGGCGGCGACCCGCTGGCCAATGAAAGCCGCCTGAAGACCCTGCTCGCCGGCCAGCCGGAATCCGGGCCGCTGAATTTCGCCCTGGGCAACCTCTATTCACGCCAGGACCGCTGGTCCGAGGCGCAGCAGGTCTATTTCAATGCCGTGGCCGCCGAAGCGGACAACCCGGACTACCTGTTCAACCTGGCGGTCAGTCTCGATCATCTGCGCCAGCCCAAGCTCGCCGCCCAGCACTACCGTCTGGCCCTCGAGGCAGCGCAGCGGCGCCCGGCCGCGTTCGACCGCGACCGGGTCAAGCTTCGCCTCGCCGAACTCCAGCCCTGACGACGAGCCGATCATGAACGACTACGCAGGACAGCACCGCCCGCTGGGTCAGATCCTCATGACCAAGGGCATCCTGTCCGAGGATCAGTTGCGTATCGCCCTGCTGGAACAGATGAAGTCCAACCAGCCGATCGGCAAGTTGCTGATTTCGCTCGGTTTCGTCTCGGAGACGACACTGCGCGAGGCGCTTTCGGAGAGCCTGGGGCGGCAGAGCATCGACCTCTCGAACGCCATCGTCGACCCGCAGGCGCTGAAGCTGGTGCCGCGCGACATCGCCTTGCGCCACCACCTGCTGCCGCTCGATTTCGATCCCGCCAACCACCGGCTGACGGTGGCGATCGCCGACATCGACAACATCGTCGGACTCGACCGGGTGCGCGCCCTGCTCCCGGAAAACGTCGAGATCGATCCGCTGATCGCCGGCGAATCCGAAATCGACCACGCGATCGACCAGTATTACGGTTACGAGCTGTCGATCGACGGCATCCTGCAGGAAATCGAGACCGGCGAGATCGACTGGAGAAGTGTTTCGGCCACCGATGACGAATACAGTCAGCCGGTTGTCCGCCTGATCGACGCCATTCTCACCGATGCCGTCAAGCGCGACGCATCGGACATTCACTTCGAGCCGGAAGCCAACTTCCTGCGCATCCGCTATCGTATCGACGGCATGCTGCGGCAGATCCGCGCCCTGCACAAGTCGTACTGGCCGGCGATGACCGTGCGCATCAAGGTGCTCTCGGGCATGAACATCGCCGAGATGCGCGCGCCGCAGGACGGCCGCATCGGGCTCACCGTCTCCGGCCGCCAGGTCGATTTCCGCGTCGCCTGCCAGCCGACCATCCATGGCGAGAACATCGTGCTGCGGGTTCTCGACCGCCAGAAGGGCATCGTGCCGCTGGAGAATCTCGGCCTCGCCGAGGAACACCTCTTCCGGCTGAAACTGATGATCGCCCGCCCCGAGGGCATCATCCTGGTCACCGGCCCGACCGGCAGCGGCAAGACGACGACGCTGTACTCGGTGCTCAACCACATCAATTCCGAGGGTATCCACATCATGACCCTCGAGGATCCGGTCGAGTACCCGATGGCGCTGGTGCGCCAGACCTCGGTCGCCGAAACCGCCAAGCTCGATTTCGCCAACGGCATCCGCTCGATGATGCGCCAGGATCCGGACGTCATCCTCGTCGGCGAAATCCGTGACGCCGATACCGCCGACATGGCTTTCCGCGCGGCGATGACCGGACACCAGGTCTATTCGACGCTGCACACCAATTCCGCCGTCGGCACCATCCCGCGCCTGCTCGACATCGGCGTCCTGCCCGACATCATGGCCGGCAACATCATCGGCATCGTCGCCCAGCGCCTGATCCGTCGCCTCTGCGACCATTGCAAGACGCCCTATCATGCCGAGACGCACGAGATGCAACTGGTCGGATCGCCGGCCGGCGGCCCGCGTCCGGTTCTGTTCCGCCCGACCGGCTGCGAGCGCTGCGACTACCAGGGCTATCGCGGGCGCATCGCCATCCTGGAACTGCTGCGCATCGATTCCGGCATCGACGAACTGATCGCCCGCCGCGCCACGACGCACGAAATCCGCACCCGCGCGCTCGAGCAGGGCTTCGTCACGCTGGCCGACGACGGCATGCGCCGGGTTCTCAACGGCACCACTTCGCTCGAGGAACTCGGGCGGGTCATCGACCTCACCGACCGGATGTAGCCATGCTCTTCGACTACAAGGCCGTCAGCATGGAAGGGCGCATGGTCTTCGGACGAATCGACGCCATCAACCTGGTCGATCTCGAAATGCGCCTCAAGCGCATGGACCTCGACCTGGTGACCGGCAGGCCGATCGACCGGCACACCCTGTTTGGCAGCCGGAAGATTCCGCGTCCCGAACTGATCAACTTCTGCTTTCATCTCGACCAGCTGGCGCGCGCCGGCGTGCCGATCCTCGAAGGCCTTGGCGACCTGCGCGACTCGATCGAGAACCCGCGCTTTCGCGAAGTCATCGCCGGCCTGATCGAGAGCATCGAAGGCGGCCAGACCCTGTCACAGGCCATGGCCGGGCATCCTTCCGTCTTCAGCAAGGTCTTCGTCAGCCTCATCCGCTCCGGCGAAGCCACCGGCCAGTTGCCGGAAGTGTTGAGCAGCCTCAACGAATCGCTCAAGTGGGAAGACGAACTGGCGTCGCACACCAAGAAGCTGCTGATGTACCCGGCCTTTGTCGGCACCATCGTCCTCGGCGCCACCTTCTTCCTGATGATCTACATGGTGCCGCAGCTCAAGCAGTTCGTCAAAAACATGGGCCAGGCCCTGCCGCCGCAGACGCAGCTTCTCTTTTTCGTCTCCGACCTGCTGGTCGGCTACTGGTGGCTGTTCCTGAGCCTGCCGGTGCTGGCCGTCGTCGTCGGGCAACTCGTCCTGCGCAGCAATCCCCTCGCCCGTCTGCGGCTCGACGGAATGAAGCTGGCCCTGCCCATCTTCGGTCCGATCCTCAAGAAGATCATCCTTTCGCGCTTCGCCAACACCTTCGCCATGCTCTACGCGGCCGGCATCCCGATCCTGGAGTCGATCCGCACGACCCAGGACATCGTCGGCAACCGGGTCGTCCGCAAGGCCCTGGTCAGGGTCGAGCAGTCGATCCGCGAGGGCCAGAACGTCGCCGGCGCCTTCCACGATGCCGGACTGTTCCCGCCGCTCGTCGTGCGCATGCTGCGGGTCGGCGAGAATACCGGCGGACTCGACAAGTCGCTGCGCAACGTCAGCTACTTCTACAATCGCGACGTCAAGGAATCGGTCGAAAAGGCGCAGACCCTGATCGAACCGATGCTGACCCTCTTCATGGGCGCCCTGCTCGGCTGGATCATGCTCTCGGTGATCGGCCCGGTCTACGACGTCATCAGCAAGATCAAGACGTGATTCCCCGCCGCCTCCTCTATCTCGACACCCAGCGCCTGACGGCCCATGTCTGGCAACGCGGCAGGTTGCGCCCGGAAGGCGTGTTCGAGATGCGTCCCGAGGAATTCACGCGATTCACCGACTACCTGCGCGCGCACCGCAACAGCCATTTCCGGATGCTGGTCAATGTCGCCGAGGAAGGACACGAACTCGAAACCATTCCGTTCCTGCAGGGCGCCGACCGCAAGGCGCTGATCACGCGCAAGCTGGGGCAGCATTTTCTCGGATCGCCGCTGGCCACCGCCATCTCGCTCGGCTACGAGAAGCGCAAGCGCAAGAACGAGAATCTCCTGCTCACCGCGCTGACCAACCCGGCGCACTTCGAGCCGTGGCTGAAGTGCCTGGAGGAGGCGGACGCCGCGCTGGCCGGCATCTACACCGTGGCGCAACTGGGCGGCATCCTGCTCCGGAAGCTCGGCAAGACCGCTCCCCGCGCCCTGTTGCTGACCTTTCAGGACCACTCGATCCGCGAGAGCTATTTGGTCGATGGCCAGCCGCTGTTCTCGCGCATGGCGCCGCTGCTCGACAGCAGCATTGGCGGCCTCGCCTCGCGCTTCGCCTCCGAGGCGAACAAGCTCCACCAGTACCTGCTCGCCCAGCGCCATGTCGGGCGCAACGAGGATCTGCCGGTCTATGTTCTCGCCCACCCGCAGGCGGTCCCCGCCGTGCGTCAGTCGTGCCGCGGCATCGCCAACCTCGGCTTCGAGATCGTCGACAGCCACCAGGCGGCCCGCCAGATCGACCTCAAGAGCCTGCCCGACGATAGCGGCAGCGAACTGCTGTTCCTGCACCTGCTGGCCACCGCCCCCCCGCGCCAGCAGTTTGCCGGTGAAGACCATCGCCACGACTACCACATTTCACGGATCCGCTACGGGCTGCTCGCGCTCGGCGCCATCGCCGTCCTCGGCGGGGCGCTCTTCGTCGCCAAGCAACTCTACGACGCCAGCGTCATGCGCGAGGAAACCCGGGCTCTGGCACGCAGCGAAGGCGACCTCAACTGGCGTTACCGGGAAATTTCCGCCACCTTCCCGCAACTGGGCATCGACAACGAGACCCTGCGCAACGTCACCAATCGCCATGGCGAACTGGTCAGGAAACAGCGTCTCCCGGACGACGCCTACCGCCTGATCGGCCGCGCGCTGAACGAGGCGCCGAACGTTTATCTCGAGGCCCTCGAATGGTCGCTCGGCGAGAGCGCGCCGGCAACGGCCGCCGCCGCCCCCGGCAAGACCACGGCGCTGCCCGACGGCAGGTCCGAGGTACTCACCTTGCGCGGCTCGATTCGCCTCGGGCCGGCCGCGACGGCGCGCCAGACGCTGGCCACTTTCGAGCATTTCGTCGAGTTTTTGCGGGTCGACCGCGACAGCGACGTCAGCGTCCAGCAGCAGCCGTTCGATATCGAATCGGGACGCTCCCTGCGCGGCGGCGACATGGAGACGGAAAGCGCACCCCCGCGCCAGTTCACGGTGCGGATCGTGCGCCGGGTGACGTCATGAAATTCACCGCCCGCGACTTCCCGAAGATCGTCTGGTTCGCCGTGCTCGCCGCGCTGCTGATCGGCCTGGCGATCGCCGCCGGCCTCTGGAGCACCGGCGGCGCCGGCCAGGCGCGGGCGGAACGCGACGCGGCGGCGGCGCGCAAGCTGGAGATCGAGAAGCGCCTCGGCCGGGTGCGAACCGAAGAGCAGGAGATCAAGGCGCGCACCCAGCAGTTCCAGCAGATGGAGCTTGCCGGCATGATCGGGCAGGAGAAACGGCTGGAGTGGACCGAACTGCTGCGCGACCTGCAGCGCCAGCTGCGGCTGCCGGGCATGAATTACGAGTTCGGACCGCAAGTTCCGCTCGAAAGCGTTGGCGGGGCCGGCTACGCCTACCACAGCAGCCAGCTGAAAATCCAGCTGCGCTTGCTGCATGAGGAAGACCTGCTCAATTTCGTCGGGCAGTTGCAGAAGGAGGCCAAGGCGCTGGTCGTCCTGCGCGGCTGCAAGCTTTCGCGCGTGCCGGGCGGAAGCGCGGCGAGGGATGCCGCGCAACTGGCCGGCGAATGCACCATGGAGTGGATCACCCTGCGCCGCGCCAGCGGGACGAAACAGCCATGAGGCGCCTGCCGATCTCCCTGCTGATCGCTCTTGCCGCGGTGCCGGCCTCGGCGCAAGGCGAACCGCTGGGCCGCCTGTTCTTCACCCCGCAGCAGCGCGCGGCGCTCGACCGCGAGCGCCTCCTCGGAGTCAGCCAGCGCCCGAGCGGCCTCGATGGCGATGCCAGCTATACGTTCAACGGCGAGGTGCGCCGCAGCAGCGGCAGGAACACGCGCTGGATCAACGGCGAAGCGCAGCCGGCAGGCGGCCGCAGCCCCGGCGTTCCCGCCGGCGACACCTATCACCCGGCCACCGGCGAGCATGAAAGCCTGCTCGGCGGCGGCACGATCATCATCCAGCGCAAGCCGGCGACGCGATGAAGCGCCAGCGGATACCAGCGGGGAAAAGCCAGTCAGGCGTCGCGTTGATTGCGCTGCTTGTCTTGTTGATCCTGGCGGGCAGCTATGCGTTTTATCGTTCCGCCAACATTGGCTTGGGACGCCATGAGCGCGATGCAGCCTTGACAACAACGCTTGCCAAAGCCAAGGAAGCCTTGATCGCCTACGCGCTGCTCGACGACAACAAGCCGGGGCGCATGCCCTGTCCGGACGTCGCCGGCGATGGCATCTCGCCCATCCTCACCCGCGAAGACTGCGAGGGATGGGCCACCGGCAACCCGGAGATATATGCTGGCTGGCTCCCCTGGAAAACGCTGGGGCTGGCCGACGGCAATGACGACTTCGGCACCCGCCTCCACTACGTGATCTCACGAAACTACGCCGGCGACCGCAAGACGCCTCCCATCAACAGTGAAACCCCGACCTCGATTCGCCTCGACGTCGCGGCCGGTTCGCCGAGCAACGGCGTCGTCGCACTCATCATCGCGCCACGCGGCGAGCGCGACGGACCCAACGCCGATGGCGATGAATTCTTCCAGTCGGGCCAGAGTCGGGAATCCGGAGACAACGACCTGATCGCGGCCGTCACCCGCCAGGAACTGATGGCCGCCGTCGAAAAACGCATGGCCGCCGAGGTCAGGAACTGCCTGGAACAACACGCCCAGCATGCCGGCAATCCGGGCGCCACCTACCCGTGGCCCGCCCCCTTGTCCAACGCCATCTTCAAGGGACAGGCGGGCAGCCTGTTCGGTATGGTGCCCGCCACCCAGCCCGGCAACCCGGACGAGACGCTCAAGGCTTCGCTGAACCGGCTACAGAATGCAAAAGACACCCTGGAATCGGCGTCGACCGCGGAAGCGCAAGTCGCGGCATTGCAGGCCGTCGAGCAGGCGGCCGGTTATGCCGGAGGGCTGGCCGACCGCATCTACATCGTCGCGGCGCGGCTGGCCGGAGCCGCCCAGGAAATTCTCGACAACAAGGACATCGACCTCGACAACGACCGCATCGGCTTCTTCATAACCCTCAAGAACAATCTGTCAACACTGACCGTCGACGCAGCCGCCTACAATGCCGGCAAGGCCACCTTGCCCAGCACGATCGCCGCTGCGCTTCCGGATCTCGCCACTTTCCGAGACGCCCTCTCCGACAGCGGTTTCGATATCTTCCTGATCGAACTAGAGAAACACAACGCCGAACTGAAGTACAGGATTGATAGAGCCAATACCAGAACCACGAAACCAAGGCTCCGCCGACTTTACGAACAGACCAGAATACTGCGCGAGGACATACTCGGTAGCGTTTACACTCCGGATCCCGCACTCGCCAGTTTGTTAGGCACGGCTCAAACCAAGGCTGCAGACACCCTACAGAATCTCGGAGACCAGGATAACCCTAGTCCCGATCCCCTTGCCCGCCTCACCGCAAGCGAACTGTTCGATTCCAACGTCGCGCTGGCCAACACGTTGCGCGCCAGCCGCCTGAATCTCGACCCCGGCGAAGTCGCCTACCTGCAGCGCTCCTTGCGCCGCGTGCTGGACGATTTTGCCGCGCAGCCCGGCACGACCGCCGCCGCCCCGTTGGCGCAGGTGGTGCAGGCCGCGAGCCGCCTCCTCGCCGACCTGTCCGGCTCGCCGACTGTGCGCGCTACCCGCGATCTGGCCCGCACGGCGCTGGACGAGGCTCTTCTCGCCAATACGGAACCGCTCGACGCACGCCTTCTCGCCTCGCGCAGCGAAACGGCGATCGCCCGACTCGAAGTACTGGAAAGCGCCATGCGCAGTAACGGTGACAATTTCGTTCTGGAAACGCTCAAGCAGGTCGAGGCGACACTAGGTGCGGTGACATTGCCTCCTTCCGACCAAGCCGCGGCCAGCACACTCAAGACGCCGATCGACGACGCGCTCTACTGGGCCGGCGTCGCCCTAACCTACGCCGACGATGTCGCACGCAAGGCGCGCAGGGGCGTCAGCGCCACCGGTGACAGCGATACCTCGGTCTTCACCGCGGCACGGCGAACAGTGGGCTCGATCGACGGCAGCACAGGCAGCATCGAGCTGCTGCAGGATTTCATCAAGGACCGCAGCAATGATGCCAAGCGCTCCGCCGCCCAAACCGCGTTGGCGGAAACAAGCACCCAGCTTGCCGCGCTACTGACCACCGGGAACCAACTCGAAGCGATGCTCGAAACCAGTCTAGCCCAGGCAGGTACACCAACAGCCTGGCTCGGCGAGGCCTGCGCTTTCCTGCAAGCCCCACTGTCCGGAACGATCGGCAATCGCTGGCACGACAACCTGTGGTTCAACTACATTTTTTACCAGATCAGCGAGCGTGTTCGCCCGGCCAAAGGCAAACTTACCGTCAATGGAAATGGCGAGTATCGCGTCGTGGTAGTGGCTAGCGGCCGTGCCTTGGAAGATCAGAATCGTGCGGCTGTACCAAGAACTACCCAGAACTATCTCGAATGCGCCGACCCGGATCAATCCCCCCCTCAGATGTGCAACTGGACCCCGTCTCGCGACGACAGCGCAACCGCACCGATCACGCGCTTCTGGGGCACCACTCCATCATCAAGATTCAATGACCGCTTGGCATATAAGTTTGCGATGCAAGAAATAAACACAGAATAGTATCCCATAGAATACAATCGTCCGTATGTTTACAATCTTCACCACACATGCATTCGATGCCTGGTTTTGCAACGTCAAGGACAAGCAGGCCCAAAAGCGCATTCAAGCGCGGATTGATCGCGCGGAAGACGGCAATTTCGGGGACTGCGAAACGGTTGGTGAAGGCGTGTCCGAGATGCGGATCCACTGTGGGCCGGGATATCGCGTCTATTTTACGAAGCGAGGGCTTGACATCATCGTCTTGTTGGCTGGTGGTGACAAATCCAGCCAATCGAAAGACATCAAGATCGCGCTCGAATTGGCCAGAAAACTGTAAGGGGTCACCATGGAAGCCGTCAAACTGAAAAAATGGGATAGTGCGGAGCATCTCAAGACCGATGAAGACATGGCGCTTTACTTTGAAGCCTGTCTCGAAGAAGCGGGAAGTGATGCGGCGTTCATTGCCAAAGCCCTCGGTACGATTGCTCGTGCCAAGGGCATGACGCAACTGGCCAAGGAAACCGGGCTGGGCAGGGAAAGCCTGTACAAAGCACTCTCCGGGGAAGGCAACCCAAGTTTCTCGACCATCCTCAAGGTCATTTCCGCCTTGGGAATCAGGCTCCATGCCGAACCTGCCAGAACGTAACGACCGGCCGACCCGGCCATCACGCCAACGGCGGTTCGGGTACTCGGGCTTCACGCTGGTCGAACTGGCCATCGTGCTGATCATCGTCGCCCTGCTGACCGGCGGGCTTCTGCTCGGCATCTCGGCCCAGCGCAACGTGGCGGAGAATGCAGACGCCCAGCGGCAACTGGAGAATATCCGCGAGGCGCTGCTGGGGTTCGCGATGACCCACGGCCGCCTGCCCTGCCCTGCGAATCCCCTGATCGCCACTGCAGACGGTGCAGGCAGTGAAGAGTGGGCATGTATTCCATCTGATTGCAGTACCAGCGATAGGGTATGTGCTCGCGAGCACGGGAGCATACCCTGGAGTCCGCTGGGCCTTTCAGAGACTGATCCATGGGGCAACCGCTTCACGTACTTTGTCGGCAGAGAGTTTGCCAATCCGCTGACACAAGAGGAAAAGACCAAGGGGACCCGAACGCGCTTTTCTTTGGACTTGGAAGGGCGAGCAAATATTGAAGATGGCTCAGGCCACATAATCGCTAGCAATATTCCCGCAGTGATTGTTAGCCATGGTAACCGGACAGCAGGCGCTTATCAGTCGTTAGGTAATCAGTTAGGCGGCGCAACGGGTGACGAACTGGAAAACGCAAATTCAACCCTGACCTTCATATCGCACATTCAGAGCGAGAACTTCGATGATTTCTTGATCTGGATACCGCCAACAATTCTCAAATCAAGAATGGTAGCCGCAGGCCGGTTGCCGTAGGGGTCAGGCCGCCGCCGGGGCTGTCCTTTCAGGAGGCGACGCTGTAGCCGCAGGCCGGTTGCCGTAGGGGTCAGGCCGCCTCTTCCTTCGGGTCGCGCGCCATCAGCAGTTCGAGTTCCTCGCTGGCGCTGACCCGGCCGTCGAGAATGGCGGCGATGGCCCGGGAAATCGGCATGTCCACGTTCAGTTCGCCAGCCAGACGTTCCACCTCGCGGGCGGTATAGACGCCCTCGGCGACATGCCCGAGCTCCTTCAGGATATCCGGCAGCGACTTGTTTGCCGCCAGCGCCAGGCCGACACGCCGGTTGCGCGAGAGGTCGCCGGTGCAGGTCAGGATCAGGTCGCCCATGCCGGCGAGACCCATGAACGTGTCGCGGTGGGCGCCCAGCGCCACGCCGAGGCGGGCAATCTCCGCCAGGCCGCGCGTCATCAGCGCGGCGCGCGAGTTGAGCCCAAGCCCCAGGCCGTCGCAAACGCCGGTGGCGATGGCCATCACGTTCTTGACCGCGCCGCCGACCTCGACGCCGATCAGGTCGTCGTTGGCATAGACGCGCAGGCGCCGGGTGTGCAACTGACGCGCGGTTTCCACGGCGAACCGGTGGTCGTTGGCGGCCAGCGTCACCGCCGTCGGTTGCCCGCTGGCGACTTCCTCGGCGAAACTCGGCCCGGAGAATGCGCCACAGATGGCCTGCGGACCGAGCGCTTCGGCAACCACCTGATGCGGCAGCTTGCCGCTGCCCGCCTCGAAACCCTTGCACACCCACAGCAGGGGCAGCGTGCACCGCAGTTCCTTCAGCCGCCCGGCGGTCGGCCGCAGGCCGGCGATCGGAGTAGCGACGACCAGAAGCTCTGCATCGGCGACCGCGGCGGCGAAATCGGTCTCGACGCGGACACCGTCCGGAAGCCGGTGGCCGGGAAAGAAACGGCGGTTTTCGCGGCTTTTTACCAGGTCGACCGCGACATCGTCCTCGCGCGACCACAGGGTGACCTCGTGCTTGCCGGCAAAGGCGATGGCCAGAGCGGTACCCCACGCCCCGGCGCCAAGCAGGGCGATCTTCACAGGCCCCAGACCTGTGTCGAGCGAACGTAGCCGGTCGCGCCGTCACGATGACGGACCCTGGCCCAGCCCGGCGCCGCCGGCTCGACGAAGTCCACCAGAACCCACTTGTCGAGGGTCGCGACGACCGGCGCCTCGGCCCGGTCGGCTTCGCGGAGTTCGGCGCGTGGCGCGGTCACCACCAGCAT
>Ga0209573_1005310_pt1 | contig 11730 bp, 10 predicted proteins | sample TNRBio252014_DNA_FD_185870 | JGI IMG/M metagenome (GOLD analysis project Ga0209573, IMG submission 185870) | Wastewater treatment Type I Accumulibacter community from EBPR Bioreactor in Madison, WI, USA - TNR Reactor_6/25/2014_ DNA (SPAdes)... | ecosystem: Engineered > Bioreactor > EBPR >...
TGACTGCCAATAAACCCGGCACCGCCGGTCACCAAACACTTCGCCATCGTCTCGTTGTCCTTGTCGCTGCGTCTGGCGCTGCGGTTGTCTGAATCGCAGGCCGACCTGCTGACGTTGCTTCGGCCCTCGGGCGCTGTTCGATGCTCGAGGGAATTCTGTCGCGAATCAGACAATACCAGCCACTCAGCGCTGACGCGAATGAAGCGTAGCTGCCGCCTGGGAATGGCCGCCAAAACCCAGCGTCGGCATGACCCCTGCAATCCGTATGTTCAGGACAATTGACACAATCGTTATCACCGGCGCAAACGATTTTATGCGCAGATCCGTCATATTCGAATCGCGTCGGGATCAGTCGTTGAGGCAGAAGTGATTTGCCAGATTGATCTTGCGCCGAAAATCCGGTTGTGTCGATTGTGCCGTTCGTGCGGATGGCACGGGCTATGCAGATTCTTTCTGATGTTGTGACGGTAACGGTTGCAGCAGTTGTGAGGAATGCGAGAGCGGGTTCGGCTGCCACATACAAAGAGCCATCCGACCCGTCCCGAGAGAGACATTCCGGCACACCGCAACCCGCTCTGGTCATGGCGAGAGAGAGGGAGACGGCGGCCTGAGAAACCGCCCGCGGCTGATCTGATCAGTCGCCGTTCGTCCAGTGCGAGAAAGGGGTTGAGAGGCCCCTTTCTCGCAGGGGCGAGACGCCCGTAGCCAGATCGGAACTGTCACGTTGAAGACATCGGCCCACGACTGAATGCACTGAGCAAAGTGCGTGGGCGGGAACCGTGAAATAACAGCCCCAGGCTCACCACCCACGGGTCTGCTGAGCACTCAAAAACCATCCGGCGGCGCTGAGCCGCAGTATCTGACACCTGTCGCTGACCTGTTGCTGCAGATCACAGGATTCGTTCCTGTTGGATCGCCCGGGGCGCGCGGAAGTCACTGGCATCTGGAGGCGGACCTGATCCGTCATCCACTGAATCGAACGCTGCGGCGCAATGTCGCAGATCTCAACTCGCCCCTCCTCATGTTCCCGGAGTACTGTGTGATGCTAAACCTGTTGAAGTCGCTGAGGCGGGATGAATATGGAGTCATCCTGTCGACAGAAATTGTGATCATTGGCACTCTGCTGGTCGTCGGACTGATCAGCGGAATTGCGTGCCTGCAAACGTCCGTAAACAACGAACTGCAGGATCTGGGTGGAGCTGTGGATGCTCTGGATCAGTCCTATTCCTTTGCTTCCATTCGCAAGAGCGGAGTGATCGGTCAGTGCTGTGTCTACACGGCTGGTACTTCGTATTACAATGACGAGCGACCTGTGGACCTGTGTACTGAACTGGTGGGATGCATCGAAACCGCCGATGAGCGTGTTGACGACTGTGTAGAGCATTCCTGTGGTCACGGGTGTGCATCGTGCAATCAGGGGATCGCTCCCTGTGAAAACCGGGCTTCCGTTCCATGCGGCGATTGTCTCCGTCGCAGTGGAGGCTATCGAGGCTACGGAGCCCAATCGAGAACGGGCGGGACGCGAACCATCGACACCGGAGTTCGCAAAATGAAAGTGACGGAATGGCCCGGACTGGCGCAGCCGGTACCTCGAGTGACGACTGAAGAGTCGTTTCCTGTATCTCCGAATCCTCACATGGTGCCGGCGGATCCAAACTGCTGTGGAAATCCGCACGAGGGACTTCTTCAGCAAAACCCGCCGATGGTTGTTCCCCCTGTGCCAACACCCTTAAATGAAATTCCTAAGGTTCCGGCTGTACGCCAGCCTGAGTTGAGTCCCATGCCTTCGACGGAGCCACTGCCGGCTCCACAGCCTGAACCCGACAGAATCTGATGCGTCTGCATTTGTCGAAGAATCCTGATCGTGACGATTGTCCTGAAAGTTGATCGAAGCTTTTCAGAAGGCCCTTCGGATGCATGAAATCCGAAGGGCCTTTTGCATGGGGCTTTAGAAATGCCCGTGCAGAACTTGAGAACAGTTTCGCGGTTTGATGCAGAATCACTGAGTTTCCCGGAGCGCGATTGATTCAGTCGGGGCAGGTTCCCAGGAACTGCAGAACCACCGGACCGGTACTGCGGGGGAAGTTTCCCGTCGCAACCCCTACAGGCGACAGGACTGACTTTTCCGGACTGACTGGATTGTCCGATACGAACGGAGACATCCTCGATTCGCAGGGAGTTTTGCTGAATCGGGGAATGTGTCGTCTCGAAGGCACAAGGAGGCCGCCATGTATCGACTGGATAAGCTCATCACAGGGATCACTGCATTCTCGCTGCTGGCGAGTGCAGGGTGTGCTGGCGGACTCCGAAATCTGTTCACCGGGGACGAAACGGCCGGCTACAAGACACTTGAGGAACTGGAAGCGGACGAAGCCGCTCAGAGTGAAACGGCGGACGCCGCGACCTCGCGACCTCGCTGGTTCTCAATCGGCAGGCCCACGGAAGCGACCGTCGCAGAGACCGAGACGGATGTGCAGGAGGAGTCTCCATCGTCTGAATCGACTGCCTGGTGGAAGTCGCCGTTTCGCCGGCAGAGCCAGATTGAGTCCGACCCCTTCCTGGCAGACGAATCGAAAACTGTTGCGGCAGAGAAATCAGTTCTGGCGGCGACGGAAGAGTCCGCCGATCCCAAAGCGACAAAACCCACCTCCGAGGCTGCTGAGAAGGCAACAGATTCGATTGCGGCCAGGTCTGAAACTCCGTTTGAAGACACCGTGCTTCCGGATAAGGCCATCGTCCGTTCTGTCAGCGACCAGCGCCGGAAGGAAGCTGAAGAATTCGCCGCACGCGCTGCTGATGAAGAGCTGGTTCAGAAGTTCGAACGACACTTTCAGGATGAAACAGTTCAGACAGCGAACGAGGGAGATGCTGCGGAACGTCTGATCGTGGCAGGCAGCCAGGAAGGTGCGGAATCCAGAGAGGACGATGTCGCAGGTGCAGCTGACAGGAAACTGGAGGAGCTTGAGCGTCTGCTGACGGATAAACAGTCTGCGGCGACAAAATCCGTCCGTCAGTCCACATCCCAGGCTGTTGCCTCAACGACTTCAGCGGCCGACGACTTCTTTGCATCGGCCGGTGCGGCGGCGACAGGTCGAGCCTCCAGTTCCACGAAAGCGAAACAGGCTCCGACCACGTTTGATGATCTGTTCGGAGACGCGAAGGAATCGTCGTCGAAGGTTGTGAAAGTATCGTCCGAGTCGCCAGCGAAAGCCGGCTCGCGCACATGGGATTCAGAATCTCAGATGACGGCTGATGCTTCGGCTCAGTCAGTCAATGTGTCGGATGCTGAGTTGCTGTTTGGCCCCGGTGCCACGGGATCGAATGCCCAAGTGCGGAGCAGCTCGACCCAAAAGACGGTGCGATCAGGCGATCGATTTGAAGTGGCGGAATCGAATCGCGACGCCGACTTTGCTCGGGATTTTGCGGCGGGAACTTCAAAGACGGCGAATGACGATCGCTCAGGATTCAGGGAGTCCGGAGAGGCCTGGGCAGCCAGCGTCCGAGCAGGATCAACCGGAAGCAGCCGCACAGCGATCCGCCCTGTATCGGCACCGAAGTCAATGAGTGACAATTCCTCAGCGACTGATTCCACTGACGGATTCTTTACCACGGCTCCGCTGGAAGTCGGCAGCAGCAGACTGCCGGTCGCTGTCAGTGCCGCTTCGAAGGCAATGGCTGTCGGGAATGCCAACTCAGGCGGGTTCTTTGGTCGCTTCAGCTATCGCACCTGGCTGCTGGCGATCGGTGGAATAATCGTTGTGGCCCTGCTGTTTGCACCTGGTCGGAATAAACAGAACCAGGGGACTGCAGTCGCCACGGGGACCTGACCTGGTTCCGGGCTTTTCCGGATCTGTCCCTGCGAACTGACGTGTTGTGAACTAATGTTGCCGAAACGAGGCATCGAATGTTGCATTTCGACATCCTCACTGGCAACACACATCGCAACATCTCAAACGTGCAGTGGAATGGCACTGCCGGAGTCAGCTATGACGCAGGATCCCTGGAGTCGTCCCACCATTGATGATCTTCGCCGGGTTCTGGAGAGCATTGGCAAGCCCGATGTCTCCAACCTGCGGGCGAATGAACGTCTGGAATTATCCGTCCCTGCAGAAATCCGAACACAACGCGGCAACACGATTGCCGCGATGACTCGGGAGATCAGCCGCACGGGCATTGGTATGCTGCATCGTGGAGCCTTGTCACCGGGAAAAGTCATCGTGCGGATGGCCAGCGAAACCCGCGAATTTCAGTACCACGTGCAGATCGAATGGTGCTCACCTTGTGACAATGGCATGTTTATGAGCGGCGGACGGTTTCTGCCCACACCCGAATCAAATGCCTGACGAGGACTAAAATCGCTCAACCGCGGAGAACCTGACGGCTCGTCGACAGGATCTGCTCACGATGTTCGCCGCCGGAAGCCATGCGCACACCGTGCCCGCATCAAATTGCGTAAGGATCGCAAGCCATCGCGGCTATCGCTCGTATTTGGGGATATTCGGTTCGGGCACTTCGGCTACCAGTTTGCGGATGAGATCGTCGATCTCAAAACCCTCTGCCTGAGCCTGAAAGTTCGTGGAGACTCGGTGCCGCAGGACAGGGATTGCCATCTGCCGGACATCGCCCACCGTCACATTAGGTCGGCCTTCCATTGCGGCCACCGCTTTGGCCCCCGCGATCAGGTACTGTCCCGCTCGCGGTCCCGCGCCCCAGTCCACAAGTCGGCGAATGAACTCCGGGGCAGACGCATCCTTCGGCCTGGTGGCTCGGACCAGTCGCGTGACGTAACTGATGATGAAGGGGCTGGCCACGATCTGGCTGATCTGCTTCTGCAGATACAGGATGGATTTGGCGGACAGCACCTTACGAACTTCCGCGCGTTCGCCGGACGTGGTGGCTTCCAGAATTCGTTCTTCTTCTTCCAGCGTGGGATAATCGACCTTCACATTGAACATGAAGCGGTCCAGCTGGGCTTCCGGAAGCGGATAGGTGCCTTCCTGTTCGATCGGGTTCTGTGTGGCGATGACAAAAAACGGTTCCGGCAGCTTATACGTCGTCTGTCCGACGGTGACTTCACGTTCCTGCATGGCCTGCAGCAGGGCAGACTGAGTCTTGGGCGGCGTGCGGTTGATTTCGTCTGCCAGCAGAATGCTGGTGAAGACCGGGCCTTCCACAAATCGGAACTCACGGCGTCCGGTGTCTGTTTCTTCCAGAACGTTGGTGCCGGTAATGTCTGACGGCATCAGGTCCGGAGTGAACTGGATGCGCCGGAAGTTGACGTCCAGCAGTTTGGCAATGGTGCTGACAACCAGCGTCTTTGCCAGCCCCGGGACGCCTACCAGCAGACAGTGGCCGCCGGTAAAGATGGCTGCCAGGATCTGATCGATCACGGCATCCTGCCCCACGATCACCTTGTGAAGTTCCTCGACCATGACTTCGTGATGTCGTCGGAACTTCTCGAGGAACTCGTCAAAATCTCGTTTCTCAGCCAACGCAGGAATCCTTGCTGCCGGGAACTTCACGCTCAGGTGCGGGTGACCGCCGATGGCCACGTGCCGAAAGATATCGATCCGGCAGGCAATTTTCCCGTTTCGGGAATCGCCGAATCCCAGGGTGGCTGGAAATCGCCGTCGCACGCCTGGGGGGAATGTGAAAGTCAGTAATTTGAAGTTTTGCCCGACTCACTGGTTTGCGGTTCGAAGAAGGGGTCTAGAATCGAGCCCGGTTCCGGTTCCTGACGGAAAGGCCGATGTGTGTCTGCCACCGGAATTAAACCACGTCTGTGGATGGTTGACCTCTCGACGGAATCGCCGGGCAGGGCGGTCCGAACGGTGGCCACAGACAAACGCAATCAAAGCCGAATCATTCTCATGTCCGACACAAATACCATCCTCGCCGAAGGCGCCATTCCTCCTGATGCCCGCGTTGTGGATCAGCAGCGCATCGAAGCGGCGGTTCGCGAAATTTTATTGGCCGTGGGCGAAGATCCGGATCGGGACGGATTGAAGGAAACGCCTGCTCGAGTCGCTCGGATGTACGCCGAGATCTTTGGCGGACTGCATCTGGAACCCGGACGTCATCTTCAAAAGGTGTTTGAAGAGCAGTACGACGAAATGGTTCTGGTGCGGGACATTTCGTTCAACAGCATGTGTGAACACCATCTGCTGCCATTCATCGGTAAGGCGCATGTGGGATACATTCCTCGGGGGAAAGTGACCGGGCTAAGCAAACTGGCACGGGTCGTTGATGAAGTGGCGCGTCGGCCTCAGGTGCAGGAACGAATGACGCACAGTATCGCCGATCTGATTGAAGAGGTGCTGGGTGCCCGGGGCGTGATTGTCGTGATCGAAGCGGAACACACCTGCATGACGATTCGAGGCGTGCGAAAACCTGGGGCTTTGACCGTGACCAGCGCCGTGCGGGGTTTGTTCCGAAACAATATCGGCAGCCGCGCCGAAGCGATGGCCCTCATCAATGGCAGGAAGTGACGGCCACAGCTCATGGTGACAGTTTTTGTACTGAAGCTGCTGGCCGGAATTACTCTGATGTGGCTGTTGATGCCGCGTAAGGATGTGACAGACGGCTTCTTCCGAATTCAGATGCTGGTCGTGCTGGGCTTGTCTGTTCTGGCAGCGCTGACCGTGGATCCCTCTCTGTTCGTTCATGCTTCGTCTGCTGTTGCTGATGGCAACGAGCGAATCCGTCAGTGCGTCACGTCATTCCGAACTGGCTGGATCGTCAGCGCAGTGATCGCGTACGTGGGACACATCGTCTGGAAACTCAGCCGACGCGGTCCAGGCCGCGTTGCGATCGTTGTTCTGGGGGTATTGAGTCTGGGGATGCTGGCAGCGCGAGCGTGGATGATGGAATCCAAGGCCATCTGGGGAGTTCAGCTGGCTGCGGATCTGGCCTCCTCCGCTGTGCTGGGAGCAACTCTGACCGGCATGCTGCTGGGACACTGGTATCTGACCACGCCCACCATGTCGATTCAGCCGCTGAATTGGTTTGCAAAGGCGCTGCTGGCTTCGGGCCTTTTGCGGATGATTGTCAGTTCGCTATTGCTGCTGCGAGGAGGCTGGCCTGCCGAGGATCTGACGCATTCTCTCTGGCTGGGTGTTCGCCTGGCCGGTGGAATCTTCGTGCCGATCGCCGCGGCCGTCATGGTCATGCGAATTCTGAAGTACCGCAACACTCAGTCGGCCACAGGAGTGCTGTTTGCCGCACTGATTCTGGTCTTCATGGCCGAAATGTCGGCCGCTCTGCTGGAGAGTGATCTCGGTCGGCCAGTCTGATGGCCTTCCGAAGAGAATTCCCCGTCACAAACGCAATCAGGGTCACCGCCGCGTGAGGCAGTGACCCTGATGATTCTGAATTACGTTGCGCACCTTGTTCGTCTGTTTGCTCGTAGCGAACAACGTGAGCGGCCATCCTTCAACGAGCCGTCAGGCTCACCGGGGTCAAGGGGTTTTCAACCCCTTGCTGCGGACCAGTTTCAGTCCCTGGCACATATCCTTCGCGGGTGCTCCGTTTTCCCAGCCTTCTCCTTCGATTTCGATGTGGTCTTCATCGACGATCGTCAGAGTTGCCGCGTGCATGTGTTTGTCTTTTTTCGGGTCCAGATTGCCACCGTCGACAAACTTAAAGACGAGTTTTTTGGAGGGCGTTTTGGCGTCTGCCTTCATGCGTGGCTGGTTCCCCAGCATGCAGTAATGGGTCATCGACAGGCTGGAGCCATCGGCCGTGTAGATGGAAATCATTTCGTGGTCCTGGCCCGGGAACAGCGTTTCGTGAATCGCACTTCCACCCGCTGTCAGCTTGATGACCGAGACGACGTTCTCCGTGGGTTGGCCGTCCTTGTCGGCTTCCACCCAGGTTCCCACCAGCGTTTTCATTTTCTCGAATCCAGCGTTGGTTGGAGCTGTGTAGGAATGATTGTGTTTGTCATCACCGCAGGCCGAAATGGAAATCGCGGCCACCAGAAATCCACACGCCAGAAATTGTCGCACCATGGTTATTGTTCCTTGTTTGAAAAACTGACTGAAGAAACCTCTTCCGCCAGTTAGTCGAACAGGGAGCGGCTCGATCGACAGCCCTCGAAGAAATGTTCGAAAATTCTGAACTGAGATCCCGTGGGAGGCCGGAATTTGGGCTCCAGGAGTTCAGGACGGCCGGTAACAGGTGACGAATCGCACTCGGTGGGCTTACACCGCACCGCTCTCCGAATCCTCACACAAGGCGAGCGGAGGGTGTCAGCCCTCCGAGCTGTGCTTTAATTCAGTGATCATGCATGTGGTCGTGGTCATGCATGTGGTCGTGGTCATGCATGTGGTCGCGCTGTCCTCGCGCGGGCGTCGGTTTTCGCCCCGGATGATCGTGTGGCAGCGCTGCAGATGCGGCTTCAGCGGCGCGATACACATCTCGGAGTGGCACGCTGTGTTGTCGCGCCAGTTTTGCGCAGTCTTCGAACTCGGGCGAGCAGACTGGCGACATGCCGGTTCGCCACGCGCGTTTGACGGCAACGGTTCCCCAGGGGGTTTGCACACTGACAGCATCACGATGCTGCACAGTACGTTCAATCGTCATGCGACGAATTCCCAGAGTACCGGTTTCTGTGAACAGAATGTCTTCACATCGCGCGGTCTGGTCGGGACGGCAGAGGACACTCAGGATGACCCCGGGGCGGCCTTTCTTCATCTGGATTGGTGTGACGAAGACATCCAGGGCCTGCACAGACTGCAGCCGTTCACGCACATGGCCAATGACTTCGCCGGACACATCATCCAGATTGGTTTCCAGCAACGTCACGAGTTCTGTGTCGGGCGCTGTGCTCTGTGTCCCGATGAACACTCTCAGCACATTGGCTCGTTCAGGAAACGTCTTTAGCCCGCATCCGGATCCGATCGCTTCAATGGTCATGGCGGGGAGCGGACCGAACTGATCGGCAAAATTTTTGACGATCGCCGCGCCGGTGGGCGTTGTCAGTTCTGATTCAATCGGGATGTCTGCCAGCGGGATCCCTTTCAGAATTTCGGCGGTACCGGGAGCCGGAATCGGACAGATCCCATGATCGATCTTCACAAATCCGCGGCCCGCAGGAATGGGATGAAAGACTGCGCGATCGATCTTCAGCAGGTCAAATGCCACTGCAACACCGACAATGTCGACGATCGAATCGATTGCGCCGACTTCATGGAAGTGAATCGCTTCCACAGTGGACCCGTGGACTCGAGCTTCCGCTTCCGCGATGGTCAAAAACATTCCCATCGCCAACTGTTTTTGACGACTGGTCAGAGCGGACGCGTTTTCCACGATTCGGCGGATGTCCGAATAGTGACGGTGGGCGTGCTGTTCGGGATGATCGACCAGCACCTGCAGAGCTCGGAAGCCGCCTTTCACAACGGTTTCGACTCGCAAAACGACATCCGGCAGGTTGAGTGATTCAATGGCCTGACGAATCGTCACCAGGTCCGCGCCGGCGTCAATCAGTGCTGCCAGAGTCATATCGCCGCTGATTCCGGTGGCACATTCAAACCAGGCCGTTCGAGTCATTGAGGGACGACTTTCCATCTGCAAAATTCGGGGACCGATGTGGTAGTGTCATCTTTCGACGTGCGTGTCCCGTTCCATCGAGTGCGCAAATCGCACATGGAACAGGCTCCAATTGCGTATGCCGAAACTGATTTTGAAAGCTGTACTTCGATCGAAACCAGTCGCATCTGCTTGATGTACGTGCTGGCCGGATCTACTGGAATTGTGAAGGAGAATAGCGAGCGCCTGCCGAGTGAGACATGCTCCGTCGTCGGCAAAGTTGGGTGATTTTCAGCGTCCTGATCCGGCATCAAATCCTGCTGAAAACCCGGGCTGGTCTGATCCTGAAATCCGGCAGAGGGCTGGAAGGGACACCTGAGAATCAGAAAATTGGCTTAAAAGAGGCCAATTTCGGCCTTCTGACGGTCGAATTGAATCATTGTCCACTGTGACAAAGTCCTGTAGAATTCAAAGAGGTACATGAGCGTCATTCTGTGACGTGCCTGTCGCTGACTCTCTGATTGCGGATATTTTTCGCAGAGCACCATATCGGCAGGCGATTTGACGCACGTGTATTCTGCAGAATGCTCCCCTCCTCAATTTGGGCATCTGCTGTTGTTTCTTAGATCCGGTCCCTCCCGACATTTGCCGGAGTTGCACATGCTGACGATTTCTGGAAAGCCATCGCGATATTGTGACGGGATTGCTCGTCGAGCATTTCTGAAAATCGGCGGACTGGCGATGGGCGCTGTGGGCGGAATCGGACTCCCCAGCCTGATGCACGCTCAGGCGGCGTTCGGCAATGGGAATGCCAGTTCCTCCAAATCGATCATCAATATTTTCCTGGGTGGCGGACCTCCCCATCAGGACATGTGGGAAATCAAGACAGAAGCCCCGCGGGAGATTCGTGGCGAGTTCAGCCCGATTGACACCTCGGTGGCCGGAATTCAGATTGGCGAATGCTTTCCGCAGCTGGCCGCCATCATGGACCGGCTGGTCGTGATTCGATCGGTGGTCGGATGTTCGGGAGCCCATGATGCGTTTCAGTGTCTGACCGGCTGGGATCGTCGCAGCGTGGAATCCATTGGTGGTCGACCGGCGATCGGAGCTGTGCTGGCGAAGTTGTACGGACCGCGTGATCCCGGAATACCGGCGTCGGTTGCACTCGCAGATAAGACGCAGCATGTGCCCTGGTCCGAACCCGGCCCGGCTGGATTTCTGGGAGCTGCCTATCAGCCGTTCCGTCCCAACGGCAAAGGGATGGAAGATCTGACACTCAACGGAGTGACTCTGGATCGACTGTCCGATCGTAAAGCACTGTTAACCGGTCTGGATCAGCTCAAGCGAACGGCCGATGCCAGCGGAACGATGACGGGAATGGATGCCTTCACGGAAGCGGCGTTCGGAGTGCTGACATCCAGCCGACTTGCCGACGCTCTGGATATCTCCAAAGAGCCGGCGGAAATCCGTGCACGCTACGGAGACGGCAAACCCTACAAGTTTCAGTACGACGGGGCTCCGACGTGCAATGAGCATATCCTGATGGCTCGTCGACTGGTCGAAGCCGGAGTTCGTTCAGTTTCGCTGTCCTATGGTCGATGGGACAGCCACGGGCAGAATTTTGATCTGGTCCGAGACCATGGGGCCAAACTGGATCAGGCCGTCAGCGCGCTGGTGCTGGATCTGGAAGAACGGGGCATGTTGGACGATGTCACCGTGCTGGTCTGGGGAGAATTCGGTCGAACTCCGCGAGTGAACGACGGGGCCGGTCGCGATCACTGGCCACAAGTCAGTTGCGCACTGATGGCTGGCGGCGGGATGCGAACGGGTCAGGCGATCGGAGCGACCAATCGTCTGGGTGAATACGCGGTGGCTCGACCGGTCCACGTGCAGGAAATCATCGGCACTGCCTACCACAACCTGGGAATTGACGTGATGAATACCACGATCAGCGACCCCACCGGACGACCCCAGTTTCTGGTGGATGTCCGCGAACCGATCCGGGAACTTGTCTGACAAGGGATGAGATCCCTTGACCCAAAAGAGCCTGACGGCTCGTGGAAAATTGTCCGCTCACGCTGTTCGCTGCGGAAACATGCGTGCACGATGCTCGCATGAAATTGAGTAAGAATCTAAATCATGCCTCTCAAGCTGTGAACGTGTTTCCGGGTGGGCAGACATCAGGAATTCAGTGTGAAATCC
>Ga0209573_1005311_pt1 | contig 11729 bp, 11 predicted proteins | sample TNRBio252014_DNA_FD_185870 | JGI IMG/M metagenome (GOLD analysis project Ga0209573, IMG submission 185870) | Wastewater treatment Type I Accumulibacter community from EBPR Bioreactor in Madison, WI, USA - TNR Reactor_6/25/2014_ DNA (SPAdes)... | ecosystem: Engineered > Bioreactor > EBPR >...
AGACTTCACCACCTTTGCGGCTTGATTGGTTTGGTGATGCTGAAAACACTTCCGCCTTCTGGAATATTCAAGAGTTCTACCGAATGCGCAAACCGCCTCTATCGCCGCGTCTCCGCCTTGAGGAACTGCCAACCCGGGACCTGATCGCTCGTGGTGAAGCTCTCCTGGCCACTCATGACTACAAGGACGCGATTGACGTCTACAAGTGGCTGCTGAAACGCGAACCACAGGCTGGCTGGCATGAAGCGCTGGCCAGCGCCTATCTGGAACGGGCCAAACAACTGGCCGACAAAGGCCTGTACCGGGAAGCCGCCGTTCTCTGGGAGAACATTCCCAGTCTGTGTGGCCAAACCCGGCAACCCGAGTTGTACATCGATTGGCTGCTCCAAACCGGCCAATACGCCAAGGTCATGCGCGCCTATACGCAATACGCCACGATACCTTCCAGAGCCGGCGAACTGGAAACCCGGCTCGCCGCGCTCATGTTGGCCGGGCAGAAAGATGTCCTCCAAGCCCTGCCCCAGGAAGCGCCCTTGCGTCGGCAACTCAGCAAAATCCAAGCCGCGTTGCGCGCTTACAGTCAGGGCGAGGCCGAAGCTACAGTGCGCGAATGCCTGCAAAATATCCCGAGCCGCTCTCCGTACCGTGACCTGCGGCAGGTACTCTCCGCTCTGTTGAAACTGGAAACGGACCCCGCTGGCGCTCCAGCACTGGTCGAGCGTATCCCTCCAGCGTCCCCCTATCACGATCTCGCGGAAATCGTCCGCATCTGCACCGCCCGCGAACCCGCACACGCCTTGCTGGCGCTGGATTCCATCCAGCGCGAGCTGGCCGTCGAGCTACTCGGTCTGAATTCGCAGCAAATCAAGCTGCTCAAGGAATGGACGCGACTGGGCGAGCACCCTGACGGTAAAGCCCTGTTGGGTTTCATCACCAGCAACCTGGCGCTCCTGGATGCAGAACAGGCCCGCCAAACCTGCCTGGCGCTGTTGGCCGTCTATCCCAGGGAGCAACCCATTTACGCCAAGCTGTTCGGCCCCTTGCCCAAGTTCGAAGCGCACCGCCTTCACGCCTTGCAAGCCGAGCAAAAACGAGAAGGCGAACGCGCCCTGCGCCATTGGCAAGCCTGCGTTGATGAGCTGGCCCAGGACCGGAAAAATCCGGATCACCGGCTGATGGCCGCACTGGTGTTGCGCCAAATGGCCGAAATAGTGAAACACAAGGATTCTGGCTGGAACGATACTTCGGAAATTCGCGAATACCTCAAACAAAGTCTGGAGTTCGATCCCGATGACCGCGATACCTATTTACAGATAGCCATGCTTTACAAGGAAGCCAATGAAGACAAGGAATATCACCAGTGGGTGGAACGTGCGGTTAAACAATTCCCGGATGATCCGCAAGTGTTGATGGCGGCGGTGGCCACCGCGACCGCTCGCAAGTCCTATAAAAAAGCAGCCGGTTTTGCCAAACGAGTGCTAGAGCTCGATCCCATCAACAGCACAGCCCGCGCTGTCCTGATCAACTCGCACCTGGCCCACGCCCGCAAGCAGATGATCGCCGGCAAATATGCGCTGGCGGAAAAAGAGCTGGACAGCGCCAGCCAACTGGAGCGCGATAACGCCCGATCGGGCATCGTTGAAATCAACCGGGGTCTGCTGGCCTTCCGGCAACGTCAAAAAGAAGCGATGGATAGTTGGCTGCAAAAAGGCGTCTGCCTGGCCAACACCCCGTTACTGGGCTGGTTCCGGCTGGCGATGGAGGCCGCCTGTCTCAAACTGGAACCAACCCTTTTCCAGCATCTCGGTCTGGGCGATCCTCGCAAATTCACCGCCAGTCGGGCTGATCTGTTGACGCTGATGCAATGGGTCAACGCCTACCGTGAAAAAGGCGTCGACGCCATCCGTTCGGTGCTGGAAGACCTGGAAAAACCCCTGAAGCGGGCCATCAAGGAACTTGGTAAAGAAGAGGATTTCCTGTCGGTGTGCGAATGTTTGCATCAGGCACCGCATTATGAACTGCTGGAGTACGCTGCGACCGAAGCGCTTCACCATTATCCGGAACGGCCGATTTTCATCTACTACCAAGTCTGCGGTCGCGCCAAAGGCAAGGCGGATGACCTCAACGTGCGTGATTACGACCGGCTGGAGAACGCGCTGAACGCGGCCAAGTCGGCCAATGATCACCGTACCGTGCTGCGCATCGCCCGATTTCTCCATCAGGACGGAATGTTGTCGACACCCTCCCCACGGCCACGCGGCAGGCCAAGGTCCACACTGCCGCCAATGCCGCGAGAATTGGAGAAAATGCGTGAAGACCTGGCGCGGCTGCCTCCGGCTTTGAGGCAGCGGATGCTGAACCAGATCCTGGACAGCCTGCCTCCCGACGACGACTTCCCGCCTGAAGTACAAAGAGCGATTATGAAAGCTCTGTTGCTCGGCGGCGACAGGCTTGAGGAGCTTCTGAACATGGATATGGACGATTTCCCAATGCCATCACCGGGTCGCGTTCGGCCTGGAGGCCGCCGGAGATAATCATGCAGAATCCGTTCACCATACTGGACGTCGTGGAAACCGCGGACGACGACGCCATCAAGAAAGCGTACCTGCAGCAGGTGCGCGAACATCCACCGGAACGGGATCCTGAACGTTTCCAGGCGATTCGCACCGCCTACGAAATGGTCAAAACCCGGCGGGATCGGTTGCGCTACCGACTGTTCCAGCACAAAACACCCAATCCGGCTGGGCTGGTGGCGGCCGCTCTGCAACCTGGCCCGCCCCGCCGATTGACTGAACAGCAACTGCGGCAATGGCTTAACCACCGTCTGACCAGTCAAAAATAAAGACCTCGCATGGATTCTGAAATCAAAGAACAATTACTGGAACGCTTCCGCGCCTACCTCGACCAGCAGCCTGAGACTCCCGGTGAACCCGGCCAAGACCAACGACGGACTGATCTGTATTCGCTGTTTTCCGAGCTGGTCGCGCTGAAAAACGAAGTCCGGCTGGAATCGCGTCAGATCAAAACCGTGCTGGACGAATTCCGGGCGGTGTTTGCAACCCTGCAAACCAGCCAAAGTCAACTCGGTAATGAACTGGAGCACACCCGTAATGCGCTTCCCGAACAGCGACGGGCGACGCTGAAACCGGTGCTGCTGGAACTGCTGGAACTGCGCGACCGCTTCGAAGCCGGCTTGCGCATTCTGCAAAACTATCGCCCGACGTTCTGGGTTCGGCTGCTGGGCCGGCGACGGCGGGAACGGACTCTTCTGCAAGCGATTGCCCAGGGTCAGGACATCAGTCTGCGGCGACTGGAACAAATTCTGAACGCCCAGCAGGTGATCCCCCTGGCTGTCGAGGGACAACCGCTTGATCCGCACACCATGCGCGCCGTCGAACTGGATCATCGTCCTGACCTGGCCAACGGCATCGTCACCGAGGAATTGCGCAAGGGCTATCTTTGGCAGGGCGAACTGTTGCGACTGGCGGAAGTCAAGGTCAATCGCCAACCGGAACTGCCTGCTGAACCGCCGAGCACGGAAGACCGTGGCGCGCACCCCGAAAGCGCACGATGATTAACCCCGAACTCTACACACGAGATTAGCCCTTCATGACTGAAAAAATCATTGGCATTGATCTGGGAACCACCAACTCTGAAGTTGCGGTGGTGGAAAACGGTCGCGCCACCGTCATCGACATCACTCCCGGTTGCCCGATCCTGCCTTCTTTCGTCGGTTTGGCCGATGATGGTTCTATCCTGGTGGGCGAACCAGCCAAAAACCAATATGTGCTTTATCCGGAGCGCACCATCAAGTCCATCAAGCGGCGGATGGGCAGCGCTGACCGGGTTGAACTGGGTGACACGCACTACAGTCCCCAGGAAATCTCCGCCATCATCCTGCGGCAACTGAAATCCATCGCCGAGGCGTATCTCGGCGAGCCGGTTCACAAGGCGGTGATCACCGTCCCGGCCTATTTCTCCGACGCCCAGCGCCAGGCGACCCGGGAAGCCGGCGAGATTGCCGGGTTGGAAGTGATGCGGATCATCAACGAACCGACCGCCGCCGCCCTGTCCTACGAAGCCAATCATCAGGATCATAAAAAGGTCTTGGTCTACGATCTCGGTGGCGGTACTTTTGATGTGTCGGTGGTGAGCATCGAGGACAATGTCGTTGAAGTGCTGGCCAGTCATGGCAACAATCACTTGGGCGGCGATGATTTCGACGCCAAGATCGCGGCTCATCTGGTAGATCACCTGAAACGACAGGGTGCTGATCCCACGACCTCGCGCAAGGCCATGGCGCGTATCATCCGGGCTGCGGAAAACGCCAAAATCGCCCTGTCTGACCGACCTTACGTCCGGGTTGAAGAGGAATATCTGCTGGACCAGGCCGGGACACCGGTCAATTTATCGCTGGAACTGGCGCGGTGTGACTACGAAGCAATGATTCACGGCTACATCGATGAAACCCTGGAAGCTGTGCATATCGCCCTCAACGGCGCCCAGCTCACGATATCCGACATCGACGAAGTGTTGCTGGTGGGCGGCGCCACCCGCACCCCGGTCATTACCGAACGGCTGGAGGCTGACCTAGGCTTGACGGTGCGCGCCGAGGTCAATCCGGACCTGTGCGTCGCCACCGGCGCCGCCATTCAAGCCGGGATACTGGCCGGTGAAACGGTCTCGGCGGTGCTGGTGGACATTACGCCCTACACCTTCGGCACCAGCGCTCTGAGCGACCGGAACGGCATCCCCTACCCGTTCACCTATGTGCCGATCATCCACAAGAACACGCCCATCCCGGTGACCAAGAGCGAGGTGTTCTATACCGTCATGGATTACCAGGAGGCGGTGAAAGTCGATATCTATCAAGGTGAAGATGCGGATGCCCTGAACAATATCGAACTGGGTGAGTTCATGGTGGAGAACCTGAGCAAGGTGCCGTCGGGTAATCCCATCGTGTTGCAACTCTCTCTGGATTTGAACGGCATCATGAATGTCACCGCCCGTGAGAAGAACACGGGCCTGGAGAAGTCGATCACGATTAACAATGTGCTGGCGCGCTTCCAGGAAGGCGAATTGCAAACGGCGCGGGATCGGGTCAGCGCCTTGTTCGCTGATGACGAAAATAGACTGGTGAAACCGGCAGACAAGGTTCCCGCCGGCGACCATCAACGCATCGTCCAGGCGCAGGCGCTGGCGGAGAAAGCGGAACGCTTGCTGGATCGCGCCGCCGAGGATGACCGTGAGGAGATGATCAATCTGATTGAATCGATCAAGGACGCCATCAGCAGCAACCATCTCGACGATCTGGCCGAGCCCACCACGGCGCTGGCCGAGATTCTGTTCTATCTGGAATCGTAGGCCTTATGGAACTTTGCCCGGTCTGCCGCGCCCGGTTCAAGGATGAGCCGGTTTGCTATCGCTGCGGTGCGGATTTGCGCCTACTGCTGGCGATTGAAATCGAGGCTGCCGTGCTGGAGCAGCAGGCGGTCGCTTTGATCGAGGCCGGTCAACCGCTCGAGGCCCGCCGGATGGCCGAACGGGCTTTGACATTGCAATACCGTCCACTGGCGGCGGCGGTGCAGGATTTTGCCCGCCAGGAACTAATCGCCAGCGAGGTGCAGCGATTGGAGCAGTTGTTGCAGTGAAGCCAAGAGCGCCTCGGTGAACGCTCGATGTTCTTCCGCTCACAGGAGGCGCTGCCGGTGTGCATGGCGATTTGCGCCAGAGTCGATTAACCTTGTGGAAATAAAGGATACCCACCCTTCCCCAGACTCGACCACAAAAACCATCGCTGATCAGAACCGCCGCCATGGAAATCTTCGTCTATCACACCCCCGACCAAGTCCCCGATCTCAGCAAAAAAGCCCGCAAGGGCGGCCTACAACTTGAGCTGCCGGCCTGCGCCATCGTCATCGATGTACTGCGCGCCACCACGACCATGGCCACGGCGCTGGAATCTGGCGCGGAGGCGATTCAGGTCTTCGATGATCTCGATGAATTGTTCCGCATCAGCAAACGCTGGCCGGCAGAACGCCGTCTGCTGGCTGGCGAACGCGGCGGTGAGAAACTGGACGATTTCGATCTGGGCAACTCGCCGGCAGAATGCATCCCGGACCGGGTGGCGGGCAAACGGCTGTTTATGAGCACCACCAATGGCACTCGCGCCCTGGAGCGGGTGCAACAGGTGCCGATGCTGATGACCGCTTCACTCACCAACCGGCGAACGGTCGTGCGCTATCTGCTGGAACATCAACCGCATACGGTGTGGATCGTCGCCGCTGGCTGGCGCGGCGGTTTCTCGCTGGAAGATACGATTTGCGCCGGGGCGATTGGCCACCTGTTGAGCGTGGAGCGCGACAGTGATTGCGCGGGCGATGATGAATCCATCGCGGCGGTGGCTCTGTTCGAGCAATGGAAAAACCGGTTGCCCCAACTATTGCGCTACGCCCATCATGGCCGCGGTCTCGCGGCGCTGGGTTGCGGCGACGATTTGGACTACTGCGCCCGGATCGACAGCGTGAACGTCGTGCCGCTCCAGGTTGAACCGGGGGTGTTGAAAGCAGCGATGCTGGACTAAGGCCCATTGAATCAAAAGCCCGCTGACACATCCAAATAACTTCTATAATTAAACCCGAAAATCCTTCCATCCATCCTGTAATCGTCATGTCGAGGAGCCAAAAGTAATGGAGATCATCAAAACCGATGTCGCCATCATCGGTGCGGGAGGCGCGGGTTTGCGAGCCGCTATCGCCCTCGCCGAAGCCGATCCAAAACTGCGCATCGCCCTCATTTCCAAAGTCTATCCCATGCGCAGCCACACCTGCGCCGCCGAGGGTGGAGCCGCCGGCGTCATCAAGTCGGATGACAGCCTCGACCTGCACTTCAACGATACGGTCGGCGGCGGCGACTGGCTAAGCGATCAGGATGCCGTCGAATACTTCATTAAGGAAGCGCCCAAGGAGCTGACCCAACTGGAGCATTGGGGCTGTCCCTGGAGCCGCGAGGCGGATGGTTCGGTCGCCGTGCGTCCCTTTGGCGGCATGAAGATCAAGCGCACCTGGTTCGCCGCCGATAAATCGGGCTTCCACATCCTGCACACCCTGTTTCAGACCTCACTGAAATATCCCAGCATCCAGCGCTTCGATGAGTATTACGCCACCGATCTGCTGGTCGAAGACGGGCGCTGTCAGGGCCTGACCGCCCTGGAAATCCGCAGCGGCGAGATGAAGCAGTTCCAGGCGGGGGCAGTCATCATCGCCGCCGGCGGTGGGGGCAAGATGTTCCCGTTCACCACCAACGGCGCCATCAAGACCGGCGACGGCATGGCCCTGGCCTATCGGGCCGGAACGCCGCTCAAGGATATGGAATTCGTCCAGTATCATCCCACGGGTCTGCCGAATAACGGCATCCTGCTCACTGAAGGCTGTCGCGGTGAAGGCGGCGTACTGTTCAACAAGGATGGTCGCCGCTACTTGCAGGATTACGGCATGGGGCCGGAAACACCCATCGGTCAACCGGTGCTCAAGACGATGGAGCTGGGTCCCCGCGACCGGCTTAGCCAGGCGTTCTGGCATGAGCAGCAGAAGGGCAATACAGTCAGCACTCCATGGGGTGACTGCGTTCTGCTCGACATGCGCCATCTGGGCGAGAAGAAAATCGATGAGCGCCTGCCCCTGGTGCGCGATTTGTGCATCAGCTACCTGGGCAAGGACCCGGTCAAGGAGCCGATCCCGATTCGCCCGGTCGTCCATTACATGATGGGTGGCATCCATACCGATATTCAGGCTGCCACCCGGTTGCCTGGCCTGTTCGCCGCCGGTGAATGCGCCTGCGTCAGCATCAACGGCGCCAACCGGCTCGGTTCCAATTCATTGACGGAACTGCTGGTCTTCGGTCGCCGCGCGGCGCTCAGCGCCATCGCCCATCTGCAATCCAACCTCGTTCCCAGCAAGGACGCAGTGCTGGCGGCGAAGGCCAAAGAATCGCAGAACCGCATCCAGGCCCTGTTTGACAAGAGCCAGGGGACAGAGACCATCGCCGGGTTGCGTCAGGAAATGATGGACACCATGGAAGCAAACGTCGGCATTTACCGCACCGGCGAAGGTCTGGCGAAGGCTTGTGAAAAGATCGCCGAACTGCGCCGGCGCTACGCCAACATCGCCCTGACCGACAAGACGCATGTCTATAACACCGACCTGCTGCAAGCCCTAGAGCTGGGATCGATGCTCGACTGCGCTGAAGCAGTCACGGTCGGGGCGCGGGAGCGCAAGGAATCACGAGGTGCGCATCAGCGGCTGGATTTCACCGCCCGCGATGATGTGAATCTGCTCAAGCATTCGCTGGCTCATTATCATCCCACCGAACCACCGCGTATCGAATACCTCGATGTCGTCATCACCCAGTCACCGCCCGGTGTCCGTGACTACTCAGGAGCCAAAAAATGAGCGAACTCCAGAAACGCCAGATTCAACTGGAGGTGCTCCGCTACAACCCGGAGACCGATAGCGCGCCCCGGTTTCAGTCCTACTCGGTGCCGTGCCTCGATGAATGGGTGGTGCTGGATGCGCTGAACTATGTCAAAGACCACCTTGATCCGACACTCAGTTATCGCTGGTCCTGCCACATGGCGGTCTGCGGCAGTTGTGGCATGATGGTCAACGGTGAGCCGAAACTGGCTTGCAAGGCATTCATCCACGAATACAAGGAAGGTCAGATCAAGGTCGAGCCGCTGGCAAATTTCCCGATTGAGCGGGATCTGGTCACGGTGGTCGAGGACTTCATCAGCAAGCTGGCCAGCGTCAAGCCCTATCTGATTCCCAAGTCAGACCAGCCGGTCAGCGCCGGCGAATTTAAGCAGACGCCGGCGGAACTCAAAAAGTTCAAGCAATACACACTGTGCATCAACTGCATGTTGTGCTACGCCGCGTGTCCGCAATACGGCCTGGTGCCGGAATTCCTTGGCCCGGCGGCTATCGCTCTGGCGCATCGTTACAATCAGGATTCCCGTGATGGCGGACGGGATGAACGTCAGGAAGTAGTCGCCTCCGATGAAGGCGTGTGGGAATGCTCGTTTGTCGGCGCTTGCTCCGAAGTGTGTCCCAAGCACGTCGATCCAGCAGGCGCATTGCAGCAGGTCAAGGTGGCCAGCACCATCGACTGGTATAAAGAACATTTGATGCCGTGGGTGAAAAAATGAGCAGCAAGCCCTATGTCCGTGAGGTCTCCAAAACGACCTGGTTTATGAGCCAGCCGCGCTACAAGCGTTATATGGCCCGCGAAGTAACCTGCATTTTCATCTTCGCCTACACCTTCCTGCTGATCGTGGCGCTGGCGCGACTGGCGGAGGGTCAGGAAGCCTTCGAGGCGTTTGTGCAGGCGCTGGGCAGCCCGCTGGGGGTACTGTTCAATGTGGTGGTGTTGATCGCGACCATCTATCACAGTATGTCATGGTTCAACGTGACGCCGCAGGCTATGCCCATTCAGCGGGGCGAGGAATTCGTACCAGGCAACATTATCGTCGGCGCACATTATGGCGCCTGGGCGGTGGTCTCGCTGATCATTCTGTTCTGGGGAATGTAATCATGGCCAAATCCAACAAACCCATCTTCTGGGGCCTGTTCGCCGCTGGCGGCACGGTCACCGCGTTTGTGACCCCAGCGCTGGTGCTGGTCACATTGTTCGCCGCGATGCGCTTTAACATGGACATGTTTACCTATGAGTCGATCCATGCCTTCGCGGGATGGTGGCTGGGCAAGCTGATCATCTTTGGTGTGATTCTGGTGTCGCTCTGGCATGCCGCCCACCGGCTGCGGGTCACGGTGCATGACTTTGGTGTCCGTGCGGACAAACAGGTCGCGATCATCGTCTATTCGCTGGCCGGACTGGGAACGCTGCTGACGCTGGTTTACCTGCTGCGTATCTAACCATTCACCCCTCACCTCCAACCCCTCTCCCTCACGGGGAGAAGGGAGTATTTCTCACCCTCGACCTCTCTCCCTGAGTGGGAGAGGGGGCTTGAAGGAAGCTTTTGCATGTCGAGTTCTGAATCTGCTCAGTGTGCGGCCACGCTACCCCGGCCGCCCTCATTAGATCATGGTCCAGGTCTGAAGCCAGGGACCGAAGAGACTACTCACCTTGAAGTCGCCAATCAGGCGCAGGTTCCGTTGCCGGTGTACCTGCAACAAACCTACTGGTGGGCTTATCTGCATCCGGCTTCGGTGCGGATTTTTGAACGGCAATGGCTGGTCAATCTGATTCTGTGGGGCAACTTTGCAGAATTGCGCGATCTGGCGCTGGCGGAATTAGAGCCAGTCCGCAATGGCCGTATTCTCCAGGTGGCCTGTGTTTATGGTGATTTTACCGAGCGATTGGTGCAGCGGTTAGGGCCGGATGGACGGTTGGATGTGGTGGATGTTGCATTGGTGCAACTGGAGAATCTGAAGACCAAACTGGACGGCGATGCGTCGCGAGTGGGTGTGCATCACCAGGATTCAACCCAATTGCGTTTCGCCGACGCCAGCTATGATGGTGTGGTGGTGTTTTTCCTGCTGCATGAGCAACCGGAAAACGTCCGCATCCGCACCATCGCCCAAGCGTTGCGGGTCGTCAAGCCGGGCGGCAAGGTAGTGTTTGTCGATTACCATCAGCCCAGTTGGCGCAACCCGTTCCGCTATGTGATGATTCCGATCCTCAGTTCCCTGGAGCCGTTCGCCATGGACCTGTGGCGCAAGGAAATCACCGAATGGCTGCCTGACGAGGCGCGCAACGCCTCCATCGACAAGCAGACGTATTTCGGCGGACTCTATCAAAAGGTGGTCATTACGCGCTGAGTGTCTGGTCTCAGGTGGCGAGGATCGATGCGCGTTCCCCGGCTTTATCTCCCGATTCCGCTGGCGACCGGTCTCACCGTGCAGTTAGATGATCATGCCTTCAACCATGCGGTGCGGGTTTTACGGCTCGGCGTGAAGGCGCCGGTGACGCTGTTCAACGGCCAAGGCGAGGCGTTCGCCGCTACGCTCACCGCAGTAGGCAAACGGCAAGCGCTGGCGCGGGTGATGGACACCTTGCCCGGCGAGTTAGAATCGCCCTTGACCGTGACCCTGGCGCAAGGCGTTTCGCGGAGCGAGAAAATGGATTACACCCTCCAGAAAGCCGTCGAACTGGGCGTGGCCGCTATCCAGCCGCTGTTCACCGAGCGCAGCGGAGTGGATTTAACCGGCGAACGGCTGGCGCGTAAGGTTCAACATTGGCAGGGTATTGTCATCGGCGCCTGTGAGCAGTGCGGACGCAACCGGCTGCCGGCATTGCGGGAACCGTTGACGTTGATTGACGGGTTGACGCCGCTGACGGCAACGCCGGGCCTGGGGTTGTTGCTCGATCCACTGGCGACGACGGGATTGCGCCGCTTAACGCCGCCCTCCGGTCCCATCACGCTGCTGATTGGCTCCGAGGGCGGGCTAAGTCCGGCGGAAATGGACAGGGCGCGAGCTGCCGGCTTTGTCGGCATTCGCCTGGGACCGCGCATCCTGCGCACGGAAACCGCCGGTGTTGCGGCGCTGGCAGCGATTCAGGCGCTGTGGGGAGATTGCGGTTAGTTTGCGTGCGGGTTTTGAAAATCGCCGAGTGCGTCCATTAAAAGGCCGCATTAACACTTACCGTTGCAGAATATTCAAAATAAAATAAAATTATTTATAATCAATCAGTTAATAGAATTTAGCCTTCTT
>Ga0209573_1005312_pt1 | contig 11727 bp, 10 predicted proteins | sample TNRBio252014_DNA_FD_185870 | JGI IMG/M metagenome (GOLD analysis project Ga0209573, IMG submission 185870) | Wastewater treatment Type I Accumulibacter community from EBPR Bioreactor in Madison, WI, USA - TNR Reactor_6/25/2014_ DNA (SPAdes)... | ecosystem: Engineered > Bioreactor > EBPR >...
GCTCCGTCAGGGCTGGTCACACGGCCGCGCATGAGGGCGCCGCGCCAAGCTCACGGCGAAGCTCACTTGCAGATGCGGATATCGCCGTTGCGGCCGTGGCGCGCCAGGTCCATGTGAAAATGGTCGTGATGGAACCTGTCGGCGTTCGGGCCGAGCACGGTCGTGAACGTGTTGCAGGCGCCGAAATGAACCTGACGCAGGAACGCGCGCTCGCGCGGGTCGCCGTGCCAGCCTTGCTTCACCGTGATCTGGCGGCCGTCAGCCAGGATGAAAGCCGAAATATCCAGCGCATTGGCGTGACCGTGCTCCGATAGCTTGGCGCCCGAGATGCCATTCATGGGCCGGCAGCCGTAGGAGGCGGCGACCTTCATCTCGACGACGGGGACGCCGAAGTGCTGGCGTGCCGCGGCTGCGACATGCCTCGTCACCCAATGCTCGACCGCCGGAATCATCGGGCAACGCAGGAGTGCCGTCGGCCGCATGAGCACCTGGCCGTTGAGTGCCGCCGACATCTCGAACGGCTGCTGGGCGCCGCAATGCCCGGGGCCGCCGAGCGACGTGCGCGGGACCAGGAACGGCGAATGGCGGACGCGGCCCGAGGCGAGGCACTGGCTCTCCTCGTCGTTGCGCCATGGCTCCGGCTTGGAGATGAACGTCGGCGGCGACTTGCTGCACCCCCAGAGGGACAGCAGGCCGAGAACGATCAGACCGATGCGTACGCGAGACATTCCCAACATGGTGCCCGGAAGAGTAGGGCCGATTGGTTAACCGGGAATTAACCAGGTTCGGCCAGCTAACTCCCGAATAGCAGCAGGCTTCGGCGGTATTGGGCCGGCGCGGTGTCGGAGGCAGGCGGCTTCGCGGCGGGAGTGTGGCTGCGGGGTGCGGTGCGACCCGGCTCAGGCGTGGCCGGCCTCGCTGACGAGGTGCGACAGGTCGATGCCCAGCTTGAACAACGCGCGCTCGTATTTCAGCTCGATATCCGGACTGAAAACAAGATCGAGGTCGGCCGGGCAATGCAGCCAGCCGTTGGCCTGGATCTCGCTCTCGAGCTGGCCGGAAGCCCAGCCGGAATAGCCGAGCGCCATGATCGCCTTCTCGGGGCCGTGGCCTTCCGAGATCGCCTTCAGGATTTCGATGGTCGCCGTCAGGCAGATGCCGTCCTCGATGCGCTGCGACGCGGCTTCCGAGAAATAGTCACCGCTGTGCAGCACGAAGCCCTGCTGCGTCGATACGGGGCCGCCGACATGCACGGCCATGCGCAGCACGTCCGGCGGCAGCGATTCCTCGGCATCGTCGCCGGCCACCTTCAGTTGCTGGAGGAGGCCCGGAAACGTCACGCCGGTGGCCCGCTGATTGATGATCAGTCCCATGGCGCCCTCCGAGGAGTGGCTGCACATATAGATCACCGAGCGCCGGAAGCGCTTGTCGGTCATGTTCGGCATGGCCAGCAGGAGCTGCCCTTCGAGGGAGCTCGGATCACGCTTCTTGCTGCTGCGGCGACTGGGCTTCATGCGCTAAGTGTAGCGTTGCTTCAGGCCCGGTGTGAAGAGACTGCCGCGGACCCGCAAATCGCCTGTCCGGTGTGCAAAAAAGCCTTATTCGTGGCGTTCGGGCAGGTACTCGTCGCGGGCGAGATCCGAGAACCGCGTGACGTTGCCGTCGAACGCCAGTTGCACGGTGCCGACCGGGCCGTGGCGCTGTTTGCCGATGATAACCTCGGCCTTGCCGGAGACGAGCTGCATCTTGGCCATCCATTCCTGGAACTCGGCGGTACCTTCGGTCGGCTTGGTGCGCTCGACGTAGTATTCCTCGCGAAAGACAAACATGACGACGTCGGCGTCCTGCTCGATCGAGCCGGATTCACGCAGGTCCGAAAGCTGGGGACGCTTGTCCTCTCGCTGCTCGACCTGACGCGAGAGCTGCGACAACGCTATGATCGGGACTTGCAACTCCTTGGCCAGCGCCTTGAGGCCCGTCGTGATCTCCGTGATCTCCTGCACGCGGCCCGCCGACTGCGACCGAGACGAGCCCGACAGAAGCTGCAGGTAGTCGACGATGAGCAGGCCGAGGCCGTGCTGGCGCTTCAGCCGGCGGGCGCGGGCAGCGAGCTGCGCGATGGTGATGCCGCCGGTCTGGTCGATGAACAGGGGCGCTTCCGTCATCGCCTTGCTGGCCTCGACCAGACGGCCGAACTCGGGTTCGTCGATCATGCCGCGGCGAATGCGCTCCGACTGGATGCCCGATTGCTCCGAGAGAATACGCGTCGCCAACTGCTCGGCCGACATTTCGAGCGAGAAGAAGCCGACCACGGCGCCGTCGTGCTTGCTGTCGTCCTTGTCGAGCCCGGTCTGCTCCCTGAGCGAGCGCAGGCGGGCACGGGCGACGTTGAAGGCGATGTTGGTGACCAGCGCCGTCTTGCCCATCGACGGGCGGCCGGCGAGGATGATCAGATCCGACGACTGCAGGCCGCCGAGCTTGCTGTCGAGATCCTTGAGGCCGGTCGAGATGCCGGAGAGACCGCCGTCGCGCAGGTAGGCGTTGTTGGCCATCTCGATGGCCTGTGCCAGCGCGGCATTGAAGCCGAGGAAGCCCTGGCCGTATTTGCCGGTCTCGGCCAGCGAGAATAGCCGGTTCTCGGCGTCCTCGATCTGCTTCGTCGGCTCGAAGTCGACGGGGCTGTCGTAGGCCGTGTTGACCATGTCCTCGCCGAGCATGATGAGCTGGCGGCGGATGGCGAGGTCGTAGATGGTGCGGCCGTAGTCGTAGGCGTTGATGATCGTGGTGGCGTGGGCGGCGAGCCGGCCGAGATATTGCGGCACCGTGGTCGAGGCGTCGATCGGCGCCGCCGTCTCGAAATAGGTGCGCAGCGTCACCGGAGTCGCCTGCTTGCCATTGCCGATCAGCTTGCCGGCTGTCTCGAAGATCTCGCCGTGCAGGGGATCGAAGAAGTGGTAGTTCCTCAGGAACTGCGAGACGCGGTCGAGCGCCTCGTTGTTGACGAGGATGGCGCCGAGAAGCGCCTGTTCGGCCTCGAGATTGTGTGGCGCGGCGCGGAACGGCGCGGCCTCCGCACGGGTGGCGGCGACGTCACGGGCGGGGGATTTGGAGAGCTCTTGTGCCATGGCCGGACCATGCCGCGATTCGCGGGCCCGCCTTGTAGGTGGCGGGGTCAGGGCGGCAGATCATCCCAGGAATCCACAGGCAGCGGAGAATTCGCTTGCCTGAGGTAAGGGAGATTCGGGTGGGAGGCACCTGCGCCCTCAGCCCCGAGGGCGTCGAACACAATTAATGTCAGGGCACAGCGGACGATAGGCCGAGGCCGGACAAGAGTTTTGACCCACAGCCGACAAAGTGCATAAGCCCAACACTCGTCTAGCAAGCGGGAGATGACGAGGCCGTAGCGGCGGCCTCGTCGACAACACGGACGCGATACGAGCCGCGAAAGAGCTTATTGCAGGCCTTGGACGCAAACATTGGCCGTGGTGAGGCGTTGCCGGGCGAGGACGTCCAGCGGATTAATGATGTTCTTGAACGTCATCTCGACGCGGTCGATGGCGCGCTCCCAACCCTTGAGATCGAGTGGGCGTGTGAACTCGCCTGCACGGATGAGGCGGCGCACTTGCAGGTTGTCAGGTTCACCGTTGGCGTAGACAACCGTCAGATCGCGCACCTCAACATCGGAGCCGCGCACACCCAGGCGGATCGCTTTGAAGCGGCCTTCGCGGCGGCCTACTGGGATGATGTCGCGGTCTTTGCCCACGAGTGCCACCTGATGGCACCCAAGCTCGATCCAAGCGTCGCGGCGCGGTTCGTCCCGGCCGGCGAACGGGGCCGGTCTGGGCGAACCGCGGCGCGCGGGCTCTCCGTAGACGAGCATGGTGGCGCGGCCGCGGAAGTCGGGACGGGCGCGGTAGGTCAGCTCGATCTCACGCAGATAGCTGCGATCGCCGCGCAGATCCAACGGTACATCCTGGCCGACGCGCACCAGAGTATCGATGCGCAGGTCCTCGCTGAAGCCGTTGAGGTAGACGAGCCGGACATTAATCAAGTGTATCTCGGCGCCCGAGGCCACGAAGTGCAGGGCGCGGAACGAGCGATTGCGGTACCAATCCTCCCGATGCCCGAGGCGGATGATATCGCGGTCGACGCGGAAGCCAACCTCCTTCTGGCCGAGCAGCTGCCACTCGCGGTCCTTGTATCGGCGCTCGTCGTAGCGGCGGTCATCGAAACGGCGATCGTCGGCGCGTTGAGCGCTGGCGGTGAGCGGCAGTTGCGTCGCGAGCAGTAGCGCGCCGGCCAGCGCCGCCATTAGGCGTCCAATTCTCATAAAGTCCTCCCTGAAGCCCGATAGGCCGAAGCGGCCCCGTTGCACTTGTCGAGCCATCCCAAGGTGGCAAGGACGTGGCGAGACGATGGCGCGCGAATGATCGGATGGGAAAAGATTAATTCCGGCGCTGCACCAAAACATCGCCTTCGCGGTCGGAGGCGAACCTCATGGCTGGCGACTCGACTTGCTCAAAGCGCAACTGCCGTCTGATGATCAGTTCTTGCGTGCGACCGCTTCTGGCCAATTTCGTCAGCTAGCCACCGGTAGCAATCGGGGTCCAGCGGACATGCCCCGCCCCAATCCGTGACCGGCCTGCTTCCCTTTGTGACGCGATCGCCGCGCAAGGCCAAGGCTCATGCGCGTCCGAAGTGTGCGCGCAGCTCCGCTACGACGTCGTCGGGTTGTTCCTCTGGCACAAAGTGTCCGCAGTCGAGGCCGCGGCCTTGCACGTCGATGGCGCGTTCCCGCCACGTTGTCAGCATGTCGAGCCGCTTTCCCGTCTGCCAGCCCGGCCGTTTGGTCGTGTTGGCGCCCCAGAGCACAAGCATCGGGCATGTCAGCTTGCGTCCGCGATCGGCATCGTCGTGCTGCAGGTCGAGCTCGATCGAACGGTATTCGGCACAGGTGGCCCGTACGCCGTCGGGCGTGCAGAAGCACCGCGCGTACTCGGCGTAGGCATCGGGCGTCAGCGCGCTCGGCGTGGCGCACCAGCGCTCCATCAGGAAATCGAAGTAGGCGCGGGCGCTGTTGCCGATCATCGTCTCGGGCAGAGGGTAGGGCTGACGCATCAGGTTCCAGTGGAAAAAGGCAAAGGCGAGGGCTGCGTCCATGCCCTCGAACGCGGCCTGGGAGGCCACAACATCGAGCGAGGTGAAGCTCCGGACGCGCTCGGGGTGATCGAGCGCCATGCGATGCGCGACCCGGGCGCCGCGATCATGGCCGACGACGTGCCAGCGCTTGTGTCCGAGTGCGTCCATGACGCCGACCATGTCGCGCGCCATCGTCCGCTTGCAGTAGACGCTGTGATCGTCGGGCGCGGAGTGCGGCTTGTCGCTATCGCCGTAGCCCCGCATGTCCGGACAGACGACCGTATGCGTCTCGGCCAATTTCGGCGCCACCTTGTGCCAGAGCACATGCGTTTGCGGATAGCCATGCAGAAGCAGAACCGGATCGCCTGAGCCGCCGTGCACCAGGTTGATCTCGACGCCGTTGGCCGTCAGACGCTGCTGCTTGAAGCCCGGAAAAAATGCGCTCATGACACTGCCTCTGATCGCCTGTTGAATTTCCCGGTTGAAAGGATGGCACAGATCGGCGGGGGCTGACATCGTGCCCCTGACTGCCACCCCCATCTTGACCCCGGCCCGCTACCCTCTATGACGCTGGCATGGCTTTCGAACTCCTGCGTCTCGACGATATCCGGCTGTCCTTCGGCGGCACGCCGCTGCTGACCGGCGCCAACCTCAGCGTCGGCGGCGGCGACCGCATCTGCCTTGTCGGGCGCAATGGCTCGGGCAAGTCGACGCTGCTTAAGATCGCGGCGGGCCTCGTCGAGCCCGATAGCGGCGAGGTTTTCCGGCACCCCGGCGCGCGCATCAGCTACCTGCCGCAAGAGCCTGACATGGGCGGCCACGCGACGGTGCTCGACTATGTCCTGGACGGGCTCGGGCCGACCGAGGACTCTGGCGCGGGCCGTGCCATCCTCGGCGTCTTCGGCCTCTCCGGCGACGAGGATCCGGCGTCGCTGTCGGGCGGCGAGGCGCGGCGGGCGGCAATCGCGCGGGCGCTGGCGGCCGATCCCGACGTGCTGCTGATCGACGAGCCGACCAACCATTTGGACTTGCCGGCCATCGAGTGGCTGGAGGCCGAGCTCAAATCGCGGCGCGGCGCCATCGTCATGATCAGCCACGACAGGCAGTTCCTGGAGCAGTTGTCACGGATCACGGTCTGGCTCGACCGCGGCCGCACGCACCGCCTCGAAAGAGGCTTCCAGGCCTTCGAGGCCTGGCGCGACGAGCTGATCGAGATCGAGGAGGCCGAGCGGCACAAGCTCGACCGCAAGATCGAGCGCGAGCAGCAGTGGATGCACGGCGGCGTCACGGCACGGCGCAAGCGCAACGTGCGCCGGGTCGCCAACCTGCACGCACTGAGATCGGATCGGCGGGAGCAGCGGCACCAGCCCGGTAGCGTGCGCATGGAGAGCGTCGAAGCCAACGCCTCGGGCAAGCTGGTCGCGGAAGCCAAGGGTGTATCGAAAGCGTTCGACGGGCGGCCGATCGTGACTGACCTCGATCTCCGCATCATGCGCGGCGACCGGCTCGGTATTGTCGGGCCAAACGGCGCCGGCAAAACGACGCTGATAAGCCTGCTGACCGGAGCACTCTCACCCGACAGCGGCAGCATCCGTCTCGGCACTGGCCTCGAGATGGTGACGCTCGACCAGCGGCGCGAGGCGCTCAATCCGGAGTGGACCGTCGCCGAGGCGCTGACGGGCGGACGTGGCGATCAGGTGATCATCGCCGGGCGCGCGCGACATGTCGCGAGCTACATGAAGGATTTCCTGTTCCAGCCGGAGCAGACCCGCTCACCGCTGAAGGTGCTGTCGGGCGGCGAGCGCGGCCGGTTGATGCTGGCGCGGGCGCTGGCGAAGCCGTCGAACCTGCTGGTCCTCGACGAGCCGACCAACGACCTCGATCTGGAAACACTCGACCTGCTGGAGGAACTGCTCGCCGACTACCAGGGCACGGTGCTTCTCGTCAGCCACGACCGTTCTTTTCTGGACCGGGTCGTGACGTCGGTGCTGGCGGCCGAGGGCGACGGCACCTGGACCGAGTATGCCGGCGGCTATGCCGACATGCTGGCGCAGCGGCGCGGGCGCGAGCTCGCCCGCACCGATCGAGAGCGCGCGAAGCCTGCGGCAAAGAGCGAGGCCGCGGCGGAATCCGGCAGTGGCAGCGCCACGCCGACAGCGCCACCGCGCAAGCTGTCGTTCAAGGACAAGCACGCGCTCGAGACGCTGCCGGGCCGCATCGCGGGACTCGAAAGCGAGATTGCGGCGCTGGGTGCGAAACTTGCCGACCCCGAGCTGTTCCGCAAAGATGCCAAGGCATTCTCGACAACCAGCGCGCGGCTCGCCACGGCCGAAGCCGAGCTGGCCGAGGCCGAGGAGCAGTGGCTGACGCTCGAGTTGCGGCGCGAGGAGCTCGAAGGCAAAGCGTGAGCTGCGCTGGTATGTTGCGAGGGCTTTCGGTCTCAATAAACGTCGGCGTGCTCGGTTGCCTTGTAGGAGGGGCGAGCCAGTATCGTGTCGCCCCAGGCCGCCAGCGTCGGCCGTCCCTGGCGCCACGCCTTCGCCGCATAGCGGAAATCGGCGTAACCGAGCACGCAGCCGATGGCCAGATGCCCGATGGTCAGCGGACCGCTTTGAAACGCCTTGGCCTCGCGTTCGAGGGCATCGAACGCTGTCGTGAACTTGACGTCGAGTGCTGCCTTCAAGTCCGGCGACTGCTGTGTCTCGGGACGGACGCGTTCGGACAATCCGAGAAGCAAGAAATCGAGGATGCCGTCGCCGAGAGCCTGCAGCCGCAGGGCCTCGAAGCGTGCCTCGCCTGCGGCAGGAAACAACTTCTGCCCCGCGTGCAGTCCGTCGAGATACTCGCAAATGACGCGTGAATCGTAGATTGGCCGGTCATCGTCGCGCAGAAGGGTCGGCAGCTTATTGAGTGGATTGAGCGCCATCACGTCGGCGTTGGGCTTGGTGGGCGCGACGACGGTTCGCACGCACTCGACGCGGCTGACGAGGCTTGTCTCGTGCGCGACGACCATGACCTTGCGCACGAACGGCGAGCGGGACGACCAGAACAGCTTCATCACTGGAGCGCTTTCATCAATGGAGGACCGGGCCCTTCAGGAACCTGCGGCGGTCGCCGGAGCGCACGCGGACATCGAGCATGCGGCCTTCGCGGTTGACCATGATCGGCACCTCGACGCCGGCCTCGCCCAGCGACCAGACGTTGCGGAAGAAGCCGGCCAGATTCTTCACATCGGCACCGGCGACGCTGATGATGATATCGCCTGAGCGCAGATCGGCAGTCTTGGCCGGGCCGCGTCCGGCAATGCCGGCGATCGCGACGCGGTTGCCGACCTCGGTTGCATAAAGTCCGAGCCACGGCCGCGCGGGCCTCTTCGGCCGGCCTGCGGTCATGATGTCGTCGAGGACCGGCTTCAACAGATCGATCGGCACGATCATGTTGATGTCCTCGGACTTCTTCTCCGAGACGAGACGCTGGACCTGCAGCGAGCCGATGCCCAGCAACCGGCCGTCGGCGCCGATCATGGCCGAGCCGCCCCAATGCGGATGGCTCGGGGCGGTGAAGATCGCCTCGTCCAGAAGGTACTCCCAGTAGCCCGCGAACTCCTGCTTGGCGACGATCTTGGCGGCGACGGAATTGCTGCGCCCGCCCGCGCCGCCGACGACGACCGGGTCGCCGACGCGTGTTGCCGACGAATTGCCGAGCGGCAGCGCCACTTCGTCGAGCCGTGCCAGCGCCTGCACGACGCCGAACCCCGTCTCCTGGTCGTAGCCAAGCACGTGGCCTTGCGCGACGCGGTTGTCAGCAAGCTTGATCCAGACCGTCTCGGCCTCCGTGACGAGATAGCCGATGGTCAGCACGATGCCTTCGGGCCGGATCAGCACGCCATGGCCAAGGCGCTCGGTGCCGAGCGTCTCTGCGGTATAGGCGTCTGGCGGGACGATCGATCGCACCCCGACCACCGCGCGCAAGGCGTGCTCGAGATCGAAATCGTAATTTTCAGGGGACGGTTGCACGATCTCGAGATCCTGATGACAAGCGGTTGCCGCTGCGGCGAAGCTGGCCTGCCTCGGCTCTCCATCAAGATAGTTCGGGCTGGCCCGATCGACAATCTCTCCGCGGCGACTGCACCTGCGCGGACTTGATCCAGAATGCAAAAAGACCTGGGCCCGTCATGCAGCCTTGTGGTGCAGGACGAGGTCGCGCACCGCCGCATCGAACCCTGCAGCCGCCTCGATGTTGATCGAGTGCCCGCCGGGGAGGTCGGCGACCGAGATGCCTGGAACCTCGGCGGCAACCCGGTCGCGCATCGGCTGAAAGCGCTTTTCCCAGAGGCCGTTGACGAGCACGGTCGGCACCCGCAGCTCGCCCAGCCGATGCGCGATCGACAGGTCCGGCGACGTCAGGCCGATCGAGCGCAGAATGGCCTCCGGCGCCAATCTGTCGGCGTCCGCGACGAGTTCGGACTTGATGTCCTCGGGAAACCGCTTGGCGTGGCTCGGGTGAATGCGCAGCCCTTTCAGTGCGGCCATGCCGCCCGACGTAATGGCGTCGGCGCGCTCCTTCTGGGCGGCAGCGCGATCCGCATCGCCTTTCGGAGACAGGGCCGAGATCGAATTCGTGAACACGAGGCCGAGGACGCGCTCGGGATGCTGGAGGGCATACTGGATGGCGAGGCCGGCGCCAAAGGACTGGCCGCAGACGAACCAGCGCTCTGCCCCGAGCTCGCGGCGGATCGTCTCGAAGGCTGCGATATACGACTGAACCTTATAGGGAGCCTCGTCGGCAGGGGCCGGCGAGCGGCCGTGGCCGAGCAACTCGAGCAGAACCGGGCGGCAGAACGCGCCGAGGGCAGGCAGGTTGATGCGCCATTGGGCCCGGCTCGACAGGAAGCCATGCACCATGAGCATGTAGGGACCTTGACCCAGGTCGTGGACTTCCCAGTAGGGCAGCATTATTCGTCCCTCGAAGCTGCGGAGGCCTCAATGCCGCGGCGCGCGGCTGGCCATGGCCGGCAGGGCTGTCAGATGGCATACTTCGCCAGGGTCCGCCAGACTGGCTTGCGCGCGCCTGGCGTGCAGGTTCCGACGCCCGACGGACACGATATCCAGGGAGATACGATTTATGCGGCAGATGGCGCTCGTCGGCTTCATGCAGGCCCAGAACTGCACCAACTTCGCCGCCTCGTGGCGTCATCCCGCGTCGCGCCTCGACTTCATGTCCGGCGACTTCTACCAGCACATCGCCAAGGTGCTCGAAGCCGGCAAGTTCCATCTCGCCTTCTTCGACGACCGGCTGTCGATGCCGGAGTTCCAGAGCGGCATCTTCGCGCCCGCCGTCGAGTATGGCGTCCGCCCGGTCAAGATGGACCCGATGGTCTGCCTGATGGCCATGGGCATGGCGACCAAGCATCTGGGCCTCGGCTGCACCTATTCGACGACCTACTACGAGCCGTTCCATGTGGCGCGCATGTTCGCGACGCTGGACCTCATAACCGGCGGTCGCGCCGCCTGGAACATCGTCACCTCGCTCAACAATGCCGAAGCCGCCAACATGGGCCGCTCGGGCGTCGGCGCACACGACGAGCGCTACGACATGGCCGACGAGTTCCTCGAGGTCGTCATGGGCCACTGGGATGCCTGGGAAGACGATGCGCTGGTTCTCGACCGTGCGTCCGGCAAGTTCGCCAACCCGTCGAAAGTGCATCGGCTCGAGCACAAGGGGAAATACTTCACGTCGCGCGGGCCGTTCACCGTGCCGCGCTCGGCGCAGGGGCATCCGATGCTGATCCAGGCCGGACAGTCGGGGCGCGGCAAACGCTTCGCGTCGGAATGGGGTGAGCTGATCTTCAGCTACACGCTGCCGATCGACCAGGCGAAGGCATCCTATGCCGACCTCAAGGCGCAGTGCGCCGCCACGGGCCGCGATCCCGACGGCATGCGCATCTGCAACCTGATCAATCCCGTGGCCGCCGCCACCAAGGCCGAGGCCGAGGACAAGCGCGCGGCGATCGACAAGCTGCCAATCGAGCAGGATGCGCTGCTGCTGCTGTCGGAGGCGCTCAACTTCGATTTCAATGCCAAACCGATGGACGAGCCGTTTTCGGACGAGGAGCTCAACGGCATCACCGGTCTGCATACGATCCGCGATCGGGTGCTCAAGGCAAGCGGCAAGAAAAACCCGACCGTGCGCGACTTCATCCACTATTCGGGCCGCGGGCGGCTGCACAATCCCTGGGTCGGCGGCCCGAAGGAGATCGCCGACATGATGGAGGAGTACTTCACGGCGCCGACATGCGACGGCTTCGTCATCGCGGCCACCAACGTCCCTGGCACGTACGAGGACTTCGTTACGCACGTGGTGCCAGAGCTGCAGCGGCGCGGCATCTATCACAAGGACTATCGCGGCGCGACGCTGCGTGAGAACCTCGGTCTGCCGCGACCCGACGCCGGTGCCTGGCGCAAGGTGCGCCGGGGGGCCTGACCGCCCGACAGGAGGCGAGCCGGAGGTCCATGCGCACATCGTCTCCATTCCGGTTCGGAAGTGCCCGGGTCCGGTTGCCGCTGGCGGTGGCCGGCCAGCGCATCG
>Ga0209573_1005313_pt1 | contig 11725 bp, 9 predicted proteins | sample TNRBio252014_DNA_FD_185870 | JGI IMG/M metagenome (GOLD analysis project Ga0209573, IMG submission 185870) | Wastewater treatment Type I Accumulibacter community from EBPR Bioreactor in Madison, WI, USA - TNR Reactor_6/25/2014_ DNA (SPAdes)... | ecosystem: Engineered > Bioreactor > EBPR >...
GAAGGTGAACTCCAGGCGCTTCGCGTTGTAGAGCGTGAAACTGCGCGAGCCTTCGCGGGCGCGGGTGTTGGCGCGATACATCTCGTTCATCGCGGTGGTGTAGAGCGTTTTGACCTCGGTGAGCCAGGCAGGTGGCGCTCCCTTCGAGTTCAAATGACGCAGCAGCATGTCGGGCGCGGGAATGGCGAGCTTGGGATCGTTTTGCGCGATAAGCTGTGCGGCTTTGTCGATGGCCTGGAAGCCGAGCCACATGCGTTCGGCCACGCCTTCGCCACACATCGGCGTGACGAGGTCACTGAGGGCTTTTTCGTCACGGAAGTCATTTTTCGGCAGCACCGAGGCTTCAACCGGCTCCGCTGTGACGATCTCGAAACCGAGCTTCGCGGCCTTTTCACGAAAACGGGTCGTGATGGCAGTCACGTCGGGATTATCGAAGGTTTTCGCGCCTCGGAAGGCCTTGCGACCGCCAGTGTCACCATCGACGTGGATCGGCGTGAAGGGCGCGACTGCCTTCGGAATAGCCACAGTGGTGTAGCCGAGCTTTTTGAGTTGTTGGAGACGCATTTCAAGCTCCGTCTCGCTCCATGACTCCTGGCCCATCGCGTTGCCGGTGTAGCCGTTCCAGACGCGGGAGCCGCTGACAGGCTGCGAGGTGATTTCGATGGTGGTGGGCATCGCTGAGTTCTCCGCCAACACGGGCTTCGAGCCGCCTGCGGCCACGCAAAAGAGATTTTCGCGGGTGCGGACATAAAGCCGACCATCAGCGATGCTCGGTGTGGCGATGATCTCCTCGCCGATGTCATTCTTTGCGAGCACTTTCAATTCCGGCCCATCTTCGAGCACGACGACGAAGCCGTTCTTGCCCGCGATGAAGACCTTGCCATCCGCAGCGACGGGTGAGGCGAAGTAATCGCCGAAATTGCCCAGGCGGCTGCGATCCCAAAGTGTTTTGCCGTCCTTGGCGTCGTAGCAGCTCGACATGCCGCCGCTTTTCACGAGGTAGAGGCGGTTGTTGAACAGGAGCGGCGAGGAAAGGTTCGAGGGGGTCTTGGGATCAAGATTCCAAAGAACGTGAGTCTTTGTGACATCACCGCTGCCGCCGCCTTTGATGGCCTGAATGATGTTTCCGCCAGCGGCCATGTTGTCGGGGCTTTGGAAGGCGGTGTCGATCTCATCGGCATCAATGAGACCGTTCTTGTTCTTGTCGGAGGCGTCGAATCGCTCATGAAATTCCTTCGGCGTCTCGTCGCGGGCGAGGATCTTGTCCTGGTTCGTGTCCAGCCATTCGAGCAGCGCGTGTTTCAGCGTGCGTGTGGCATCGCCATAGCTCTGCACGGCGATGTAGATGACACCGTCATGCACGACGGGCGAGGTCATGATGGTGCGCAGCAGCGTGTTGCAGGTCCACAGTTCCTTGCCGGTGGCGGGATCGTAACCCTTCATCTTGCCACTCCCGGCGACGACGAGATCGGTGCGGCCATTCGCCTCGCACAACACGGGCAGCGCATAACCCGCGAGCATGTCCTTGCGCAATGTTTTCCACTTTTCTTTGCCGGTTTTCGCATCGACGGCGACGAGGAAGGGCGCGAGATCGTCATCCTGGCAGAAGATGACGAGGCCCTCATGCACGATGGGCGACGCGGCCGCGCCCCAGTCCATCAAATAGGCCGGACGTGGCATTGAGTAGCGCCAGACTTCCTTTCCGGTCGCGGAATCGAAGGCGAGCAGGCCGATGGTGCTGAAATGCAGATACACGCGCTCGCCATCCGTGGCGGGAGTGGAGGCCGCGTGGCTGTTTGGCGGCGTGATGCGCGGCAGCGTGCCGGTGTCGAACTCCGACTTCCATTTTGGCGCTCCGGTGGCCGCGTCAAAGGCATGCACCGCGACTTTGGCATCGCCCGCCATGCCGATGGCATAGACGACACCGTTTTTCACAATGGCGGAGCCGACGCCGTCACCGAGCCGTGCTTTCCACGCGATGTTTTTGTCGGCAGAGAATTCGAGCGGAATGTTCTTCGAGGCGGAGACGCCGCTGCCGTTGCCGCCCCGGAACTGCGCCCAATCCTCCGCGTGAATCGTGATGACGAGCAGGACAAGGATGAGGAGAGTTTTCATGCGGCCTGAACCATACGCGATGGAATGAAGCCACATATCAGCCCCGTCTTTTCACACCAAGATGCCTCTTGGCGGCAGGCAGGTGCTGTGGCAAAATGCCGCCATGTCTGCCACCGCCGCTTTCGCCTACCTCGACTCGCGCACCGAACGCACGGGCGATGAAGTGTCGGCCGACCGCTTCCGGCTGATCGCGGACAAAATCGAGGCTGATCCGTCACTGCTGAGCATCCCGTTGGGAAACATCGAGAGGTGGCTTTCTCAGGGACATCGTAGTGTCAAACGACTGGAAGGTTGGCGCTCGATGCTGCTGGAAGCACAAAACACCAAGAAAGGCATGGATGGGTTGCTTTCCTTGCTGCGCGACCAATCTGGGGAGGCGCTGCTTTGGAAGGGTTTCTCGCCGTTTCCGGGCATCCTGAACAATGAAGAGCTGGAGCGTCTCTCATGGAAATCTCGACATTGACTCATTTGCTGCGTTCTGTTCGTGAGTCAGCGCCGGACAGAAAGATTATTGTTTTCGGATCATCCTCATTGTTTGCTTCTTTTCCAGATGTTGATCCCGAGTTGCTGGGGACAGCCATCACGCTCGACGCTGACTTTTTCATCGATCCTGACGACCAGACCCTGCGTGAGAAACTGGAATCAAATTTTGGCGAGAATCACGCCTTCCACAACGCCACCGGTCACTACGGTGACTTCGTCGATCTGCGGCTCTCCGAATCATTTCCCGAGGGCTGGCGTAAACGGCTGGTGCCGATGCCGGGCTTTGAGAATGTCTTCGCGCTGGAGCCGGTGGACATGGCGGTGACGAAGGTGGCTGCCACGGCACGTTCGCGGTTGTGGCGCAGGCTTGGCAAGGGCGGCGTGGAGCGCGGCATGAAGGACATCAACACCATCGTGGCCTTGCTCAAAGGCGGGCGCATGAGCCTCGCCACGTTGAAGAAACGTCTGGATGGCATGGATTACGAGCCTTCGCTCATCGTCGAGTGCTCGCAGGTGATGCGTGAGATCGAGTCTCTCGTCTAACCAAACAACTCGGTCAGCGGCTTGCCTTCATCGAGCAGGTTGTAGGCGCGGCCCAGCTTGTCCTTGGCTTCGAGGTTGTCGATGCCCATGGCGTAATAGACGGTCTTCGTGATGTCCTCGGGCTGGATCGGCCTGTCCTTCGGCAATTCGGCCCGTGCGTCGGTTTCGCCGACGACCTGGCCGCCTTTGATGCCCGCGCCGGCCATCAGCACGCTCATGCAGGCCGTCCAGTGATCGCGACCGGCACCGAGGGGGCCACCGCTGCGGCGGTCGCCCACTTTCGGCATGCGGCCCATTTCACTGGTGACGAGCACGAGCGTTTCATCGAGCAATCCGCGTGACGACAAGTCTTCGAGGAAGGCGGAGAAGCCGCGGTCGAACTGCGGCAGGAGGTTGTCGCGCAGGCAGTTGAAGTTGTTGCCGTGCGTGTCCCAGCCACCGGCGCTTTTGCATTTCTTGTGCAGGCCTTCGTCCTCTTTCCAAAACACGGTGATGAAAGGAACGCCCGCCTCGACCATGCGGCGTGCCATAAGCAGGCTCATGCCGTTGATGTCCTGGCCGTAGCGCTCGCGCAGGGCCAGCGGCTCGCTCTGAATGTCGAAAGCGTTCGTAGTGCCGCTGGAGGAAAGCAGGTCAAAGGCGCGCTCCTGCTGCTTCACATAGTTTTGGATCGCCATTTCGTGATCCAGTTCTCGACGCGCGTCATTCATCGCTGCCAGCAAGGCCTTGCGGTCCTGCATGCGTGCTGCGGTCATGTCGCCGCCCATGGAGATCGTCGGCGCGGCAAAGTTCAGAGGCTCGTCGAAGCTGCCCGTCAGCAAAAAGGGATCGAACTCCATGCCGATGCGTCCCGCGAACTGACCGGGGCGCGTGTAGGGCAGCTTGCTGGGCTTGTGCGGCAGCGTGATGAGCGAGGGCAGCGACGGATGCTGCGGACGCTTCATCGCGACGACACTGCCCATGTAGGGCCAGTCCTCGGGATAGGGGCGGCGGTCGTTGCCCTGCTGCTTGAAGGTGATGTCCGGCGCGTGGCCGGTGAGGTTGTAATAATAACCGGCGTGATGATCGCCCGTGGCCAGGCCGCCATCGGTGATGCCGTGAACCATCGCAAAGTGATGCGCTTGTTTAGAGAGCAGCGGCAGGTGCTCGCACAAACGAATGTCATCGCCGGTGGTGCGGATGGGTTTGAACTCACCGCGATATTCCAGCGGAGCCTCGGGCTTCATATCCCACATGTCGATGTGAGAAGCGCCGCCGCAGAGGAAGAACAGCACGGTCGATTTCGCCGGCTTCGCGAGCGTGGGTGCCGCCACAGACGGCCCGGTCGAGGCACGCACGCCGCCTTTGAATCCGAGAGACGCCAGACCCATCGTCGAGGCCGTGAGAAAGGCCCGGCGGTCCATGGAGGGACGAAACAACGGTGTTGGCATGACAGGAGCTTTCTACGCTCGCCAATCCGTCGCCTTGCTCGCTGGCGGGAGATTTGCGCAATGAGCCGGTCTGTGGTCTGATCGGGCGTGGAATTTCACCAGCTTCGTTACTTCATCGCCGCCGCCGAGGATTTGAGCATTTCGGCGGCCGCCAAGCGCCTGCACGTCACACAGCCGGCACTGAGCCGTCAGATCGCCGTGCTGGAGGCGGAGCTGGGCGTGCCGCTGTTTGATCGCATCCGCAAACGCATCCATCTCACCGACGCGGGCCGCTTTTTCCTGCCCAAGGCACGTCAAATCGTCTGCGATGCTGAAACGGGCGCGCAGCAGTTGCGCGAGCAGTTTGGCAAAGCACGCCGCACGCTGCGCCTCGGCTTCCTCACACCAGTGCTGGATGATCTCGTCGCTCCTGCGGTGCGCGAGTTCCGCCAGCGGCATCCGAACGCGCAGGTGAGCCTGTTTGAGCTGCCGCCGCGCGCGCAGCTCGACCGCCTGCGCAATCATGAGCTCGACGCCGCCATCCTCGGCAACCTCGACGACCGCGACCGCGCCCATTTCGACATCCGCCGCCTTTCCCGCAACAAAATGGCCGCCGTGCTGCCCGAGGATCATGCGCTGGCAAAGCAGAAGTCGATCAAGCTAGCCGCGCTGAAGCACGAGCGCTGGGTTTCGCTCTCCGACGCCTTCTTTCCCGGTCGTCGCGAGTTCTTGCGCGGCATGTGCCAGGCCGCCGGATTCGAGCCGAATATTGTCAGCGAGGTCGATTCGCTTTCCATGATGCTGGGGGCCGTCACCTCGGGCGAAGGCGTCGCCGTGATGCCCGCTCACGCCGGCAAACTGCCGCATGGCGGCTGCGTCATCATCCCGCTCGCCGCGCCCGTGCCCACGGCGGAACTGCTGCTCGTGCTGCCCAAACAAGAACCCAGCCGCGAACTCAACACGCTGACGACTTTGATCGCCGAAGTGGCCGCGCAGCTCGCGCAGGGGCAGCCGTAACGCCATTTCACTCCACCATGCTGAGGAAGATGTCCTCCAGCCTTTGACCGCGCTGCTCGTGCTGCGCACGCAGTTCTTCGAGCGTGCCGAGGGCGATGAGTTTGCCGTGATGGATGATGCCGATGCGGTCGGCGAGTTCTTCGGCAATGTTGAGCAGGTGTGTGCTCATGAGCACGGTGGTGCCGCGCTGACTGCGCTCTTTGATCTCGCGCTTCACGGTGCGGGCGTGGATGGGGTCCAGGCCGACCATCGGCTCGTCGATGACGAAGACCTTCGGATCATGCAGCAACGCGCTGGCGATGGCGAGGCGTTGGCGTGTGCCGTGGCTGAGATTCTCGATGCGCTGCCGCGTGTGCTCATGCAGGGCAAACTGGGTGAAGAGCGCGTTCGTCTGCGAGGCGGCATGATCGCGGTCCATCTCAAACAAATCGGCGATGAACTCCATGAACTCGACGGGCATGAGCTTTTCATAAAACACGGCCACGTCCGGAACATAACCGAGCAGCGCTTTGGCCAGCAGCGGCTCCTGCTGGATGTCGTGGCCGCAGAGGCGCACGCGGCCCGCATCGGGTTTCATGAGGCCGGTGAGCAGCTTCATGGCGGTGGTTTTTCCCGCGCCGTTCGGTCCGAGGAAGGCGAACAACTCGCCGGGGCGAATGGTGAGGTTCAAACCGTCGAGCGCACGGAGGTCGCCGTAGTTCATGGTGAGGTTTTCGATCTCGATCATGCGTGGGAAAGGTTCAAATCAGCGCGCGCCTTCCTGCAGGCCGTGGATGGTCGGCTCCAGCAAGGCGTAGCCGTCAGGAAGGTCAATGCGTGCCAGTTCCCCGGCCTCGGTGAAGAGCATTCGGATCTCATGCGGGCCGAACAACGGCAGTGTGAGCACGAAGCACTTCCGCTCACGACCGGCGAGCTGCATCAGCCCCTCACGCGCCCGCAATTGCGTGGCCTCGGGCGGCGCGCCTGCTTTTGGCATGCCGCCGCCGAGCATGGAGAGCATGGCCAGCGCGCCGTCCTTACCGGAGCCGAGCAGCATCTTCACATCCTGCGAATTCATGACGACACGGTCACCGTGCTTCACGAGCACCTCGGGCGTGGCATGCTCCTCGCTCCAGACCATTTTCAAACTGGCCTCGCGGGCGGGGAACTGCGCCTCTAACTTTAAGTACTGCCAGCGCTCGGCATCGGCGAGGATGCAGGCCACGCTCCAGCTCGCCTCAATGCTGCGGCGGTCGTTTTCGTCAGGCTGCTCCACCACGCCACGCGCCAGCATGTCATAGACCGTCTGATGGTTTGGTTTGACGCGGCGGCTGATCTGAAAGCTGGCGTGGCCGATCCGCTCGCGATGATGATGCAGGTGCAGCGTGCTGCCAAAGACCTCCGACTGCCGCAGAAACAGGTCGATGACCATGCGTGGCGGCACGGCGGCGAAGCGGGAGGCCTCGGGGAAATAAACATCACGCACCAGCAGGCCGGACATCACCGCCCAGAAAAGCACCGCCAGAATTGCCGCCACACGCCAGATCATGGCGGGATTTGTGTCAGGAAACGCCTGCCGTGGCAAGCACGGCGGCATTTCGGCACAAAACTTTCTCGCCAGCATGCGCTCGCTTTGCCACGATGCGGTCATGCGCCCGCTGTTTGCCCTCTTTTTTGCCACGCTCACCGTTTCCGCCGCCGAACCGCGTCTGCCGAATGTCGTGCTCATTCTTGCCGACGATCTCGGTTATGCCGATCTCGGCTGCTTTGGCGCTAATAAAATCAAAACGCCGAACATCGACCGCATGGCGGCGGAGGGGATGAAGTTCACGAGTTTTTATGTGGCGCAGGCGGTGTGCAGCGCCTCACGCGCGGCCTTGATGACCGGCTGCTACGCGAATCGTGTCGGCATGCAGGGCGCGTTGAATCACACGAGCAAGGAAGGCATTCATCCAGATGAACTGCTGCTGCCGGAGCTGTGCAAGACGGTCGGCTACGCCACCGGTGCGTTTGGAAAATGGCATCTGGGCACCTACCCGATGTTCAATCCGCTGCGGCATGGCTTTGATGAATTTCTCGGCATCCCGTATTCGAACGACAACACGAAGTTTCACCCCTCGCTGGCAAAGGAGATGCCTCCCCTGCCCTTTTACGACGGCTTGAAGGTCATCGAGACCGATCCTGATCAAAGCCAGTTCACGCGGCGCTTCACCGAGCGGGCGACGAGCTTCATCGAGCGCCACAAAGGCCGCCCGTTCTTCCTCTATCTGCCTCACGTCATGCCGCATGTGCCGATCTTTGCATCCGACACGTTTCACGGCAAATCGGCCGCAGGGCTCTATGGCGATGTCGTGGAGGAGCTTGACTGGTCCGTGGGCCAGATTCTCGACGCGATCAAACGCTGCGGCATCGAGCGCGACACGCTGGTGATCTTCTTCTCCGACAACGGCCCCTTCCTCAGCTACGGCAATCACGCGGGGAGCGCCAAGCCGCTGCGCGAGGGCAAGCTGACGACTTTTGAAGGCGGCGTGCGCGTGCCGTTCATCGCCCGCTGGCCGGGACGTGTGCCTACGGGTCAGGTCTGCGACGAACCGGTGATGGAAATCGACCTGCTGCCAACGATTGCCTCCTTGAACGGCGCAAAGCTGCCGGAAAAGAAGATCGACGGTCGCAACATGCTGGACCTGCTCGAAGGCCGACCGAACGCGAAGTCGCCACATGAGGCGCTGGTGTTTTACGGCGGCAGCGAACTGCAAGCGGTGCGCAGCGGCGAGTGGAAGCTGCATTTTCCGCATCCCTACATCACCGTGGACGGCGAACCGGGCCGCGACGGCAAACCGGCGAAGTTTGGCCTGATGAAACCGAAGGCGATCACACAAAGCGGCATTGAAGGCATCGCATCACGCCATGGCTACCGCGTGGAGAAGACGGGGCTGGCGCTTTTTAACGTGAAGGATGATCCGGGTGAGACGCGTGATGTGGCGAAAGAACACCCGGAGATCGTGGAGCGGCTGCAAAAGCTGGCTGAGCCGATGCGGAAAGAGCTGGGAGATGCGCTGCTGAAAGTGAAAGGCACGGAGAATCGGCCGCTGGGCATGGCACCGTGAGCCAGAACGAGCTGAAACTCGGGACTACTTTCTTTCGCGGGCGATCACCTCGCGAATCTTCTCGATGCGGTTGTCGGGACTCGGGTGCGAACTCATGAAATCGGAGCCGCCGGACCCGCCGCTGGCCTCAGCGAGGATTTCCATCACGCCGATGAGCGCCTCGGGATTGTAGCCGGCCTGAATCATGAAGCGCACACCGAGGGCGTCGGATTCGAGCTCGTCTTCGCGACTGAACTTCATCACTTTGTACTGCGCGACCATGTTGGCGATGTGCGCGCCGGTGTTGTTGCTGCCATCCGAGAGTAAAACACCCAAACCCTGCGCCAGTCCGCTCCAGAGCCGCGAATTCGCCATCTGCTCGTTGGAGTGACGGCCAACGACGTGCCCCATCTCATGACCGAGCACACCGGCGAGCTGGTCTTCCGACTTGAAGCGGCGAAACAAGGCCTCGGTGATGAAAATCTGGCCGCCGGGCAACGCGAAGGCGTTCACGGTCCGCGCATCGGACAACAAATGAAATTTGAACTGATACGGGGTCTGCTTCGCCGCCGTGGAGGCGAGCAAACGCGCGCCCACTTTCTCCACCAGCGCACGACCGGCAGAATCGCGGGAAAGGCCGCCCATCTCACGAATCATCTCCGGAGCGGACTGCAAGCCGAGCGCGATCTCCTCCTGCGGCGACGCCAGCGCGAGTGTCTGGGTACGACCGGTGAACTCATTTTGATACTCGGTGGTGCCCATCCAGTGATAAACCAAGGTGCCGCCGATGATGAGCAGCGCCATGATCACACGCGGATTGAGAGCACAGCCGCGGCGGCCGCGCGAATCGCCATACATGAGGGCTTGCCCGGCACAAAGAAGACGTTGGAGTGTGGGAATCATGAGGCGTCTTATACTGCATGGAAAAATCTTGAGCCAGCGTCCATTTTGCGGCATTGCAGACCATGTCGATGTTTCAGGAGCATGATCAAACGGTGGACTGGGGCCGCAAAGGCTCGCAGGCGGTGGTCACGCTTGCCTGCCTTTTCATCGTCCTCACAGGCATGAAAATCGCCGCCGGGGTGCTGGTGCCGGTGGTGTATGCGTTTTTCCTCGCGGTGCTCAGTTATCCGCTGGTGAGCTGGATGCGGCGGCACCGCGTTCCCGCCGGTCTGGCGCTGGGCATCACGATGCTCATGAATCTGGGCGTGCTGGCCGGATTGATCACTGTGGGCGTGCGGCTGCTGATCAGCTTCTGGGCTGATCTGCCACGTTATCTGCGTGGTCTCGAAAAATACTCCAACGATGCCGGAGTTTGGCTGGAAATGAAAGGTGTCACAGGCGCCAAAGCCACCATGAGCGGCGTGTTCGACTGGAACACGCTCATCGGCTACGCGACCCAGCAGGACGTGATGAGCAACCTCGGCGGACTGGTGGGCAGCACCTTCGGCACGTTGGCAACGTTGTTCGGCAGCCTGGTGATGGTGCTGATTTTGATGCTCTTCATCCTGCTGGAGGCACGCGGCACGCGGAGCCGCCTTCAGGCCGTGAATCTTTCCGGCGGGCCGGACTTCAGCGGGCTGATGCGCAGCGCGAGCGACATCCAGAAGTACCTCGGCGTCAAAACACTCATCAGTGCGCTGACCGGGCTGCTGGCCGGCTTCTGGTGCTGGTTTTTCGATCTGCATTACCCGCTGCTCTGGGCGCTGCTGGCCTTCCTCTTCAATTTTATCCCGGCGGTGGGATCGGCCGCGGCTTGTATTCCAGCGGTGGTGGAAGCGCTCGTGCAGCACGGCCCGGGAACGGCCATCTTCGTCGCCATCGGCTACGGCGGCATCAATTTCTGCCTCGATACCTTTGTGCAGCCCACGATGCTCGGGAATCGTTTTGGCATCTCGCCGCTGGTCGTGATTCTCTCCGTCATCTTCTGGGGCTGGTTGTGGGGGCCGCTGGGCATGTTCCTGGCCGTGCCGCTCACCATGGTGCTCAAGGTCTTGCTCGACAACAGCGCCGAGTTCCAATGGATCTCTGTCGCCATGGCGAAGAAGAAAGTGCGCCATGGTGAAGTCGAGGTCGCAGGCTATGACCTGCACCTCAGCGAGGGCGAAACCATCGGCAGCGGTGCCAGCACAGAGACGCCGGGGCGGGAGTGACGCAACTGCCCAAAGCGGCAGCACATCTGTGCCATCACGCCACAACGCAGTGTGGCTTGGAAGAGCCTCCAAACACGCCCCAGCCTAGACAAATCAAGCGTAGCGGCCCATGGCAGGCCTGTGGCATGCTTTAAGCAAGACAACGGACAAACAACCAACCCAACCACCAGCCATGTCCCCCGAAAAATTCACCGTCAAACTTCAGGAAGCCTTCAACGCCGCCCAGTCCCTCGCCACACGGCATGGGCAGCAGGAATTGAAGCCTACCCATCTGCTCCTCGCCTTGCTTGAGCAGGAGGGTGGCATCGCCACGCCGCTGTTTGAGAAGGCGGCGGTCAATCCTGCGGCGGCGCAGGGATTGAAGAGCGGCGTCGAGGCCGTGCTCGCCAAGCTGCCGAAAGTCAGCGGCGGATCGGGTGGGCTGTATCTCTCGAATGAGTTCCGCGAACTCATGACGAAGGCCGAGGACGAGCAGAAGAAGCTCAAGGACGACTTCCTCAGCGTCGAACACATCATCCTGGCGCTCTTCAAAACGAAGACAGAACTCTCTGACGTGCTGAAGCAGGCCGGGCTGACTTATGACACCGTTTCCAAAGGCCTCACTGCCGTGCGAGGCAGTCAGCGCGTCGTGGATCAGGACCCCGAGGGCAAATACCAGACGCTGGAGAAATACGGCACCGACCTCACTGCCCGTGCCAAGGCTGGGAAGATCGATCCCGTGATCGGTCGTGATGAAGAAATCCGCCGCGTCATGCAGGTGCTCAGCCGCCGCACGAAGAACAATCCGGTGCTCATCGGTGAGCCGGGCGTCGGCAAGACCGCCATCGCGGAAGGTCTCGCTCGGCGCATCGTCGCTGGAGACGTGCCGGATTCGCTGAAGGGAAAAAAGCTCATCAGCATGGACCTCGGCGGCATGATGGCAGGCGCGAAGTTCCGGGGT
>Ga0209573_1005314_pt1 | contig 11725 bp, 11 predicted proteins | sample TNRBio252014_DNA_FD_185870 | JGI IMG/M metagenome (GOLD analysis project Ga0209573, IMG submission 185870) | Wastewater treatment Type I Accumulibacter community from EBPR Bioreactor in Madison, WI, USA - TNR Reactor_6/25/2014_ DNA (SPAdes)... | ecosystem: Engineered > Bioreactor > EBPR >...
TGGCCTTTGGTGGTGCCGGGCCGCAGCACGCCTGCGCCGTCGCCGAAGCACTCGGCATGCAAACGATCCTGGTTCCAGAACATGCGGGCATCTTGAGCGCCGTCGGTTTGCAGGAAGCCGTGCCGGAGCAGATCATCGAGAAAGAGTTCCGCGTTTCTCTCTCCACTTATCTCTCCCATTCTTCCCATTCCTCGCATTTTTCTGATCAAACCACGCAAATTGCCGAACTCCGCCTCAAAGGCCAGGACACGCCGCTGCAAGTCGAGTTCAAGAGTCCGCACGATCTGCCACAGCTCTACCGCGCCGCCTACGAGCGCCTGTTCGGCTACCCGCCGCCTGCAAATCGCGAAATCGAGCTCGTCAGCATTCGCACCATCACGCGTGGTGGAAAACGTGAGTTTTCCGAGATCCGTGCAGAAGGAAGAATCACGTCTTCCTCTACACAAACCGCGCTCATCCAGGACGCCTTCTCCACCATCGTCATCACACCGGGCTGGAGCGTGGAGCACGCCCCAGGCTTTGGCCACATCCTGCGCAACTCGTCCCCCATTGCATCCCCTCCCCTCGCACGCGATCTACTGCGTCATCGCTTCCACTCCATCGTGAGCGACATGGGCGCGCTGCTCTGCCGCACCGCCATTTCCACGAATATCCGCGAGCGGCTCGATTTCTCCTGCGCGTTGCTCGATCCACAAGGGCGGCTGCTTTCCAGCGCTCCGCACATTCCCGTGCATCTCGGAGCGCTCGGCGTGTGCGTGCGGGAAATTGCCAAAGCTGACTCCATGCAGCCGGGAGACACGATCATCACGAATCATCCCGCGTTTGGCGGATCGCATCTGCCCGATGTCACGCTCATCACACCGGTGTTCGATTCAAAAGGCCAGCTCATCGGTTACATCGCCAATCGGGCACATCACGCTGAGATCGGTGGCGTCACACCCGGCTCGATGCCGGCGAACGCGACGCGATTGATTCAAGAAGGAGTCGTCATCGCCCCACGGCACCTGATTCGCGGTGGCGAGTCGTGTTTCGACGAGATCAGCGAGCTTTTAACCTCAGCGCTGCATCCCACACGCAATCTGGCCGATAACTTGGCCGACCTGCATGCCCAGCTCGCGGCCAATCTGCATGGCGTGGAGCGTTTGCAGGCGCTGGCGGGCGATTCGCTAGCAGAGGCGATGCAAAGCATCCTCGACCACTCCGCCGCCGTCATGTGCGGCCAGATCAAGCGCCTGCCTGATTCGATCTCCGCCACGGAAAAACTCGATGATGGCTCCCAGATCACTGTTTCGATGCGGAAGGCCGGTGGAAAGCTCATCCTCGACTTCACCGGCACTTCCGACGTGCATCCGCGCAATCTCAACGCCACCACCGCCATCGTGCGCAGCGCGGTTTTGTATGTGATGCGGCTGATGCTGCAAGAAGACCTGCCGCTCAACGAAGGCCTGCTCGATCCCGTGGAGATCATCCTTCCCATCTCTCTCCTCAATCCCGTCTTCTCAGACGATCCTGCGCACTGTCCAGCCGTGGTCGGTGGCAATGTCGAGGTCAGCCAGCGGCTTGTGGACACGCTGATCAAGGCGCTGGGCCTGCAAGCCTGCAGCCAGGGCACGATGAATAATTTCTTGTTCGGCGGCGGTCGTTTCGGCTACTACGAGACGATTGCGGGCGGTTCCGGCGCTGGCAACGGCCACGACGGAGCGCACGCGCTGCACACGCACATGACGAACACCGCCATCACCGATCCCGAGATCATCGAGCAACGCTATCCGGTGCGTCTGCGCCAGTTCGCGATTCGCCACGGCTCCGGCGGCGCAGGCCAGTGGCACGGTGGTGATGGCGTGGTGCGTGAGTTTGAGTTCGTCGAGCCACTCACAGTGAGCTTGCTCACCCAGCATCGCGTGGAAGCCCCGTTTGGCCTGCACGGCGGTCAACCAGGTCAATACGGTCGCCAGACACTCGTGCGAAACGGCCAAAGCACTCTGCTCGAAGGCAGTACCACGTTTGAAGCCCAGGCAGGTGACCGCGTGATCATCGAAACACCCGGCGGTGGTGGATGGGGGACGCCTTCATGAAACCTATCGCACTCATCACCGGCGGCGAAGGCGATCTGGCGAAGTCGATTTGCGCCGAACTCAAGCAGGCAGGTTTTGACGTTGTGGCTCCGGGCCGTGCCGAGCTGGATGTGACGGACAAGGCTTCGGGGAAGGCGTTTTTTGCCGAAATGAAGCAAATAGATCTGCTGGTGAACAACGCCGGGGCTTGTCACGACGCGTTCCTGGCAAAGATGAGCGATGAAAATTTCGATCATGTCGTCGATGTGAATTTGAAGGGAGCGTTTCTCGTGTCGCAGGCAGCGTTGAAGCTCATGTCGAAACAGCGTGGCGGTCACATCGTGAACATCGGCTCGTACTCGGCACTGAGCGGTCCGGCAGGCCTGGCGAATTATGCGGCGGCAAAGGCGGGGCTGATCGGACTGACGCAGAGCATCGCCAAGGAGTATGGCGCGCGAAATGTGCGGGCGAACTGCGTGCTGCCAGGTTTTTTGGAGACGAAGATGACGCGGCATCTGCTAGAAGATGAAGCGTGGCGTGAGAACTTGATGCAAACGCATGCGCTGGGGCGGCTGAATACGACGGAGGACGCGGCGCGCTTCATCGTGTTTCTTCACAGTCTAGCGAATGTGAGCGGGCAGGTGTTTCAGCTCGACAGCCGGGTTAGGCGCTGGGCTTGAGCGTGAACTCCGGCGGAACAGGCGCTTCCCAGCCGCTTGGAAAGCCTGCGAGATTGAGTTCGAGGCGTGAGGAGTGCAACGCCTGGCGCGGCAGGATGAGTTTCTTCTCCAAGGCGGGAGTCCAGCCGGTTTCGATGAACTCCAGGTAGCAGCGGTCGTCGCGACCGTAGAGTTTGTCGCCGACGATGGGAAGACCGAGGTGATGGAGATGAACGCGGATTTGATGCATGCGGCCAGTTTCGGGCTTCGCCTCGATCAAAGCGAACGGCATGCCTTCACGCTCGAAGCGCTGAAGCGTGCGGAACGAGGTTCGGCACGCGGAACCTTGCGGATGGACGATTTGTTTGACCCAGATGTCGGCTTCTTGGACTTCACCGGCACGGAGAATGGGCGCGTCGAGAATGTGCGCCTCCCAATCAGGCCAGCCGTGAACGAGCGCGATGTAGGTCTTGTGAATTTTGCGTTCCTGCATCGCCATGCCGAAGAGACGGGCAAGCTCGTGAGCTTTCGCGACGAGAACGACGCCGCTGGTCTCACGGTCGAGGCGGTTGATGATGGAGACCTGGCCGCCGTTGGCGATTTCATACGAGAGGAGATCGCAGAGCCGATGCCAGAGCGTGGGCGGGCCGTTGGGATCGCCAGGATGGATTTGCAGCGGCGCGGGCTTGTTGACGACGATGTAACCGTCCGTCTCGTCAATGACGGTGAAGGTGGCGTCGTTGCGGATGCTCACAGCATGGGAATGGCGAGTTGCCTGCCGTAGATGATGGGCTGCGGGTCGTAGAGAAAGTCTTTGTCGTCGAAGTGCCACCATTCGGACTCCAATTGGATGAAGCCCGCCTGCTTCATGGCGGCCTGGAGGATTTGGAGGTTATGTTTCACCACGGGATCGCTGCCGCGATAGCGGCGGCTGGCATTGGCAAAATCCTGGTCGAAGTAGGTGGGCATGCGCTGCTCACGCCCCTGTGCATCGACAAGCGTGAGATCAACGGCGATGCCACCGCAGTGGCGGCTCCAACCGGAGGCCTCGGGGGAGAGAAACATGCCCGTGCTGCCGGCATGCCGGTGCAGCTTCTCTTGCGCCTCCGGCGGCCGGTAGGCATCCCAAATGCGCAGCCCGTAGCCTTGGGCGCGGAGCAGTGCCTGGGCGGTTTTGAGTTTCTCGGCGGTTTCGACCCGCAATAGGCAGGGCATGCGGGAGGGGTAGATCGGGTGTTTCACCACATTGTCCGCGGTGGCGTAGCGCAAGTCGATGGCGATGTCTGGAATCGTGGCGCGGACATCGACAAGGTCGAAGCTTTGGGCCAGCTCGATGGAATGGCTGGGAACAAGGGCGCTGCGACGTTCCTCCGGCACGGCACAGCCAGACAGCGCAATGCCAGAAAGAATGAAGAGGAGGATGCGCCAGGAATCTGAGTTCATGCGGAGTTTTTGCTTCCGTACACACGCACGGCAGGGCAAGTTTGCAAACTCAGCCCACTTCCATGACGCGTTTTCAAGTCCTCGACACCCTGCTCCAATTCCTCGCCTTCTACATCGGAGCGGGCATCGGCTCGTTCCTCAACGTGGTGATCTACCGGCTGCCGCTGGGCATATCGGTGGACAAGCCGCGCCGCAGTTTCTGCCCGTCATGCAAGTATCAGATCCCGATGTGGCAGAACATTCCGCTGCTGAGCTGGCTGCTGCTGCGTGGAAAGTGCGCGAACTGCGGCGGCAAGATCTCGATGCGCTATTTCTGGGTCGAACTGCTGACCGGGGTGCTGTTTTACATGGTGTTTCTGAAGATCAGCGGGGATTACCCAAACCCTTGGCTTTTCATCAAGATTTGGGGCCCGCATGTGTTGTGCGTTTGGGTTTTTGTGAGCCTGCTGATCGCGGGCACCTTCATCGACATCGACCATTTCATTCTGCCACACTCGATCACGATCGGTGGCGCTGTGGCGGGCGTACTCGCGGCGTGGTGGGTGCCTGCGCTGGTGGAGCAGGACACACACACACATGGCGTGCTTATTTCGCTAGCGAGCGCCGCTTTGGGCCTCGGAGGGCTCTGGCTGGTGGTGGAGCTGGGAAAGCTGGCCTTTGGTCGCAAGAAATTCGTCTTTGAAAAAGAAGAAGAATGGCAGGTGACGCAGCCGGATGAGAACGAGCCGCCGGTGGTCGTCTTCGGCGAGCACAAGTATGACTGGGCCGACCTCTTCATGCGCACGAGCGACCGCATGGTGGTGACCTGCAACTCCTTGCAGGTGAACGAGCGTTCGTTTGGCCCGGTGACGGCGGAACTGTGGATGGAAAAGATCAAGGTGCGCGATGGCACGAGCTTGGAGGAGTTTTCACTCGAAGGTGTGACCACGCTGCGTGCCAAGACCACGCAAGTCGTGATCCCACGCGAGGCCATGGGCTTCGGCGACGTGCTGTTCCTGATGATGATCGGCGCGTTCACCGGCTGGCAGGCGGTGTTGTTCACGATCCTGGCCGCGTCAGTGCTGGGCACGGTGTTTGGAGTGATCCACCGCGTCACCGGCCGGGCTGAGTGGGGAGCCAAGATCCCCTTCGGCCCTTATCTGGCGATGGGGGCGGTACTGTGGCTGTTCTACGGCCCGTCGGTCGTCGATTGGTACATCAGCAAGACGATGTGGCGGTGAGAGTCAGCCTCTCACCTGCCCGATCTTGAATCAATCACCGCAGATCACGCCTTGCCCCAGCGCTTGAGCAGCGTGGTGGCCATGTCGGCGGGGGAATCGGAAACAGCGATGCCGCATTCCGCGAGGATGCGTTTCTTCGCGGCGGCAGTGTCATCCGCGCCACCAATGATGGCGCCCGCGTGGCCCATGCGACGTCCGGGAGGCGCGGTGGCACCGGCGATGAAGGCGGCGATGGGCTTTTTGCAGTGGTCTTTGGCCCAGAGACCGGCCTCGACCTCGGCATTGCCGCCGATTTCGCCGATCATGATGATGGCCTCGGTTTCGGGGTCATCGTTGAACATCTTCAACACGTCGAGGTGGTTGGTGCCGTTCACAGGATCACCACCGATGCCGACGCAAGTGCTCTGGCCGTAACCGCGAGTCGTGAGCTGCCAGACGGCCTCGTAAGTGAGCGTGCCGGAGCGGCTAACAACACCGACATTACCACGCTTGTGAATGTAACCTGGAGCGATGCCGATGCGACAGCCGCCCTGGGATTTTTCGCCGTGTCCAGGAGTGACAAGACCGGGGCAGTTCGGGCCGATGAGGCGGGTTTTGCTGCCTTTCATGGCCGCTTTGACGCGGATCATGTCATTGACCGGAATGCCTTCGGTGATGGCGACCACGAGGTCGAGACCGGCATCGACGCCTTCAAGAATGGCATCCGCAGCAAAGGGCGGCGGGACGAAAATGACGCTCACCGTGGCACCCGTTTCACGCGCAGCCTCGGCGACGGTGTCAAACACCGGCACTTTCTTGCCACTGTGCTCGAAAACCTGACCGCCCTTGCCTGGAGTGACACCGGCGACGAGCTGGGTGCCGTAGTCGATGGAAGCCTTCGCGTGGCGGGAACCGAAATCGCCGGTGATGCCTTGGACGAGAATGCGGGTGTCAGTTTCAACGAGAATGGCCATCGGAGTGATTCAGTGGGTGTTTAAGGGGGAGGAAAAGCCGCGCATCATAGAAGCCCGACCCGCCACGTCAAGGAAGCGGCGGAACATTCTCAAAAAGCCGCCACAACTTCGGCAAAAACACGATCAAACCGAGGGTAAAAGCCGCCGTGGCGGCCAGCAGCACACCCGCTGCGGCAGCGTCCTTCACACGACGAATCGGCTCCTCGCGCTCCCGACTGACGCGGTCCGCCAGCACCTCGATGGCGGTGTTCAGCAATTCCGCTGCCCATACCAGACCGGTCGCGAGGGCGACAGCGCACCACTCCCATAGTGCGATCTTCAGCCCGAGTCCGAACATCAAGACCGCAAACGTCGCAACGGCATGCACCTGGAGATTGCGCTGAGTTTTCAGCGCCCAGCCAAGGCCTGTGAGGGCAGGGCCAAAACTGAGAATGACCGAGGTGATCCAGCGAAACATGCCGTGATCTTACTGGCTGCCGATGGGTTTTTCCACCGGCGGCGGTGCCTCGGCAGGAGCCACCTTCTGCATGATCGCCTTGAACTGCGTCAGCCAGCTCACCGCATCCGCATGGTTGGGATTGCCCTGAATGATCTTGAGCATGTCAGCGAGGGCGTTGAGCGCATTGATATTGCTGGTGAGCAGGTGGTTGTTTTTCTCCCAGAGCAGCCGGGGCTGGGCCTCCTTGTACAAAAGAGCAAACTCCGTCTCGCTCAGACTGGCTTTGTGCAGCGCCATCTCGGCATTGATGCGCGCATCCCACTGGGTGGAAAGCTCGGTTGGTTTTTCAGACAGATAATAAGGGAAAATGACCGAGCTGTAGATGCCGCCGATGTTCAATGGTGAGTACTCCCACTCACGGCGCGTGAGGTGGTCATCCAGCAAGTAAGCCTTGCCGAATTCAGTCCCCTTCACCGACTGGCGCAGCGTCGCCGCCAATGGCGAGGCACCGCCCAGGGCCGGGCCGCCGCCGCCGCCCTGACCATTACCGCCGCCTTTACGTCCCTGCCCCCCGCCTTTGGTGTCCGCATCCTTTTGCTCCACCGCGCCTGAGGCGGTGTGCTTCATCGTGGCCTGCACCTCTGTGATGGCCTTCGCCATGAATGCCTGCAGCGCGGACACCAGCGTTCCCATGTCCTTCTGCTCTTTGACATTCTGCGCTTGAATCGTCAGCACGAGATATTCGAGCTGAAGCAGCAGTCCTTTGGAGAAATTTTCGTCCTTAAACCGCGCCTCATTGCGCTCCCGCCACTCCATGAAGTCCGTCTGCTTGAGATCCTTGCGGTCGAAATTCTCCAGCTTGTAGCATTCCAGATAAAGAGAGACCGCATCGCTCTCGCTGCCCATCGCGGAGCGGAATTTCGTCAGCGCGGCGCTCAGGATGCCTCCACGGCCCTGACCAATCTCGGCCTCCACTTTCTCCAGCTCTTTCAAGATATGACCCACCTGCGCCGGAGTAAGACTGACCTCTGGAACTGTCAGTTCATCCGCCGTGGCTGGCGGCCGTGGACGTGGCTCTTCTTGGGCGGCGGCGCTGCCGGCCAGCAAGGCAAGCAGCAAAGACAGGATGGATTGTGGCTTCATGGTCGTGGGGAAAATTAAACACGCTAAAACGAAAACAGGCGCAAAAAATGTCCGTGTGGTGAACAAATTCACCCTTCAACGTGCCTGGGCGGCTGAAACTTGGACTTGGCTGAAAACCGAGCACCCGCTATGTGTTTCCTACCCCTATGATTCGCCACCTTATCCTCCTCTTCGCCCTTTCCTTGTCGTCCGTGTGCGTGTTCGCGGCTGACAAACCGGTCACCTACGTCGCCGAAATGAGCGGCATGGTCTGCGCAGGCTGCAAGGACCACGTCACCACTTCCCTCACCAAGCTGGAGGGCGTCTCCAAGGTCGAGATCGTCGCTGGAGACAAGCCGGGCACGCAAAAAGTCACCGTCACGTCCACCGCCCCTGCTCTTACCAAGGAACAGGCCGTCGCCGCACTGGGTTCCTCCGCCAGCACTTACATCGTGCATGGCTGGAAGAAATCCGAGTGAGGACAAAATCAACTTGCCTGTGCAACGGGCCGCGCCAGACTCCGCGCTCGCTTCCCAACCCGTGGAATCGAAACAATGGACAGGTGTCAGAGTGGTCTATCGAGCACGCCTGGAAAGCGTGTGTACCTTAATCGGTACCGAGGGTTCGAATCCCTCCCTGTCCGCCATCACAAAACCCGACCCCTCGGGAAATCGGGGTATCACGCCAAACCGAGGGTTTGGCCGATGAACTGGATGAAGTGGTAAAACAGCCAGGTGTAGAACGCCCAGGCGACGATCAACAGGCCGATGATCATGCCGATGAGCATGAAGATGCCGAGGTAAAAACGCAGGGTGCTGCGCTTCACGCCGTCCTTGTTGCCAGCTTGCCAGGCGGTGAGCAGGCGCAGGTTGCGTGTGTTGGATTTGAAAAACATGGACGCGACCGCGCCGAATCCGGGAACGAGGCCCATGAGGAAATTGAAGCCCATGTTCAACGCCATGCGCAGAAACACCGGGATCGAGATGCCGCTGCGCAGGGCATCCAAAAGAATGATCACGCCCGCGCCGGAGGCCACGGTGTCGCCCACGCCGGGAATCAGCGCCAAAATCGGATCGAGACCAATTTTAAAATTCGTGCCGGGAACGCGCAGCAGCTCGTCGAGGTATTTCGCGAGGATGCGGGCGGTGGCTCGCTCGGTGGGGTCTTTGCTCGCGGCCAGCCTTGCGGCGATGGGATTGATCTGCGGCGGCATAACCTCATCCACTTTAAGTTCTGGAGTCGGAAGAGGCATGGTGGCTAGGGGCTGGATGCTGGAATCTAGATGCTAGGATCAAGTATCCAGCATCTAGCTCTTGCTCGGCAGATCGACGAGCATCTGCGCGTTGCTGGGGTAGCGCTCCAGCAGCGAGATGACGCGCTGGATGGCCTCGATGGGCTTGTGACCGGCGAGACCGCGGCGCAGCATGTGAATCTTGTCGAGCTGGAAGGCCTGCAGCAGCAATTCCTCGCGGCGGGTGCCGGATTTGAAGATGTTCACGGCGGGAAACACGAACTGCTCGGCGATGCGGCGGTCGAGCACGAGCTCCATGTTGCCGGTGCCTTTGAACTCTTGGAAGATGAGGTCGTCCATGCGGCTGCCGGTCTCGATGAGCGCGGTGCCGAGGATGGTGAGGGAGCCTGCGGTGCGCGTGTTGCGCGCGGCGGCGAACAGACGGCGCGGAATCTCCAAGGCGCCGACACCGACACCACCGCTCATGGTGGCGCCGCTTTTGGCGGTGTTGTTGAAGGCACGGGCCATGCGCGTGATGGAGTCCATGAGCATGAAAACATGCTCCCCGCACTCCACGAGGCGCTTGGCGCGCTCAATGGCGAAGGCGGCGATGCGCGTGTGGCTCTTCACGTCCTGGTCGTTGTTGCTGGCGAAAATTTCCGCCTTCGGCAGGATGCGCTTGAACTCGGTGACTTCTTCCGGGCGCTCATCGACGAGCAAAATCATGAGATGCACGCCGGGATGATTCTCGACGACGGCCTCGGCGATGTGCTGGAGCATCGTGGTCTTGCCCGCGCGCGGCGGTGCAACAATCAAACCACGCTGGCCGCGTCCGACGGGTGCCATCATGTCGATGACACGCGTTGTGAGGCGGTCTTTGACGGTCTCAAGCTGGTAGCGTTTGTTCGGGTTCACCGCCTTGAGTTCCTCGAACAACGGCAGGTCACGCATGACGAACGGATTGCGGCCGTTGACCTCGGTGACCTCGGTGATCTGCGGACCACGCTGGCCCTTGCACTGCACGCCGACGACTTGCATGCCCTCGCGCAGACCGTATTTGCGGATGAACTCGGGCGCGATGAAGGCGTCCAACGGATGCTGCGCGTAGGAACGATCACGCTGGCGCAGGAAGCCGTAGCCTTTGGGAGACATTTCGAGAATGCCGTTGGCAGGCTCCGGCGGTCCGAGCGGCTTTTCCGGCTCCGGTTCGCGCTCCTGGGTGAACTGGGCGCGGGGTTCCTGGCTGCGCGGGCCTTCGCCGCCACGTTCAGGACGTTCGCCACCACGCTCACCTCGGCGTTGGGAATCGCGCTCGGCCCGGCGCTGCTTCCAGCGCTCAAACTTCATTTTGCGGCGCTCCTTGGCGGTCATCGGACGCAACTGGCCGTTGGCGTCCATGATCATGTTGCGCGGCGTGTTGGGATCGCCCTCGGCAGAGGCTTCTGAAGCGTCGTCTCCTCCAGCGTCCCCTTCCCCGTCTGTTTCGGCAGGTGCAGCGGCCTCGGCGGCCACAGGTGGCGCGGCAGGCTCGACAACGACAGGCGCGACTTCAACGATTTCAGGTATCGCGACGATGGGAGCCACTTCAGCAGGCTTTTCGGCTTCAACCGGAGCGGCGGCATCCTGCAAGGGAAGCTCTGCCTCAGACTCGGCCGTTTTCTTTTTCGCGGTTTTGCGGGCCGTTTTGACCGCAGCCACCTTCTTGGCGGCTACTTTCGTGGTAGCGACTTTCTTGGCGGCCACTTTTTTGGCTGGGGCTTTGCGCTTGGGCTTCGTTTCAACGGCTTCAGCAGTGAGTTCTTCGGGCATAGGGAAATAAAAAGGGGTTAGCCGAGCTGTTCGGCGATGGCGTCGTCGATCTCGAAGTTGGCGTGGACGTTTTGTGAGTCGTCGTAGTCGTCGAGGACGTCGTAGAGGCGGATGAGTGACTTCGCGTTTTCCACATCACTGATGGTGACGGTGGTCTGCGGCTGGTAGATGAGTTTTTGGCTGCGGGAGGCGAGCTTTTTGTCCCGCAGCGCGTTGGCGACCTGGAAGAGCTGGTCGGTGGCGGTGTAAACGACCCAGTCCTCACCGTCCTCCTGGATGTCCTCGGCGCCTGCCTCAAGCGCGACCTCCATGATCTCGTCCTCGGTGGCGGCTGATCTTTCGAGCCGGATTTCTCCGCGCCGCTGGAACATATAAGCCACGCTGCCGGAGTCGGCGAAGGTGCCGTTGTTCTTGGAAAGCAAGACGCGGATGTCGTTGGCGCTGCGGTTGCGGTTATCGGTGACGATTTCGATCATCATCGCGACGCCGCCCGGACCGTAGGCCTCGTAAAGAATTTCTTCCAGCGCCGCGCCAGCGATCTCGCCGGTGCCTTTTTTGATGGCGCGGTCGATGTTGTCATTCGGTACATTCGCGGCACGGGCGGCCAGGATGGCGCTGCGCAGGCGGGCGTTCATGTCGGGGCTGCCACCACCTGACTTGGCCGCGAGCGTGATTTCCTTCGCCAGCTTGCTGAAGGCATTGCCGCGCTTGGCATCCGTGATGGCTTTGCCACGCTTGATCTTGGACCATTTATTGTGGCCTGCCATGTTTGGGAACGATGTCGGTTAAGAATAA
>Ga0209573_1005315_pt1 | contig 11724 bp, 6 predicted proteins | sample TNRBio252014_DNA_FD_185870 | JGI IMG/M metagenome (GOLD analysis project Ga0209573, IMG submission 185870) | Wastewater treatment Type I Accumulibacter community from EBPR Bioreactor in Madison, WI, USA - TNR Reactor_6/25/2014_ DNA (SPAdes)... | ecosystem: Engineered > Bioreactor > EBPR >...
GAGAAGAACTGCGCCGCCATGATGATGTAGAAGCCGAAAGGCACTTGCGCCCTTGTGTCGTTATGTTGCTTTGGCCGCAGGTTATACCACGGAATCCCGGTCACGCAAGGCGGCGGCCGGCGCGGTCGACACCGGAAAGCGGCCGTTTTTCGGGGCCCGGGTGGCTAGCAGGCCGCCTCTTGTGTTTGAATAGCGGGCGCGACCCACAGGGAGAAATACAATGGCGGACCGCCGTCTGCAGGTCTTTCATGCCGTAGCGGAACATCTCAGCTTCACGCGGGCGGCCGAGGCCCTGTTCATGACCCAGCCGGCGGTCACCTTCCAGATCAGGCAGCTCGAGGAGCAATACGACACCCGCTTCTTCGAGCGCCGGCATGGAAGCATCGCGCTGACTCCGGCCGGCGAACTGGCGTTCTCCTATGCGCGACGCATCCTCGGCCTCGCCGGCGAAATGGATACGCGGCTTGGCGAAATGACCGGCGAGGTGCGCGGAGTGCTGCCGGTCGGAGCCAGCGCCATGATCGCCGAATGCCTGATGCCCGGGGTGCTGGCCGGCTTCAACGCGCGCCACCCTCAGGTCAGGCTGCGCGTCTTCGTTGCCGGCTCGGACGAGATCGCCGGGCGCGTCGCCGGCCACACCGTCGCCGTCGGGCTGACCGAGGCGGCAGCGCGGCAGCCCGGGCTGAGCTCCGACATCTGCCGCGACGACGAGTTCGCCGTGATCTGCGCCCCCGGTTATCCCCTGGCCGGACTGAAGAAGGCCGGGCCGCGCGTGCTGGCCGACCACGAATACCTGTCGCGCGAGCCGGGATCGGCAACGCGGGAGATCGTCGACGCGTACTTCCGGGACAACCGGGTGCCGCCCGAGAAGCTGAAGACGCAGATGGAGCTTGGCAGCCCGGAGACGCTCAAGGCCGTGGTCGCGACCGGGCTCGGGTTCGCGATCATGGCGCGCGCCCTGGTCGCGCGGGAGGTGCAGCTCGGAACGCTGGTGGCGATTCGCCTCCATCCGCCCCTGCGGCGCAAGGTGTACCTGATCCAGCCGGAAGACCGCTTCCGCTCGCGGCTGGTCACCACCTTTGTCCAGTTCACCCGCCGCCAACTCAAGGATCTCGCTTCATGACCATCTCGCGACCGATCCGCGCGCGCATTTCAGGCGCGGCGCTCCTGCACAACTATCGCCTGGCCAGGACGCTGGCTCCGCGGGCCAGGGCGTGGGCGGTGATCAAGGCCGATGCCTACGGCCACGGCCAGTGGCGGGCGGTCGAGACGCTGCGCGGGGAGGCGGACGGCTTTGCCGTTCTCGAATGCGACAACGCCGTGGAACTGCGTCTGGCCGGCGTCCGCCAGCCGATCCTGCTCCTCGAGGGGATCTTCAGCGCGCGCGACGCGCGGGCCGTGGCGAAACACGGCCTGACCACCGTCGTCCATTGCCTGGAACAGATCGAACTGCTGATGACCGCGGTTCCCCGGGGTTCGCCGCTGGCGATCCACCTCAAGCTCAATACGGGAATGAACCGGCTGGGGCTGGGTGCGGTCGACCTCGCCAGGGCGCGCGAAATGCTGTCCCGAGCCGGCAACGTCAGCGTGACGATGATGACCCATTTCGCCGAAGCCGACGGCGGACGCGGCGTCGATGAGCAGCTGGCGCGCTTTTCGGCGATGACCGCCGGCTGGACGGGGCCGGTCAGCCTGGCCAACTCGGCGGCCCTGTTGCGCTTCCCGCGGACCCATGGCGACTGGGTGCGGCCGGGCATCATGCTTTACGGTTCGAGTCCCTTCGCCGATTGCACCGCCGAAGACCTTGGGCTGCGGGCGGTGATGACGCTCGAAAGCGAGATCATCGCCGTGCAGCAACTGGTTCCGGGAGATCGGGTCGGCTATGGCGGGACCTTCGTCGCCGGGCGCCCGATGCGCATCGGCATCGTCGCCTGCGGCTACGCCGACGGCTATCCGCGCCACGCCGGCAGCGGGACGCCGATCGCCGTGGCCGGCCGGCGCACGGCGACGGTCGGACGGGTGTCGATGGACATGCTCGCCTGCGACCTGACCGGCATCCCGCAGGCCGGGATCGGCGCGCCGGTCACGCTGTGGGGCGACGGTCCGGCCGGTTGCGTGGCGGCCGACGAGGTCGCGGCGGCGGCCGGCACCATCGCCTACGAACTGTTCTGCGCGCTGGCCCCGCGGGTGCCGGTTGCGGTCGACGGCGAATAAATGGCAAAAAACAGGGCGATCTACAGCTGCGGCGAGTGCGGCGCCACGAGCCCGAAATGGCAGGGGCAGTGCCCCGGCTGCGGGGAATGGAACACGCTGGTCGAGAGTGTCGCGGAGAAGCCTGGCGGACATCGCTTCGAGTCGCTGACTCCGGCTGCCCGGCCGCTCAACCTGTCGGAAATCGAGGCGCGCGAAACCGGGCGGATCGCCACCGGCATCGGCGAATTCGACCGCGCCCTCGGGGGCGGTCTCGTTGCCGGCGGGGTCGTGCTGATCGGCGGCGATCCGGGCATCGGCAAGAGCACTCTGCTGTTGCAGGCGCTGTCGCTGCTGTCGTCGGCGTGCCGGGTGCTTTACGTCAGCGGCGAGGAATCCGGCGAGCAGGTCGCGCTGCGCGCGCGCCGGCTCGGGCTCGACACCGGCTCGCTGCAACTGCTGGCCGAGATCAATCTCGAGCGCATCCTCGCCGTGCTGCAGGCCGGACAGCCGCAGGTCGCGGTCATCGATTCGATCCAGACGCTGTGGTCGGACCAGCTCTCGAGCGCCCCCGGGTCGGTGGCGCAGGTCCGCGAATGCGCGGCCCAGCTGACCCGGCTGGCCAAGCAGTCGGGCGCCGCCATCATCCTCGTCGGCCATGTGACCAAGGACGGGGCGCTGGCCGGTCCGCGCGTGCTCGAACACATCGTCGATACCGTGCTCTACTTCGAGGGCGACACGCATTCCAGCTTCCGCCTGGTGCGCGCGGTCAAGAACCGCTTCGGCGCGGTCAACGAGCTGGGCGTCTTCGCCATGACCGAGAAGGGCCTGAAGGGCGTGAACAACCCGTCGGCGCTGTTCCTGTCGCAGCACGGCCAGGACGTCGCCGGTTCGTGCGTGATGGTGACGCTGGAGGGGACGCGCCCGCTGCTGGTCGAGATCCAGGCGCTCGTCGATGCGGCGCACGGCAATCCGCGCCGGCTGACCGTCGGTCTCGACGCGCAGCGCCTGGCGATGCTGCTGGCCGTCCTCCACCGCCATGCCGGAATCGTCTGTTTCGACCAGGATGTCTTCGTCAATGCCGTCGGCGGGGTCAGGATCGGCGAACCGGCGGCCGACCTTGCGGTACTGTTGTCGATCACATCATCCTTGAAAAACAAGCCGTTGCCAGCCAAACTTATTGTGTTTGGTGAAGTCGGGCTGGCCGGCGAGATCCGCCCGGCGCCACGCGGCCAGGAACGCCTCAGGGAAGCCGCCAAGCTCGGCTTCACGCGCGCGCTGATCCCGCAAGCCAATCGTCCGAAGCAGGCGATCGCCGGTCTCGAAGTCATCGCCGTGCGGCGGGTGGAAGAGGCGGTGGCGCGGATTCGCGACATCGAATAAGCTTCGCCCAAGCCCCCGGTAGCCAGACATGTTCAACCTTTCCCGCTATTTCTCGACCCTCAGCCTGATCCTCATCGGACTGGCGGCAGGTCTTCTCGGCGCGACGTACCGCGAAGTGTCGGTGCGCCAGATGACGCTGCTCGCCGAAGACCGCAATGTGGCGATGGCGCGGGTCATCGAGAACTCCCTTGGCGCGCCGCTGACCGGCCTGATGGCGGCATCGGTGGGCATCGACGCCTCGATGCTCGAGGCGTCGGACGAATCGCAGGAGATGCAGACCCGGCTCGCCGCGCTGATGGGCGGCACGGGGGTGGCCAGGGTCACGATCTACAACCGCCTCGGGGTGACGATCTTTTCGACCGATGTCGGGCAGATCGGGCAAAGCCGTCTCGACAGTCCCGGATTCCGGTCCGCGCTCGCCGGCACGGTGACCAGCGCCCTCGGCCATCACGACAGCATGGAAACCCTGGGCGGGATCCGCTCGAACATCGACCTCCTGGCCAGCTACGTGCCCATCTCCAGCGAGGGCAAGGCGGTCGATGGCGTGTTCGAGCTGTCCCAGGATGTGACGGCGTTCATGAAGCCGTTCCGGCAGGCGCTGTGGCTGATCACGGCGGTCGCCGTCGCCGTCTTTGCCCTGCTGTTCTTCGCCCAGCTCCTGGTGGTGCGGCGGGCGCAGGGCATACTCCACGACCAGGCGGAGCGCATCGAGTCGGCGCGCAGCACCCTGGAAGTCCAGGTCGACGCGCGAACCGAGGAACTGCGGCATTCCAATCGCCAGCTCGAGGGCGAGATCGTCGAACGCCGCCAGGCCGAGAGCAAGCTGAATTATCTCGCCTATCATGATCCCCTGACCGGCCTGGCCAACCGCCGCTATTTCATCGAGCGGCTGGAGGCCAGCCTGGGCGACGCCGCCCGCAAGGATCATCGCGTGGCGGTCCTGTTCATCGATCTCGACCAGTTCAAGCAGGTCAACGACTCGCTCGGCCACGTCGTCGGCGACGAGCTGCTGGTCCTGGTGGCCGCGGCCCTGACCGAGCATGTCCGGCTGATCGACCTGCTGGCGCGGCTCGGCGGCGACGAGTTCATCTGCGTCATGGAAGCGGTGCGCAGCGACGATGAGGTCGATCTGGTGGCGCGCGAGGTCATCGAAGCCTTCGATCTGCCGTTCCACCTCGGCGAACACGAACTCTTCCTGTCGGCGTCGGTGGGCATCAGCCTGTTTCCCGACGATGGCGCCTCGGTCGGCGAGCTCCTGCGCAACGCCGACAGCGCGATGTATCGCGCCAAGGCGCTGGGGCGCGGCCACTACCATTTCTATACGCCGGAAATGACGCGGGACGCGCAGCAACGGATCCAGGTCGAGATGCTGTTGCGCCGGGCCCTGGGCAATGGCGAACTCTCGGTTCATCTGCAGCCGCAGGTGGACTCCGCGAACGGGCGTCTGGTTGGCGCCGAGGCGCTGGTCCGCTGGGACAGCCCCGAACTCGGCAGCGTGCCCCCGGGGCGCTTCATCCCGCTGGCCGAGGATTCCGGCCTCATCGTCGCGCTGGGCACCTGGGTGCTGCGCGAGGCCTGCCGGCAGGTCATGCAATGGCAGGCGGGCGGCTTCGAACTGCCGCAGGTCTCGGTCAACCTGTCGGTGAAGCAGCTCGAGCGGCCCGAGTTCGCCGATACCCTTCTGGAAATCCTCGATGAAACCGGCATCGAGCCTTCCCGGCTCAAGCTGGAGATCACCGAGTCGGTGGTCATGGCCGTCGATGATGCCTTCTCGCTGCTCGATCGCCTGCGCAAGATCGGCATCGGCCTGGCGCTCGACGACTTCGGTACCGGCTATTCGTCGCTCAGCTACCTTAAGATGCTGCCGGTGCAGCAGCTCAAGATCGACCGTTCGTTCGTGACCGGCATCGGCAGCAATCCCGAAGACGAGGCGATCATCCGTTCGGTGATGGCGCTCGCCCGGAGCCTCGACTTCGAAGTCGTCGCCGAGGGTGTCGAGACCGCCGAGCAGGCGGAGTTTCTCAAGGCATCGGGCTGCCACCAGTTTCAGGGCTTCCTGCACGGCTCCGCGGTGGCGCCCGCGGAATTCCGCGCGCGCTGGTCCAGTCTGCCCGGATGACCGCCCTGGCCTGGCGGCTGCTCGGCAGGGAACTGCGCTCGGGCGAGCTGCGTCTGCTTCTCGCCGCGCTGGTGGTCGCCGTGGCGGCCGTCACGGCGGTCGGATTCTTCACCGACCGGGTTCGTCTGGCGCTGGAACTGGAAGCGCGGCAGCTCATCGGCGGCGACCTGCTGCTGATCTCCGATCATCCATGGCCGGCGCCGATCCGCGAGGAGGCGGCGCGGCGCGGCCTGCAAACGGCCGAAACCGTCGGTTTTCCGAGCATGGTGCTGGCGGGCGGGCAGGCGCAGCTGGCGGACATCAAGGCGGTGAGCAGCGCCTACCCCCTGCGGGGGACGCTGCGCCGGGCGGAGCGCGGCGGCGAGGCGGGCGAGGCGACGCCGGGCGGTCCCGCGCCCGGCGCGGTCTGGCTCGACGAGCGCCTGGCCAGCACGCTGGAGACCTGGCCGGGGCAGGATCTGCAGCTCGGGCAGCGCTCCTTCCCGGTGGCGGCCATCCTGACTTTCGAGCCCGACCGCGGGATCAACTTCCTTGGCCTCGCCCCGCGCCTGATGCTGCATCTCGACGACCTGCCGGGGACCGGGCTGATCCAGACCGGTTCCCGGGTCACCTATCGTTTCATGGTGGCCGGCGACATGGGGGCCGTCGCGGGGTTCCGCGCCTGGGTCGAGCCGCGCCTCGGACGCGGCGAACGCCTCGAGGACACGCGCAATGCGCGACCGGAAATCCGCAGCGTGCTCGACCGGGCGCAGCGCTTTCTTGGCCTGGCGACGCTGCTGACCGTGATCCTCGCCGCCGTCGCCGTGGCGCTGGCGGCGCGCCGCTACATGCAGCGCCATCTCGATGCCTGCGCCGTGATGCGTTGCCTCGGCATCACGCAGTCCGGCCTGATTCGCCTGCATTCGGCGCTGTTCGTCTGGCTGGCGCTGCTGGCCGCGGCGGTCGGCTGTCTGGCCGGTTTCGTGGTGCATTTCATCCTCGTCTCGTGGCTCGCCGGGTTGCTCGACCTGCACCTTCCCCTGCCGGGCTGGCTGCCGCCCTTCCAGGGGGCCGCGGTTGCCGCGGTCCTGTTGTTCGGTTTCGCCTTTCCGCCGCTGCTGCAACTGAGCAAGGTGCCGACCCTGCGCGTCCTTCGCCGCGAACTGGGGCCGCCGCGGCCGTTCCTCCTCGGCGGCTACGCGCTCGGCGTGCTGGCGCTGGCCGGCCTGCTGCTGCTGGTCTCCGGCGACTTCCGCCTGGGCGGCTATGCGATCGGCGGATTTGCCGGGGCGCTGGTCCTGTTCTGGCTGTTCGCCCGGGCCGGGGTCCGTGCGGTTTCGCGACTGCGCGGGGGCGGCGGCTTCGGCTGGCGGCAGGGGCTCGCCAATCTCGAACGGCATGCGGCGGCCAGCACCCTGCAGGTCGTCGCGCTGGCGCTCGGACTGATGGCCATGCTGCTGCTCACGGTGACCCGCAGCGAGCTGGTCGACGTCTGGCTGAAGGCGACGCCGGCCGATGCCCCGAACCGTTTCATTGTCAATATCCAGCCGGATCAACGGCAGGCCGTCGGCGACGCGCTCGCCGCCAGCGGGATCGCCGTCGAGCTGGCGCCGATGGTTCGCGGGCGACTGATGCGGATCGGCGAGCGGGCGGTCAGCGCCGCCAGCTACCCGGACGACGAGCGCGCCCAGCGTCTGATCGAGCGCGAGTTCAACCTTTCCTGGCGCGCCGATCTGCCGTCGGGCAACCGGGTCATCCGCGGCGACTGGTTCGGACCCGGAGATGCGGGCAGGGGGCTCGCCTCGGTCGAGGAAGGACTGGCGAGGACGCTGGGAGTCAAGGTCGGCGATGACTTGCGTTTCATGATCGGGGGCCAGGAGACGCGGGTGCGCGTCAGCAGTCTGCGCAAGCTCGACTGGGATTCGATGCGGGTGAATTTTTTCGTCCTGACGCCGCCCGGCGTGCTCGATTCGGCGCCGGCGAGCTACGTCACCAGTTTTCATCTTCCTGAAACTCAGGCGTCCCTGGTGCGGACGCTGGTGGCGCGCTTTCCCAACCTGACGCTGATCGACGTCAGCGCCATCCTGGCGGAGATCCAGACGGTGATGGGGCAGGTGGTCCGGGCGGTGCAGCTGATCTTCCTGTTCTCGCTGCTGGCCGGGGCGATCGTCCTCGGGTCGGCCCTGCTCACGGCGTTCGACGAACGGCGCTACGAGCTTTCGGTGATGCGGGCGCTCGGCGCCGGGCGCGACCAGTTGCGGCAGTCCCTCCTCGCCGAACTGGCCGTCGTCGGCGCGCTGGCCGGACTGATCGCCGGCGCCGGCGCGGCGGTGGTCGGGCAGGTGCTGGCGGAGAACGTCTTCCTGCTCGACATGCCGCTGAGTCCCTGGCTCTTTCCGCTGGCGACGCTTGCCGGAGTGGCGCTCTCGGTCGGCGTCGGCTGGCTGGCGGTGCGCCAGTTGCTCGGCACGCCGCCGCTGCTGGCGCTGCGCGCCGGCGCCTGATTCGCGTCGCAATCCGGCACTGCGCGCTATCGCAGCCGATTCCGCGCCGGGCGGCGGCGACGGCTCGGGTAAAATGCACCATGGCTTCTGATCTGCAAGCGGCGCGCCCGCTCTTCGGCTATCGCAAGTTCTGGGCGGCCCGCCTCGGTCCAGCCCCGTTCCTGCCCATGTCGCGCGCCGAAATGGACGCTCTGGGCTGGGATTCGTGCGATGTCATCCTGGTCACCGGCGATGCCTACATCGACCACCCGAGCTTCGGCATGGCGCTGGTCGGGCGCCTCCTCGAAGCGCAGGGTTTCCGCGTCGGCATCATCAGCCAGCCGGACTGGAATTCGGCGGCCGATTTCCGGAAACTGGGCAAGCCCAGCCTGTTCTTCGGCGTCACCGCCGGCAACATGGATTCGATGGTCAACCGCTATACCGCCGACCGCAGGATCCGCTCCGACGACGCCTACACGCCGAACGGCGAGCCCAACAGGCGCCCGGACCGCGCCGTCACCGTCTATGCCCAGCGCTGCCGCGAGGCCTTTTACGGCGTGCCGGTGGTGATCGGTTCGATCGAGGCCAGCCTGCGCCGCATCGCCCATTACGACTACTGGTCGGACAAGGTGCGCCGCTCGGTGCTGCCCGATTCCAAGGCCGACCTGCTGCTCTTCGGCAATGCCGAGCGCGCCATCGTCGAAGTGGCGCATCGCCTGGCCAGGGGCGAGAAGATCTCCGAACTCCGCGACCTGCGCGGCACGGCCTTCATGGTGCCGGCGGGCTGGCTGCCCTCCGGCGAATGGGAGGCGATGGATTCGACCTCGGTCGATACGCCGGGGCCGCTGGTCAGGCATGCCGATCCCTACGCCATGGAAATGGGCGCTTCCGGGCCGTCGACCGCAACAGCCGCCGGCGAACACGCGGTGCGCATCGTTTCGCGCGCCGAACGGCTGACCGCGCTCAGGGACCGGCGCGCCCACACCGTCGTCCGCCTGCCGTCCTGCGAGCAGGTCAGCGCCGATCCGGTGCTCTACGCCCACGCCTCGCGCACCTTCCACCTCGAATCCAACCCCGGCAACGCGCGGGCGCTGGTGCAGGCGCACGGCGAGCGCGACGTCTGGCTCAACCCGCCGCCGATCCCGCTAACCACCGAGGAACTCGACAGGGTCTACGAACTCCCCTATGCGCGCCGTCCGCATCCGGCGTACGGCGAGGCGAAGATTCCGGCCTGGGAGATGATCCGCTTCTCGGTCAACATCATGCGCGGCTGCTTCGGCGGCTGCACCTTCTGTTCGATCACCGAGCACGAAGGGCGCATCATCCAGAGCCGGTCGGAGGATTCGGTGCTGCGCGAAATCGAGGAAATGCGCGACAAGACACCGGGCTTCACCGGCATCGTCTCCGACCTCGGCGGGCCGACCGCCAACATGTACCACCTGAAGTGCAAGGACGAGAAGATCGAATCGGCCTGTCGCCGCCTGTCCTGCGTCTACCCCGACATCTGCGAAAACCTCGGCACCGACCATTCGCAACTAATTTCGCTCTACCGCAAGGCGCGCGCCTTGAAGGGCGTCAAGAAGGTACTGATCGGCTCCGGCCTGCGCTACGACCTCGCCGTGCGTTCGCCCGAGTACATCAGGGAACTGGTGACGCATCACGTCGGCGGCTACCTGAAGATCGCGCCCGAGCACACCGAGGCCGGCCCGCTGTCGAAGATGATGAAGCCGGGCATGGGCGCCTACGACCGCTTCAAGCAACTGTTCGACCGCTTTTCCAGGGAGGCGGGCAAGGAACAGTACCTGATCCCGTACTTCATCGCCGCCCATCCGGGAACGACCGACGAGGACATGCTCAACCTCGCCCTGTGGCTGAAGAAGAACAACTTCCGCCTCGACCAGGTGCAGACCTTCCTGCCGACGCCGATGGCGCTGGCGACGGCGATGTACCACACCGAGCAAAATCCGCTCCGCAAGCTGCAACGGCAGGGCGGGGAGGTCGTCGGCGCCGTGCGCAACGGCCGCCAGCGCAAGCTGCACAAGGCCTTCCTGCGCTACCACGACCCGGAGAACTGGCCGCTGCTGCGCGAGGCGCTCAAGGAAATGGGCCGCGCCGACCTGATCGGCAACGGCAAGAAGCAGCTGATTCCCGCCTGGCAACCGGCCGGCACCGGGCTGAAGGCCGCTGCCGCCCCGAAAAATGCCGGATTTTCGCGGTCGACCGCGACAGGCCGCCCGCAACCGCCCGCTACCGGGCGCGGGCCGGCAGCGCGCCCGACGAGCGCCGGCATCCGTCATGCTGGCGCGTGCAAGCCGCGATCCACTCGTTGACCCGGCTTAGATTCTTGGAGGCCGTACCGTGAATGTCGACCGCTCAGCAGCTACCATTTCGACGAGCGACCTTGAAGAACTGTTTGCTGAATCACTCGCGCGCCTAAGGGGGTATTTCGTACAGGGTGCTGGAAAGAAGTGGAGCAAACTCTATGACATTCAGCGTCCACTCGGGGCAGCCCTTTGCCAAGGTGCGGCCATGCACTACTGCGACAAAAACAATGGCGTAAAGGACTTTGATGTCTGGTTCTTTTATCCCTTTAATCAGACGCACCTCCCATATAGAACAATCTGGAACTGGGATTACCAGAATCCGAAATTTGGTCACCGTGCTGCCGAGACGGGCTATTTTGGGCGCCGAGTCGATGTTCTTGTAAGGTCAATCCATGTGTCACCAGATACTCCACCAGTTTTTGCAGTTCAAGAGTATCTTGAGAGGGGAGCATCATCTTCAGCAAAAGCGCTCGCTCAAAAAGCGGTGGTAATGCTCTATCCGGAATCCGAACGGGGTAGGGTTGTTTGGTACCGGAAAAGAATCCTGAGTCCGTGTTCATTTGTCATAGATCAAGCGTAGTGCGTTGATTATTTGAGAGTGGAGAGGATCAGGTCTTGCAATCAAACACTTGACGACTTACCTATACCGGAAATGTCGTAATGCAAGACCTGACCCCGGCCTGTGATCATGCCAGAAATGGCCGCCCGCACTTCCTTAGAGTCGCACGCCCGCGCGAATAAATCCTCAACAAAACTCGAGTTTTGCAAGAGGCTCCGCAGTGAGCATATTCTTCTGGATTTCGTCAGTGGTTTTTATGCTGGTCTGCAAGCTTCTAACAGGCCGTTTTCCTAGCCAAGCAAGGCAGGCGCGCAAGATGCTAGCTGAGGCCGTAGTACAACGGCAATCTGAGGTTGTACCGGCCCGGATTGATTGGACACTGTTTTGCAACTCAGGCTGCCTTTCGCATGGCATAGGCCTGACGGGCTTCGAGGGGTGACATGAAGCCCAATTTTTCGAGACGCCAATGGTGATTGTAGCGGTCCTTGAACGCGGTGACGGCGGCGCGCAGCTCCTCGACGTTTTTGAAGACGCGGCCGTGAATGGTCTGTTCCTTGAGTGTCCGGTTGAAGCGCTCGGCGACGCCGTTGGTCTGCGGCTCGGCAACGAAGGCGAAGCTCGGTGCGATGCCCCAGAACTTGACCTGGTTGAGGAAGTCGTCGGCGGTGTACTGCGTGCCGTTGTCCA
>Ga0209573_1005316_pt1 | contig 11719 bp, 13 predicted proteins | sample TNRBio252014_DNA_FD_185870 | JGI IMG/M metagenome (GOLD analysis project Ga0209573, IMG submission 185870) | Wastewater treatment Type I Accumulibacter community from EBPR Bioreactor in Madison, WI, USA - TNR Reactor_6/25/2014_ DNA (SPAdes)... | ecosystem: Engineered > Bioreactor > EBPR >...
CAAAATGGACCCGCTACTCGCGGCATGGAAGACGTCGGGGTATCGCAGGAGAGCCATCAGCGACGCATACCCGCCATAAGAGACCCCGTGGATCCCGACTCGGTTCAGATCGACTTTGGGGTTGCTCTTCAGCCCCAAGACCCCTGCGGCCATGTCATCGATTTCTACTCCGCCCAGGTTTCGGAAGAACGCCTGCCGAAAGGCTCTGCCCCGGCCGTTCTGACCCCGGCCAAACACGTCAAGGGTCGCAAATCCAAGATAATTTTCTCGCTCGGGAAGGCTATAGGATTCGCCGGAGAACAGGGGACTCGCCCCCAAAGGCCCCCCATAAACGCCCATGAGCAAGGGGAAAGGGCCTTTGCCATCAGGAGGAAGACTTAGGCGGCAATCCAGGTCATATTTTCCATCAAGGCTCTTGACCCGGAAGTATTGGGCGTGGGGTGTGGATTTGGGCGCCTTTGCCGCGTCGAGCTCCTTGCGCACCTTTCCCTCCCGATCCAAGAGCTCAACCACGGGGGGCGTCGAGCCGTTCTGCCGCATCACGACTAACCCGCTGCCATCGGGGGCAACCGACGCCGAATGATCGAACATAGGATTCGTCAAACGAGTGGGACGAGAGCCGTCCCATCCCACCCGCCAGACTTGCCGGCGGAGCGCGAACGCCTCATCGCTCGCATCAAACCACAGTTCCTGGCGTTTGGCATCGATGAGGAGCACGTTGCCGACGTCCGCTTTGATCGAGGTGATTTTCGTGCGCTTCCCCTTTTTCACATCCAGCCAATAGAAATTCATGTACCCATCGGCTTCGCTGCGGATGACCCATTGCCCCGGTCGTTGGGCGTCCGAAAGATCCCACCGAGGTTCGGGTTCGACCCATCCTCCCGGGTTCGCTTCGCGGTCCACGATCCGGACTTGGCGAGTCGCACAATCGACCGCGCAGAGTTCTACTTCGTTCTGGATTCGGTTGGCCCGGTGGAAGTAGAGCTCTTTGGAGTCTTTGGAGAATTGAATAGCGTAGACAAGGTGACCGATTCCGGCGTGGAAGTTTCCGGTTCGCACGGGAATCTTATGGAGGGCTCCTTCTCGGGTGTCGTAGAGGTAGAGGTCCACCGCCGGGTTCGGGTCTCCTGCTTTCGGATAAGGTTCCCAACTCACTTCCGGGATGATCCGGCGTTGCCCTTCCAGTGTGGGAAAGTCCTTGACTTGGCTTTCGTCGAAACGGTACAGCCAAAGATAGCGGCTATCGGGCGAAAACCCAATCGCCTCGTTTTGGCCAAGCTCTTCCCCGTAGACCCAGCTCGCCGTGCCGAATTTGATGCGTTTCGAAGGGTCGCCGTCTTGGGTGATCTGCACGGTTTGCTTGCCGGAAAGGGTGACGTTGCCATCCTGATACCGGGCGGTCCAGGTGCCGTCTGGAGATTTCACCTCGGTCCATTGCCGCCCCCGCCCCGGACCACCGCCCCTTCCCCGCCGACCCGAGTTCTTCATGCTGGGCGGCTCCTTCATTTTCTCGATCGCTCCCGTTTTCGCGGAAACAAGGAACCAATCCGATCCCTTGGTGAAGCACAGGTCCGGTCCCTGCCAAACCCAATTCCGACCAGGAAAGCTGACCGACTTGCGCACCGCCTCTTGCCTTTCATTGGCCGTTTTGAACAGCGGGAAGTGCACAATGCGATCTTGGGCGCCCATGAGGAGGTAGCAACCGAGAATAAGGCTCATGGCTCTATCTTAGCCCGTTGGCAAGTGGGAGAGGGAATCTCCCCCCTTGCGTCATCGAACCGACTTGAAGAAATCCGCAATCATTTGTCCCGCGTCGGCGGGGAATCGGTGGCCTTGCTTGTGGTGGTACACGACGGCCGGATTCTTGCCTTCCCAGATCGTCAGCTTCCCTTTTGTCTTGCTCGTCTTCGACGAATTCAGGGCCTTTGCGCGTTCAATCCCTGCGAGTTGGCGGTTCGTATCCACCAGAGGATCGTCATCTCCGACAACGGCAAAGAACGGCAATGAAGTCGAGATTTCGCGCTGCGGGCCGAACACGGCGGCTGATGGTGCAACGGCCGCAAGCTTCGAGGCGCGATTCTCCCAAAGGATGTAGCTGAAGAATCCCCCGTTCGAGTGCCCGGTCACGTAAACCCGTTCCGCCTTTGCCCCCTGCTTTTTCGCCCAATCCATCATCACGTCGAAAAACTTGAGGTCTTTGTTGTCATAAGGATCGCGCGTGATCTCCCATCCCGGTCGCTTGCCTTCGGGGTCGTTGGGCGTTTTGGTGGGCAATCCATTCGGATAAATGATAAGCGCGCCCGGCCAGTGGGCGTGCATGCGGTAGCTCCGCGAGACCTGACGACCGTTCCCGCCGTGGCCATGAAAAACAAAGACCACCGGGGCCCCTTTGATGGATTTTGGACGGTGAACCATCGCGGTTCGGGTAGTGCCTTGAACGTCAAATTCGACACGATCGAGGTCCAGTTGGCTCGGGAGGAGGGCGGCAATCCAGGTAAGCATGGCCTAAGGGACGATGCGAGAGTCCGGAAGTTCGCCGGCGCGCCGAGAATCAGGGCGTTCGCGGTTCATCCAACGCCCAAAAACCCGGCCATTCGCCAGGATCTTCCACCAATTCAGCATCCACCGGGCCGTTGAGGATCTGGAGCCAGAACTCTTCGTATTCCGATTCGTCGCGAATGATCCGGTCGTAGCTCTCTTGGTACAGCGGGGGGAAGCGTTCGCCGGTTCGCTTCATCACTTTCTTGGACGTTTTGCTTTTGGCGGCCTCGATGAAGTCGGCAAACTCGAATCCCTCCCGAGCCGCCTCGCTGACCCGGAGGATCATTTGCGTCCGCTCTGGAAGTGCGGCGATGATCTCAAAGTTCACCTTGCTTCCCTCCCCCCGCATCAGCGCCACCAATAACGCCCCGCATTCTTCGGGGCTGAAGGGCCTTCGGTGGGAAAATTGAACGTAATACGTCACGTCGTCCGCGCGCCAATGAGGCAGCCGCCCGCGCCACAGCGAAAAGTTCTTAAACGGCATGATGGGGCCTCCGACGAAGCTTAAGATACAGGGCAACGAGGCACATCGCACCCAAGACATCGATCATCCAATCTCCGGGACGGCCCTGACGATTCGCGAATTGAGCCTGGCGGATTTCATCGTAAGCCCCCAGCCCTGCCACCCAAATCACGCAAGCAAGCCAAAGACGCCGCGAATCCACCCGCCATTTCGCCGCAAATGCCAGGCTCACCCCCGCGAGGCCATAGAAGGTGAAATGGATCGTCTTTCGAATCCAATGCACTGCTTCGCGGGCAACATCGGCGCTCCAACCAAACCAGTCCATCAGAGCCTGGTGCCACCCATCCGCGCCTCCCGAAGGGGTCGAGAGTTTTGCAATGAGAAAGAGAAAAACGGCAACGCCAAATTTGGATCGGTTCGTGAGGACGACTCCGGCCAAAAGGATGCTCCCAACCCAAAAACACACTTGGCGGTCTTCAAGAAATCCAGCCGCAGAGCAAAGCAAGAACGCAGCCGCCAGATAAATCCATGAACCCCACGCGCGTTCGTCCAGCATCCGCAAGGCGATCAGCCCCGCGATAACCGCCACGCTCCAAGGAATCCAGATCAGCCCTGCCACAGTTCTGAGTATAGGACAATTTCCGCCCTCGTTCCCTTTGCCCTTCTTTTTTGGGAAGGAGTTCGAAGAGTCGCCGATGTTCCCAGGTTGGTATCCTGAAAGCATGAATTTTCCCCTGAAAGCGAGCCGAAATTGAAGATTCTCATCACCAACGACGACGGCATCCGCGCTCCCGGAATTGAAGCCCTCGCCCATGTCGCCAAGGAGTTCGGCGAGGTCCTCATCGTTGCTCCTGACCACGAGCGAAGCGCATGCGGACATGGCATGACCATGCGTGACCCCTTGCGAGTTCGTGAGGTGAGTTGGGAAAGTGCCGAGGCCTTTGAAGCGAACGGACTCCCGACCGACTGCATCAACCTCGGGCGCGAGATTGGCGGGCCGATTGATCTGGTTCTGAGCGGGATCAACCAGGGACCAAACTTGGGATTTGACATCACCTATAGCGGGACGGCGGCGGGAGCGATGGAAGGATGCATCAACGGAATCCGGAGCATCAGCATCAGCATGGCGTGCATCGTGGACGGCGCTCCGGCCCACTTCATGACTGGCGAAACTTGGCTTCGCAAGCATCTCGCCTGGCTCATCTCTCTTGACCTCCCCGAACGCACATTTCTCAACGTGAACGTTCCCGCCATCGCCTACGATGAGCTCCAAGGCTACCGATTCTGCGAGATGGGACAGCGCGTCTATGAGGACCGCGTCGAACGCCGGGATGACCCCTGGGGGAGAACTTATTATTGGCAAGGAGGCGTCGCCGTTCTTCGCGGTGATCAACCGGGCACCGATGTCAATGCAGTGAGCGAAGGCTATGTGAGCATCACTCCCGTGAGCCTCAACTGGACCCACCAAGAAGCGCTCCAGCAACTGCAAAATGCCAAGCATCCGGCTTTGGCGTGACCCCTGAGAAGGTACCATGGGACGGATGCGATCTTGCCACGTGATGATCATCGGCGGAACAGGCGTCGGCGAGCTCCTGCCCGGGCTTGGCTTTCGCGCTGCCCATATCCCGACCGAGTTTGGTCTCCAACGAGGATTCATGGGAACGTTTGAGGGCCTCGACGTTTGCTGTGTCCAGCGGCATTCGGGGGGGCACAAGGTTCCGCCGCACCACGTCAATTACCGAGCGATGGCCGCGACTGCGAAGGCTCTCGGCGTCAAGGCGGTACTCAGCACGGCGGCGGTGGGTTGCCTCCGAGCCGAATGGACTCCCGGCACCCTGGTCGCCTGCAAAGATTTTGTGGACCTCACATTCCGCTCGGTCACGATGTTTGATCGCGCCATTGGCCACGCGGATATGTCGCATGGGTTCGCCGCCTCCAAGTGGATCGCCGAAGCAGGCCACCTTCCGCATGACGGCGTTTATGTGGGCCTGGACGGTCCCCGATATGAAACTCCCGCGGAGATCGAGGTCCTGCGGCGACTTGGTGGGGATTTGGTCGGCATGACCGCCACCACGGAAGCCGAAGTCATCCAAGAGTGCGGGATTCCTTATGGATGTCTTGCGATTGTCACGAATCAAGCCGCTGGGATGCACCCCGGCGACCTCGACCATGCCCACGTGGTGGACGTCATGAAGGTGAAGGGCAAAGAAGCCTTGGACATCCTCTTTCGGGCAGCCAAGCTCGCGGCGGGATGAGCACGAAGCTCCTCACGCTTGCCCTGGCGCTTTGCCCAGGGATTGGCGGACGAACCCTCGCCCGCATCCACACCCGCAACGAACTCCTCGACCGGAGCCCAGACGAATTCCGGCGCGTGACTCGTGAGCAGCTCATTGAGGAATATGGACTCCCCGCCAAAGTTGCCGAAAGTTGGCTCCGGCAGGCCGACAAACTTTGGAAAGACGCGGAGGCTTTGTCGAACCGGCTGGCCGCGCATGGCATCAGTTACGCCACCTCGATTGACGCCCACTACCCCGAGCAGATCCACGATTTTCACGCCGATTCACCGGGGTTGGTCTACTTTTATGGGAATGTCCAACTCCTTTCCCTCGAAACCTTTGCCGTCCTGAGTAGCCGAAAATCTCCTCCGGGGGCTCTCCAGCAAATCGAGAAGTGCGTCGAAGATGGAGTCCTTGATGGGGAAATCCTCGTGACCGGGCACAATACGCCGGAGTATCAGCGCGCGGCGGTGGTCCCTCTTCGGTTCGGGTCGCCGCGCATCATGGTCTTGGACCAGGGATTCTTTCGGGCACTCGGCAAAGAGCTCAAGGACGAGCCGTTCTCTTCGGCCCGGCTGTGGCGATACCAATTCGACGAAAAGACCGACCTTGCCATCTCTGCCATGCACCCCGACATGGCGTACCGTCCAAGCGAAAATCAGGCCCGAGATCAGCTCATCGCAAGCCTCGCCAAGCGCCTCGATTTTGTCTGGGTGAACCGGGGAGGCAACATGGAAACCCTCCTGGATTGCGCACTTGAATGCGAGCGCCCCACCCGAATCAGCGATCTGAATCATCACTATCGCGAATGGCAACGCAAAGGCGCGGGCCTCTTGCCCGTATAGCTACTGCTCGCAACCATGACGGTAAGTTTTTCAAGAAAACTTATCAGGAGAATTCCGACCCTCATCAGGAATAGGAACATTAGGAGGAAGTGTCATGAACATCAGCGCTATGCATCGACTGTCTCAGACGCTCATCTCTATGGGAACCGCGGAAAAGCGCTTGCTTCAGCAAGCAGTGCAAACCTCGCAAGGGTATCCCAAGGAGGCGAGCGTGAGCGATACGCTCATGCTTCAATATGAAGCCCAACGCGGCATTCGGATGGCCCAGCAAGCCATTCTGGGAGTGAGTTTTGATATGAAAGCATAATGCTCCAGGTCACAATGCCTGGTGGTTAGGTAACCTAAACACTCATGGCGGACCTATTGCTAACACCCCGAATTGCGGCCCTTTACGAGCTTCAAGCGGCCCTGATGGAGCCGGAGCTCAAGCGACTGGGGATCAATTGGACCACCTTTCAGCTCCTCATGTCCGTTCGCGGGCAAGGGGGCAACGTCAGCCAAGCTTCGGTCGCGCGAAATCTGGGCATCACGCCCGCGACCCTGAGCGAAGCGGTCGCCGTGCAAGTGCGCAAAGGCTTCTTGAAACAGCAAAATGATCCCGCCGATAAGCGAGTAAGGACCCTCTCGCTCACCGCCAAAGCCGAAAAGCTCATGGACCAGGTGACCGAGGTCATCTCCGAAGTGGAAAAGATCACCCTCCAAGGCATCGGCAACAACACGACGTCGGCCGGCGTGAAGCTCCTCGACAAATGCATCGACAACCTTGAGCGCGCTCAAAGTTGACCTAGTGCATCACTTGCAGCAGCACTTGGGCAAGGATGATTTTCGCGATGCTGCACACAGGGAAAATCGTCGCGTAACCTACGTTAACTTGCTCCCCAGAAGCCCGGGTTTGGGCGAAAGCGAGGGCCGCGGGTTGGGTGTGGAGGGCGCTCAGCATCCCGATCATCGTCGCGCGAGAGACCTTCAGCCACCGTTGCCCCAAAACAAGGAACATTAGCGAGCCCGTGAGCGTGATGAGCCCAAAAGCCAAAAGCATTTTGAGGCCCACCGGACTTTTCACCGTTTCAAAAAAGGCATAACCGGATCGTGTCCCGACGCACGTAAAAAAGAGCACGAGCCCGACTTGGCGGAGGGTTAAGTTGGCCGAATACGGAAGCTCCCAAACGATCGGCCCCGTGCGGTGAAGCGCGCCCAGGATCAGCGCGACCAAAAGCGGTCCGCCCGCGAGGCCGAGCGAGGCGTTGATCCCGCCAGGAAGAGGGATCGGGATCATGCCGATGAGCAAACCCAGCCCAATGCCAAGGCTGAAGCTCAGGACGTCGATTTCGGACAGAGCCTTGTACGAGTCGCCAAAAAACTTGGCTATGGCGTCCATTTGTGACCGCTCGGCCACGACCCGGACCCGGTCGCCGGGTTGCAAAAGCGTGTCTCCATTCGGCAGAAAATCTAGGTCCCCGCGCCGGACCCGGGTGATGATGGCCCCGAAGCGCTTCGGCAAACTCAGATCGCGCAAGGGAATCCCCACGATATCAGAGTTGCTCACAAAGACGCGGCGAAAGTCAATTTTCCCGCGATCATCAGTGAGGTCATAGGGCAGGATTTCCCCCAGAAGCGCGGCGACTTCTTCCAATGCTTCGCGATATCCCACGAGGGTGAGCTCATCCCCGACCTTCAGCGCCGTGTTCGAGCTCGGCAAGAAAATCTTGCCATCCTGCCGCATCCTCCCGAACAGGACGTGGTGATTTTCGCGAATCTTGTGCGGAGTGAACCCGGGGTTCTTCACCAAAACCGTTTTCAGCATCACGTCTTGGTGCTGCTTCGCTTCGATTTCGTCCGCGCGACCTGGCTTCACGAACTTGAGAAACAGCACCATCGACGTGATGGGAACGATGACGCCAAGCGGGTAGGCGATCGAATAGCCAACCACCGCGTCCCCGGCGAGTTTTCCATAATCGGCGTGCATCAAAGCGGCGAGGGCGGGGGTCGTGGAGAGGGCGCCGGCAAATCCCCCGGCCACCGTCATTGAAGGAAGCGAAAGCCATACCTGGACGCCGATGGCCACGAGCACAGCGAGGCTGAGCACGACAAGACCCACGATGCTGGCTTTGAGCCCTCGATGTCGAAACCCCGCGAAGAACCCTGGACCGCTTGCCAAACCAACCGTGTAAACAAATAAGGCAAGCCCGAGTTGGAGGATGATCTCGGGGAGCTTCAGCCGAGGATCGAGCGCTCCGAAAATCAAGGCGACAAAGAGGACGGCGGCAACCCCAAGGCTCACACCCCGCACCCGCACCTGACCAAGCGGAAATCCGATCGCCGCGACCACAAAGAGGAGCAACAACGGGTTTTGCGCCAACAAGTCCAGAGCAGGCTTCACGGACTTCATTATGCGGGAGTCTGGCCTTGCACCGTTTCCCCGGCGTGGATCGTCTATTCAGCAAATTAACGAGGAGGAGATGACTTGATTCGAATTGTGGGCGTTCAAAGAAGTGAAGATGTCCAGCAAGAGTTTGTCTTGTTGCAGAACCAAGGCGTCATGCGCGAGCAGCTCAAAGGCAAGGCCTTGATTTCTGAAAACGCTTGCCAGGGCAATCCCGGCGGTGTCTTCATTTTCGCGGATAGCGAGCGCATCGGCCCGGGTCAATTTATCCTTCTTCGAAGCGGCCATGGTCAGCCCCACTGGGGTCAGAGCAAAGACGGCGCCTATGTCTACTTCACGTTCGCCGGGTCTGCCGAACCGCTTTGGCCCGCAGGCGACCTGCATCTTCTCGCGACCTGCCACACCTACTCGGAACGACCATCTTCAGCCGTTCTCGTTTGAGGTATTCAGCGCGGTGAGGGCGCGATCGAGGCCATCCACGACCAAGACCTCGACCGCATCAGCGATCCGCTTGAGGATCAAATCCACTTCTTTTCTTTCATCTGGCGTGAACCGCGAGAGCACATGGTCTCGGCCTTGCTCGCCTTTGCCGATGCCGACCTTAATCCGGGGATAGCGGTCGGTTCCGAGAGAGGCGATGATGGAGCGGTGGCCATTGTGCCCCCCCGCACCGCCATGCGGCTTCATCTTGACGACGCCCGGGCTCAGATCAAGGTCATCCGTGATCACGAGCAGGCTCTCGGGCGGGAGCGAAAATTCGCGCAGAAGCGCCTTTACCGCCTGACCGCTGAGGTTCATGTAGGTCATGGGCTTGGCGAGGAGAACCGATTGTCCGCCCAAAGTGACCACGCCATAGACTGCTTGGTGCTTTCGGGTTTGGAGCTTTTGGCCCGCACGGTCGGCGAGGAGATCGACGGCATCAAAGCCGACGTTGTGCCGGGTTCGGTGGTACTCGGCTCCAGGATTGCCGAGGCCGACGATCAGCCACTCGGGCGGCAGGGTTGGTTCCTTACTTTTGCGTCTGAACATCGGGAGTTTTGGGTTCAATCCCTTGCATCGGGTCCAGTTTCCCGGTCTGCAAGAGGACGAGAAGCAAGCACGCCAGGGCAATGCGGTAGCCGACGAAAACGGCGGTGGAGCGTTTCGCGAGGTAGTTCAGTAAGAAGGCGATGGTGGCATAGCCGACGATGAACGACACCACGGTCGCCACGATGATCGGCACCAACTGATCGCCCATGATCTGATCGCGGTAAGACCAAAACTCCTTGAGTCCAGCCGCGAAAATGCTGGGCACGCTGAGGAGAAAAGAAAACTTCGCCGCCGTGGCCCGGTCAAAGCCCGAGAAAAGCCCTCCGACCAAGGTCGAGCCACTGCGGCTCGCGCCCGGGATCAAAGCAACCGCCTGGCAACACCCGACGATCAGGCCGTCGATGATCCGAACGTCGCCCAGCCTTCGGTTTTGTTTTCCAAACTTCTCCGCCACGAGCATCAAGAGACCCACCACAATCAACGACACGGAAATCACGTAAAGCGAGCGGAGGCTACCTTCGATCGCGTCCTTGAAAAGCACGCCGCAGATCACGATTGGGATCGTCCCTACAAAAATGGCCCAGCCCATTTTGGCTTCGGGCGTCCCGCGTTGGTCGGCATGAATGAGGCTGGCGGCCCAGCCTGTGAACGCCATCGCAAGCTCTTTCCGGAAATAAATGAGCACGGCAAGCAACGTTCCGAGCTGGATCACGGCGGTATAGGCCGCGCCGGGGTCTTCCCAACCCGCAAGCGCAGGAACGACGCGCAGGTGAGCAGTGCTACTGATGGGCAGCCACTCGGTGATGCCTTGCACGATGCCGTAAATGATGGCTTTTAATATCGAAAAACCGAAGGGCAAGGTACCGGATTCGCTGGGCGGCCCGCCCGTCGCCATAGGGGCTTCGAGCCTGGGCCATGAGCGTGTAGGCAGTGGGATCCTGCAACAGAGTTCGTGCTTCTCTGAGAATCACATCGCGCTCTGTTCCCACGAGTTTCGCCACTCCCGCCGCGACTCCCTCCGGCCGCTCAGTGGTGTCTCGAAGGACCAGCACCGGTCGGCCAAAGGCGGGGGCTTCCTCTTGAACGCCACCCGAATCGGTGAGAATCAGGTCCGCTCGTTGCATCAGTTTCACAAAATCGCCATAGTCGGGCGGCTCCATCAACCGTGCCCGAGGATGGTCCTTCAGGATGCTTTCAAGGGTCGCTCGGACGGTGGGGTTTCGGTGCATCGGCACGGCGAGGAGCGTATCCGGGAATTCGTCGAGCAAGGTGCGGGCGGCATGGGCGATGTTGGCTTGCGGCTCGCCCCAGTTTTCCCGCCTGTGGGTGGTCAGCAAAAGAAGACGCCCCGGATGATCTTGGAAGAACTCCGCCCGGCTCGTTTTCGCGACCTGGAGCACGGCATCGATCCCCGTGTTCCCCGTCACGAAAATGGACTCCGGTTTCACCCGCTCGGCGCGGAGGTTTGCGGCCGATTCGAGAGTCGGTGCGTAATGTTGGGCGGCGAAAAGACCGACCGCGCGGCGGTTGAACTCTTCGGGAAAAGGATTCCAAATGGTGTCCGTGCGAAGCCCGGCTTCGATGTGTCCGAACGGAATTTGACGGTAAAAGGAGCCAAGCCCGGCGACGAACGTGGTCGAGGTGTCCCCCTGTGCCATGACCATGCTGGGTTCGTGCTTTTGAATAAGCTGATCGAGTCCCGCGAGCGAGCGGATCGTGATATCGGCGAGACTCTGCCCCGGCTGCATGATGTCGAGATCTTCATCGGGGGTGATGCCGAATACGCCGAGAGCCTGGGAAAGCATTTCGCGGTGCTGGCCGCTGGCCACGACGACGACGTCGCACAGCTTGGGAAACTGCTTGAGCTCGAGGATGACGGGGGCAGACTTGATGGCATCCGGCCGAGTCCCCACGACGCAAAGGAATCGTGGTTTAGCCACGCAGCTTCACCGCGACCAAAATGGCCCCGCACAGCATCGCGGCGAACATGTACAGCACCCAAACGGTTTGCTTTTGCGAGAGGCCCTTATTCAAGAGCTGGTGGTGCAGGTGGCGCTTGTCGGCTTGCGTGATCGGCTGCCCGCTGAGTTTGCGCCGAATGATGACTTGGACCGCATCCACCAACGGCACCCCAAACAGGAATAGGGGCACGATCAGGGCGATCGCCGCAACCGACTTCGTG
>Ga0209573_1005317_pt1 | contig 11718 bp, 7 predicted proteins | sample TNRBio252014_DNA_FD_185870 | JGI IMG/M metagenome (GOLD analysis project Ga0209573, IMG submission 185870) | Wastewater treatment Type I Accumulibacter community from EBPR Bioreactor in Madison, WI, USA - TNR Reactor_6/25/2014_ DNA (SPAdes)... | ecosystem: Engineered > Bioreactor > EBPR >...
GCGCTGCGCAACCTGAGCGGCAACAACACCTGGGGCGGCACGGTGACGCTGGCCGGCAACGCAGAAATCCAGTCCGATGCGGGGACGCTGACACTGAGCGCTGCCAATTCGGTCACCGGGGCGACGCGGAACCTGACGGTCGACGGCACGGGCAATACGGCGATCAACGGCACGATCACGACCACCAGCGGGGCGCTGATCAAGAACGGCACCGGCACGCTGACCCTGTCGGGCGCAAACACCGCGTATGCCGGGGCGATCTCGGTCAATGCGGGCACCCTTGCCGTGACGGCGAACAACGCGCTTGGCACCACTGCCGCGGGAACGGCGGTGGCCAACGGGGCGACGCTCGATTTCCGCAATGTTGCCTACGCGACCGGCGAAGCGGTCACGCTCAACGGCGGTAGCCTGGCGACGAGTGCGGGCACGAGCAGTTTCGCCGGTCCGGTGACACTGGGTGCGAACAGCAACGTTGACGTCGCTGGTACGCAATTGACGCTATCGGGCGCGATCGGTGGTGCTGGGTTCGGCATCAACAAGCAGGGCAATGGCGCGCTCGTTCTCTCGGGGAACAATACCTACACCGGGGCAACCAACATCAACGCCGGGACGCTGACCGCTACCGGCGGCAATGCCATAGCGGACGCATCGCAGGTCAATTTGGCCGATGTGGCTGGCGCCACCCTCGGTCTTGCCGGCAACGAAACCATCGGGAATCTCGCGGGCGGCGGCGCCAGCGGCGGCAACGTCACGCTGGGAGGCAACACGCTGACGGTCAACCAGACCGCGGCTACGACTTACGCCGGGGTCATCAGCGGCACCGGCGACCTGACCAAGACGGGAACAGACACACTGACGCTGGCCGGCAGCAACACCTATACCGGCATGACCAACATCAATGCCGGGGCGCTGGTCGCCGCCAACGCCGCAGCGCTCGGTGCGCCGGCCGGGGGCACCAGTGTCGGCAGCAACGCACGCCTGATCATCGACGGGGTGGCCATTGGCGCCGAGCCGGTGACGTTGAACGGGCCGGGGTTGTTTGGCGCCGGCGCGATCACCTCGAACGGGAATGCGTCGCTCACCGGTCCGATCACCCTCGCCGCCGATTCCATCGTCGCGCCCAACAGCGGGTCGGTCTTGACCCTGGCCGGGGCAATCGACGGCGCCTTCGCACTGACAAAACAGGGGCTCGGCACGCTCGTCCTGAACGGCGCGGTCGGCGGCACGACGGCGCTGACCAGCCTGACGACCAGTGCCGGCGGCGCGACGGCCATCGGCGGCGGCCTGGTCCGGACGAGCGGCAATCAGACCTACAACGACACCGTTTCGCTGGGCGCGCCGACGACGCTCGCGACCACCGCCAATGGCAGCATCACGGCGAACGGCAGCGTCGCCGCCAACGGCAACGCGCTGGCCCTGAGCGCGGGCGCCGGCAACGTCACGATGCAGAATGCGGCCAACGACTTTGCCAGCGTCGCCATCGCCGCGGCCACCAACGTCGCCCTGCGCGACGCCAATGCCATCGACCTCGGCGCCTCGGCCATCGGCGCAAATCTGGCGCTTACCGCGGGCGGTGCGGTCACCGACTCCGGCGCCCTCACCGTGGCCGGCGCCACGGCGCTCAACGCCGGGACCAACGACATCACGCTCGACAACGCCAACGACTTCCGCGGCAACGTCGCCGTTCAGTCGGGCGGGAATGTCCGCTTGAACGACATCAACGACCTGACACTGGATTTGTCCGGTTTCAGCACGTTGACCGCAACCGCCGGCGGCACGCTGACGCTGGCCGGCAGGCTGACCGCGAGCGGCGCCGGCGATGCCATTGTTCTTTCCGGCGGCCGCTTCGTGAACAACGCCGGCGCCACGGCGCTGTCGGCGCCCAACGGCCGCTGGCTGGTCTGGTCGAGCAACCCCAACCCGTTCGCCGGCGCGACCCCCGACAACCCCGGCGGACTGGCTTACGACTTCCGGCAGTACAACGCGTTTTTTGGCGTCACCCCGGTGGCTCAGCCCACCGGCAACGGCTTCCTCTACACGCTGGCCCCGACCATCACCCCTGGCCTGACCGGCACGGTGAGCAAGGTCTATGACGCGACGACGACCGCGACACTGGCGCCTGGCAATTTCACCGCGAGCGGCGCGGTCGGCGGCGACACGGTGACGCTGAGCGCCGCCAGCGCCAGCTACGACAACAGGAACGTCGGCACCGGCAAGACCGTCACCGCAACCGGGATCACCGCCAGCGCCAGCAACGGTACGGCCACGGTCTACGGCTACACGGTCTCGCCGACGACAGCGAGTGCGAATATCGGCCAAATAACACCGGCGGCGCTGACCGTGGCCTCGATCGCCGCAGTCAACACGACCTACGGCACGCCGGCGGCCACCGGCGCGGTCAGCCTGAACGGCGTGATCGGTGGCGACGTTGTGACCAGCACGGCCGGCATCGTCGGCCCGGCCTACAGCACGAGCGGCAACCTCAACGCGGGCAGCTACGCGCAGAGCGCCGGCAGCCTGTCCGGCGCCGATGCTGGCAACTACACCCTCACTCCCTTCACCACGCCGGCCAACAACTACACCGTCGCCCAGTTGGCGCTGACCGGGACGGCAATCGCCGCGTCGGGCTCGACCTACGGCGCGCCGCTCACTCCCGGGGCGGTGAGCTTCGGCAACGTGATCGCCGGCGACGCCGTGACCAGCACGACCAGCGTCAACACCGCGACGCTGAGCAGCAGCGGCAACCCCGTCGTCGGCAGCTACACGCAGATGGCGGGCGCCCTCGCCGGCGCGGATGCGGCCAACTACAGCTTTGCCGGCTACACGACGCCGGCCGCCAACTACACCATCAGTCCGCTGGCGCTTACCGGCAGCATTACGGCCAGCGACAAGACTTACGACAGCGCCACGGCGGCGACCATTGCCAGCCGCAGCCTGAGCGGCGTGATCGGCGGCGACAGTGTCGTCTACACCGGTGGCACGGCCACCTTCGCCGACAGGAACGCCGGCGCCGCGAAAACCGTCACCGCCACCGGCCTCTGGCTATCTGGCACCGATGCCGGCAACTACACGGTCAATGCTACCGCCACCACCACTGCCAGTATCACGCCGGCGCCGCTCGTCATCACCGCCAATGACGCACAGCGCCCGGTCAACACGCCGAACCCGCCGTTTTCCGCGACCTATTCCGGGTTCGTCGGCGGCGAGACGCCGGCGGTGCTGAATGGCATCCTCTCGCTCGCGACGCCCGCGACGCTGGCCTCTCCTGCCGGCATCTACACGATTACTCCGCATGGCCAGTCTTCGGGCAATTACGCCATCACCTACGTGGATGGCAGACTGACGATCCAGGGCGGTCCGGTCGTCACCCTGCCGGTCTTCCCGCGCGAGGTGGTCAGCCAGCAGGCGATCGGCGCACAGTACACGGATCCGACCGTGCCGACCAATGCCCTGACCGCCCTGCACTACACCTTCGTCGACCACGACGACGCCCAGGACGGGAAAGTCGCCGCCAGCGTGGTGCGCGTCATCGGTTCGGGGATCCGCCTGCCGAACTGACGCCCGATGCCTGGCAGGCAACCACTCGAGCCCAATCGGGAAATGCTGCAAGCCCCACACTCGCCCGCTATCCAGGTTCTCACCCACCCGCTCGCCTTCGTGTTGCGGGTGCTGAGAAACTTTCAGGCGCACCGCGGCTTCCTGCTGGCCGGGGCGATCGCCTACAACGCGCTGCTTTCCCTGATTCCGCTGCTGATTCTCAGCTTCATCGTGCTTTCGCAAGTGGTATCGCCCACCGTAGTGCTGGAAACCCTTGAACACTATCTGGAATGGCTGGTGCCCAGCCAGTCGCATGCCGTCCTCGACGAATTGTCGCGCTTTCTCGAGCAGCACGTCGCCATCGGCAGCGCGCTGCTCGCCACCATGTTCTTCTTCAGTTCGCTGACCTTCTCGGCGCTCAACCAGGCGATGGCGGTCATCTTCGGGCATCGCGAGATGGCCGACCAGCGTTCTTCGCTGCTGTCGTTGCTGCTGCCTTTCGCCTTCGTCGCCCTGCTCGGCGTCGGCCTGCTCGCGGTGACGCTGATCTCGATCGTCGTGCAGACCCTGGTGCCCGACAGCATCCTTGTATTCGGCCGCAACTGGTACCTGCCCGGCCTGTCCGGCACCCTCCTCCATCTGCTCGGTCTGGCCGCCGAAGCGCTGATGATCGCCGCGATCTACCATTTCTTGCCGGTCGGCCGGATCGCCTTGCGTTACGCGCTGGTGGGCGGCGTCACGGCGACCGCGCTATGGGAAATCATTCGCCATGTGCTGGTCTGGTATTTCAACGGCCTGTCGACCGCCAGCGTGGTTTACGGCTCGCTGACCAGCGCCGTCGTCATCCTGTTCAGCCTGGAAATCGCCGCCACGCTGCTGTTGCTCGGCGCCGAAGTGATCGCCGAGTACGAACGGCTGGAGCATCCTGCTGCGGACCTGCCGGCCCGGCCGGAGTAAGCCGACGGCAGGCGCCTACGGGGCCGGTTTGGCAAGCTGGCTCTTGACGATCGGCCCGACGGCGTTCCAGGCCCACGATCCCGCCGCCGCCACCAGCGCGGCGCCGATGACCAACTGGATCAGCAGGACGATCAGGTCGTGCTGCTGGCGGCTCATCTTGCGCCCCGGATTGGTGGCGCCGCAGCCGGGACAGGCTTCGGCCGAGGTATCGACGGTGTGGCCGCAGGCGCGGCATGGAACGAGCGACATGGTTTCCCCCTATGATGGGCGGATTATAGGCCGGAGCTGCCGCGCCCGTGCGTGATAGCATTCGCCGCCATGAATCCGCCCCGCCTGCCGCCCGCCATCCTGCTCATGGGCCCGACCGCCTCGGGCAAGACGGCGGTCGCCATGGCGCTCGCCGGCCGTTTTCAGGTCGAACTGGTCAGCGTCGATTCGGCGCAGGTCTTCCGCGACATGGACATCGGCACCGCCAAGCCGGACCGCGCGACGCTGGCCCGTTACCCGCACCGCCTGATCGACCTCGTTTCACCCGAGGAGAGCTACTCCGCCGCCCGCTTCCGCGCCGATGCACTGGCGGCGATGGCCGAAATCACCGCTGCCGGCAAGGTGCCGCTGCTGGTCGGCGGCACGATGCTGTACTTCCGCGCCCTCCTGCACGGGCTGGCCGACCTGCCGCAGGCCGACGCCGCGCTGCGCGCCGAAATCGACGCCGAAGCCGCCGCCGCGGGCTGGCCGGCGCTGCACGCGAAATTGGCCCTGTTCGACCCGTCGACCGCGGCAAGGCTGCATCCGGCCGACAGCCAGCGCATCCAGCGCGCGCTGGAGATCTGCCGCCTGAGCGGGCGGCCGATGTCCGAGCTGCTGGCCGCGAGCGAGCGCCAGCGGCCGCCCTACGATCTCCTGACGATCGGCCTGCTGCCATCCGGGCGCGCCGTGCTGCACGAACGCATCGCCCGCCGCTTCGACGCGATGTTGCTCGCCGGCCTCGACGACGAAGTGCGCGCGCTGCGCCGGAAATACCGCCTGAACCCCGGCCTGCCGTCGATGCGCTGCGTCGGCTACCGCCAGGCGTGGGAAGCGCAGGAAGGCCTCATCCCGCCCAGGGAACTGCGCGACCGCGGCATCTTCGCCACGCGCCAGCTGGCCAAGCGCCAGATCACCTGGCTGAGCAATTCCTTGACCGCCGAGAAGGTCGATTGCCTCGACCCCGCGCTGGCCGCCAAGGTCGCCGCGCGGGTCGCCCGCTTTCTCGGCGACTGATGCGCGCGCGCCATGGCTGGCACGCCCGAAGCGCCGTTGCGGGTCGCCGGCCGCCTTGGCCCGTCCGGCAAGACTCCTGCCCCGCGGACGGCCAGGCTCTCTGCACTGTCACACCCCCTGAATGGACAGCCGGCGGCCCGTGACGTATCCTTGACTCCCCTGCCAACAAGGATACAGCGCCACCATGAACCCTCTGGCCAGACTGGTCTCGAGCGCCCTGCTCTGCATATTCAGCATCGCCTGCACGCTGCCGGCGAGCGCCGGGGAAACCGCCGCACCGATCGCGGCCGCCGACCCGCGGCAAGGCAACAACATCGTCTGGCGCGGCGACGTCGATGGCACGATCGACATCTCGCTCCGCCATCGCAGCGTCCGCGTCCATGTCGTCTCCGGCCGCAGCCTGCGCCGGCAGCACCAGAACTATCGCGTGCACGGCTTCCTGCCCGCGCGCCCGCTGACCGTGCGCCTGGAAAACGTCGAAGGCCCGGGCGCCGTCGAGGTCACCCAGCAACCCGAGAAGGCGAACAACTTCACCGCCATCGTCCGCGTCACGAACACGGAACCCAGTCGCGCCGAATTCCGCTTCACCCTCGTCTGGTAGGCCGGCCTCGCCGGGGCCGGTCCGCCGCGCCCGGCTCGCCGTTCAGCCGTGCCCCGGCTTCGCCATCTGCTGCTTGACGATCGGCCCGACGGTGTTCCAGACCCACGATCCCGCCGCCACCACCAGCGCGGCGCCGATGACCAACTGGATCAGCAGGACGATCAGGTCGTGCTGCTGGCGGCTCATCCGGCGTCCCGGGTTGGTGGCGCCGCAGCCGGGACAGGCTTCGGCCGAGGTATCGACGGTGTGGCCGCAGGCGCGGCATGGAACGAGCGACATGGTTTCCCCCCTATGATGGGCGGATTATAGGCCGGAGTTGCCGCGCCCGTGCGTGATCGCATTCGCCGCCATGACTCCGTCCCGCCTGCCCCCCGCCATCCTGCTCGTCGATCCGGCCGCCGCGGGCAAGGCGGCCGCCGGCAAGATCGGCGCGCGGGTCGCCCATCTTCTCCGCGCCTAATGCGCCTCGACCGCGGCCGGCGCACCTGAATCGTCCGCCAGCTGCGTCTTGCGCGCCGCCAGCAACGTATAGACGGTGGGCACCACGAACAGCGTGAAGAAGGTGCCGAGCAGCAGGCCGCCGACAATGACCCAGCCGATCTGCTGGCGCGACTCCGCCCCCGCCCCGGCGGCCAGCGCCAGCGGCACGGCGCCGAGCACCATGGCGCCGGTGGTCATCAGGATCGGCCGCAGGCGCAGGGTGGCCGACTCGATCACCGCCGCCTTCAGTTCCAGCCCCTTTTCCTGCAGCTGGTTGGCGAATTCGACGATCAGGATGCCGTGCTTGGTGATCAGGCCGACCAGCGTCACCAGCCCGATCTGGCTGTAGACGTTGAGCGTGCCGCCGGTCAGCCAGAGCGCCAGCAGGGCGCCGGCCATCGACAGCGGCACCGTCAGCATGATGATGAACGGGTCGCGGAAGCTCTCGAACTGCGCCGCCAGCACCAGGTAGATGAAGGCCAGGGCGAGCGTGAAGGTCAGCGCCAGCGACGAGGACGACTGGCGGAATTCGCGCGACTGACCGTTGTAATCGACCGCGTAGCCGGCCTTGAGCAGCTGGTTGGCGACGCCGTCCATGAAGGCGAGCGCCTCGCCCATCGTGTAGCCCGGCGCCAGGTTGGCGGTGATGGTCACCGCGCGGCGCTGGCCGAAGTGGTTGAGCTCGCGCGGCGCGATGGTCTCGCGGACGCCGACCAGATTGTCGAGCGAGATCATGCTGCCATCGCGCCCGCGCACGTAGATGTCGCGGATGTCTTCCGGGTTGCGGCGGTCGGCGTCAGCCACCTGGACGATCACGTCGTATTGTTCGCCGTCACGCTTGAAGCGCGTCACCTCACGGCCGCCGAGCAGGGTTTCCAGCGTGCGGCCGATGGTCTCGACCGGCACGCCGAGGTCGGCCGCCTTGTCGCGCCTGACTTCGACCGACAGTTCCGGCTTGTTCAGCTTGAGATCGGTATCGACGTTGGTCAGGCCCGGATTCTTCGCCAGCTCGGCGAGGAACTGGCTGGTCACCTGCTGCAGTTCCTCATACGAGGCCGAGGTGGCGATGACGAAATTGACCGGCCGTTCGCGCGGGCTCTGGCCCAGCGAGGGCGGCGTCACCGGAAAGGCGAGGAGGCCCGGGACGCCCATGAATTTCGGGAAGAGTTCCCTGGCGACATCCGGCGAGCGGCGATCGCGCGCCTTCCAGTCGGTGAGGCCGACGAAGGAGATCCCCTGGTTGACCGTCGGGCTGCCGGACACGACGAAGAAGCGTTCGATGTCCTTCGTCTGGCTGTAGATGCCCTCGATCTGGCGTGCGTACTTGTCGGTGTAGTCGAGCGTTGCGCCGTCCGGGCCGAGGAAGACGCCGAGGAGCACGCCGCGGTCCTCGACCGGCGCCAGTTCCGACTTCAGCACGCCGAGCAGCGCGACGCAGGAGGCGGCGACGACGACGAAACCGGCCATGACCACCCAGCGCCGGGCGAGCGCTGCGGTCAACACCCGTTTATAGCCCGAATTCAGCCAGTTCAGGAAGCCCTCGATGAGCAGGAAGGCCTTGCCGTGCTTCTCCTCGCGCTTGAGGAGCAGCGAGCACATCATCGGCGACAGGGTCAGCGCGACGAAGCCGGACACCAGCACGGCGCCGGCCAGCGTCAGCGCGAACTCGATGAACAGCTTGCCGGTTCGCCCGGTCATGAAGGCCACCGGCGCGTAGACCGCGGCCAGGGTCAGCGTCATGGCGACCACCGCGAAGCCGATTTCCTGCGCCCCCTGCAGGGCGGCCTGCATTCTGGGCATGCCCTCCTCGATGTGGCGATAGATGTTCTCCAGCACGACGATGGCGTCGTCGACGACGAGGCCGATGGCCAGCACCAGCGCCAGCAGGGTCAGCGTGTTGATGGTGAAGCCGAGCACGAACATGATGGCGAAGGCGCCGACCAGCGAGACCGGGATGGTGACCAGCGGAATCAGCGTCGCCCGCAGATTGCGCAGGAAGAAGAAGATGATCGCCAGCACCAGCAGGATCGCCTCGCCGATGGTCTTGAACACCGCCTCGATCGAGCGGTCGATGAAGATCGACGAATCGTAGGAGATGTCGGCGCGCATGCCCGGCGGCAATTCGCCGGTGACCCGGGGCAGTTCGGCGCGCAGGGCGCGCGACAGTTCGAGCGGATTGGCCGTCGCCTGCTTGATGACGCCCAGCGCGACCGCCGAACGGCCGTTGAAGCGCACCGAGCTGCGCTGCGAGGCCGCGCCGATCTCGACGCGGCCGAGGTCGGCGATCGTCACCGGGTAGCCATTGACGGTCTTGACGACGATGGCGCCAAATTGCTCGGGCGTCTTCAGGTCGGTATTGGCGACCACCGAGAACTCGCGCTCGCGGCTCTCGATACGCCCGGCCGGCACCTCGACGTTCTGCTTCCGGAGCGCATCCTCGACATCGGCCGGGGTCAGCTGGTAGGCGGCGAGGCGGGCGCGGTCGAGCCAGACGCGCATGGCGAACTTGCGGTCGCCGAAGATGCGCACGTCGGCCGCCCCCGGCAAGGTCTGCAGACGCGGCTTGACGATGCGGCTGGCGAAATCGGTGACCTCAAGCGCCGAATGCTTGTCCGACGAAAAGGCGATCCAGATGATCGGATTGGCGTCGGCCTCGACCTTGGCGATCACCGGCTCGTCAACCGAATCGGGCAACTTGTTGCGCACCCGCGAAACACGGTCGCGGACGTCGGCCGCCGCCGAATCGGGCGGGCGCTCGAGCTTGAAGCGCACCGAAATCTGGCTGTTCTCGGCGCGCGAGATCGAGGTGATGACCTCGACGCCTTCGATGCCGGCCAGCGAATCCTCAAGCGGCTTGGTGACCTGCGATTCGATGATCTCGGCCGAAGCGCCGCGGTAGGTCGTGTCGACCGTCACCACCGGCTCGTCGATCTTCGGGTATTCGCGCACCGGCAGGCGCGTGTAGGAAACGATGCCGATCAGCATCACCACCAGCGAAAGCACGGTGGCGAAGACCGGCCGCTTGATGCAGATTTCGGAAATCCTCATTTGGCTTCCGCCGCCTTGGCCGGCGCCATGCCGGACATCCCTTCCATGCCGCCGGGCGGCTGCGCCGCCGCGCCGCCCTCGCCGATGGCGCGCACCGGGGCGCCGTCGCGCAGCTTGAGCTGGCCGGCGGTAACCACCACGTCGCCGGCCGCCAGGCCATCGACGATCTCGACCTGCGCCGCGCGCCGCACGCCCAGCTTCACCTTCGTCGTCTGCGCCTTGCCGTCGACCACCTTGAACACCGTCGGCTGCGCCCCCGGCACGACGGCCTGCTCGGGAATCATCCGCACGTTCCGGCGCTCGCCGAAGAGCAGGCGGATGCGCACGAACATGCCCGGCCGCAGCTTGCCCGCGCGGTTGTCGAGGCGGGCGCGGCTGGAAATCGCCCGTCCGTTCTGGTCGACCATCGGGTCCACGGCATCGAGCACCGCCGTGAACTGCTCGCCCGGCAGCGCGTCGCTGCTGACTTCGACCGCCTGGCCCTTGGCGATGCGGCCGAGGTAGGTTTCCGGCAACTTGAAATCGACGCGCAGGGTGCCGATATCCTCGATGTTGATCAGATCCTGCCCTTCCTTGACGTAATCGCCGACGCTGACGTTGCGCAGGCCGACCATGCCGTCGAACGGCGCCTTGATGCGCATGCGGCCGACCTTGGCCGCGGCCAGCTGGACGGCCGCTTCCTGCACCTTCAGCGTCGCCGCCGAGTTGTCCAGCGCCTGCGCGCTGACGAATTTCTTCTCCAGTAGTTCCTGATTGCGCTGGTGGTTGCTCCGCGCCAGCGCGAGGTTCGCCCGCGCCTGTTCCAGTTCCGCCTCCTGCACGGCGGCATCAAGGGTCACCAGCACAGCGCCCTTGCCAACGATGGCGCCATCCCTGAAATGGACGGCGGCGATGCGCCCCGGCGTTTCCGGGCGCATGACCACCGATTCGTTCGACTTCAGGTTGCCGACGGCGCTCGCCTCGTCGGAAAAATCCGTCGCCGCGACCTTCGCCACCTCGACCGAGACCGCGAACCCCCCCGCCGGGCCGGCAGGCGCCTTGCTCCCCGCGGCCGCGGGGGCCATGGCCGGGGCCCGGTTCGCCGTATAGGCGTAATAGCCCAGACCGGCGAGGCCCGCCAGCGCCAGGACCATGGTTCCCAATCGTCTGTTCCTGTTCATTTCATGCGCCCATCCCGCTACTGACCGCATGGTCAGTACTGCTTGTCAGTGTATCCGGGAGCGTGCATCCCGGGAAATGTTTCCGGCTATTGCATCGCATCGAGTTGCGCCGGCGATGCCGGGGTCAGCGATTTCCGGGGCAGGGCCGGCGCCGGCGCCGCTTCCGGCTCCGGCTCGTCGGAGGCGAACGCGGCGTGGCAGGAAAGGTCGTTGCGGTCGCTCGCCTTCAGCGGCGCGACGCGGACGAGGACGACGCCGGCGCGGATCATGTCGAGATACTCGGCGACGCCCCGGGAAACGTCGATGATGCGCTTGCGATGCCTGCCATGCATGCGGTCATTGACCTGGACGATGGCGCAGCGGTTGTTGTCGAGCCGGCGCACGGCCACCCAGCTGCCGAGCGCAAAGCGGTTGCTGGCGGCGGTGAATCCGCGCGCGTCGAAGGTCTCGCCGGTCGCCGTGCGCCGGCCGTGAAAACCCTGCCCGTAATAGCTGGCCGAACCATGCAGCCCGGTCCACTGCGATTCGACGATCTCGGCGGTGCCGATCTCGGCGGAAGGCGAGGCCACCGGCGGCTTCGCGCTCTTCTTGCTCACCTGCTTGCGGACGGCGGTCTTCTTCGCCGGCGAGGATTTCTGGGCAGACTTGTCCGCCGCCCACAGCACCCCGGGC
>Ga0209573_1005318_pt1 | contig 11716 bp, 4 predicted proteins | sample TNRBio252014_DNA_FD_185870 | JGI IMG/M metagenome (GOLD analysis project Ga0209573, IMG submission 185870) | Wastewater treatment Type I Accumulibacter community from EBPR Bioreactor in Madison, WI, USA - TNR Reactor_6/25/2014_ DNA (SPAdes)... | ecosystem: Engineered > Bioreactor > EBPR >...
CCGCAGCTTTGGAGATCGAATCCGGCTCCTCTGCCAGCAACTGAAAATACTGTTCCAGTGGATCTGTTAGTCCAGATTTTTCAGCCTCTGCGAACAGGGCTGCCAGTTGCACTTTGTGTCGTCCGATCGCATTTCGAATACTGAAGTGACGTATCGCCAATCCGGTAACCACTATTAACAACAACACACCCGAAACAGAGGCTGCGATGACTGCTTTGCGACGTCTGGCAGCGGTGACTCGAAGTGTTTCCAATCGGTCAGACAGGCGAATCTGCAGTCGTTCCGGCAATGCCTGGCCATGTTGCGTCGCCTCATAGTACAAACGCTCAAGCTGCGTTGCTGGAGCCCCATTATTAATCGCGTCTTCGATCGCGAGAATGGTGTGCTGAAATTGAGTCTCGCGATTCTCCTGTTCCTGCTCTCCACGAACCCAATCCAGAGCGGGGCCTGCGATATCCATCAGCGGATCAGTCGATGGCAACCCAACAATCTGATTCAGCGCTTGAAAACGCTGACTGAGCGGCTTTGCTGCACCCAGATCAAATGCGGCGAAGGCGTCTGAGAGTTCGTACGCAATGCGATCCATCTCGGTCTTTGATTCGACCTTTCGGGCTTTAGCATGGGCATCAGCGACTTTTCGCTTCAGTTCCACCGGGACCTGCGTATTCCAATCGGGAGACGCCAGTTCCTGATCAAGAACTGCAAGAGCTGGCGTGCTGCCTTCCCGAAGAGCGGCGTCGAGCTCGGATTTGATTTCACCGAGACGGTGCTTCTCAAATTCACGGATGTCCTTGGGCCAGGCGGGATTCGCGGCATCAGCTGAAGCCAGACGTCGGAGAATCTGCAGACGTTGGCTGAGTGGTGATCGAGCCAGGGCGGCCCAGCGATGCTTCTGCAGCAGTCGTTCTACCGGAGCGGAAACGCTGTAGGCATCGTTCAATTCAGCGGCGATATCTTCCGGCAAGGCGGGAACTGACTGCATCTGGTTAGATGCGAGCAGTTCATTCCAGGCATCCAATTCCGGAAAGTCGAGTGCAATGACGACTTCATTCAGGTTGGGGTCGCGTTCAGCCATGTCGATAGCTTCGGAACGCAATCCCTTCTGAAGAAGTACATCGACCGATTTCAGTCGTTTGGTAGCCTCAAAAACCATCTCCTCATGCCGGCTCGCCAGATCCATCAGCTCCTCTTCAGAGACATCTGTCTCACTGCCGAGCAACTGCTGAATCTCACTCACAATGTCGTTGATTTCGTCGAGTGTCATTAATTCAGGCCCAAAACTACGAGGCTGACCAAAAGTATTATCGTTCCGGCGTGCTGAGTTCAGTTTCCAGAAATCGGATAGTCACAGATTCTCCGTTGTCATAACCTGGTGTTGGGAACACTCCACAAATACTGAATTGCAGCTTGAGTTGCTGAAGCTCCTTTTCCATTTCGGTAAACTGATGACTAATATTCGGATGCGATTTCAAGAGTTTATCGAGTTCGGCTTGTACAGCCCCTTCCATCCTCGCCATCGATGGAATGAATTCGTGAACTGCACGGCGTCTGCGATTCTCCTGAATGGCCTGCTCATTAAGCGAGCGCTCCTCTATTTCACTCACGGGGCGCGGAAACGCAGCTACAAAGCTCTGAATACCTTTGTCGTTACGAACAGCTTTGCTCCGATCAAGGAACGGGCACTTCCATTCGGACATATTAGGTAACGGTTTCCATTGTTGAAAATACCAGTATTTTATGTTGCCAAGTGCCACATCGCATTCCTTCGTCATAGTAAGGATCTGAACTTGTTCCTGCTTGTAGGGAAAAGAAACTAGTGTGCGTGGATCGTCTTTATATCTGACAATTTGGTCCTGTATCGCCAAAGAGGGGAGCCGCTTTACAAGATCCTTTTTTGGCAATCTCGCATGAATAGCCAGATGCGGGGTTAGCGCAACGCCTCCATTTGGGACGATTGCCAAATTCAAATCCAGGACTCCGAGGGCCAGCAGATCATCGGTTGATTCAGGAACGTTCTCCATTAACTGCAATGTCGAAGACAGTTTGAAAAACCTGCGATTGGAATTGTTTGAAAGGTTTTCTTCTGCAACGTCCTCGGAGGCATTTGTGCGCGACCCAAACGGGACATTGACCGTTTGCCACAGTTTCTCTGCGGCGAAGAATTTCAATTCGGCTTTGAATTGAGTTGACTTGCTGAACGGTACCTCGGCAAAGTCCGAACCACTTGGAAAGACAATCTGATTTGAATCAGCGAGTGATTGCCACGATAACCTAGTGTTGGGGCGAAAGCTGCGCCGTTGAAGGAATACAGCCTTTTGATTTTCTACACTAATCTCTATGGGCCACCAGCGTGCCAACTCGGCGGAAGGGCGATCGCGAGCTGCATTACGGGTCCATGCGAATCGAAGATCGGCATCCGGAGACGTCTTGTCGGTTGTTTCGGAGCGTCTAGTAATGGAGTAGGTGCCGAGTTCCCTTCCGTTGGCAGTCAGAATCCAATTGCGAGGAGTATTCGAGGCGGGAACAAGCTGTAGTTGGACTGGGCTTTCTTTGTAAAGCACGTTCACATGACCACACAAGCTTATAGTTGGTTCGGCGTTAAGCAGACGCAACGGCATTGGAGATGCTTCTTCAGTGGAATCAGGCACGGGAATTTCAAACAGCCATTGTCCATGTTCGTCCTGCCATTTTTCTGTGTCGACTTTGACAAATGCGAACGGGCCTTCTTTCTTGATCCCTTCCATTTGTGCTAGTTCGGCTGCGAGACGTTTCTTTTCTTCTTGCTCCTTAGCAAACTTTTGAGCTGCGTCGTTCATTGCCTTATTTTGGGCGGCCAGTTCCTCTTCCTTCTGCTTCTTCTCTTCTGCGTCCGCCTGTTCCCGGCGTTCCTGTTCCTCTTTCTCTTTGGCTTGCTTATCTCTTAACGCAGCGGCTGCAGCTTCGACTGACTTATCCACTTCTCTGTCGGACTCTGACACAGCGCGTTCGGCAAGCTGGCTAAACCGATCATCTGAGCCTGCTCCCGGCTTCAGAAGTATGATTGCGGTGACCGTGAGGCCGAGCACCAGAACCACAAATCCTATCCCGGCAAATAGAGGCCATCGGGAACGCCGTTGCTCCTCCGGTGCACCAAGTGTTGGCATTCCCGGGATGCCCGGTCTCAAGGATGGTGTCCCGGGTTGCGGCGATCGCACCGTTCGAGAGCTCGCCGAATTCGGTGACGAGGTCTGTTCGACTGGCCTGGATGTCGCGGCGGAAACAGATCGGTCTGACGCACCCGGTGTGTCCTCCAAAGCCGCACGCGACAATTCAGCGGGCTTCAGAACTCCGGTTCGCGCGATGGAAACAAGGGAACCCCCCGTAGCCGGTGGCAGCGTAGCCGTGAGATCGATGACTTTTGCTCTGGCATCATTGCGCAGGGAAGTGGCTTCGGGAGTGTCATTCAGGACAAAGCGTAGCTGACACTCCGTGCCCGCAAGCAGACGCGTAAAATATGTGCTGAAGGTGACGTTCCAGCGCTGAGACGCTGGAATCAGATCAAGGACCTCGCGGACAAGTGAAAACGTATCCGTTCCCGCCGCAAAGATTATCGAAACGGGTGCGGGATTCTGCAGCAGTTGCTCGGCAATCGCCCCCGCCCAGCCTTCATCTCCACAGACGGCTTTCCATGCGTTGAGCTCAATCTGAGCCGGTAACTCGGCTGAGCGGATTTCCCTCGGTGGGATTGTTTTGACATCTCCATTCCAGCGATCCACAACGGTGCCTGGCTGGCCCAGCAGCCGCACGGGGCCAGGAGAAAACGCTCCGACTGCGTCCAGCACCAGATGATGTGCAAGTTTGTTGCTGCGACCTGTGTAATCCTGACCCGCATCCGCAATCCGGGATACGACGTGAAGCACTTTTCCAGCGAGCCGCGTTGTCACGTGTGAATAGCAGACGGGATTCAGCGAAGCTTTGGGATCATGCAGCGGAAAGGCCTGTCGGTACCCGCTCATTGATTCCAGGCGTTCCGCAAGATTGAGCGCCATTCCAGCAGTGCTGACGACCGTGCAGAATCCGCGACTTCCCTGTTTCAGACCTTTCTCCGCTGATGTGTAAATGATTTCCTGGACCACTAAACCTCTCCGTTTTGTTCCGTCGACGAATTCACTGGCAGACCTTCACTCAAGCCATCAGTTGGGAACGGGAAGAAAACCCGGAATGGACCGGTGAATTGCGTAGAGCAGGGGAACTTCAGACCAGGCGGGCTGGATATCCTCTGGTCGGATCCCGAGTGACAATCGTGAATTCTCGCCGTTCAATTCGCGACCAGGCAGTTCCTGTGGTGAGCATCCCAGTGCGCTCACCGGGATATAAGTGACGTCTTCAGAAAACGCTTCTGCGGTGGAAACGATCTCGGGGGCAAGTTCCAGCAGCATTGTTCTGAACGAATCCGAGAGCGCCTTTAGTTGCCGCACGTTAAAAAGGCAAAGCCCACTTTCCAGCTCCTGCAGGATCATGTCATTCCTGAGTGCCATGCCTCTGACAGCAGGGCGCCAGACGTCATATTTCGTCAGAATGACAATCAAGGGACGATTGTCCCGCTGTCCCTGCTTGAGTCCGATCTCTGCACGAATCCGGCGAGTTGCTTCGGACAGAATCAGGTCCTGGCGAAAACTGCTGACATCGGCACTGATCTGCGGGTCATTCGTCTTTCCAGTGCAGAGTTTACGGATTTGTGAGTGCTGCGTTGGGTCAAACACAAACATCAGAGCTTTTGCCACAACCATGTGTCGTGTTCCGGGCGAGTTGGCATTCTGAGCGCCTGGAAGAAAATGCTCGCCCGCGTTGTCATACAGGCACATCGCTCGACCGTTCCTGCGAATCGAAGCAGATTTTGGGTGCGACGGTAGAAGGCTCATTCGAAAAATGAACGGCCGAGGCAACTGCACAACCCGTCCCGATTCAATCTCAATCTGTTCGTACAGATCGCCATCCAGCTCTGTTTTAGGCAGCGCAACGAGTTTGCTTTTTCCGGAATTCAGAAACAGTGTTTCTTCGTACTGATGAAGTTTCTGATTGGCGGCCGGATCTGAATCATCAAAGCTGATCGCGAATCGTTTGGTTAACGAGGATCGCAACTGCCAAAGTGATGATGCAAGGAAATACGATTTTCCAGAACTTGGAGCGCCAAGGATCGAGAAAATCGCGAGCGGCAGTTCCAGAACGTCGCGCGGGAGCACCAAATGACAACGAGGGCATGCCAGTTCTGAACACAGCTCACCTTTGGAGTCAATCGCCTGCCCGGACACGCTGAATCGAGTGGGCAAAAACCGACGTCCCCCTTCCGGCACTTTGGGGTCGTCTCGCAGTGCTGGATGCGCGGAAATCCACTTCGTATCGTGCGGTGGAAAACTATGCCAGCAGTGAGGACACGTCACCTTCGCAAGCAGCGCAGGAGAGTCCTCTCTTGAGGACTTCGGATTTGCGGTATTTGACGTGCCTGTCGCAATACTCGCCGAGCCGTTGCCAAGCCGAGAGGGTAACGTCGGTGGAGGCATCGCGACGTTGAGCTCCGCTTTCGGCACTGCTGGCATCAGAGGAACAGCTCGCACGGTCGCGGAAACTGATCGCTCCTCAGGGACTTTCACTTCAAGAACAAACTGGCATTTGGGGCATCTGATTTTCTTTCCGACCGCTGAAGCCGGGACGGCCAATGTGGCCATGCACGACGAACACTTGATCGTGACCTTTGACTCGCTCGACATTCGAAGAGAATTCCCAATGCTGGAACTTTTGTCCCTTACTCCCTTAGAATCCATACTCCCAGTACCCAAGTGGACTCATCCCCCCTCAATCTACCGAGGTAGTGGATCAAATCCTACCCAAGGGCATCAGAATCCAGGGGAAGCGGGCCTATTCACCGCGATTGCCACCGCAAAGTGAGCTGAACGACTCGAACATGAATCGAGGCAACTTGTTTCGGGGCGCGGATGGCATCTCGGATGGCTCCGGGAACAATCCCCTCGGACAATCGATACATGGTCAGGGCTTTGAAAGGTACACGCTGTGTTTGTGCCTGGATGCATCCGCGGATTGTGAACCAGGAAGCGTACGCAAGGCTTGAAGAATGGAGCCGGGGAAGGGCCAAACTCTGGTGAGTTCGGTTACGGAAGAACCTGGCAGGCGGTCAGCGCCTGGAACACAGGTGTTTTCCGAGCGGGCCAGCCAGCAGAGCCGGGACGAGTACGAGATTTCCGATCAGTCCTGCAGTCAGCATCGCAGCCATCGTCAGGCCGAACTGACGCATGGAGGTGAAGTCACAGAGCAGAAGAGTCAGCATTCCCGCACCCAGAAGTGCCCAGCTCTGATACATCGGACGTGCACATCGCCGCCATGCCAGCTGAAGCGATTCGGGACGAGTCATGCCTCGGGCCACACCGCCTCGAAACCAGATCAGGAAGTGAATCACATCATCGACCGTCACTCCCAGTGCGACGCATGGTGCCAACACCGTCCCGGAGTGCACGGCAATTCCCAGCCAGCCAGCGATCCCCAGCACGATCGCGGTGGGGAAGATGCTGGCAATGATCATCATCAGGGCTCCTGAGAAGCTCCTCATCATCACCAATACGGACAAATAGATCAGCAGCACATCTGTGATCAGTCCCCAGATGAGCCCCTTGACCAGCGTTCGTCGCGATTTGAAAATCGCAACCGAGACACCCGTGTAGGTGGTCGTCACTCCCTGAAATCGCTCGGCCTGAAGTTCCGGTTCCACCTGCTTTCTGAGCCGATCAGTGAACTCGTCGAAATCGAAGTCTTTCAGTAAGGGAATTCTCAGGGCCACACGCCACAGTTCTTCGTTCGTTCCATCCGCGAGGAATCGGCTTTCGATAAGTCTTGGGCGCTGTTTCTCCAGCTGACGAATGATGGCCGGTCTGCGTACCAGCGTCAGATCACGCGGCTTCCATTCGGGAAGCAGCGTGGAACTGACATAAACGCTGCCCACGTCGTCTACTTCGGCAAGGCGCTCCTGGATCCGCTGTACGAGACGCGTGCGTTCCCAGAGGCTGAGCGGACTGTCTTCGGGGATTCGAATGATGACTTCCAGCGTTGCCAGATCACAGAGGTTTTCCTCCATCCAGCGAAAGTCCTGCATGACATCGCTTTCCTGCGGAAGTTCGTAGATCAGGTCAACGGTGACTTTGAACCACAGCAGTCCCGGCGCGCAGACCAGGAACAGAATACAGCAGCCCGACAACATCCAGTAGTTGTGCCGAACAATAACGCCGCCCACGTACTGCCAGAATCGTGGCAGTGGAGCCTCTCCGGTCTCTCCGATTTCGGATGCCGAATATGGTTGTACGTCGCTGCCGACAGACCATAGAGAAAACGACGACGGCAGCCAGAACATCAGCAGCAGCCAGCTGAGTCCGATACCAATGGCGGAGTAGAGGCCAAACTGCTGAATGGGCTGCAGATCGCTGTAGCATGTGGACAGCAACCCGGCAGCTGTTGTGCCGGCCGCCAGCGAAAGCGGAGTCCACGCATGCTTCACCGCCCGCCTGGCAGCTCCGACCAGCCCTGATTCGCGAACCGCCTGCAGGTAGTAATTGCACAGATGAATGGCGCCGGAGACGGCCGCTGACTGAACCATCGGGACCATGACGAACAGCGTGGCATTCAGGCTGACGCCACACAGCGGAAGCACAGCAAGGCTGGCTGCCATGCTCAGAATTGCCGTCAACAGGACCAGCACCGTCAGTCTGGCATCCCTGAGACAAATCCAGGCAGTGACAATCGAAACGCAGCACGTAAAAACGATGGCACGAAACATCGACCGAATGCTGATGTCATCCATCGCCTGGTTCACGACCGGCGAGCCCCCCAGTTTCACGTCGCTGGCCGGGACGCCAGCAAGGCTAATGGAGTCCTGAAGCTCGCTCATCGTCCTGTGAAGGTCCCGCCGAGCGTCTGGTGTCAGTTCGACCAGCAGGCATGTCTGATTCCCGTCAGGCCCCACAAAAATGCCGATAAGGCGGCTGATGGCAACCTCGCGTGGCAGACTGACCGGTGGTGCCGTCAATTCTCTGAGAAGAGATTGCCCCGTGATCACCCGGAGATATTTCGTGGGTCGAGGTGATGTTCCTTCGGGATCGGATGGTTGCAGCAATTCTGCCAGACGATCGACTCGTGGATCATCCAGCGTGCACCCCTCCCAGGAAATCAGCACAAACTCATCGGTCCCGAAATGCTTCAGAAACCACTCGTATTCCCTGGTGGCTTCCAGGTTCTCCGGAAGCCAGTCACGGACACTGTTGGCATTGCGCTCAAGCGCAACCCAGGCCCCGTACATGAGAATCGGAGCAAGCACACCGACCAGCAGCACAATCCAGAAATCCACACGTCCGGCGAGCGACCTGGGCGTCATGAAGACCTCGATATGACAGGTCCTCGGAGTCTGTCCGGATACTCCAAAACCGTGAGCCGCAAGGCGCTAGCCGCGGGTTCCGTTGGCGAACTACCCGCGGCTAGCGCCTTGCGGCTCACGAAGGTTGCGGTATTCAGACAGACTCCCGGGAGCGGAATCCGTAAATCCAGCTGCGAAAGCGTCATCGTGGAAGGACGAGAAAGGTTGGTCCGCCGTAAAAGGCATCGGACCAATGTTTGTATTGTCAACATCTGGGGACCTCCGGGATCATAGCGCGGGACGCTCAGGTACTCAACAAAAGCGACGACATGGCAGCGTCGTGAAGTGCAGCAGAATCATGACGTCGATGGCACAGCGCGGCGGCGAAGAGTAGCGCCGCCGGAAAGGTTGCTGACACTGGCAAATCCGGATTGCACCAGAAGGCGTTCCGCGACGTGGCCTCGTATACCAACACCACAACAGACGAGTGTGGGTTTGGAGGCATCCAGTTCATTCAGCCGGTCACGCAGTTCATCGACTGGGATCGTAATCGCCTGCGGACAACCAGTCAGCGGTGCCTTTGCGATTTCAGCCGGCGTTCGAACATCGACCACTTGATATCCGAAAAGGTCCGCATCGGCGGGCACGACATGTCCCAATCCATCCAGTTGGTTGCAGGCGGTGAAGGCCGCCTGATGCACAGGATCTTTTGCGGATCCATACGGTGGTGCATACGCCAGATCCAGGCCGGACAGATCCCGCACTGTCGCCCTGAATGCCATGGCCGTCGCCAGCACGTCGATGCGTTTATCCACGCCGTCTTTACCAACGGCCTGTGCCCCCAGAACTCGTCCGGATTCCGGTGCGTAAATCAGTTTGAGTGTGATGGGTGTGGCCCCCGGAAAGTATCCCGCGTGCTGACCGGCAATTACGGTCACACTCTCAGCTGGAATGCCGGCACGGGCAGCCGCTTTCATCGACAGCCCCGTTATCGCCGCGGTCTGGTCGAAGACTCGCACAACGGCAGTTCCCATCACAGGAGCAGTCGCCGCGCTGTGTCCGGTTGCGGCATGTTCACCGGCCAGCCGACCCGCTCGATTGGCCGGCCCCGCCAATGCAATTCGCATGGATTCTCCGGTCGGGCCGAAGACGTATTCGCAGGCATCTCCAACAGCGTAGATATCCGGATCCGACGTCTGCAGAAACTGATTGGTGGAGATGCCGCCCGTCCGACCGATCTGTAGGCCTGCATCGATGGCCAGATGTGTGTTGGGACGGACTCCCATTCCCAGAATGATGAGTGATCCGGCCAGGTGCGTTCCGTTCTGTAGTTCGACACCTGTTGCGCAGCCACTGGCATCGCTGGTGATTTGTCGGATGCCGTTGCCCAGTTCCAGACGGACTCCTTTCGCCAGCAACTCTTCACGCAGTGGAGCGACCATTTCCGGATCCATCGGAGGCAGAATCTGGGGCATCAGTTCGGCCAGTGCGACCTGGTAGCCGCGGTGGACGAGCTGTTCCACCATTTCCAAGCCGATAAATCCTGCGCCGATGACGACCGCCTGCTTTGGGGTAACGCTTTCCGACGAATCCACGGTGGCACGAATGCGATCCATGTCGGCGATATTTCGCAGGGTGAAGACGCCTTTCGCCGTGGTTCCTTCCATCGGTGGAACAAACGGCGAAGCCCCGGGCGACAGGATCAGCTTGTCATAGGTCAACGAGTATTCCGTGCCGTCTGCAATGTTCTTCACGGTGACGGATTTGGCCACCCGATCGATGCGAATGGCCTCGCTGCGAGGGCGCACGTCCAGGCGAAAGCGGCGTTCCAGAAGCTCTTTTGTGGCAACCAGCAGCTTTGAGCGATCCGGAATCTCGCCGCCGATATGGTAGGGCATACCGCAGTTCGCAAAGGACACAAATTCGTCCTTCTCCAGCAGAATAATTTCCGCCGGTTCGTTGCATCGCCGTGCTCGAGTTGCCGCCGAAGCGCCTCCGGCAACTCCTCCGACAATGACAATTCGTAATGGTGACTTCGTCATACGACGACACTTTCTGAGTTTGTTAATACAGTCTGATGGACCAGCAGGAGGGACCTGACGGGCCATGACAGAATCCGTCTCGAACCAGTTTCCCTGCGCGCCCGGTTGCGGCTCACAATGTCACGATGCTGCACAGTGTGCGGCAACTGCCTGAATGACTTTTCGGCAGCCAGCCGTCAGATTCCCTTGGGTCAGGGGTCTCAGGCCACGCCGTTAAGGATTTTATTCGGAATCCATCGATCATCGTCCTGGCTTTAGGCGGAATTACGAACTCAAAGTGAGTCGCATTGGGCTCGCGCCCGCGGCTAAAGCATGCCGTCCCTTTGGGACTGAATCGCTCACCTGCTTTGAGGACGTGAATTCGCACCGGGTTCAGGGCCGTTATCCCTCATTAGAGCAGAACGTGTGCCAGACACACAGTCGTTCGCTACACTCGGTCAATTCGAAGGATGCGGTGTCTCTCCGATGGGGATTCGGATCCCTGGTTTCTGCAAACAGGCCTGCTCTCAATGAAGACGTTATTCCTTCAGCCCACGCGACTCGTGTTGAAAACTGCCATCCTGCTCGGGATCCTGATGCCCGGTGCGCTGTGGAATCGAGCAGTGGTTTGCGCAACAGAACCACTTCCGAACATTGTGATTCTGTACGCTGACGACATGGGGTTCGGAGACTTGGCGATTCAGAATCCGGATTCCAGAATTCCCACACCGCATCTGGACCAGCTGGCTCGGGACGGCGTGCGGTTCACTGACGCACATAGTTCGTCAGGAATCTGCACACCCAGTCGCTATGCGCTGCTGCACGGCCGATATCACTGGCGGAAGTTCCACGGCATTGTGAATTCCTTTGATCAGCCCATCATGGATGACGCGCGCACCACGATGCCGGAAATGTTGAAGGCTCGTGGATATGCGACGGCCTGCATCGGAAAATGGCATCTTGGCTGGGATTGGGATTCGATTCGAACAACAAGTCCGCGTAAGTCGGGTGGTCCACCGGCTGTGACCGATTTTGACTGGTCAAAGCCAATCTCCGGAGGTCCGCTGTCGCACGGATTTGATCTTTATTTCGGAGATGATGTTCCCAACTTTCCGCCCTATGCCTGGTTCGAGAACGATCGCATTCTCACACCACCGACCGTTCCCCTCGAAACCGCCGGAACACCGGATGAAGGCGCCTGGGAAGCTCGTCCGGGACCGGCTGTCAAAGACTGGGATTTTCGAGCCGTCATGCCGACGTTGACGGAAAAGGCGGTGGAATGGATTGGTCGCCAGTCGAAGGA
>Ga0209573_1005321_pt1 | contig 11714 bp, 9 predicted proteins | sample TNRBio252014_DNA_FD_185870 | JGI IMG/M metagenome (GOLD analysis project Ga0209573, IMG submission 185870) | Wastewater treatment Type I Accumulibacter community from EBPR Bioreactor in Madison, WI, USA - TNR Reactor_6/25/2014_ DNA (SPAdes)... | ecosystem: Engineered > Bioreactor > EBPR >...
GGATCAAAAGCATTCGCCCGTGCTGCTGCTGCGCTGGCTCACGGCGGCGACGAGCGTGGCGCTGCTCATCACCTGCGGGTCGCTGGCCTGGGGCTGGGACGATGCCGCCGTGCTGGCCTGCGCCCAGGTGCTGGCGCTGGTGGCCTTGCCGGTGTGGAGCGTGACGAGCAGCATCGTTTTTTCACAACTGCATGATGCGAAGCTGCAGTTCGGCCCGCTGCGCGCCTGGGCCACGGCAGGGTGGATGGTTGGCTGCTGGATGGTCAGTTTCGTGCTCAAGGCGGATGCCTCGCTTGTGGCGGGTGTCACGGCGGCGGGCTTGTGGCTGGTGGTGATGACGCTGACCTGGCGGCTGCCCCGGATTCCGCCGGGCGAGGTGCTGCAGCACCGGTCATGGAGGCAGATTCTCGGCCTCGACGCCCTCGAACTGCTCAAGCATCGCGATCATCGCGTCGTCTTCATCACGGCGGCCTTGTACTGCATACCGCTCGCCGCCTTTTATCCCTACACCTCGCGCCACCTGCATGATCTGGGCGTGCAAAACATCTCCGCCGTGATTTCGCTCGGCCAGACGACGGAAATCCTCGTCATGATGCTGCTGTCCGGCGTTCTGGCCCGGGTGCGGCTGAAATGGGTCTTCCTCTCCGGCATCGCGATCTGCGTGGTGCGCTATTCGTTCAATGCCCTTGGCACGCTGCCATGGCTCCTGGTCGGCACGGTGCTGCACGGCCTGGCCTACACGCTCTATTTCATCACCACGCAGATTTACCTCGAAGAGCGCGTCGATCCGAAGTGGCGCGCACGGGCGCAGGCGCTGCTGTCCTTGCTGATGGGCGGTGTGGGCAATCTCCTCGGCTACCTCGGCGGCGGCTGGTGGCACGCGGCCTGCACGAAAAATGGCGTCACCGACTGGCCCCGCTTCTGGTGGGGAGAAACCGCGCTCACCGCGGTGGTGTGCGTGCTCTTTGCGCTCGCCTATCGCGGGCGGGCGCACAGCCAGGCGTGATCAGGCAAGCCCGGCGCGCACGAGCAGCGCCATCGCGTCCGGATCACGGCCCATGAAATCATGGAAGAGCTTCGCGGGATCCTCGGAGTTGCCTTTGCTCAGGATCAAATCTCGGAACTCGCGGCCGACGGCGGGATTGAGCACGCCTTCCTGCTGGAAACGGGTGAAGGCATCCGCATCGAGCACCTCGGCCCATTTGTAGCTGTAATAGCCGGCGGCGTAGCCGACGGGGCTGCTGAACAGATGGCCGAAACGGCGTGCCATCGTCGGCTGCTCGGTCTTGAGCTGCATGATGTAGCCGTCGAGCAGCTTGCGCGCGAGCTTGTCGAGGTCCGCGCCGTCGTCGTTCGCATGGTGCATGTGCAGTTCGAGATCGAGCTTTCCAAAGGCGAGCTGGCGCATGATGTCGCTGGCGCTGCGGTAGTTTTTCGCGGCCAGCATTTTCTTGAACAGGCGCTGCGGGATGACTTCGCCAGTCTCGTGATGACGAGCAAAAAGATCCAGGCTCTCGCGCTCCCAGCAGAAGTTCTCCATGAGCTGCGAGGGCAGCTCCACAAAGTCCCAGTAAACGCTGACGCCGTTGAGCGAGGGAATCTCGACGTTGCCGCAGAGCTGGTGCAGCAGATGGCCGAACTCATGGAACACGGTGCAGACCTCATCATGCGTGAGCAAGGCGGGCTTGCCATCGACGGGCGGTGTCATGTTGCCGCAGATGAGGCCGAGGTGCAGGCGGCGGTCGCGTTCACCGCTCGGCGGCACGCCCATCTTGAGGTAGTTCATCCACGCACCGCCGCGTTTCGAATCACGCGGATGCCAGTCGGCGTAGAAGGAGCCGATGTGCACGCCCTTTTCGTTGCGCACCTCGTAGAATTTGACTTCCGGGTGCCAGACTTCGACCGGGCCCGGTTTCCCCTGACGGGTGCTGATGTTGTCGGGCGCGTCCTTGCCGGGTTCGACATAGATGACCTCGCGGCTGACGAAGCGCAGGTCGAAGACCTTCTCCGCCAGTTGGAACATGCCGCTGAGAACTTTGTCGATGGGGAAGAACGGACGCAATTCCTCCTCGTCGAAATCGTACTTCGATTTGCGCTGCCTCTCGCTCCAGAACGAGACTTCCCAGGGCTGGAACAGATCGGCGGTCTGGTGCGCGGCGTCCGCGCGGTACTCCTGCAGCTCGATGGTCTCGCGCTGGAAGGCCTCCTTCACGCGCTCATGCAGGTCAGTGATGAAACGCAGGGCGCTCTGGCCGGTCTTGGCCATGCGGTGGGTCAGCACGTGGTCGGCGAAGTTCGCCTTGCCCATGATCTGCGCCTTCTCATGCCGCAGCCGCAGGATCTTCCAGACCAGATCGGTGTTGTCGTGCTCTCCACCGCGTCCGATGGCGCAGGAGCCCTCCCAGACCTGACGGCGGATGCCCTCGTCTTCGAGGTACTCCATGACCGGAATCATCGAAGGCGCCTTCAAGGTAAAGCGATAGACCGGCTTCTCAGGCGTGCCGAGGCCTTTGGCGACTGCATCTGCCCTCGCTGCCTCGATGGCGGTTTGCGGCAGCCCTTTGAGACGATCCACGTCTTCGATGAGCAGTTCCCACTTGTTCGTCGAATCGAGCACGTTCTCAGAGTACTTCTGCGTGTGCTGGGAGAGTTCCGACTCGATCTCCTCGACGCGTTTTTTCTTGTCCGGCGGCAGGTCGGCGCCGGCCTGGATGAAGCCTTCCATCGCCTCATCGAGCGCACGCTTGCGCACCGGAGGAAGCTTTTTCGCCTCCTCGGTCTTGCTGTAAGTGACGAACAGATCCCACAGGTGCTCGTTGAGCGGGATTTTGGCAAAGAAGGAGCTGATCTCCGGCAGCATCTTGTTGTGCGCCTCGCGCAGGGTGGGGGAGTTGCACAGCGAGTCGAGGTGGGTCACCAGGCCCCAGGCTTCATTCAACTCACGGGTGCATTCATCGAGACCGAGCACGACAGAGTCAAAGTTCATCAGCTTGCCGCGATCCTGATCGATGAGGGCATCCAGACTGGCCTGCGCCTTTTCAAGAGCGGCGCGGATGTCGGCTTCGATGTGTTCGGGGGTCAGGGTGGACCAGCGGATGTGAAAGTCCTGGGTGAGAAACGGTGCTGCCATGGTTGGGGGCTTTTTTTTCGCGGACGTTGGGGGACGCGGAGTATGGAGCGAATGAGGGGGGCTGCAAATGACATTGCCACGCGGATCTCCGCTCAAAATGCCGCCCCGATTGACAAAACATGCGCGCACCGTGTCCGACCCCGCCGCACTTCGCCATACGCCGCTGCACTCCGTGCATGTGGAAATGGGCGCCCGCATGGTGCCCTTCGCGGGCTGGGACATGCCGGTCCAGTACACCGGCATCGTCGAGGAGCACAAGGCGGTGCGTCAGAGCGTCGGCGTGTTCGACATTTCGCACATGGGGCAGTTTATCGTGAGCGGCAAAGGCGCGGAGGCCTTCCTGAACCGCGTTCTGACGAACAACATCTCGCTTCTTCAACCGGGGCAGGGACAGTACACGCTGCTGCTGAACCAGCGTGGCGGCGTGCTGGATGATCTGATCGCCTACCGCACCAGCGAACGTGAATTCTTCCTCGTGGTGAATGCCTCGCGCATCGACGAGGACTGGGCGCATCTCGAGTCCCAGCTCACCGGGGATGACGACGTTCTGATGGCCAATGCGAGCGACTTCACCGCCGGACTCGCGATTCAAGGGCCGAAAGCGCGGGAAGTGGCCGCTGCGGTCTTTGGCAGCAACGATTCCTTTCCCGCGCACAACGTGATCCTTGTCACCATGACTGAAAACGGGCCGATGTGGCTCTGCGGCACCGGCTACACTGGCGAGGAGGGCTTCGAATTTTTCATGCCTGCCGAAGCCGCCGAAGCATGGTTCCGCAAGATCGTGGATGCCGTGAAGGCCGCAGGCGGTGTGCCCTGCGGACTGGGTGCGCGTGACACGCTGCGCCTCGAAATGGGCTATCCGCTCAATGGCAATGATCTCTCGGAAGAGCGCACGCCTCTGCAGGCCGGGCTCGGATTCTTCGTTGATCTCGACAAGGGCGACTTTACCGGGCGTGAGGCGCTGGTGGCCCAGAAGGCCGCCGGATTGCCGGACAAACTGGCCGCGTTTCGCATGACCGGCGCCGCACCGCCGCCGCGTCCGCATTATCCCGTCGCGCATGCCGGCGGGATCGTCGGCGAGGTGTGCAGTGGCACGCAGTCGCCCAGCCTCGGCTGCGGCATCGGCATGGTGTACCTGCCATTGAACGCCGCAGGCATCGGAACCACCATCGAAATCGAGATTCGCGGCCGCCGCTTCCCGGCGGAGATCGTGAAGAAGCCGTTTTATCGGAAAGGAACCTGAGATGCCGGAGATTTGCAGGTTTCGTGGCATCCGCATCACGATGTATTCGGGCATGCGGGAACATCCGCCCCCGCACTTTCATGCGAGACATGGAACTTATGAGGCAGTTTTCGACATCCAGACCGGCGGCATGATTGACGGTTCCCTCCCTGCGTCCGCCGTGCGTCTGGTGGAAAAGTGGCGTGCTTTGCATCAGGCTGAACTTGAGGAAAACTGGCGGCTGGCGAGAGATCAGCGTATGTTAAACCCGATCAAACCACTCTAAAGCCATGCCAGCCGCATTGACCAAACAAAGCAAGCCAGCCAGAGGCGCCAAGGTCGTTGCTGTGTCGGACATTTCGCACTGGTTCGTGAAGAACCTGCGTTTGACGGGGCCGTTTAGCATCAGCCTGCGCTTCCGCGATGATCTGATTGCCGAGATCGATTTTGAGAAGTGGGTGAAGTCGCCTTCGGCGGGCCCCCAGCTTCGTCCTCTGGCTGCTGCGCGCTACTTCGGGCAGGTGTTCATCGATCACGGCGTGCTGACCTGGCCGAACGGCTTTGACATCGCCCCAGACACTGTCCGCCACTGGGCCGAGCAAGGCTTCTGTGACTAAAATCTCCCATCCCATACACCCATGAGCAACGTTCCCGACAACCTCCGCTACCGCGACTCCCATGAATGGATCGACCCGATGCAAGACCCGGCTCCGGTCGGCATCACGGACCACGCCCAGGCAGAACTGACCGACGTCGTCTTCGTGGATCCGCCGAAGGTGGGCACGCAGGTCAGCGCGGGACAGCAGGTGTGCGTGATCGAGTCTGTGAAGGCGGCCAGTGACATCTACGCGCCGGTCTCGGGGGAAATCGTCGAGGTCAATGAGACTCTCTCGAACGATCCGGGCCTTCTGAACCGCGATCCCTACCTCGGCGGCTGGATCTTCAAAATCAAGCCGTCCAATGTTTCCGAAGCCGATGCACTGATGGATGCCGGGGCGTATCGCAAGCACATCGGCTGATCGTTCGGTGCGTAAAAACAGGGAGGTCGGAAGACAAATTTTGCAGGCTGTTTTTGGCTGCAAAGTGTGACGGATTCGTTACTCATGGTGGCCTGATCAGCCATGCATTCGGAAGCATCACACCCCGCCGCCACTGTCCCCGCCGGTTTTGAACTCAAGCCGATCGACGCCTACCATCGGCGCCACCGCACATTTCCCGCGAAGGGTCTGCTGGAACGCTTCACCAACTGGCTGCAGGACATCATCGAGGCCGTCATCGCGCACGGCTCGGTGCATGGAGATCCACCGATTTATGATTCGAAACACTTCCCCTGGGTGACGAAGATCGAGGCGGACTGGTCCAGGGTGCGCGCCGAGCTGGACGCCGTGATGCAGTACCGCGACGCGATGCCCAGCTTTCAGGACATCGTGAAGGAGGTCGGCATGATTCAAAGCGACGACCAGTGGAAAACCTTCTTCCTCAAAGGGGTCGGCATGGACTGTGTGGAGAACGCCCGGCGATGCCCGGAGACGATGAAGGTGCTCGACGCCATTCCGGGCTGCACCACGGGCTTCTTTTCCATCCTTTCGCCCCGGAAGCACATTCCCGAGCATCGCGGGCCATGGGCCGGTGTGCTGCGGCTGCATCTGGGACTGCTGGTGCCTGAACCGCGCCACCAGTGCCGCATCCGCATCGCCGACCAGGTCTATTCCTGGCAGGAGGGCCGGGCGGTCATCTTTGACGACACCTACAACCATGAAGTCTGGAACGACACGGACGGCTATCGCGTCGTGCTGTTTGTCGATTTTGAGCGGCCGCTGCGGTTTCCTCTCAACTGGATCAATCACTGGATCATGAACCTGGCCGCGCTCGCCCCCTTCCTGCGTGAGGCCAAGGGCAAGCAAAAGGCCTCCGAGAAAAGTTTTTGGGCGCGGTTTGGCAAGTGACACCGGGCTCCGGCTGGCTAGCTTCGGCGCTTCCATCCGCCCCGACATCGAATGCCCACGAATTTTTCCCGCCGTCACATTGGACCCTCCGCCGCCGAGGCGGAGAGCATGCTGCAAACGCTCGGCTTTAAAACCCTCGACGCGCTGATCGACAAGGTGGTGCCGGAGGGCATCCGCGTGCGTGATCCGCTGAATCTGGCCCCGCCGCTGAGCGAGGAGCAGGCGCTGCGCCGCATGCGGCAGATCATGGGCCGGAACAAGGTGCTGCGTTCCTTCATCGGCCTCGGTTACCACGACACCTTCACACCGCCGGTCATTCAGCGGAACATCCTCGAAAATCCCGGCTGGTACACCGCCTACACACCGTATCAGGCCGAGATCGCCCAGGGACGGCTCGAAGCGCTGATCAATTTCCAGACGATGATTCGCGATCTGACCGCGCTCGATGTCGCGAACGCTTCGCTGCTGGATGAAGGCACCGCGTGCGCCGAGGCGCTGGGGCTCGCCGTGGCGCAGGTCGCCGGTTCATCACGCGTGTTTGTCTCCGACAAATGCCATCCACACTGCATCGAGGTCGTGCGCACGCGCATGGACGCGATCGGCATCCGCGTGGAGGTGGGGGATGTGATGCAGTGGAAGAATGACGGCACCAAGGGCCTCGCCGCTCTCCTCGTGCAGTATCCCGACACGCAGGGAGTCATTCATGACTATTCTGAACTGGCCGCCGAAGTGCATGACGCGGGGGCCCTGCTCGTCGTCAGCGCCGATCTGCTCGCGCTCACCCTGCTGCGTCCCCCAGGCGAATTCGGCGCGGACATCTGTGTCGGCAACAGCCAGCGTTTCGGCGTGCCGCTCGGTTTTGGCGGGCCGCACGCTGCGTTCATGGCGGTCAAAGATGCGCTGAAACGTCGTCTGCCGGGAAGGTTGATCGGTGTCTCCAAGGACGCCGCTGGAAAGCCGGCGTATCGCCTCTCGCTGCAGACGCGTGAGCAGCACATCCGCCGTGAGAAGGCCACCAGCAACATCTGCACCGCGCAGGTGCTGCTAGCGGTGATGGCGTCGATGTATGCGGTGTATCATGGTCCGCAGGGACTCAAAGCCATCGCCCGGCGCACTCATGGCGCCGCGGTCTGGCTGGCCGGTGAACTTCTGCGTGCCGGCCTTGATGTGCTCAGCGACGACTTTTTTGACACCGTCAGTGTACGCGTGCCCAATGCGGATGATCTGCTCAAGCGCGCTTTGCTGTTTGGCATTAACCTTCGAAAAATCGACGCGACGACCGTGGGCGTCGCCCTGGACGAACGCGTGAGGGAGGACGAGCTCTTCAACCTCCTCACGGCCTTTGGCATTTCCAAGGCGCAGCAGCCGCCGGTGCTCGATGATGCGCATCCGCTTCATTGTTCCGCGCAGCATCACCGCTCATCCGCGTTTCTGACGCATCCGGTGTTCAACTCGTATCACTCCGAGACGGAGATGATGCGCTACCTGCACCGCCTGGAGGTGAAGGACATCGCACTGAACCGCAGCATGATTCCGCTCGGCTCCTGCACGATGAAGCTGAACGCCGCCGCGGAGATGATGCCGCTGAGCTGGCCGGAGGTGAACAGCCTGCATCCCTTCTGCCCGCACGACCAGTCGGAAGGCTATCGCACGATGTTTGGCGATCTCGAGGCCTGGCTGGCCGAGTGCACCGGTTTTGATGCGGTCTCGTTGCAGCCAAACGCAGGCTCGCAGGGCGAGTATGCGGGCCTGCTGGCGATCAAACGCTTTCATGCATCGCGTGGCGAAGATCATCGCGACATCTGCCTCATTCCCACCTCCGCGCACGGCACCAATCCCGCCAGCGCGGTCATGTGCGGGTTCAAGGTCGTGGCGGTGATGTGTGACACCCAGGGCAACATCGCCGTCGATGATTTAAAGGCGAAGCTGGAGGCCAGCAAGGACAAGGTGGCCGCACTGATGGTCACCTATCCCTCGACGCATGGCGTGTTTGAGGAGTCCATCGTCGAAATCTGCCGTCTGGTGCATGATCATGGCGGACAGGTGTACATGGATGGGGCCAACATGAACGCACAGGTCGGTTTGACCTCGCCGGGGCGCATCGGTGCCGATGTGTGCCACTTGAACCTGCACAAGACGTTTTGCATCCCGCATGGCGGCGGTGGCCCGGGTGTCGGGCCCATCGCCGTGGCCGCCCATCTGCGTCCGCATCTGCCCGGGCATCACACCTGGCGTCCGGATCGTCGCGAAGGCACGGTCTGCTCCGCGCCGTGGGGCAGCGCCAGCATTTGCACGATTTCCTGGATGTACATCGCCATGATGGGGCCGCGCCTCGCGGATGCGACGAAGTTTGCCATTCTCAACGCGAACTACGTCGCGAAGAAGCTCGAGACGAATTTCCCGACTCTCTACAAAGGTGCGAGCGGCCTCGTGGCGCACGAATGCATCCTCGACTTCAGCCATTTCCACAAAGTCACCGTCGAGGACGTGGCCAAACGTCTCATGGACTTCGGCTATCACGCGCCGACGATGAGCTGGCCCGTGGCAGGCACACTCATGATCGAACCGACCGAGAGCGAGAGCCAGGCCGAGATCGACCGTTTCTGCGAGGCGATGCAGTGCATCCACGCGGAGATGATCGGTGTGGAGAGCAGCCAGTATCATCCCACCGACAACACGCTCAAGCAGGCCCCGCACACCGCCGCCTTCGTGATGAAGAGCGACTGGCCGCACGCCTACACCCGCGAGGCAGCGGCTTTCCCGCTGCCGTGGGTGCAGGATGACAAATACTGGCCGCCCGTCTCGCGCATCGACAACGTCTATGGCGACCGCCATCTCATCTGCACCTGCGTGAGCGTCGAAGAAGCCGCTGCGTAGCCAAAGTGGTCCGCACAGTCCTCTGTGCGGTGTGTGGAAGGCCGGAGATCGCTTTCAGTCCTCACCGCGTCTGTGGAGGCGGCGGAGCACCGCACAGGGGACTGTGCGGACCACTTTTCCGGCCCTGTTTGGGCGAAACAACCGCGCGGAACACGCGTTTCACCGCGCATGAAGCTCCTCCTGCTTGCCCTCGCCCTCGTCACCTTCATTCCGACCACACACGCCGTCGATGCGCCGCGTCCGAACGTCCTGTTCATCATCTTTGACGACTGGGGCTGGCAGCACGCGGGCGCCTATGGCTGTGACTGGGTCAAAACACCGAACTTCGACCGCGTGGCAAAGGAAGGCGTGCTCTTCAAAAACGCCTTCACCTCGAATCCGAAGTGCAGTCCCTGCCGCGCCACGATTCTCACCGGACGCAACTCCTGGCAGCTTGAGGAGGCGGTGTGTCACGGCGGCATCTTTCCGCCGAAGTTTGCCGTGTATCCCGACCTGCTCGAAAAAGGCGGTTATGAAGTCGGTCTGACCGGCAAAGGCTGGGGACCGGGCGATTTCAAACTCGAAGGCCGCACGCGCAATCCGGCGGGTCCGAGTTTCGACTCGGAGAAGAGCAACCCGCCCGCCTCCGGCATCAGCAAGAACGATTACTCAGCCAATTTCGGCAAGTTCATGGAGCAGCGTGATGCGAAGAAGCCGTTCTGCTTCTGGATGGGCTTCACGGAGCCGCATCGAGCCTACGAACTGAATTCCGGCGTGCGCCTCGGCAAAAAGCTCAGCGATGTGACCGTGCCGGGCTACTTCCCGGACAACGACACCATCCGCGGTGACCTCGCCGACTACGCCATCGAGGTCGAGTGGGCGGACTCGCACATCGGCAAGGCGCTCGCGCTGCTCGAAAAGCAGGGTGTTCTCGATGACACGCTGGTCGTCGTGACCTCCGACCACGGCATGCCGTTCCCGCGTGTGAAGGGCCAGATCTACGAAGACGGCTATCATCTGCCGCTGGCGATGCGCTGGGGCAAGGGCATCAAGCCGGGCCGGGTCGTCGAAGACTTCATCAACGTGCGTGATTTCGCGCCGACGTATCTCGAACTCGCCGGGCTGCCCGTGCACGAGCAGATGACCGGCAGGAGCCTGGTGAACATCCTGGGCAGCGATAAGAGCGGCTTCATTGAGGATCGCAAACTCATGCTCGCCGGCAAGGAGCGCCACGACATCGGCCGGCCGAACGACTGGGGCTATCCCGTGCGCGCCATCCGCACGACCGAGTTTTTCTACAGCCACAACTGCCACCCCGAGCGCTGGCCCGCCGGGAATCCGGAAACCGGCTACCGCAACTGCGATGCCAGCCCCACCAAGGACTGGATGCTGGAAAACAAGGGGCCGTTTTACGACCTCGCCTTCGCCTATCGTGCCGAGGAGGAACTTTACAACATCGTGAAGGACCCCGAATGCCTGAAAAACCTCGCCACCGATCCCGCCTATGCCGACACCAAGAAGGAGCTGCGCGAGAAGATGGAAGGCATCCTCAAGGAGGAGAAAGATCCGCGTGCTCTCGGCAACGAGGCCATCTTCGACACCTACAAGTACCTCGGAGGTCGCAAGGGCAAGGGCTACGCCGAATGGGAGGCCGCGCAGAAGGGCCAGCCATTGCCCGAGGAGCCGAAGAAGAAAAAGCGCGGCAAATGACAGCAGCCTCGACTTTGGCCGCTTTGCGGCGATGGCATCCGCATGCGTCACTTCCTGCTCCTTGTGCTGTTCGTTTCCTTCAGTCCGTTCCTTTTCGCCGCCGACAAAGCGGCGACGCCGGAGGCTTTGGTGGCACAGCTTTACAAGGCGCATGACGCGGGGAAGTCGCCTTTCTTCCAGGATCAGGATCGTGCGCTGGTGGACCGCTACTTCGTCAATGAGCTGGCGGATATGATCTGGAAGGATGCGAAGGAGTCCAAGGGCGAGGTTGGCGTGATTGATTTCGATCCGCTTTACAACGCCCAGGACACGGAGATCAAAAATTTTGTCGTCAACAAGGCCAAGGTCGATGGGGCCAAGGCCACGGTGGTGGCGAGTTTCGTGAATTTCGACGAGAAGACACGCATCACCTTCAAGCTCGTGCAGCAGGACGAGGCCTGGAAGATCAGCGACATTCAATACACTGAAGGGCACACGCTCTTGAAGCTGTTCAAGGCCGCTGCTGGGAATTGAGGTTGGACATTCCGATGCGCTCCACTACTCTGCCGACGGGTCGGCCGGAGTGATCGCTGGTGTTTCGTTGCAAGACGAGATGCCAGAGGAAAGTCCGGACACCACAGGGCAGCATGCCACGTGAAAGCGTGGGGGCTGCGGTGCAAGCCGCGGTCACAGACAGTGTCACAGAAAACAAACCGCCCTCCGTAGCTCGCAAGAGCGAAGGATGGGTAAGGGTGAAACGGCGGGGTAAGAGCCCACCGCCCCAACCGCGAGGAAGGGGGCACGACAAACCTCATGCGGTGCAAGACAGAACAGGAGAAAGGCCCGCCTGGCCGCAAGTCCCGCAAGGGAT
>Ga0209573_1005323_pt1 | contig 11713 bp, 9 predicted proteins | sample TNRBio252014_DNA_FD_185870 | JGI IMG/M metagenome (GOLD analysis project Ga0209573, IMG submission 185870) | Wastewater treatment Type I Accumulibacter community from EBPR Bioreactor in Madison, WI, USA - TNR Reactor_6/25/2014_ DNA (SPAdes)... | ecosystem: Engineered > Bioreactor > EBPR >...
CGGCCTGCACCGGCGGAACGCTCGCTGCCCAGTCCAGAACATCGTACGAACCGATGCCGGCCGTGACGATCGGCGCCCGCAACTCGCGCGGGTTGATGGCCGGCGCCACATCGCCGCCCACGTTCCAGAGCTGGCTGTCGGCCGGACCGGCCGCGCCCATAGCCGGCGCCCCGCCGGCCATCTCCGCACCCTCCTCCGGTTCAACCGTGACGGCGATGATGAAGCGGCCGATCTCGATCCGGTCGCCGGTGTTGAGCGCATGGGGGCCGGGCAGTCGGAATTCGCTGCGGTTAACGAACGTGCCGTTGGTCGACACGTCGATCAGCCAGTAGCGGCCGTCCCGGAAGCGGATTTCGCAATGCTTGCCCGAGATCATCCGTGTCGGGTCGGGCAGAACCCAGTCGAGATACTGGTCGCGGCCGATGTCGATGCCCCGCTTGTTCGTGACGGTGCAGCGGATGGGTCCGCCATCCGGCAGCGATGTCTCGTTTTCTATGACAAGGTGCAGGGGCATTCAGTCGGTGGTCTCCATGCCGGAAGCGCCGGGCCCGAAGGTGGCGCTGGGGCGGTCGCTTTAACCAGAACTTCATACAGGATCGAAGGCAACGGATGCCAGCGTCGTTTGCGCGTGCGGGGGCAGCACGGCCGCCCCGGCTTTATTGGGAATGGTGCGCGATGAGCTTGCGGCACAGATCGGCACAGCGCTGGATGTAGCTCGCGCGTTCCCTGAACGGCATGCGGGCCAGCGCAATCAGGACCGCCGAGCGCGCCGCCTTGGCGCAGAGATGCATAGGCACGGGCGGGCCGGGAGACTGCCCGACGAGCATCGTGCCGCCGGCGCCGCCCGCCGCCAGCGCCACCCAGCTTCCCGGCAGCTTGTGATTGCCGTTGAGCCCCAGATCAAGCGCCGCGGCGCGCCGATGCTCCTCGGGATCGCGCACCCAGGCCTCCGCCGTCAGTAGTGCCACCTCTTCCTCGCGGTTGACCGGCGAGCCCATCTGGCGGACGCACTGGCTGGCCCACCAGACCGCCTCGCGCCGGTCGAGCAGATAGGCCGCGAAGCTTACGGCGTCTTCCGGCGTGTCCGTTGTGGCCAGCTTGTCGAGAAAGTCGAGCGGCGCCTCGTCGGCCGGCGTTGCCGTGACGTCTCCCTGAAGCATGGGAAAGGTTTCGTAGACCTGCTGAGCCGATGAAAACCGTGCATTCGACATACTGGCAACTCAGTTGAGTTTGATGAGGGCAGCGGTCTGCTCGATCAGAGCAGCGGCCTCGATCTTGGTCTTCACCGACTTCAGGTTCAGCTGCGGCGTCTCGATCGTCACCGAGGATGAATCCATCGTGATCGAACTCGCCCCGACCTTGAGCACGATCTGGGTGCCTGCCTCGACGGTGATGGTGTTGCCCACCTTCACGGTCTGGTTGACGGTGACGGTCACCTTCTGGTTGTTGCCGATCTCTACCTTTTGATCGTTTCCGATGGTGATGTTGTTGTCGCCGGTCGTAACCTTGAGGACTTCGTCGCCTTTCTCGACCGTGGTGCCACGCGTCGTCTCGCCGATCGCGGCCTTGTTCTTGCCCTTGACGGTGCGGATCTCGCCGTCCTCGACGGTAGAATTGAGATCCTTCTCGGCATGGAAGCGAACAAGTTCGTTGCCCTTCTTGTCCTCGAAGATCAGCTCGTTGTAGGTGCTGTCGTTGCCGCCCTTGCTGGAGCGTGTCTTGAGACCCGCCTGTGTCTTGTTGTCGGGCAGGGCAAAGGGCGGCTTGTTGTCGCCATTGTAGACGGTGCCCACCACCAGCGGTCGATCAGGATCGCCTTCGATGAATTCGACGACCGCTTCCATTCCAATGCGCGGAATGACGATGCCGCCCCACGCCTTCCCGGACCAGATCTGCGAGACACGCACCCAGCGCGACGACGTCTCGTCGCCCTTGCTCTTTCGGTCCCAGTGGAACTTGAGTTTGATGCGGCCGTGCACGTCGGTGTAGATTTCCTCGCCCTTGGGACCCACCACCATTGCGGTTTGCGGCCCGTAGATCACCGGGCGCGGCGTTACCAGCGGTGCCTTGAAGGGCCGGTCGCTCGGCAGCAGGACATAGCTGCCGCGATAGGAATCGCCCGCCGCGCTGGCCGATCCGCTGGTGTAGCTCTCGGCCATGAACGAATGGGTGGCCGCCAGCACCAGATATTCGCGGTTTTCCTCGCTCGTCTTGAACTTGACCAGAGTGGTCAGGCCGCCGGGATAAAGGCTCGGCGCATCGCCGGTGGCATAGCGCCGCTTGTCCTGGGCCTGCGTCGATTGCAGGCGGGCCTGGGCGTATTTCTGGCCAACGTCCTGCTCGTCGCCCTTCTTGTACTTTTCAGGATAGAGATAGACCTCAAGCTTGTCGTGCGCATAGCCGCCGGCGGCTGTCTTGTCGGTCAGCAGATTGGCGGTGGGCTTGGTGAAATCGAAGGCGTTCACGGCAACTTTACCGGTCCTGAACCGCCGCTCGACCCGCCAGGTCGTCACATATTCTTCCGTATCGCGCGTCCGGTCGCCAAGGCCGGCGAATTTGCATTGCGGCAGCGCCGCGATGGGCTGGTGAGACGATTTGGCATCCGCCAGAACCATCATGTGTTTATCTTCGGAATGCTTGAAGAAATAATAGATTCCGAACTTTTCCATCAATCGTGAGACGAAGTCGAAATGCGATTCTCTGTATTGAACGCAATATTCGATCGGCTTGTAACTTTCCGTCGTCTTCAGTTCGAAATCGTGGAAGCCGGCATCGGAAAAAACATCCTTGATGATGTCGGTCACGGACTTGTTTTGAAAAATCCGGCAGTCCGAGGTCTGAGTCAGCAACCAGAACCAGGGGCGAAGCACAAGTTGGTAGGCAGAAAGACCATCGCGCTCGCCGAACCAGCCGGCTTCAACAATAATTCCGGAAAAATAGCGTTTCTTCTTGCCGACAGTATTCATGCGGATGCGGGCATTGAGGCCCAGCGCCCCGCTGAAATCGATGTTGTCGTCCTTGCTGACGCAATCGATCCGCACCTCGAAGGGTCTGCTAAGCTCTTCTGTCGCGGTAAACGACGACAGCAACAGCTTATCCTTGCCCAGTGGCGTGGTCAGTTCAGCAATTCTGTTGGTCTGAGTAGGATTTGAAGCCATATGTGCTTATTCCAAAAGACCGCGCGGCTGATGCGGCCACATTAAACAAAAACTTTCAAAGCGTCGAGCGCTGCCACCAAGAGCCTCGACACTGGCGGAAGGTTGAGTCAGATTTGGCAAACGCGCAAGTCACCGCGCGCCCAGGACCGGTAAATGGCCGATTTTCCCTTCGCTATTTTAGAAAATCCCGTTTCGGAAGCCGATCCCTGTGGTCCTGACCTCTGGATGGAGGGGGACGGCGACTATCTGATGTTTACCGACCGGTTGCAGGGCATCCTGCCGAAGTCGTATTTCGATTTTGATCGCGGCCAGGTCGATGTCGAGGCGGAATCGGCCAAATGCGCCGCCTTGTGCAAGCGTACGGTCGATTTGCGTGTGCTGGTGCCTTTCGCCAAGCTGCTGATCCTCAATCGTGATCTTTCGGGGTTTCAGAAATGCGTGAGCGCCATCGCCGGCATCCTGAGCGGGCGCTGGGATACGGCGCATCCCCGCCCCGAGGGTGGCGACAGTTCCTATCGCGCCGGTGAATTGCAGGCGCTCGGCGATGTGCCGCACACGGTCTACGGCGTGCAGTCGGCGCCGCTGTTCAAGACGCGGCGCTTTGGCGCGGTGACGCTGCGCCATTACCTGCTGGTCGAGCGCATCATCCAGCCACGCAAGGTTCTGGTCGATACCGACGACGACGGACAGGCCGGCGTCGAGGAAGAGAAGGTCCCGTCTGCGGCGGATCTGCGCGGCGCCATCGGCGATGTCGATCTGGCCGAACTGGTTGCGGTGCGCGATGTCGCCGGCGCGCTGGTGGAGGCTTTGGCCGCCATCGAGGCGACCTTCGACGAGAAATCCGGCAAGATCGGCATTCTCAGGATGAAGGAGCTGGGCGAGGTTTCAATGACCTTGTACCGGTTCCTCGACGAGTGCGTGGCGGGCCGCGATCCCACCCAGGCGAAGCTGGCGAGGGTCGTCGCAGGCCGCGATGAGCAGCCCGATGGGGACGGGGATGCCCCCGCATCGGCGGCGCCGGCTGGCCCGGCCAGCGTTTCCAGCCAGGCGGAAGCCCTCGCAGCGATTCGCGCGGCCTTCGTGTATTTCTCGCGCCGCGAGGCCTCCAGCACGGCGCGGCTCTGGCTGGCGCAGGCGCTCTCGCTCGCCGGCAAGTCGTTCTATGATGCGTTGCGTGCCCTGGTACCCGATTACGCCGGGCAGGCCAGCGTGACGCTGGCGCGCGATCTGCCGCTGACATTGCCGATCGAGCGCCTGTCGGAGCTGCTGGCCGAGGAAGCCTTGCAGATCGAGGATGCGCCTTCAGAGGACGGCGCGGCGGAAGAGCCGCAATCCGAGGAGCCGCAACCTGAGGAGCCGTCCGGCGAGGATGAGGCGCAGGAAGGCGAATCATCGGGTGAGGACGAGGCCGTGCACAGCGCGCCAGCCGCTGCATCGCCGCCGCCGATGGCAGGGCCGAGAACATATGTCGCAGAGGATCGCCTCATGGCCATTCGGCTGATCGAGGCCGCCGCTGCGCACATCCGCACCATCGAACCGTCCAGTCCGATCCCGATGCTGCTGGATCAGGCCAAGGCAGGGGCGGGGCGGGACTTTGTTTCACTGTTGCGCGAGGTCCTGCCATCCTCGGCACTTCGGATTGACTAACGGACTTGCCTTGATCCATGATGCGGCAAATCTTGATTTAGTTTGTTGAATAACAGGCATTAATGCGCAGGAGGCCGCCATGTCAGAAGGTCAGAAATTCATCAAGCGCAATCGGGCTCCGCGAGTACACATTACTTACGAGGACCCCTATGATTCCGAAAAACTGGTCGAACTCCCGTTTGTGATGGGTGTTTTGGCCGATCTTTCCGGCAACGCGGCGGGGGTCGACAAGCCCGAGGTCGGCGAGCGCAAGTTCCTCGATTTTGACATGGACAATTTCGACAAGCGCATGGAGGCGATCCAGCCCGGCGTGTCGTTCCGGGTCGAGAACAAGCTCGGCGGCAACCCGGAAGAAAAGATGGGCGTCAACCTGCGCTTCAACAAGATGGACGATTTCAAGCCGGCCGAGATCGCCAAGCAGGTGCCGTCTCTGGCCAAGCTGCTGGAAGCGCGCCAGCAACTCAAGAATCTCCAATTGTACATGGACGGCAAGGCGGATGCGGAAGCCAAGCTGCGCGAGCTTCTGTCTGACCCGGCGCTGATGGCGGCCCTGCGGGACAAGATGGGCACCAAGTCCGGCTCGGAAGGGTAAGGTAGGCACGACATGGCGACGGAACTTCAAAGGGACCAGGCACAGGGTCAGGTCGCAACGCGCGATCCGGACGAATTCAGTTCCCTGCTGAAACAGAGCTTCAAGCCGCGCAACGAACGGGCGGCCAGCGAGGTCGAGAGCGCGATCCAGACGCTGGTGTCGCAGGCGCTGCTTGATACCAACCTGATCAAGAACGACGTGCTTGATACGCTGGACGAGATGATCGCCCAGCTTGATCTCAAACTCTCGCAGCAGATGAATGAAATCATCCATGCGCCCGAGTTCCAGCAGATCGAATCGGCCTGGCGCGGCCTGCATTACCTCGTCACGAACTCCGAAACCGACGCGACCCTCAAGGTGAAGGTCATGAACGTCGGCAAGAAGGAGCTTCTGAACAACCTCAGGCTCTATCCCGGCGCGCGCTGGGACCAGAGCCCGATGTTCAAGCAGGTCTACGAGCAGGAATTCGGCCAGCTCGGCGGTGAGCCGTTCGGCGCCATCGTTGCCGACTACTACTTCAACCACGAGCCGCTTGACGTGACCCTGCTGCGCTCGCTGTCGAAGATCGCGGCCAGCGCCCACGCGCCGTTCCTCACCGCTGCCGAGCCCACGCTGATGGGGATGGACAGCTGGACCGAACTGATGAACCCGCGTGATCTGAGCAAGCTGTTCGACACGCCCGATTATGCGGCGTGGAAATCGCTGCGCGATTCGGAAGACTCGCGCTACCTCGGCCTGTGCATGCCGCGCGTCCTCTCGCGTCTGCCTTATGGGTCGAAGTCCGATCCGGTCGAGGAATTTGCCTTCGAGGAAGAGACCGACGGTCATCAGGGCAAGAACTACGGCTGGATGAACGCGGCCTATGCCATGGCCGTGAACGTCAATCGCGCCTTCAAGGAGTACGGCTGGTGCACGCGCATCCGCGGCGTGCAGTCCGGCGGCGAGGTGATCAACCTGCCGGTGCACACCTTCCCGACCGATGATGGCGGCGTCGATCTGAAATGCCCGACGGAAATCGCGATCACCGACCGCCGCGAGGCGGAGTTGTCGAAATCGGGTCTGATTCCGCTTGTTCATCGCAAGAATACCGACAAGGCGGCCTTCATCGGCGCCCAGTCGGTCTACGCGCCGAAGAAGAAGATGGACAAGGCCACCGGCAAGACCGAGGACGCGACGGCGGCCGAGAACCTGTCTGCGCGTCTGCCCTACATGTTCGCGGTGTCGCGCTTCGCGCACTACCTGAAGTGTATGGTGCGCGACAAGATCGGCTCGAACATGGAGCAGGATCAGTTGCAGCGCTGGCTGCAGGACTGGATCACGCTCTACGTCGACGGTGACCCGAAGAATTCCAGCGAGACGACAAAGGCCCAGAAGCCGCTTGCCGCCGCGCGGGTGGATGTGCTGCCGAATGAGGAAAACCCGGGCTATTACACCGCCCGCTTCTTCCTGCGGCCACATTATCAGCTGGAAGGCATGGACGTCGGAATGAGCCTCGTTTCTCGCATCCCGGCTCCCAAGAAGTAGGGGGCGTGCTCCATCGCACGCCGCTTCCGGATACAATCGGCTAGGGTATCCGGCGTGTAGTTGAAATGGTTATCGCCTATCGCCCACGTCGCTGACGTGACCCACTTGAGAGGAGACAATTATGGCTTCCACTGACTTTTTCCTGAAAATCGACGGCATTCCCGGTGAATCCAACGACAAGACCCACAAGGACGAAATCGATGTCCTGTCGTTTTCCTGGGGCGCCAGCAACACGGGCACTTCGTCCTATGGTGGTGGTGCCGGTTCGGGCAAGGTGAACATCCAGGACTTCCACTTCACCATGAAGTACAACAAGGCGTCGTCCTTGCTGTTCCTGAACTGCGCCAACGGCAAGCATATCGGCAAGGCGATCCTGTCCCTGCGCAAGTCCACCGGTGACGGCGGTCAGAAGGAATACATGGTCTATACCTTCACCGACATCGTCATTTCGAGCTACCAGACCGGCGCCAGCGGTGGCGGCGACCCGATCCCGACCGAGAGCATCTCGTTCAACTTTGCCAAGGTCGAGATGGCCTACAAGCCGCAGGACTCCAAGGGTTCGCTCGGAGCCGAGATCAAGCACGGCTGGGACGTCAAGCTCAACGACAAGGCGTAAGCCGCATCTCTTGCCCTGCCCCAGCCGTAGCGCTTGGCAGGGTCATGAAGCAATCGGGAAGGTGGCCGCTCTCGGCCTCCTTCCCGCGAGAGCGTGTATCATGGCGTGATCAGGGGAACAGGCATGGCCAGAGCCGCAAAAGGAGTTCGGCTGAGCCCGCCCCTGATGTTCGCGTTTCGCGAATCGTTTCGCATGAAGGATTCCCGGCAGCGCGTCGATGAACGCGACGAGGCTGGTGACCGCGTCATTTCAACCAAGCGCTCGCTGCGTGCCGCCGTCTCTGAAGGACAGTTGCGCGGTGAACTGGCGCGCGACCTCGACAATCTGCTCAACACGACCAATCTCGAATCGGCCCTCGATCTGGGCTACTGCGACCACGTTCGCAGCTCGATTGCCAACTACGGCATTCCCGACATCGTGCATCGCACCATCGAGGATGTCGGAACCGAATTCGTCGCAGATGAGATTCAGACCGCCGTCGTCACCTTCGAACCGCGCCTGATCAGGCGGACCGTCAAGGTCCGGCGCGACGAGACCGTCGACGAAGGAGCAAACAACATCCGCTTTCTCGTCTCTGGCGAGATGTCGTGCGATCCCGTGGCTGTGCCGGTCCAGTTCGTCGCCGATCTTGAGGTCGTGACCGGCAAGCTGGCCGTGATCAAGCGCTGAGGGTTACGTCAGATGCACCGCGAGCTTCTCGAACACTACAACCGGGAGCTTGCGCTGCTGTATGAATACGCGGCGGAGTTCGCTGAGGAATATCCCAACGTTGCGGATCGCCTCGGCGGGCTGACTCGCGAGCGCAGTGATCCGATGATCGCCGGCCTGCTGGAGGGGACAGCGCTGCTGGCCGCGCGTGTCCAGCTCAAGCTCAAGCATGAGTTTCCCGAGTTTACCTTCAATCTGCTGGAGCAGCTGCTTCCCAACTACCTCGCGCCGATCCCCTCGATCATGCTGACCCAGATTGCCCCGACCTTCGGCGACCCCGGTCTCAGGGACGGACGGACGGTGCAGAAGGAAGCCAGCCTCGATGCGACCTATCGGGAAAAGGAGCGGAACATTTCCTGCCGCTTCACCCTGTGCGAACCCATTACCTACTGGCCGTTCGACATCAGCCGGGCCGACTATCTTCCGGCCCTCGGCAACCTTCAGGCGCTGCGCCTGAACGTCGGACAGGAGGTGGCCGCCGGTTTGCGCCTGACGCTGAGGCTGCGCACCACGGCGCGCCCCGAGGACGAGGCACCGGAGGGCACCATACCGCCCGATCCCCTGCTTCAGATCGCCGGCGTCGCCCTCGACGACCTGCCGGTGCATCTGGTCGGCACCGAAGCCGACGCCGTGGCGGTCTACGAGCAGATGTTCGCCCATCTCAATGGCATCTACCTGCGCCATTCCGACAGTTTCGGCGATCCCCAGTTCGTCAGCATCGGCCCCGATTGCGTCGAACAGATCGGTTTTGGCGATGGCGAGACGATTTTCCCCTATGACACCCGCGTGTTTCAGGGGTTTGGCCATATCCAGGAGTATTTCATCTTTCCGCGGAAGTATCTTGGCTTCCGCCTGAAGGGTTTACAGAAGGCGCTGTCTAAGGTGCGCGCCAATTCGGTCGATGTGATCTTCACCTTTGACCGCTCGATCCCGCGCCTCGCCGCCAGCGTTACTCCGGCGATGTTCGCCCTCTATGCCGGAACGGCCGTCAACCTGTTTCGCAAGAATTCCGACCGCGTCCAGATCAAGGAAAGCCAGCACGAATACCACATCGTGCCTGATCGCAGCCAATACCTGAGTTTCGAGCCGCACCGTATCCTTGATGTCTTCCTGCATTATCCCGGCCGCTCGGAGAAGCGGCGGGTGCGGCCGCTCTACAGTCTTGAACTGGACCAGGGGCAGGGGGTCGACATCGGGTACACGGCACGCCGCCTGCCGCGAAAACGCTCCACCGAGGAACGCAAATTCGGCTCGAGTCATGACTATGTCGGCACCGACATGTACATCTCGCTGACCCCTCCGGCGCCCGAATCGGAGGGCGAGGGCGTGCTGGAACTCAGCGTCCGCGCCATGTGCTCCAACCGCCATCTCGCCGAGCACCTGCCTGTGGGGCAGGGCGGGGCCGATTTCAAATTCAGCGAGGATACCTCGCTCGAAGTGGTGGCCGCTTTGCCCCCCACGCGCCCGCGTGAGGCGCCGATCGCCCTCAAGCACGAAACAGCGGATCATCCCGGGATGGGGCCGGTCGCCTGGCGGCTGATCAACATGCTCAGTCTCAATCACCTCGGACTGACAGCGCCTGATGCGCGCGCCATCCGCGAGATCCTGTCGATGTTCGCCGATCTGACCGATGCGGCGGTCGACCGGCGCATCCGCGGCATTCGCAGCATCGAATGCCGCTCGGTCATCCGTCGCCTGCAACAGCGCACCGGCGTTGGTGCGGCTCGGGGCCTTGAAATCACCGTTCTGATCGAAGAAAAGGCCTTCGAAGGCAGCGGCGCCTTCCTGCTCGGCGCCGTACTCGACCGGTTTTTCGCCGAATACGCCGCAATCAATCATTTCACGCAGACGATCATCAGGTCGGTCGAGCGCGGTGTCATTTCCAGATGGCCACCGCGCTGCGGCAGCCGGGGCGCCCTGTGATGGCCCCGCTCAACCGCATTTTCGAAGCACCGGAGTTCTTCGACTTCTTCCACGCCTGCCGTCGCTACGAGACCGGCAACATCCAGCATCCGCGCATCGGCGACAGTGCCGCCAAGCGCGAGGACTATCTGCGGTTCGGTCAGGACCCGTTTCTGGCTTTTCCCGACAGCAACATCAGCCGGGCCAGGCACCACACGAACGGTCAGGTTGAACTGTTCGTGCGCTTCCTCGGCCTGCTCGGCCCGCAGGGCGCCATGCCGCTGGCGCTGACGGATGAGGCGCATTTCTATGCGCGCAATCACGATGATGCGCTCGCCCGCTTTGCCGACCTGTTCAACCGGCGCTTCATCCAGCTGTTCTTCCGGGCCTGGGCCGACTCGCGTGCCGTCGTGCAGCGCGACCGGCGCTACGACGACAAGTTCGAGCGCTATGTCGGCAGCCATATCGGCATCGGCTCGCCCGCACTGCGCGATCTCGACAGCGTGCCGGATGCCGCCAAGACCGCCTTTGCCGGGCTGATGGCCCCTCGCGTCAAGAGCGTGACGCGCCTGCGCGATGTCATTGCCGGACTGTTCGGCGTGAAGGTCAGAATCGAGGAATTCGTCGGTGTTCGTCTGTTGTTCGAACCCTCGCAACGCTCGCGCATCGGGGTCGGTTTTGCCAGTCTGGGCGAGAGCATCCTCCTCGGCGCCGGCGTCTACAGCGTACAGGACAAGTTCCGCCTGCAACTGGTGACAAGAACCCTGGCGGAATACCAAGAGTTGTTGCCCTCGGGAAAAAAGGCGCGCAAGCTGGCCGAACTCGTGTTCTTCTATGTCGGGATGGAACTGGAATGGGACGTGGAACTGGCGCTTCCGGTGGGCGAGGCGGTGCCGGTCAGGCTCGGTCAGTCCGGCCAGTTGGGCTGGACGACATGGATGGCGCCGAACTGGAGCGCAAGCCAGGGCGAAATGCGGACCGACGCGCGCTTTGATCTGTCCAAACGCTTTGGACTGTCGTGACTACAAAGATTTATTGCAGCACTCTAACGGCAGGGGACATTGGGGATGCCGGATATCAGCCTTGAAACCGTAACCGGAAAACTCAATCGCGTCGGCTACGACGCCTTCATCCAGGCGCTGCGCAAGGCCAAGGCCGCGGGCAACCGGAATCTGGAACTGGCGCACTGGCTGAGCAACCTGCTCCGTTCGGACCGGACCGACCTGTCGAAAACCGCAGACTTCTTCAAGCTCGACCGGGCGCGCCTGCTGTCCGATGTCGAGCGCGCTGTCGAAAGCCTGCGCAAGAACGAGACGGAGATGCCCGGCGTCTCCAACGTGCTGGTCGACCTGCTCGACCGGGGCTGGCACTATTCGACGCTGTTTTTCGGCGAGGCGCAGATCCGCACCGGCCATGTGCTGGTCGCCGCCTTCAAGTCGATGGACCTGAAGCGTGCCTTCATTTCGCTGTCGCCCGAATTCTCCAAGATCAACGTCGAGACGCTCGCCGCCGAGCACCGGACCATCTGGATGGGGTCGGATGAGGAGAACATGCGTCCGATGGACG
>Ga0209573_1005324_pt1 | contig 11712 bp, 9 predicted proteins | sample TNRBio252014_DNA_FD_185870 | JGI IMG/M metagenome (GOLD analysis project Ga0209573, IMG submission 185870) | Wastewater treatment Type I Accumulibacter community from EBPR Bioreactor in Madison, WI, USA - TNR Reactor_6/25/2014_ DNA (SPAdes)... | ecosystem: Engineered > Bioreactor > EBPR >...
GTCATCTCGTTGGCCAACCAACTCAGTACGTCGTAAACCGTGATCCGTAAGCCCCGGATGCAGGGCTTGCCACCGCGCTTATCCGGCTCCATGGTGATAATATCATTATATCTCATGACGTTACCTTTGCGCCCATTCGTAACTCCCCTTGACGTTATCCAACTTTCCCTATCGGAGCAACCCTATCGGCCCAGTAGCTTAAGGTACGCCATGCGCACCCTATCCGGCTGAGCAGGTCGGGCAAAAATCTGATCGGGGGTGTTGTCGGCCAAGGGCTGGCCATCGCGGTCGGGATCGATGAAGTCGGTGGAGAGCGGCGGACGTTCGCCCGCCCAACGGCTACCGCCAAGGTGAGCACGAGCAGAATCAGCACGGCAATCTTCAGCCAGCGCATCCGCCGCCGGTGCGCCGCCAGATCCACGATCTTGCCGATGAGCGGATCGCCATTGCCGCCTTGTAGCGCGATCCACTCATCGTTGGGCTGTAGCGCCCGGCAGTACAACTCGACCGTCACGTCTTGGCGCGGCGGCGCACCCCAGCGGAACGAGGGATTGATCAGCGCGTGAACCGGCTCGGCCCGCGCCAATTCGCCCGTCAGCGGCTGCAAGGTCGCCAGTACGCCATCACGGCTGACTCGTTCGAGGGGCGTTAACCGGGCGGTCAGCGGCGCGCAGTCCCGCAGCAACTGGTTGGCCGCATTGACAGAGCGCGACAGCTCATGATCCAGATACCACATCAACCCGCCCAGCAGCGCCACGATGGGCAACAGGATCAGTCCGATCAGCCCCAGCAGTAACAGGCTGGTAAAATCCTGGCTGGTGGATGCGGTCACGATCCCAAACATCAGCACGCCCGCCATGATCAGGAACAGCAGCATGCCCAGCAGGCGCAGCCGCCGGCGATGGACAGCGACCGACTTTCGCAGACGGGGGTGCAGGAGAGCAGCGGGGGTGTCGGTCATGCTGGCCTTTCCGGGAGTGGCGGGGGTCAATGGCGCGGCGGTTCGCTGGCATGGGTAGAAATTGAGAAGATGCCGGTGTCCAGCCAGTAGCCGTATTCATCCTTGAGCGTTTGCAATTTCAGCAGCACCACCCCGGCCGGCTGCTGATTGCCGTCGGCGTCGGCCACTTCGGTGATCTTGAAATCCAGATCCACGTTCTCGTCGGTAGAACGCTCCAGGGTGACCTTGAGCGGCAGGGCCTTGGCGCGAGCGTCCTGCGGATGGGCGAATGTGGCCCGGTACAGCGGCGTGGCCGGCCAGCGCTCGACGTTCAGTTGCCGGAAGCCGAGAAACACCGGTGCGTAGAAATCGAAGGTTGCTTCCGGCAGCCGGGTCTTGCGGTCCTCCAGTTCCAGGTTGGCGAACAGTTCATCACGTTTTCGCAACCGGCCGGTCTGCTCCAACAGGCCGATGAAGCGGGCGGTGGATTTCATCCCCAGTTCGCGGCTGCGTAGATTGAACTTGTACAACTGTCCTTCCGACAGCGCGCACACCATCGCCCCGACCGCCGCCGTGGTCTTGGGATCGGTCAAGCGGCCGCTGACGGCGCGGAATGGATACCAGTCGCCGACCCGGTAGGTGTGCAGGCTGATGATGCGGTCGGGGGGCGCGGGCAATTTCGCCAGAATCGCCGCCCGCACCGCCGGCAGCCGGCAGGGCCGCCCGGAAATCAGCAGGTAGTCGCAGTCGTACAGGTACACGACCTCGCACAGGTCGCTGAGTACTTGGCCGAGAATACGCCGCACCGTGGTGTCCAGCGCCAGCATGGTAGTGGAAAACGCCACCTCGGCCAGTTTGAATCCCTGAGCGCCGGCAGCGCGCGCCGCGTCCTCCAGAAACGCAGTCACTTGCTCGTGCGGACCGCCGCCCGGCGGATAGACATCGGCCAGTTTCAGGGTCACTGCTTCGTTGCCGGCGCTGAGATCGGTGTTTTCATAGCGGTGCAGCAAATCCAGCGCCAGCGGCAAGGCTACCTGATTGGCGAACTGCCGACGCAGGATCCGGTCGCGCTCGGCCTGATCGCCGCGATTCGCGCCCAGCAGCCGCGCCAACAACTCCTCGGGATTGGCCGCGCCGCGCTGCCGCAGCGCATCCAGCAGCGCCGGCAGCACGTTGCGCTCGATCAATCCGCAGAGCACATCGTCGCCGGCAATGTTGAAGCCCTCGCGGAATTCCTGAGTGGGCTTGACGGCGGTGCCGCCTTCCAGTTGATAGGTGGTGATGATCAGATCAGTGGTGCCGCCGCCCACGTCGATGCTGGCCAGCCGCAGACAGGGCGCTGCGCCATACCCCTCGCGCACCCGGCCAAAGACTTGGAAGAACAGCGCGGCGTCGCCCTGAAAATTGTGCTTGATCTCGTTGTACAGGAACACGATCTGGGTGCCAGTCGCCTCGTCCCATTGCAGAAACGGCTCTGGAGCCTGGCTCTCGTCCAGTCCCAGCGCCCGCCAGGTCAGACGAATGGCGGTGCTGACCCGGCGGGTGAACAGCTTGCGCTCGGCCAAGGGCATGGCGGTCGGCAGGGTCAGAATCACTCGCCGCAACCGGCGCGGCGCTTCGGGATGCACCCGTTCGTAACGGCGGGCCGGCGCGTTGGCCTGCACGAAAGCCTGCAACAGCACCTCGGCGACCAGAAAGCTCATCAGCGCCCCGCGCGAGAACAGGGCGTTGACCGCGGGCGGATCGCCGGGCGCGAGTTCCTCGCCGTCCTCGCGCAGGTAGCCGACGAAGGGACCGGTGGTAACCGGGCCGCTGTCGCCACCGCCGTCCACGCCGGGGTTAAAGCGCCAGGCATGATGGCGCGCGTCGGTATCCCACAGATAGCGCTTGGGGCCGGACAGGCCGGTGCTGCCCTCCGCGCCGTGGCTGAACCAGGACAGCGCCTGAGCCTCGAAGCCCACCCGGGTGACGGTCGGCCACAGAAAGGCGCTGGGCCGGCCACTGCGGCGCGACAGCTTGTCGTCGCCAAAAGTCCCGCGCGCAAATTCGATCCGGCTGGGAAACGGCTCGTTGTAGATCTGCTCGGGCCGCGACAGATCGCGCAGTTCCAGTCGATAGCTGTCGTTCATGTCCACCGGCGCGTCGCCGCTGGTCTCCATCAAAATGCCGCAGGTGCGGGAATTGCCGATGTCCAGCACCAAATCCACATTTACCGGCTGATTCAGCCGGGTGGTCGGTCCGGCGTCCACGAAGGTAAACCGCAGTTTCGGCGGCTGCACCGCCCGTTGCAGCAGGGTCAGCACGGTCAGATACGCAGCAGCGACGTCGGGACTCTTGCGCAGTTCCGCCTCGTCCACCCGGCGCGGGGCGCGGCGGCGCAGTTCGTAGGCGTGGAAGCGCTGATACAGCCATTCCCGCACCCATTCCTGCTCCAGAAACCAGCCGGTGTCGGCTTCGGCGTCGGTCAGCGCAAATTCCTCGCCGGACTGCATGTCCAGCGGGCTGGGGGCGAGATAGGGCCGGCCTTCGCGGGTCGGCAGCAATTGGGTGTCGAAGGCCAGAGTCACCCGATGGGTAGAGCCGTCGGGATCGGGGGTCGGCAACTCCACCAGCCGCGCCCGCGCCCAGTTGGTCGGCCCTTGGTCGAACAGGTGATAGCCATCCGGGCGCGGTTCGCGCACCCGCAGGAAAGGCAGGGGAATCCAAACCCGGTCCAGCAACGCAGCAGCCTTGGCGGCGTTGAACGAATAGACCTGCTCCGGTGGAACCCCCCGGCCATCCTGGGTCACAAACTGGCCGCTGGCGTCGTCGGCGTACAGCGCGGTCAGGACGGCGCGACCGTTTGCGCCGGTTTCCGCCAGAAACGCCCGCGACACTCGCGTTTCGTTGAGGTTGAAGCCGAAATCCAGAAACTGGATCGCGGTATTGGGGATCAGGTTGATGAGCGGGCCGAAGGTCTTGAGTTTTGCCAACATGACGGTTTGCACCTTTGGTACGGACGGCTGCCCTTGAATAAGGCCGTTTTTGACCGGGATTGCCACCGCACCCACCGGCCCGATGCCCATTGTACGGCTTTTCGCCCGCTGATAAGCCGCTAAAGTCGGCTGAAGCCTGCAACGACGCGGCTTGTCGTTAGAATTTGATCCCTTTGAATCGGTGTTTATGGGCTTCTGGGAGGATGCCGCGCCTGACGGGTAACGCCGATTCGGGCTGAGCTTGTCGAGGTTTCGGTATGAGCAACGCGGGGCGGGCGCAAAAAGGCCGGACGGCCCTTGACCTGGCTCTCCTGATAATCAGCGGTCAGCGCCGCGCGCGCCGCTGCTTCAGCCACCGCCAGCGCCTCGCTCAATCCCCGATATAGCAGATCAAACAGCCGTTCCAGGGCGAACTGGTGGGTTTGGCCGGTTGTGGCGAACAGCCAGTCGCTGAAGGTCAGGAAGCGCCCGAAAGGATCGTCGCCGAGCAGCAGCGGGCGGCTGTGGCGGAAGCGCCCGGAATTGCCAATCAAGTCCCAGTAACGGGCGAAGCGTTCCAGGCGGCGCATGGTGGCGAAGTCCAGCAACGTCGAACAGAGCAGGTTGTAGGGCGGCTGCGGGTTGAAGCGCAGATCAAAGGCGGCGGTATGTCGGTCAATCGGTGCGCCGCGTAGCCGTTTCAAAATACCGACCTGAATTTCATGCGGATTGAGGGCAATCAGGCGGTTGAAGCCGTCGGCGAAACTGGATAAATCTTCGCCCGGCAAGCCAGCGATTAAATCAGCGTGTAAGTGAGCGTGAGTGTTTTGCCGCAACCAGTGCAAGTTTTCCTCAGTTTTAACGTTGTCCTGCTTGCGACTGATCAGCGCCTGCACGGCGGGGTTGAAGGTTTGCACGCCGATCTCGAATTGCAACGTTCCCGGCGGAAACTGGACGATGCGGGTTTTTAGCAGTTCCGGCAGATGGTCGGGGATCAATTCAAAATGCAGAAACAGCCGCTCGTCCTGCTGCGCCAGAAAGAAGTCGAGAATCCGCGCCCCGACCTTGGCGTTCAGGTTAAAGGTGCGATCCACGAATTTGAAATGGCGCACGCCCCGCTCGTAAATCTGTTGCAGTTCGGCCAGAAACGGCTCCAGTGGAAACGGCCAGGCGGTTTGATCGAGCGCCGACAGGCAGAATTCGCATTGGAACGGGCAACCGCGTGAGGCTTCCACATAAATCAGCCGGTGGGCGATGTCTTCGTCGGTGTAGAAGCGGTAGGGCAGGGCGAGTTGATCGAGCGGCGGCCATTCGGCGGTGATGATTTTTTCCGCCGGTGGATCGTCATTCAGCAACCGCTGGCAAAGTTGGGCAAAGGCCAAATCCGCCGGCCCCGTAATCAGGTAATCCGCTAGTTCCACAATCGGTTGTTCCCGCCATTCGTAGCTGACTTCCGGGCCGCCCAGCACGATGATTAACTCCGGGCGCACGGTTTTCAGCAGGGCGATGACTTGGGCGGTTTCCGCGACGTTCCAGATGTAGACGCCGAAACCGATGATGCGCGGTTGTTCGGCGAGCAGGGCTTCGGCGATGTCCAGCGGGCGCTGGGTGATGATGAATTCGCGGAGAGCGGCGTCAGTCTGCAATGCGCCCAGATTGGCGAACAGATAACGTAGCCCAAAAGCGGAATGGAAATAACGGGCGTTGAGCGTGGACAGCAGGATAGCGGGCATCGGATCAGGCGTGCAGTTCCAGCAAGCGTTCCAGCCGCTCTTTGGGGTCGTGCGCCTGACGAAAGGCGGCTTCGGCGGCTTTAAATTCCGGGGTCAGATTGGTGGGCATGACGGGTTGGGAAATCCGATGCGGTCAAGCTACGTGAGAGCGAAGACGAGCTTCAGGGCTTGATCCAGTGCACGCAGAGTGGGCGGATCCAACTCGCCGCGTATTTTGACCAAGCGAATCCGATGGTCAATCGGGCGGGTTTGCAGGCAATCCGCTACTGATGGCTTGCTCAGGCCATTGCGGGGGGACGGCTGGATTTCCACATTGGTCCTAATCTGGGCCTTCTTGTGACTCCATTCCGTGACTGGCACTACTTGAATGACCGGGACGCGGGCGTTGTAAACGTCGTTGGTCACGATGATGCAGGGGCGGATTTTCCCGGTCTCCGAACCCTGGACCGGATCGAGATTGACGTCGATGACCATGCCGCGTCGTAACGCTGTCATGCGGGCCAGCCTTGGATGGCGGATGCCGTCAATTCCTGAAGTTCAGGATCGTCGTCATAGACCTGCGCGTACAGGTGTGCGGATTCCTGCAACCGGCGCTGCTCCAAATCCTGGCGCAGGTACTCGAGGGCGGCGCGAACCGCCTGGCTTTTGTCCTTGAAACCGTAAGCCTTGCACTGTTCGAGAAAACGGAGTTGGGATTCTTCAAGACTGAATTTGGCTTGGATCATGGAAAATCTCGATCACCGGTGGCGAGAACAGGGACTAAATAAATGGCCTTGATATGAGGGCCTATTTTAGGTGTTTCTCAAAGCGGTAACAACATGCGGCGGCGTGATTAGACACCGTTGTAGCGGCATCGATAACAAAGAACCCGCCGCGACCTTGACCAGTCTCGTAGGTCCGGTCAGTCAAAAGAGTTAGGTGGGATTTCCTTCAGTCCATCAATACAGTAAGCCAGCGCGGCAGCTTCGGAATCCTCAATGGCGATTTCAACAGCGCGTTTGGCGGCATCGAGGAGTTGGGTGGCTCGTTCCCGTTCGGCGATCATTGCTCGGACGGCCTTAACGTAATCACTGGCTTGTTCGATCAAGACGCGAGGGACCGGCAAACGAAGCAGTTCCTTCTCATCAAACCGTGGATGGTTTGATCCGTCTTGAGACCACTTGAAAACCAACTGAGGGAGTGGCGATCGCAGATAGATCATCAACGCCTCGACAGGAAGCGAAGATGTCGATTTAGGCCGAAGTACGATGAACTCAGTTGATGCGATCATTGGTATGTTGTTGCCAGGTTGAACGATGGCGATTTCCTTTAGGTAGGATCGAAGCCGAGAAACCACCAGATCGCCGGCCCGGATTTTTTTCTTGGCGCTCTCAATAATAGAAGGTTCGACAGGTTCCTTAGCGGCATCCAGAAATGGACTCAGTGCGTCGGTCAGGTCGTAATTTCGGACAAGATTATCTGCTGGATCATTAGTAGGTTGCCAAAGCTCGCGGATAGAGTTGAACAGGTCGCTAACTGTTTGATCGGATAGCCTATCTAAAGTCGCAATCGCTATGATTTTTGCGGGATGAAAGTACTCGGCATCGAATCGCCCGACAGCGAAGGCATCGCGGCTACTGCGGATGTAGCTGAGCGGTTCGGGAGCTTGCCAGTTTTCCAGGCCAAGGGCGCGGAGCAAGCAATCTTCGGCTTCTTCCATCAATCTTGTGGATTGCCGTTGCCGGTCAAAGCAAACCTCAAAGATATTCTTAATAGCGGTTTTTAATGGCTTAGAAATAGCGGGAATTGGCAGACCATACAAGTCATCTTTAGCCAAATAACTAATGAGAAGATTTGTTTTAAGCCGATCCTTTAGTAACTGACCATAGCGACATATCAAATATGCCGCTAGAAAGTATTGATCCTCCTTCTCTTTAGTTGTCAGCTTGAAACAGGTTCCTGTAACAAGAGTATTTAAAGGAAAATCATCAGGAATCAATGCAATTTTTTCAGCCTTTCCTTTGACTTCAATGAGCAACTCGCTTGGCTTAATTCTTCCTTTTGGATAGCGATACCAATCAGATTTATCAACGCATACCATTGATTTGGTATTGATGAATGGAGTCGAGATGTCAGCAGCTTGAAGAAAGTAAGGCAATCCGATAGCCTCACCTTCAAGACGATCTATAGCGTGCGTTGTTTCATAAACAACTCTGTATCCATCCTTTACTAAGCTGCCGAGTGTGATGCCACTATTTATTAACTTGATGGCTTGTAGAGCAGCACGGTTAAAATATTCCGGATCAATTCGTGCTGTTTCTGTTCCTGTCATTGCATCTCGGAAAGAGATTTCACAGGCTTCCAGCCCCTCCAACAAGCGCGCATACCGCGCTTCATCGAAGGGGCCTATTGAAAAAAACTGAGGCCCTCTTTCTTAGAAAACTCAATAAAGGCTTCGGCGATGCCGTCCCCGGTCTTGCCATCGTGGTTAAAAAGATCGTGTTGGACGATCAAATGGCCGTGGTCATCCAGAAGGTGCGAACCGTCGGCGTCCTGACGGTAGATTTTGTCGCCGGAATTGTCCTTGGAAGGCTCCCGCATCGTTGCAAAGAAAATCGGGTAATCATCCCGTCTCGGACACAGCGGGCCAGCGGCGGGGTCATCGTTCCACTTCTGCACAAACAGTACGCTGGTCTTCGTGCCGGTGTGCGGCTTGAAGACGTTGCCGTGCAGACCCACCACCGCCAGGATGCGGCAGTGCGCGGCCAGATATTCGCGCAAATCCTTATCGGACGCATTGTTGAAACGGCCTTGCGGCAACACGACCGCCATGCGCCCGCCGGGTTTGAGGAAATTCAAGTTGCGCTCGATAAACAGGATGTCGCGGCCCACAGTGTTCTGGTGCTTGACCTTCACCTTGCGATAGGTTCCGTCCGCCATCCGGTAAATGACTTCGTGGCTGGCGTGCAAGGCTTCGGGAAAGCTGGGCGCGCGCTGGCTGGCGTCGATGATGTTGGGGTCGGCCGGCTCCACCTTGGCGATCTTGTCGAGGCTGACGCTCCGCGCCAGTTCATACTTGGCGAGAATGCGAGTTTCCTTGATGTCGCCGGCAAAGGGCGGATTGGCCATCAGCACGTCAAAGTTAAAATCACGGTTGCTGTTTTTATCCAGCCGCAATTTGCGCAGTTTCTTCCAGCCTGCGCCGTAAATGTCGATCCAGGCTTCATCGCCGGGACACGCACACGGCCAGATGACTGGGGGTCAGGTCAATCTTCGCGCCTTCGGCAAACACGCCTTCCCACTTGGCGCGGGCCTTGTCGAACAGGTCTTGAATCTTCGCCTTCAATTCGGTTTCGGTGTCGCCGTAGTTCTTGAAAACGAGATGGCGTTTCTTGTCGCGCCCACTTTCCAGTTCATCGTAAAGCTTGGTGAAAATGAGCTTGAACAACTCCTCAAAGACATCCACGCCCGCGTTGGCGAGCACTTCATCCTCCATTTCCACGATCAAGTCTCTGAGCGATTTCTTCTCACTCACCAACTTATCCAGCCGAACCAAATCATCAATAGTCCAGCGTTCGGAGAGAATATCGGAGAGCTTTTCGTGCGCCGACGGAATCGCCGGAATATCCTCAAAATAATTCGGGTCCTTGCGGTGGTAATAGGAAATTTGCTCGCCATTCGTCCATACGCCCATCGGTGCACCGGTGGCGTTGCAATAACTCTTGAGCTGTTCCTTACCGTCCTTGAGTTTGGGCTTTTTTAACTCGACCAAAATATAGGGCGTGGTTGTCCGATCCTTATCAAAAATGCAAATGTCGGCGCGTTTTTTCTCGCGCCCGAAAGTCACCTCATATTCGACTTCCATGCGGCTGATCGGATAGCCAAGGTCATCACGCAAAACCAAGATGTAAAGTTGGCGAACGACTTCTTCCGGGGTGAGCTTGATGGGTTTGCCGCGCACCAGACAGGCCACATAGGGGGCGGCTTTCTTGGCGGAATCCTTCAAGGTGATGGCTGATTCCAGCGCAGCGATCTGTTCCGGCTTGAATTGACTGAGTTTGTAGGCGCTGTCTTTCAGCAGCTCGGCAAGGGTCAGGGTCATGATGAGTTTCCTGGGCTTCAAGGGTTGCTCCGTCCATGCAGCATTATAATACCGTTTATCGATAGATTTTATCTTTTTCAGATCAAAAACGACCCCGTTCGTCATACCCGCGAAAGCGGGTATCCCGTTTTTCAGCGGCTGCCTGGATTCCCGCCTTCGCGGGAATGACGAAAACCTATTGAGAATTGGTATAAGCGGCTTGCCGCTAGCGCGGCCCAAAAGAAAACGGCGCTCGGAGCCAAGTCCGAACGCCGTTTCTATCCTCAAAAAAGCGTGGCGACAAGGGATTAGCAAGACAGTTTATCTGCTCTACCGACTGAGCTACAGCTGCATTGATAGCGGCTGGCGGGACTCGAACCCGCGACACGATGTAGTCCCGCGAGCATTCGCCACGGCAAACGGAAAGGCGACGACAAGGAATGGCGAGAGCGAACCCGTTCTACAAACGGGGGCAGGAATTGCACCTGCTATGAGTCTATGTACTCCCACCGGCATTCGTCGCCGTAAATCGAGACCGCCCGGACTGGACAAGGAAAGTGACCGAGAGTGGGTATGAGTAGCAGTCATGTACTCCCGGTCGGGCATTCCGGCCCGGACGGCGCAACTCTGTATCTGAATTATACCTCCACAGCTTCGATTTCGCGCACCCAGTGCTCACCGTCCAACTGCCCGGCGGCGAACCGCGCCAGCACCTCGAACACCGCATCCGAGAAACCGCCCACGTTCAGCACGTCCTCGCGGGTTTGCGCCTGCACCGTGGCGTAGGGCTGAATATCAATGCAGGCCAGCCGCGCCCGTGGATTGCGCTGGCGGAACGCTTCCCATTGCCGCATGGTTTCGGTGCCGCGCCCGCGCTGCGGATCGGCCCAGGATTCGTTATCAGAAACGTAAATCACCAGATCGCCCGTCGCCTTGCGCTGATTGAGCAGTTGCAGCGGCAACCCACAATTCGTTCCGCCGCCTCCGAATTTCGCCAGCATCCGGGCCTGAGTCAACACGCTGTCGCGGCGGTTCAGCCGGGGAGCGTGAACCTGGGTGTCGAACGGCAGAATTTCCGTCGCCGGATTCTTCGCCGAAAGCGCCGCCGCCACCAACGCCGCCACATCCACACAGCGCACTTTCGAGGTCGCGCCCTTGCGATGACCGGTCACTGGCGAACTCATCGAGCCGGAGACATCGAGCAGCACATAGACCTGCCCCGGCAGTTCCGGCACGTTTTCCAACGCCACGTCCAGCGCGTCCTGCAAAGCGTCGCGCACGATGACCGGCACGCCTTCAGCGGTCATCGTGTACGCGCTGAGTAATTGGTACGGGAACACCCGCGCCCGCCGAATCGCCGCCGGATCGCGCAGCCGTTCGGCGATGCGCTGGGCCATACCGCCGACCTTGAACACCTCGTGGCGGGCAAAGGTGTTCAGATTCATCCGGGTCATCTGCCACGGCGCTTGACAGGCGATGGCGACCCAGTGTTGCGGCTGCAAGGGCAGGGCGGTCAGCAACTCGAACGGCACGTCCGGGACCGGTGCTTCCACGTCGTTCCTGAACCGCTCCAGCGCCTTGATCGCTTCCGGTAGCAGCGCCGCGTCGTGCGGTTTGCCGATCAGCCAAGCGTAAAGGGCGATCCGTTCCGGCGTCGCCGGTTTTGGGTGAACCATTTTCAGCACGTCCGCCAGCGACGGGTCGTTGCCGACCGAGGCGCTCAGCAGTTGCGCGTCGGTGCGCTCGTTCAGCCAGTTCTGCACCAGCCGCTTGGGCCGGCTACCCAGCGATTTGCGCCCGACTGCGCCGGAACGCAGGATCTGCACGAAATTGCGCAGCATCCGCCCGTTATCAATGACCTTGGCGAAGGTCGGCTCCAGCCAGTCCGGGCCGTGTTGCGCCAGCCACGCCGCCAGCAACGCCGGCATGTCTTTCATCTGGCCGCGCCGCCGGGCGTAAATCGCGGTCTTGGCGACGAAGGCTGGCTCCACCGCCGCGCACAGGCCCAGCACGACGTCCAGTTGC
>Ga0209573_1005325_pt1 | contig 11711 bp, 5 predicted proteins | sample TNRBio252014_DNA_FD_185870 | JGI IMG/M metagenome (GOLD analysis project Ga0209573, IMG submission 185870) | Wastewater treatment Type I Accumulibacter community from EBPR Bioreactor in Madison, WI, USA - TNR Reactor_6/25/2014_ DNA (SPAdes)... | ecosystem: Engineered > Bioreactor > EBPR >...
TCATGTGTCAAGTGTCGGGTGAAGTGACGCTTGGCGCTGTGGCCGATTTCAAGACAATCTCTCAAGGGGCCGATCATCGTGATTGGCCCCCATTTGTGTTGTATTCATGAAACTGATCGCCGGCCTGGGCAATCCGGGCAAGCAGTACCAACAGAATCGCCACAACGTCGGCTTCCAGATCGTCGATCTGCTGGCGGCGCGTCACAGCCTGCGCTTCGACGTGAAGCAAGGCAAGGCCCAGGTCGCGTTGGGCGTCCTCAACGTGCAGGTCGCTGTGCAGCAGGTCCCGTTGTCGCCGGAGCCGGATGCTCTCACTGTCAGCCGGCCCGTGCTGCAGGCGCTGCGCGTGGCGCTGGCCAAGCCGCAGACCTTCATGAACCTGGTTGGCCCCAGCGTCCAGGCGCTGTTGCGCTTCTACAAAATCGACCCAGCCGACCTGCTGGTGATCTACGACGATCTGGACCTGCCGCTGGGCGCGCTGCGGCTGCGGGCCACGGGCGGCGCAGGCGGTCACAACGGCATGAAGTCGCTCATCGGCGCGCTAGGCAGCGGCGACTTCAACCGCCTGCGCGTCGGCATCGACCGCCCCCCCGGCCGTATGGACCCCGCCGCCTACGTCTTGCAGGACTTCTCCACGCAGCAGGAGGAGGTCATGGCCCGCACACGCGAGCAAGCCGTTGACGCCTGCCAGCATTGGCTGGCCCACGGCATCGTGTCGGCCATGAACCTGTACAATGCGGGCGTTGAGACGTAAAGCCTGATCGGCAGAGCGAGCTGGGCGTTTAGGCATGAAGTAGGAGCAGGACACAGAGAGCTCAGAGCACGACACAGAGAGTTCAGAGCACGACACAGAGAACACAGAGGAGACACAGAGGACACAGAGTTCTTAGAGCAGGACACAGAGAGCTCAGAGCACGACACAGAGAACACAGAGGAGACACAGAGGTCACAGAGTTCTTAGAGCAGGACACAGAGAGCCTGGAGAGACACAGAGCCCACAGAGAGAAGGATCGGAGGCGCGCTGTTCTTGAGAGGGCGTGGTTGTGACCGGCGGCCGCCTCGGCCAGATTTCTCGCTGAGTCCCTGCGCTCTTCGCTTGCAACTTTCTCAATCTTCTCTGTGTCCTCTGTGTCTCCTCTGGGCCCTCTGTGTAGCTCCCTTGCTTGCTCTGTTGAGCTGATCCCGCGTTACGCATCAGTTTCACCCCGAGGCCCCTTTGAATCTCTCAGGACTCACGCAACTTCTCGCCGATCTGCCAGCCTACCGCCGTTTCGTGGACGACGCGCGGGCGGGGCAGCCTGACCGCGCGCCGCTGGCCCTGTACGGCGCCGCGCGCGCGTTTGTCGTGGCTGGCCTGCTCCAGGCGCTGGAGCGGCCGCTGCTGTACGTGGTGGCGCGCAGCGAACACGCCCGCCAGGTCCACGACGAGCTGCAAATCTGGCTGCCGCCGACCGCTTCAGGAGATGCTTCGGCGGCCCTCAGCATGACAGCGCCGTACACCCGCGCAACCGTGCCGCTGTACTACTTCGCCGACCCGGACGCCTTGCCCTACGAGCGGGTGGCCTGGTCACGCGAGACGCGCCAGGCTCGGCTGGGCGCATTGACTGCGCTGGCTCAACGCAGCGCAGCCGGCGGCGGCCCGCTGTTGGTGGTGGCCTCGGCGCGCGCCTTGCTCCAGAAGACCCTGCCCCCGCGTGAGCTGCGCCTGGCGCTGAAGACCCTGCGCGTCGGCCAGACCATCGACCTGCATGAGCAACTGGTGCGCTGGCTGGGGCTGGGCTATCGCAGCGACGCGGTGGTGGAGGAGGTGGGCCAGCTCTCGCGGCGCGGCGGCATCGTCGATATCTGGCCGCCCAACCTGGCCTGGCCGGTGCGTATCGAGCTGTTCGGCGACGAGATCGACAGCCTGCGCCACTTTGACCCCGCCACGCAGCGCACCCTGCCCGAAGCGCGCAGCCTGGCTGAGGCGCTGGTTGGCCCGGCCAGCGAGGCCATGCCGCGCTACGGCGCGTCTGCCCAGGAGCGGCTGGACGCGCTGGACAAGTCTCCCCTGCATCCGCCGGCCCGCCACGAGCTGGACGAGCAGCGCCGCCAACTGCTGGAGGGCGCCGGCTTCCGCGGCCAGGAATGGTACATCCCCTACCTCTATTCGCAGCCGGCCAGCCTGCTGGATTTCTTGCCGGCTGACGCGCTGGTTGTGGTGGATGACGGCGCTGAATTGATGATCCTGGCTACCGAGCTGGAGGCGCAGGCGGGCCAGACCCAGCGCGACTTGATCACCGGCGGCGACTTGCCGGCCAACCCGCTGCCGCCCCATTTCACCTGGCAGCAGCTCAAGGAGCCGCTGCTGGCGCGCGGGCCGCTGCTGCTGGGCCACGGCGACCTGGAAGGACGCGCCGCGCCGGCCGGCTCGCCGTTGGCGCGCCACTTTATGCCCGGCCCGCGCTTCGGCGGCCAGGTCAAGCAGATTGTGGCCGAGGTGGAGAAGCAGCATCAGCAGGGCCAGATCGCGGTCATGGTCACCCGCCAGGCCCCGCGGCTGGGTGAGATTTTCCAGGAGGAGGCCGGCCGGCCGCTGACGGTTGAGGATGGGCTTGTCGACACGCCGCCCGCGCGCGCCGTGCGGCTGGTCAAGGGCGTGTTGAACGAGGGCTGGGTGTTGCGCGGGTTGGAGCGTAGGACTGACGGTCCTTCGGAGGACCGTCAGTCCGCACTTTTGCTCTACAGCGACGCCGAGCTGTTCGGCTGGACCAAGCCCAGCCAGCGCCGCGTGCAGCGGCCGCGCGCCATGGCGCCGGAAGCCTTCTTCGCCGACGTCAGCCCCGGCGACTACGTGGTCCATATGGAGCATGGCATCGGCCAGTTCCAAGGCCTGGTCAGCATGGGCGCCGACCAGGACGGCGGCCTGCGCGAGTATTTGCAGATCGATTACGCCATGGGCGACCGGCTGTTCGTGCCCGTGCATCAGGCCGACCGCCTCAGCCGCTACGTGGGCGCGGGCGAGCACGTGGCCCCCATCCTGCACCGCCTGGGCACGGCCGATTGGGAGCGGGTCAAGAAACAGACGCAGAAGGCCGTCGACGACATCGCAGAAGACCTGCTGGCGCTGTACGCGGCGCGCGAGGCGGCCGAGGGCCACGCCTTCTCGCCCGACGGCGCCTGGCAGATGGAGCTGGAGGCGGCCTTTCCCTACGAGGAGACCACCGACCAACTGGTGGCCATCGAGGCGGTCAAGCACGACATGGAGTCCAGCCGGCCGATGGATCGGCTGATCTGCGGCGACGTGGGCTATGGCAAGACCGAGGTGGCGCTGCGTTCGGCCTTCAAGGCCGTGATGGACGGCAAACAGGTCGCCGTGCTGGTGCCCACCACCGTCCTGGCGCAGCAGCATTTTCAGACCTTCAGCCGGCGGCTGGGGGCCTTCCCAGCCAACGTGGAAACGCTCAGCCGTTTCCGCACGCCGGCTCAGCAGGCGCACGTCCTCAAAGGGCTGATCGACGGCTCGGTGGACATCGTCATCGGCACGCATCGCCTGCTCTCCAACGATGTGTTGTTCAAGGACCTGGGCCTGCTGATCGTGGATGAGGAGCAGCGCTTCGGCGTGACGCACAAGGAGCGTATCAAGCAGATGCGCCAGATGGTCGATGTGCTGACCCTGACCGCCACGCCGATCCCGCGCACGCTGCACATGAGCATGACCGGCGTGCGCGACCTGAGCACCATCGAGACGCCGCCCGAGGAGCGCTTGCCGATCCAGACCACCATCGGCGAGTTCGACGAAACCTTGATCCGCCAGGCCATCCTGAGGGAGATCGACCGCGGCGGCCAGGTGTTCTTTGTCCACAACCGCGTGCAGGGCATCAGCCAGATCGCGCGGCGGCTGGAGAAATTGGCGCCTGAAGCCACCTTTGGTATTGGGCACGGCCAGATGCCGGAGCGCGAGCTGGAGCGGGTGATGCTGGCCTTTGCCGACGGGGAGTTCAACGTGCTGGTCTGCACCACCATCATCGAGAGCGGCCTGGACATCCCCAACGCCAACACCATCATTATCAACCGGGCTGACAAGTTCGGCCTGGCCCAGCTCTATCAACTGCGCGGCCGGGTGGGCCGTGCAGCCGTGCGCGCCTATGCCTATCTGCTCTACGACCGCCATCAGGCCCTGACCACGGTTGCGCGCGAGCGACTGACTGCGCTGCAAGAGGCCAGCGAGCTGGGCGCGGGCTTCCGCATCGCGATGCGCGACCTGGAGATCCGCGGCGCGGGCGAGCTGTTGGGCCGCAAGCAGTCGGGCCACATCGCGGCTGTGGGCTTCGACCTCTACTGCCGCCTGCTGGCCAAGTCGGTGGAGGAGCTGAAGAAGGAGGGGGCAGGTAAAAAGTTGCAGGTTGCAGGTGGCAAGTTGCAGCACGCGATCGACGATGAGGATGACGGTGTTTCCGGCGTTCATCGTTCATCGTTCAGCACTCAGCGTTCCGAGTCCGTGCGCTACGAGGATCCAATGGCGCCGGCGGTGACGTTGGATTTGCCGCTGCGCGCGTTGATCCCGGAGGAGTACGTGGCCGAGCGGGCGCTGCGGCTGCGGCTCTACCGGCGCGTCGCGGCCGTCACCGACACCGCGGCCATCGAAGCTCTGGCCGAGGAGATGGTCGATCGCTTCGGCCCCATGCCGGTGGAGGTAGAGAACTTGCTCTATCAGGTGCGCATCAAGGTGCTGGCCCTGGCGGCCGGCGTCTCGGCCATCGGCCGCGACACCGAGCAGTTAGTGTTGAAAAGCGACGCCCTGGAGACGGTCGACCGCCAGCGGCTGCAAGCGCGCATCGGCGATGTGGCCCGCGTCGCCCGCCGCGCCGTCTGGCTGCCGATCACCGATGCCTGGCCAGAGGCGCTGGAGCGGACGCTGCGCGCGATGCGGGCGGCGCAGCTATAACATTACGTGGGCGGGACGTTCACGACGACTCGACTCAGGGCTTACCGGCTGCGGCGAATGATTGGGAAGTACTGGGGGTGCATCTCCCACAGACTCAGTGGGATGATCAGCTCCTGTTTTTGGCGTTGCGACCAGCGGGCGGTCAGGCGCAGCTCGGTTTGTGCGGGCACGCCTGAAGTGGCGGCATCGATGGTCAACGTGGCCGTCGCCGGCAGCATGCCTGACGAGGGTTGCACCAGAGGCCAACTGCCGGTTGGCTCTAGCGACCATGGCACGGCTGCATAGTCGTCGGCGGCTAGCGGCACGGGAATGGTCAAACGCGGCTGTGTACCCGATGCGACGCCGATCGAGATAGGATCCACCCAGATCGATGGCCAGCGATAGCGGTAGATGCCAGTCTCTACGGTCGCTAACGGCATGAGCAAACCCTCCTCGTAGCCGATCGCCAGTCCGTAGGTTTGGGATGGGTGAAGGACTGGCGGCAGTCCACGCAAGGGGAACCACGTAGCACCGGCGTTTTCTGACATATATAACGGCGCAGCTTGATATTGAAGTATGATCGTTTGATCGAAGGTATATTTGGGGGACATGGCTACGCCAACCGGGTAGGCAGTTGGCGCTGTGGGGGTAATGTCAACCCATGTTGCGCCATCATCAGCCGATCGCCAAATGCGATTACCCAACAAGATCAGGGTTCGATCTTGCTGGTATGTGGGCGAGACTGCGAATTGTCCGACACCCCCTGGCGTGTTGACTGGCTGGCAAGTCACACCGCTATTGGGACTGCGGTACAAGATGCCACCATCCGAAACCACGAATATCGTCTGATCTTGCGAGTAACCGGGAGAAAGCTCGATTTGCCTGATGCTTGTCTGAGAACAGGGCGAAACCAGTTGCCACGATACGCCTCCGTTGGTCGACCGAAAGACGGATCCATTCCATCCTCTGATTAACATGGTGCGATCAGTAGCAAAGGCCGGAGAGATTGTCAGGATTCCCCTCATGGGAAGCTGCGCAGTGACCACCTGCCAGTTGTCGCCCCGGTCGATGGACCGAAACAGGCCGTTTTCACTGGCTGCGAACAGCGTCCTATCTACGGCGAAGGTGGGCGAAAACGCCAACTGGTAGGTCGCCAGCGGTAGCTGGATCGTGGCCCAACTGAATCCGCCGTCCTCGGATCGGACAGCCAAGCCTAAGCTCGGGCTCTCTCCATAATAGCCAAAAACCAGTCGGTCGCGCTCGAAATCGGGCGACATAACGAGTTTGTTCCAGGTAATAGGAGGCGCGTCAGCAGGTGTATCGACGGCATTTGTTCCGTTGCCAGGCTGGGCATAATACCAGGTCGAACCAGCGTCGTAGCTGACCAGCAGCGGCCCGCAGGCCGTGTCGAGATAGATGGTGTCGTCCTCGGCAAATTCCGGCGACACGGCGGCCGTGGTCCTGTTGAACGGAAAGCAGCCCACCCCTGGGTAGTTGGTCCACACCGGGTTCCAATTGGCGCCGCCATCTAGGGAGCGCAGCAAGGTGTGCAACGAGGTCGAGCCGATGCGTTCTTCATAAAGACCGAACAGCATGTTCGGGCGGTTGGCATCGAGCGATGAATAAAGGGTCCGGATGGGTGCAGTGCTGATCTGCTGCCAGGTCTGCCCGGAGTTGGTCGTTGCAAAGACGCCTTGGTCCGTTGCTGCTACCAGCCTGCGATCACGCGCGAAATCGGGCGAGATGACCAGCGAGCGCATGCGATTGCCGGAGTCCATGCCAAGACCATTGGATGTCGTCGTCCAGGTGGCGCCGCGATCGATGGAACGCAACACCCGTCCCTCTCCGGTCCAGATGAAGACTGTCTGATCCGCTGCAAAGCCAGGCGACAGGACCAGACCCCCGGCGGGCGCGCTGTTTGGAGGCGTGACATTCTGCCAGCGCTCTCCGCCGTCGCTGGAACGCAACACGAACTGGCCGTTGGAGGACGCGGTTGCCACAAAGACGGTGCGATCGGCTGTGAATGCCGGGGACACTGCAATCTGGGTGATGGGTCCGGACACGGGTTGTTGAGGCGCGCGCCAATCGACGCCGCCGTGAGAGGAACGCAGCAATGTGAATGGGCTACCGAAAAATACAATGCCGTCCTGGTCGAAGGATGGCGAGGCAGCCAGGCGCGTAGCATATTCGAAGCGATAGCTGTCCAACACGGTGTGCCACATGTGCCCGCCATCGCTGGACCGGTTGACTGTGTCGCCCACCAGAAACAGCGTGGTCGGGCTGGCTATGTGCAGCGTGTTCGACGGCGGCATCATGGCAGTCTCGAAGTGCCCAGCGGGCTGCCAGGGTAAATTGGTCAGATGGAATGCTGCAGGGGACGATACGCCTTCCGCGTGGGCGGTAACCGAAAAGTCGCCGGTCAGCAGATTTGCCCTGAATGGCGTCGCAATCGCAACACCGTCGGCGCTGGTCATAACGACGGTGGCGGCCGAATTGGTGTCGGTGAAAACGCCGCTGGCGCCAAATGCAGGCGCCTGAAATGTCACGGCCGTACCTTCTGCTAACGGCGTTCCCAGTGCATCTGTCACGCCGGCTACGAGAGGTTCTTGAAACAGGCTGCTCACAGTTGCGCTCTGCCATGAGCCGCGTGCCGTGGTGATTTGCGCTGCAGGGCCAGGTGGCCGGTATTCGTAGGCCCCTATGTCGCAACGTCCATACCGCGGCGCGTTGCGTTGATCCGCGGCCAGGGGGTTGCCCTGCGCGTCGATGCACCCAGTGGGATTACCAGAGTCAATCGCCGGGCTGTCTGGCCCCAACGCAAAGTAGCCAAGCCAATAGGCCGTGGGAAGTAAGCGCGCGTTAGCCCCGTTGAGATCACCCGGTCCTGGCGTCATGGCGCATCCTGCCGTGGCGCCGACGAGGTTATAGCCGGATGACACAACCGGGCCGCTGCAATCGGCTCCAGAAACCCCGGCTGTGTTCTCAGCCAGTATTGTGTTTTGCAGGTTCACCATCGCGCCGGTTTGTGCTAAGATGCCGCCGCCCCTTCCTCCGGCTTGATTTCGCACAATCGTGCTGTTGCGGATCGTTGCTCTGGCGCCTTGACCGATCGCTATCGCTCCACCGTCGTTTACCGCTGAGTTATACTGCATTGTCACGTTATTCAGATCGATCGACCCATAGACACATAGGCCGCCACAGCCTCCGGCTCGATTGTAACGCACAGTGCTGTTGTTCAGGACGAGGTCTCCATCAACGTATAGTGCTCCTGCATAGTTGGGCCCAGGATTTGAATTCTGCAGGATGAAGCGCTCGATCTGCGCCGCAACTCGGTTGCCGTTGGCGTCCCTGGCGGCTATGTAGCCGATCACGCCTATATCCTGAGCGTCCGCGACCGAAAAGCCGGTTTGTGCGGAAAACGTCTCGTTCCATCCCCCTGACAGAGTGATGCTCTTGAAAATCAAGAAGATATAGCGGTTATCAGGATTAGCCGGGTTGAGCTTGAAATAGTAAGTGCCTGTTGCCACGCGTACCATATCGCCTGCCTGCGCTTTGTCAATGGCTGCGGAGATGGTCTGGCAGGCGGTCGTGACCGTCAGACAATTCTCTGTGTCAGCTCCCGCTGGTGTTACATAGAGGATCCTCGCGCTTTGACCTGTCACTGTTGCTGGCAACATGAGTAGGGTCAACAGCCAGAGTCCCAATGCCACGAAACCCATAACAATCGAACGCATGATCCGCCTCCTGTAAATAGACTGGATGACAACAACGAGAAGGGCCAGAGATACCCTCTTGCTGCGCTTATCGATTCTAGCATAATGCCGATAGCCGGACAAATGACCGAGCAATTGACGGGGCGCTCGCCGCGTTTGCAGCCTGCCTGGCAGACACCGTCGCAAGTGCGGACCAAGTTACCGCTCTCGCCAGTTCACGGAACCGGCCAGAGCAAGAGCCATGAGGGACAATGTACGCCCGACTGGGCTAGCGCATCGCAAAGCGAACCATCTGCACCCGCGCAAGGTCTTGCTGGTCGGTGATCTCACCGCGATCCTCCAGCCACTGCCGCACCAGCCGGCGCTGGTCCCACATCTCCTCCTCGGACGCCAGCAGCCAGACGGCCGGCGCAGCCCCTACGGCGCGGCGCATTTCTTCGTCGACTTGCGCCTCTGTGCTGCCGCTGTTTGTATAGCGGCCGTCGAGGGCTGCCGTCTGCGGGCCGGCGTAGTACTCGTAGACGATGCGGTTGTAGGGCATCTGGAACAGCAGCAGGTCGCCCGGCTGGCGGCGCGCCTCGACGTAGGCGGCGGCTGCGCGGAAGTCGGACTTGATGGGGGTCTGCATCTGACGCCAGCCAGCCAGCAAGCCAGCCGCCAGCACAGCGGCCAGCGCCACTGCGCCCAGCGGCCGCCAAACCCGCGCCAGCGCGATCACGCCCTGGGCCAGCAGGATCAACAATGCCGGGCCGATCCAGATGACATAACGGTCGGTGTAGAGCGGCTTGCTGAGCGAGATCAGGTAGAGCAGCAGCGGCGGCAGTAGCAGCCAGACCAGCAGCATTAGGGAGGCCCGCACGCTGCGCCAGGTGTAGGCAGGACTGGCCCCGTCCACGTTGCGGCCGCCCAGAATGCTGCCGGTCAGCAACAGGAAGGTCAGCCCGGCGATCGCCCACGGGGTGGGGCTGCGGGCGACTCCCAGGCTGAACGCGGTGGCCAGCGTCGCGGCCATGGTGGGCAGGGAAACGAAGGGATGGCCGGTTTGGAAGTCGGGGGTGGTGAAGAGGCGCAGTTGCCACCAGCCCACCAGCGCGAAATAGGGCAGCGCTGGAATGGCCAGGGTCAGCAGGAAGGGCAGCCAGCGCCGCCGGTAGTCGGGCCACAACAACGCCAGCCAGGCCGCGCAGATGGGGATCAGCAGGACGGCCCAGACGTGATGCAGCACGGCCACGGCCAGGAGAGCCAGATAGACCAGCCAGCGCCACCAGCGTCCATCTTCCAGCGCGGCCAGGAAGGCCAGCAGCGCCGCCAGCGCCAACACCACCAGCCAGCCGTACATCTTGCCTTCCTGGCTGTACCAGACCAGATAGGGGTTGACGGCGACGAACAGGGCGGCCACGTAGGGGCACGAATGCCGCATTCGTGCCCCGGCAACCCGCGTCAACCGCCGGACCAGCACGTAGGTCAGCGGCACAGCCAGCACGCCAGCCAGCACGGCTTGGAAACGCAGGGCGAACTCGCCGCTGCCCAGCGCCGCCAGCCAGGGGTTGAGCAGTGCAAAAAAGAGCGGCCCGTTCTCCCCCGGCCGGCTGAAGGTAGCCAGCAGCTCGGCCAGCGGCCGGCTGGCGAAGCGGATCGAGTCGACCTCGTCCCGCCACAGGCTTTGGCTGGTCAGGCCGGCCACGCGCCAGCCAAAGGCCAGCAGCGTCAGCAGGGCCAGCGCCAGGTGATCGGCGGTCGGGCGGCGGGCTGGGCTAGTCAAGGTCTTGCGGCGGCGGCGAGGACGGGCGGCGCGCGGCCACGCGGGGCGGCGCAGGAGGAACCGGCGGCGGCGGAGGTATGGGCGCGGCCGCTGCCGGCTGCGCCGGGGGAGGGCCCGGATCAGGCGCCGGCTGCGCCGGCGGGCGCGCGCGCCGCCGCCACCACCAGACGCCGCCCAGCGCCGCGGCGACCAGGGCCAGGCCGCCGAAGCACATCCAGACATAGCCGAAGGCGATCACCAGGTTGTCGATGAACAGAGCTGCGTCCAGGCGGCGCGGCACAGCCTCTTCCTCAGCCGGCGCTGCTGGCTCGTCTGGCGGCGGTATGACCAGGATGACGGCCTGCGGCGCGGTGATCGGCTGGGACGACGTCAGGGGCGGCGCGGGCGCCGGCAGGATCGGCTCTGGCGCCAAGACGGGCGCTGTGGGCGCGTCGATCGGCGGCGGCAAGGGCGTGTCGGTGGGCAAGACGAAGGGCGTATCGGTGGGGAAGACGAAGGGCGTGTCGGTGGGGAAGACGAAGGGCGTGTCGGTGGGGAAGACGATGGGCGTATCGGTCGGCAGCGCCACCGGCGTGGCTGTCGGGGGGACGCTGGGGGTATCGCTGGGGGTGACTATCGGCGTCGCTGTGTCCGTCGGGAACGGCGTCGGGCTGGGGGTCGGCGTCGGCAGCGGCGAGTTGGGATCAGGGGTGTTCGTCGGCGGCGACTGGAAGAGCAGGTCCGCCAGGGCGACCTGGCCGCGCGGCGCCAACGTCAAGCCTGCTGCAATGGCGAGCAACAGCAGCGCCACAAGCAGCATCGGCTCGGCTTTTTCCTGGCGGCGTGGAGATCTTCGGGATGGGTCTCGCAAAGGATCAGTTACCTTGGCTGGCTAACACAGGGATGAGTGCCACCTATGCCGCCGCTAAAAGCGCCTCAGCGGCAGCGCGTGGTGCTGGCAACCCACGCAGCAATCCCTCTACGCTCAGATCTTCGTCGATGTCTGGCCAGTGGATGCCATATCCACCACCTGTGACCTTCCAGTTGTTTCGTTCCTGGAGTGTGGCGTGCAGGAGCCGGGGATACCAAGCCAACGGCACAATGATCGAGCGTCCGTCTAGCAGGTCGACCCGCAAAGTGTCTTTGGTGCAGCGCACGGTTTTAACCCTGGTATCCACGCTTATCGCCTTCGCAGCCCAATTATCAGCGCCGCCAGCCCAATCACGGCCATCACGCCGATTAGAACGCCAATGGGCACGGGAGGCTCGGTCGCAGTCGACGCAGCCGGTTCTGGCGCAGGTGTTGCGGCCGGCGCTGGCTGCGTGGGCTCGACGGCAGGTAGGCCCGTGGG
>Ga0209573_1005326_pt1 | contig 11710 bp, 15 predicted proteins | sample TNRBio252014_DNA_FD_185870 | JGI IMG/M metagenome (GOLD analysis project Ga0209573, IMG submission 185870) | Wastewater treatment Type I Accumulibacter community from EBPR Bioreactor in Madison, WI, USA - TNR Reactor_6/25/2014_ DNA (SPAdes)... | ecosystem: Engineered > Bioreactor > EBPR >...
TGATTGTTTGATACAAGCTATAAAGTCAAAACGACACCAAAAAAAGCTGCAACTATGGATTTCATACCTCGAAAATAAACAGCTATCTATGCTTAGCTACCTTGCCCTAAAAGTGTAGGGGGGAGTGACAGTCTGATTAATTTATGCTATCCTTGGGACGGACACTATAAAACCATTTTTGAATGGACTGAAAGTGATAACAAAAAATCAAAGATTAAAAAGTATTTAATCGGCAAGGGTGTCTCATCAAATCAGCACCAACAAACAGTTATACTAATTGCCTTTAAAAAGACATTGCTTGGAGAGAGCTATAATGAAAATGAAATACTTCATCCATATCAAACCATAGAAAATAAGTGGGCAAGAGAAGATAGTGTTCGCTTCACAACCGACAGTTTGCGTGGAGTTTATATTCCCAAAGACCTTGAAGATTGTTTTAAACAAATTAACGGTTTTTGGGACGACTCAACAAAGGTTAAAGTTAAACAGTGGACAGAAGACGAGTTTAGCGGTAGAGCACATCACGGCTTTGGAATGTGGATGAGAAATAATTGGCAACTTTGGGGCGGCTCAAGATTGTCCAAATATTTCAATGACTTAGGAATTTATCACCCAGACGATATGTCGGGAATTATTCTTGACAGCTATCATCGTTATTTGACAGGTAAGGACATAAAACTTGAAGAGCAAATCAAATTCTATCAAGACTATTGGAAAAAATCTAATGAAGAGAACAAGAAGAAATAAAAGCACTGTGCCTAACACGGGTTTTGCGTCAGGCGGGGTGACGCGCAAACTTCAAGTTTTGTACTTCTATTCAAGTTCAGTGCTGGTTGACAGTTTTGTGCTCATAAACCCGCCCGAACGCAAAGCCCGAAAACGTTAGTGGCTATTTTACCAAAACAATGTAACCAAAAAAAAAGTGGACACAGCATTAGAACTAAAAATCGGTATTGACAGCGGAGAACAATTTTCCGACAAAGAAATTTTGGACAAACTTCAAAAATCTGAACTTGTAGCTGAACTTACGACTGACCTACCAGAAAAACCAATTGCAATAGTGTGGAGACTTATTTGTATTAGCGAGATTCCATTCAGCAACAAGTTAGATTATACCCAAAAACTCATTGACATAGTTTACGAAAAACTTGCAACACCATTTGGGTTCTCATTAAGTGGAGACGAGAAAATGTTTTTGCCTTGCTATAACGCAATGATAGTTTCAGCATTATGTCGTTTGGACAGAGCCAACGACCAACAAGTGCGAAATGCTGTTGAATGGATTAATACAAACCAGCCAATGCAGAAAGGTGTAAAAGTAGATATACCGAACTTTAATTTTGACAAATATGGTGGTTGTTTTAAGAACACACCTTGCTATATTGGTTTAGCAAAATCAGTTTTTGCTTTGAGAGATTATAAAGAACAAACAAACGAAACGAAATATGACAAACAATTAAAGAAAGGCACAGAATATATTCTTGACCATAATTTTTTCAAACGTTTAAGCAAAAATGAGCCAATAACGAAACACATTACTGATATTTCTTTTCCAGAAACATATCACTTAAATGCATTTGAACTATTGAGATTTGCTAGCAAGACTAATTTATTATCAAACAAAAATTCAGCAGACTTAATAAATCACATAAACAAAAAACAAAACAAAGACGGAAAATGGAAGAATAATTTTAACTATAAAGCAGACGGTTATGTTATATTTGACAAAGACAAAAAGGAAAGCGAATGGACAACTTACTTAATTAAAAATGTCTTAAAATGAAAGACTTAAATTATTTCGTTGACAAATACAAAGAGCAACTTGACAAAGGCGACATTCAAGAAGCATATGTTGGACTTGTTAAATATGTGACAAGACTAGGAACAAATCTATCAAACAACCTTGCAGACACATATTCATTCGGAAGTCTCTTTCAGGGTTATATGGACTATACATATTTTTATTACTCAAATGACTTTTTAAAAAAGAGAAAGCTGAAAATGGGACTTGTACTGAACCATAGAAAAATGCAGTTTGAAATTTGGCTGTTAGGACAGGCAATCCCAATTCAAGAAAAATATTGGGAATACTTTAAATCTACAAAGTGGAATAAAGAAAGAACAACAAGACCTCAATATTCAATTCTTGAAACAGTGTTAATTGACAAACCAAACTTTAATGACTTGGAAAAACTAACAAAACAAATAGAGAATAAATTAATTTCTATTACAGACGAAATAATTGAAGACATAAAAGCGAGTAAATTAACGTAAAGAAAATAAAAACAGCCACTAACAGCCGTTTTGCAAAAGCGGGGGTTTGGTGCTTCTATAACAGTGAAGTGCTAAATTCAAGCTTTGTGCATCTAATGAAGTTTAGTGCTGAAAAACCCCGCCTTCGCAAAGCGGCAAAACGTTAGCGGCAAGCATAAACAGACTCATCATATCATTACAATCAAGTTATGACAGCAGACAAAGAACCTCAAATACGAAATTCTGCACTTCATTTTTTTGTGCTTGTTTATGCTTTATCTGCACCATTTTGGGTGCTCCAATTATTCATTGACAAGACCAATTTGCCTTTAAACATACCTATTACAGACATTTGTGCAGCATTTACTCCTCTCGTTGCTGCTTGCATATTGACATATAAAGAAAATGGAAAAACAGGTGTAAAAAGTTTATTATCACGAATAATTGATTTTAAAAAACCGACATTGATTTGGTGGCCCGTAATTGTACTTCTACCACTATTGATTTTCTGTTCAATTTACTTTTTTCTAAAAACAAACAACTACCCCATTCCTGACAAATGGACAATTTCCTTTTATTCAATACCCTTGCTTTTGCTATTTTTTTATTTAGGTGCAATAGGTGAAGAAGTAGGATATATGGGATATGCTGTTGACAAATTACAAAACAAGTTTAGTGCATTTTGTACAAGTATTATTATTGGAGTCCCTTGGATAATATGGCATTATCCATCTATTTTGCAGCAAGGACGAAACTCAAATTTTATTTTTTGGGGAACATTAGGCACAATAGCATTTAGGACAATATATGTTTGGTTATACAATAACACCAATAAAAGTTTATCAGCTTGTATTATTTTACATTGCCTATACAATACAGGACGAGTAATCTTTCCTTCTGACCAACACAATAACCCATTAGTTGATTTTCCAAATATTCATTATGGAGTTTTAGTGCTAATTACTATTACAATAACTCTATTGTGGGGACATAAAACATTGACTAATTTTATGGGACAAAACAAAATTGAAAATACCAGCCGCTAACATCGTTAACGGCAAGCATAAAAAGACAGACACCAATGGAAAAATTAGACTTAACAAAACATTTCAAAGAATACTACTCTGCAAAGACAATTGCAGAAAAAGTGTCGTTTGGACAAATTCCTTACCTGACTATTTTAGGTAAAGGCGAACCGGCAGGAAGAGAATTTTCTGAAAAAGCTGGAGCAATATATCCTGTTGCTTATGGAGTTAAGAAAATTTGCAAAGAGACTATTCAGGACTTTGGAGTCCCTAAATTAGAAGGACTTTGGTGGGTGAATGACCAACGACCTGCTTTGGAAGTTCCTCGTTCAGAATGGTACTGGAAATTACTTATCAGAATGCCCGATTTTGTTACAATAAAAATAGTTGAAAAGGCAATTGCAGAAGTAATGAAAAAGAAAACTACTGTCGCATCAGAAGTAAAATTTGAAAATATTGATGAAGGTGAATTAGTGAGCATACTTCACGTTGGTTCTTACAAAACCGAACCTGAAAGCATTAAAAGAATGGACGATTTCATACATTCAAAAGGACTAACTAAAAACGGACTTCACCACGAAATTTATTTGTCTGACCCAAACAAGACAGAACCTGAAAAATTAAAAACAATTCTACGACAGCCTGTCAAGTGAATAAATATCAAAACATATTAAAAGGTGGTGACCTGCGTTCTATTGGAGAAGCCAATAGAATTATTGAATTAGTTAAAACCCAAAATGAGTTTGATGAACTATTTGTTGGATTGACTAGTGCAGACAGAAAAGTTGTAATGAGAACTGCGGACGCAATGGAAAAAATAACAGTTGCTAAATCAGACTACTTACAAAAGCACAAAAAACAGTTAATACAATTTTGTGAAACAGCTACCAACATTGAATTGAAATGGCATTTGGCTCTTTTAATTTCAAGAGTTAGCTTGACCAGTAAAGAATTAGGACACATTTGGCAAATACTAACAAATTGGGCGACAGACAAGCGAGAAAGTAAAATTGTAAGAGTTAATTCAATTCAAGGACTGTTTAATTTTTTGAAACAACAGCCAGAACTCATCCAAGATTTTAACTTGACTCTTGCCATAATTGAAAAAGAGAGAATACCTTCAATTGATGCGAGAATAAAAAAAATAAAAAATGCCAGCCGCTAACATCGGTTTGGCAATAGTGGGACAGACAGTTGTGAACTCAACATTTGTAATTCTATTGGGCATTTGTGCAAATATTGGGCTGACGTTTTCAAATGCCCCACCATCGCCAATACGTAGCCGTTAGCCGTCATTGTATAATGACGAACATTATCAGAAAATGGAACTTAAAATAAGGCAAGAAAATAGGGGCGACATCAAAGAAGTTTATGAAATTAATTCTTTTGCATTTGGACGTGAAAATGAAGCAAAAATTGTTAATCTTCTTCGTGATAGTGATACTTTTGTGCCTGATGACAAGATTGTAAAATTTCAACAGAAAAAAGGGCTATTCGATAAGAAAAGCCCTTTATTTATATCTGTAGAACGTAATTTAGGCCACGTTATTTAAGCGTCCAGCCGTTTCCGTTAGCGTTCTTAACGATCTGGCCAAGTCATCGGAAAAAGCATCCGATTTTGCCCGCCACTGCCAATTTCCAGACGAGCTACCCGGAAAATTCATTCTGGCGCCCCCGTCTAAGACCAAGAGGTCTTGCATGGGCACAATGGCTGTATCGGAAGGGCAATAGAAACAAGCATGGATCAAATCCCAAACCACCGAAGACCCATCCACATTCAGGTATTCACGGAGTTTATGTTTCTCGGCATCCGTTGCATCGTTCTCCCACCAACCCAAGGTCGTATTGTTGTCGTGGGTTCCGGTATAAGTCACCGAGTTTGGCTTATAGCGATGTGGTAAATGAGGGTATAAGTCTGCGTCGGAGGTTGCACCGATGTCTAAGGCGAAGGCAAATTGCAAAATGTGCATTCCGGGAAAAGCGAAATGGTCTCGCAAATCATGTACGCTCTGGGTCATTAAACCAAGGTCTTCTGCCATAATGGGCAATTTTCCTAAGGATTGAAGTACGGCCTCGAACATCGCAGTTCCCGGCCCTTTTTCCCATTTTCCGTTTACGGCAGTGGTATCACCTCCCGGAACCGCCCAGTACTCGGCAAACCCTCTGAAGTGATCAATCCGAATAATGTCCACCAAATTAAGCAATTCCCGAAAGCGCTCAATCCACCACTGGTAACCATCATTCGCCATTTTATCCCAGCGATATAGGGGATTACCCCAAAGCTGACCTGTTTCGCTGAAATAATCGGGCGGTACACCCGCCACCACCGTTGGATTAGCTTGCTCATCAAAGTAGAACAATTCGGGTTTTGCCCAAGCCTCTGCACTGTCTCGCGCCACAAAAATCGGAAGGTCACCAATAATTTCGATACCCTTGTCATTTGCACGCTTTTTCACCCGCGCCCACTGTGTAAAGAACACCCATTGTTGGTATTGGAACAACTGTACACTTTCGGTTAAGCGCTCATTTGCCCCTTTCAGGGCCGCCGGATCACGCAGTTTGAGCGGAAGTGGCCATTCCCACCATGCTTTTCCCCCCAAATCATTTTTAATGGCCATAAATAACGAAAAATCATCCAACCAATGTGCATTTTTAGAACAAAAAGCATCAAAATCTGTTTTTTGCGCCTCTGTTCCTTCATCCAAGAAGTATTCGAAAGACTCTCGAAGAATAAGTTTTTTTGCCAGCACCACTTTTCCATAATCCACCCGATCTTCCGCCCCACCTTCAAAAACTTCCAAGGGTTGCGCCTTAAGCAATCCATCGGCGATCAACCGTTCTGGGCTAACAAGCAAGGGGTTGCCCGCAAACGCAGAAAAGCACTGATAGGGAGAATCTCCAAATCCCGTAGGCCCAAGAGGTAGAATTTGCCAATACCGTTGACCCGCTTTGAGTAAGAAGTCAATAAAACGATCACAAGATTTTCCCAAATCACCTATTCCCGGCGAATCTGGTAAACTGGAAACATGTAGGAGGACACCTGATGCCCGAGGAAACGACATGTGTTTATTTTTTAATATGTTAAGAGAATTAATATTCTAATTAATGCGCCTACGCAAGATACAAAAAAAGCACAGTTTAGATTTCTCTTCGCCGTGCTTAGGTTTAAAATCACCCAATTTTTAGAGGAAACTAATTACAGATTATGCTGCAAGCGCTTCCGCCTGTTCAATCCATGCTTCGATGGCGTCTAAGCCTTGTTTCCAGAAGTCGGGGTCTTGTAAATTTATGTTCATTTTCTGCAATAGGACATTGGGCCAATCGCTTCCACCCGCGGATAAGAGGTTAAGGTATCGGTCTGCAAAATTGTGCGGATTTTTTAAATACTCGGCATAGAGCGCCAGTACCAAAAGTTCTCCAAAGGCATAAGCATAGACATAACCCGGCGAATGTAAGAAGTGGGGGATATAACTCCACCAAATGCTATAATGCTCGCCTAACGCCACACTTTCACCAAACATCGCTTTTTGGGTGGTCATCCAGACGTTGCTATATTCTTCTGTGCTAAGTTCGCCTTTAGTGCGCCGCAAGGTATGAATTTGGTCTTCAAAGCGGTTCATGGTGATTTGGCGAAAAACCGTAGCAAAAGTATCATCTATTTTGGAGACCAACATTTTAAGCTGGCTTTTTGGATCTTGCTCTAATTGCATCAAGTACTGGAAGGTGAGCATTTCGCCAAAAACAGAAGCGGTCTCGGCGGTGGTTAAGGGTGTATCTGCATGAAATATACCTTGTTTCCGTGATAGATACTGATGGACGCCGTGCCCCAATTCATGGGCTAAGGTTTGCACATCTCTAACGCGCCCCGTGAAGTTCATCATGATATAAGGGTGTGCACTCGGAACAGCGCCATGCGAGAACGCACCGCCCCGCTTTCCTGCCACCACTGGGGCATCAATCCAGCGTTCCTCAAAAAACTTGCGGGCGATGTCCCCCATTTCAGGATGGAAATTGGTATAAGCTTTTAGTACAATACCTTTTGCCTCTTGCCAACTATAAATCCGCTCCGCCTCACCGATTGGGGCATAGCGGTCATAATCCATTAGCCTTTCAAGGCCCAAAAGGCGTGCTTTGAGTTTGTAAAACCTTTCGACCAACGGGTATCGGTTTGTGACCGCATCAATGAGGGTTTGGACCGTTTCATCTTCTATTTCATTCGACATGTTCCGGCTTGAAATCCACGACGGATACCCCCTTAAGCGGTCGGTAGAGGCTTTATCCGCCAAAATGGTATTAAAAATAAAAGTCAGTGTATGGCTATGTTTTTTAAGACCTTCGGTTAAAGAGGCTGCAGCATCTTTCCGAATGGTACGATCTGGGTGCGAAAGGTAGGTTAATACTTCTTGTTCTGTCACCGTTTCGCCCCTAAAAACGAACTCGGCAGCCCCCAACACTTCGTCAAAGTACCGATCCCAAGCCCCACGTCCTGTAATACTCTTTTCTGCCAAGATTTTTTCTTCCGGTTCCGAAAGCAGGTAACGTTTTTGGAGATGCCGTACTTCTAAAAAATGCCGATAGGGCAAAATGCTTGGGTCATCGAGCATCCTTTGAGCTTTTTCGTCGCTCAGCGCAGCCCATTCGGTTTCAACAAATATAAATTGCTGGTTAATGGCCGTATAGGCTTCTTTCATTTTTTGGAGTAGCGCTCCTCTCGCCGCTTCATTGGTGGCCGTAACCCAATGTAGATAGGCATAGGTATAAGCCTTACCAGCCGTATCCAATAGGCTTCCCCAAGCCTGCATCATATTCGCGAGTTCCGCCGCCGTTAAGTCAGCAATCCGTCCTCGATAATGTTCTGAAAAAGCGATTGAATTTTGTTGCGTCTCTAAAAGTGCTTGATGTAAGGCATCTTCCGAGGGAAAAAGATCGTTAAGATTCCAATGAATATTTTCCGCGCCAGTTTTTGTAGTTTTCATAAAGATTAATTTGGGTGCTACATTAAAAGGATGTTAAGAAACACACAGACTGACAAATTAGCAAGCTGTGAAAGGTTTAAAGGAATGAATTTACCACTAAGCCTTGAACTCGGCCCCTATTTTGGGGTAAGATTCCTTCAAAATAATCCAAACCCACGTTAAAACAACCAAGCTATGCAACATCCGCGCTTTGCTCCTTTGGCCAAAATGGAGGATCTTGAAGCTGCATTCACAGCCTCCTACCAAGAACCAGTCGTCTTGTTCAAACACAGCATAACCTGTTCCGTAAGTATGCGAGCCGAGCGAGAAATGCAAGCCTTAGACGATGAACGAGACCCCAAAATTTTCCAACTGATTGTTCAGCGTTCGCGAAATCTATCCTACCACATTGCGGAAACCCTGAACATACAGCATGAATCCCCGCAAATTATTATTTTACAAGACGGTAAAGCGATTTTTAACACTTCACACGGGCAGGTACGTACCCAAGTTGTTCGTGATGTCCTACAAACTTTGGCTCCTGTTTAACCCGCTATGAAACAGGTTTATATTTTATCCGGCATCTTGGCCGCACTTATTTTGACCTTTGCTTTTACGAAGCCTTCTGCTGGGTCTTTTTTAGATACCAATGTACAAAATGCGCAAAAAAAAGTTGTGGCAGCCTCCTTTAGTTTACCCGATATGAAAGGGAAAACCATTCGTCTATCGGACTACAAAGGGAAAATTGTTATCCTTAATTTTTGGGCAACATGGTGCGCTCCTTGTGTGCAAGAAATCCCAGACCTTATCGGGTTGCAGCACCGGATGAAGGGCAAAATTCAGGTTATTGGCGTATCGGTGGATGTAAAAGGCTTCGCAGACGTTAGTCCGTTCATCCAGCAAAAACAATTTCAACTCAATTACCCCATTGTTGTTGCAAACCATCCCATGCTCGAAGGCTATAAAAACCCATCTTTCTTACCAACAACCTTTGTGATAGACCAAAATGGCCTCATTAGAAAAGAGACGATAGGCTTGGTTAACATTCCTCGGTTGACACAGGAAATTGAAGATTTAATAGATGAAGGGCGATAAACTATTTATGCTTAATGTCCCATTGCACGCATACGCTTCTGGATAATGCGGCTGTATCGGTTCATGCCTTGGGGTTTTCTTGTGAGTGGAGCGGGTAAACAGGCCGCAAGCCGCGACGCTTGGTTCCGGTTTATGTGGCTCGCTGAAAGACCATAATGGTAACGTGCGGCTGCTTGTGCGCCATAAATCCCTTTCCCCCACTCCACAACATTGATGTAAAGCTCCAAAATCCGGTCTTTGGGTAATACCAACTCCGCCAAAGGCGCAATCGTAAACTCCATCCCTTTCCGCAAATAAGACCTATGTGTGGTAAAAAAGAGGTTTTTCACCAACTGCTGCGTAATAGTAGAACCACCACGTATGGTCTTTCGTTTTTCCGACATGGCTTCTTCGAGGGCATCAAAATCTATGCCATCATGTTCAAAAAAGCGGCTGTCTTCCGCTGCCACAACCGCATATTGGAGCTGGTCGGAAATCTCCTCCAAGGGTCGGTATTCCATTTCAACGCTTAACCATTCCCCTTCGAATGCAGCGCCAACACGGTGCTGAAGTTGGACAGTCGTAAACAAAGGTGGTAGAAAACGCAAATAGATCAGCACCACAAGGCAATAAACATGGAAGCCAAAAAACACCATCATACCCCAACGTAAAAAACGATACCAGAACGGACGTTTTTTACGTTGAAGCGCTGGGCTAATGGGTGTGGTGGGCGTGGCTTTTTTCGCCATGCAAAGCTAAGATTATGGCCAAACGACCAAGGTCATTTATTTATCGGCTGATTTCCAAGATTTCAAATTTGATGATACCTGCGGGTACTTTCACGTCCACAATGTCCCCGACGGATCTTCCGAGCAAGGCTTTCCCAATGGGACTATTGACCGAGATTTTATTTTGGGCAAAGTTGGCCTCGCGGTCGGAGGTCAAGACATAAGTTACTTCTTGATTGACTTTATGGTTTTTCACCCGAACTTTAGACAAGATATAAGCCTTGCTCACATCCATCTTGCTATCATCTACCACACGCGCATTCTGAATCATTTCATTAAGTTGTGCGATACGTGCTTCCAGAAGTCCTTGTGCATCTTTCGCGGCATCATATTCCGCATTTTCGGAAAGATCACCTTGCGCACGCGCCTCTGCAATGGCCTGCGCTATACGGGCACGCTCTTTTGTTTTGAGAAACTGCAACTCTTCATTCAATTTATTCAGCCCATCTTGGGACAAATACAGCGTCTCGCTCATGGCTAAATTCTCCTTTAGCGTTGTGTACGATAAAAAAAGATCGCCCCATCCGTTAAGTACCGTCGGATGCGGCGATCATTGGGTGCTAAAATAAGCACTTTCTGTCTCTAAAAAAAGTGCTTTTATAAAAATGATTCCTCCTTTGCAGATTTCATACCCACAAGGAACCCATTTTGGGCATGAAACGTTATCTCGTCTCAAAAAAACAGTCCTACAACATGAATATGAACACGCTCAATATTACCCCAAAAGCAGCCGATAAAATTAAGACCCTGGCTTTGAGTGAAGGCATCAATTGGTCACAACAGTTTTTGCGCATCGCCGTGGTCTCTGGTGGATGCTCTGGCTTAACCTATGACCTTGGCTGGGATACCGTCCCGCAAGAAGAAGATTTGTTTGTAGAGGCCGATGGCATACGACTGGCGATGGATATGAATGCACAGCTTTATGTGGAAGGCTCGACCTTGGATTTTACGGACGGTTTAGAAGGCAAGGGATTTCACTTCAACAACCCACAAGCCGTCCGGAATTGTGCCTGTGGCGAGTCTTTCTCCGTCTGATTTCAAGCAAGCTATACAATTCCAAACTTGCCTTGCGCAAATTAAAGACGTATCTTGCTTTTCTTAAATGAAATGCGCTTATAGCTCAGCTGGATAGAGCGTTGGATTCCGGTTCCAAAGGCCGGGGGTTCAAATCCTCCTAAGCGCACAAGGAGTTTCCCATGAGGAGGCTCCTTTTTTATTGGTGATTTAGGTCTAACTACGATAATGCAATGTGCATTAATGGTCTTAAACTATTGTGAGTTATTACTTTAAAGCCATTATTTATGAAATCTATATGTTGGCCAAAGTATAAAACAAAAAACAGACTGGTTGGAGACGAGACGGTAGAAGTGAAAGCAGGATGCAAAACCTTTACGCTTTGTGGCATTTCGCTCATTTTACGAAAAGGATATCAAAAGGCTTTCAATCTGCCATTTGTTTCAACCGAGGATGTTAGAACGATGGAAAAGACCTCCAAAATGGCTGAAATAATTATTTCTGCAAGTTCCAAAGCCGATACAAACATTTTTAATCCCCATAAAATCAAAGATTTTGCCAAATTAGAGGCCATTAACCTATAATGGTAGCTAACATATAG
>Ga0209573_1005327_pt1 | contig 11710 bp, 9 predicted proteins | sample TNRBio252014_DNA_FD_185870 | JGI IMG/M metagenome (GOLD analysis project Ga0209573, IMG submission 185870) | Wastewater treatment Type I Accumulibacter community from EBPR Bioreactor in Madison, WI, USA - TNR Reactor_6/25/2014_ DNA (SPAdes)... | ecosystem: Engineered > Bioreactor > EBPR >...
GGTCACGACGCCGAGCGGCCTCAGGACCCAGTTCCTCAAGGCCCACCAGAGACCGAACAGAAAGAGCGTGGGGATGACGACGATGATCAGCCGCTCCCTCCGAGAGCTCTCCTCGAGCTCGGCGAGGATCTGGGAGCTGTAACGGGCCCGGATCTCTCCGACCGGCCGTCCGTTCCATCCCGGGAGCGGTCGCGTGAATCCGACGGTTCGGCCGTTTTCCGCCTTCCCCGGTTCGGCATGCGTCGTGGCCTCGCCGCCCTTCCAGGACAGCGAGAGCCCCGTCGTCGCGGCGAGCTCTTCCATCTCCTCCTGGGACCAGACGCGCGAGACGAGAACGTAGCCGCGCGGCGGCGACTCGCGCTTCAGGTCGGCGTCGGGATGCACCGGGGCGCCTCTCATCTCGACGAGCGCCCGGTCACCGACCACGAAGAAGCGGGGGAACTTCTCGCGGGAGAACAGCTCGCGCAGCTCGGCCGGGCCCAGGCCGTGAGCGCCTCCGCCGTCGGCGCCGCCTTCACCCGGCGGATAGACGATCGTGAAATCGGGGCGGTAGACCCACACCGACGCGAGGCGGAACGTCTCTAGCCCCTGGACGAGATTCTCGCGAGCCCACGTCGGATCGGGCTTCGCGACGAACTCGACCATGGCGTCCCACCGGGTGTAGTCCTCGCTCCAGAGCTTCATCGGCGCCGCTCGAAGCTCGAAGATCCGGTCGAAGAGCTTCTCGACGTTCTTCTGCTCCGCCTGGGCGAGGAGGCTCATGTCGTCTTCCTCTCCCACGTGGAAGAGGAGCATCAGTCCGATGGACACCAGTGTGATGAGGACGAGGAGAAGCGCGAGGCGGCCCCGGATCGTCTCGAACCAGCGCGCCCGTTCCACCGGAAAGGACGGACCCGGCCCGACTCCAGGAGCGTCGGCCCGGGCCTCGTCAGCGCCGGATCGTGCCCGATCGCCGTTGATCATCGACGAATCAACCTAGCACAAGTGGAGGACTCCGTGCATCCGAGAAACGGCGGACCGATCAGAAAGTCCAGGACAACCGGAGTGTCGCCTGGAACAGGACCTCGCGAGGCGTTTCGCCGGTCAGCTCCTCGGGATTGAAGCCCTCCGGGTCCTCCACCCAGGTCCAGAGAACGGCGGGCGTCACCGTCACTTTCCCCAGCTGGATGGAGAGAGGGAGCGCGGCGGTGGCGTTCGTGACGCGGCCCGGAACGTCGTATTGCGAGCTCCATCCCGCCGTCACGACGGGCTCCGCCGACCAGCCCGACCCCTCGAAGGGAAACGCGAGACCGGCCTCGACGTAGTCGCCCCGGATCCCGTCGTCCAGCCCCCGGTAGTACTCGAGGGTTGGCCGGAGGTGCTTGCCAGCTCTCCAGGAGAGATAGAGGTTGGCCTCGAGGTCCGAGTCGTCCTCGTAGGCGACGTCCCGCGTCCAGGCCGAGGTGTAGCCGTAGTAGTAGAGCGCGCCCCCCACGGTCAGCCGGCCGCCGGCGAGGTCGTCCTTCTCCCAGCCCAGCGTCACGTCGACCTCGTCCAGGGTGTTCTTCTCGTCTCCCAGCTCGGGTGCCCTTCGAAGTCCGCCGATGAGATCGACCTTGAGCCAGAGCCCCGCCAGCTGATCGGGCGACCACATGAGGGAGGCGACGAGCGTCGGATCGGCGTGCGACACGTCGTATCCCCTCCAGACGTACCGGCTCAGGACGTCGGTCGTCAGCTCGAAGGCGGGCTCGGACACCGTCTGCGCAGGCGCGGGGAACGCCACGACAAGGAGGAGCGCTACGGCGAGCTGCTGGACCACAGACGGGAAGGCGCAGCGCTGCGGTCTGTGCATCCGAACATCATATCGGCGTCCGCGCTTCCCCCGCGGGCAGCGCCCGCATCGAACGGTACGGTTCCCTCGAACGGAGCCGTGCGGGAGTCGCGCCGGGCCGCCCCCGCGCCCCCGAGCGCGGCCTGCCAGTTCACGACCACGGTCATCGGGGGCTGGCCCGTGCTCCTGCTCGCGCAGACGAGGAAGCGCTGGCCGTCGTCGGCGGGGAGTACGTGATGGTGCTCGTGTTCCCGGCCGAGGGAATTCCGGGACAGAGCGGCTTCGGGGGGACGCGCGCCCGTCGATGGCGGCCGTGCCCGGCCCGGCGTCGCCGAGGACGACGACTATGAGATGCCCGTCGGCGGCGCGGCGGTAGAGCTCGCGGCCGTCGTGGGACCAGCGCGGCATGGTCCCGCCGCCGGTCGAGATCTGCCAGGGGGCGCCGCTCGGAGACGCCTCGCGCTCGAAGCGCGCAAGGCGGTCGGCATACGCGGCGAACGCCTTGGGGAGGACCCTGATGGCGACCTCGCGCTTCAGCTTCGAATCGGTCGCCCGGTAGACGACTCCCATCCCGCCCTGGCCGAGCGGCCCGGTGATCTCGTAGGAGCCGAGTCGTGAGCCGGGGACGAGCGTCATGGATCGCGGCGGATTCCGCTGGCACCCCGGTTGCTTCGCAGGCCATGGATGGTTCTGAGGATCGAGCCCGCTCCGAACGACTCGCCGACGCTTCTCGAGACCGTCGGGAGGCTCGCCTCGCCGGACGTCCAACACCAGTCCGATCCGTGCGGTAGCGAGACACCAGTCTGAAGAGGAGAGTCATATGTACCACAGCAGCGGCAACTACGAAGCCTTCGCCCGCCCACGCAAACCCGAGGGGGTGGAGAACAAGACGGCCTGGTTCGTCGGCTCAGGCCTGGCGGCACTGGCGGGCGCGGCCTTCCTGGTCCGTGACGGCCAGATGCCGGGCAACCGGATCACCATCCTGGAGCAGCACCAGTTGCCAGGTGGCGCCCTGGACGGCATCCAGGAGCCGAACAAGGGCTTCGTGATCCGCGGTGGGCGCGAAATGGAAGACCACTTCGAGTGCCTGTGGGACCTGTACCGCTCGATCCCGTCGCTGGAGATCGAAGGTGCCAGCGTGCTCGACGAGTTCTACTGGCTCAACAAGGACGATCCGAACTTCTCCTTGCAGCGCGCCACTCTGAATCGCGGCGAGGACGCGCATACCGACGGCCTGTTCACGCTCGGCGAGCGGGCGCAGAAGGAGATCGTCAGGCTCTTTCTGTCCACTCGCCAGGAGATGGAAGACAAGCGTGTCAACGAGGTGTTCGGGGAGGAGTTCCTGAACAGCAATTTCTGGCTGTACTGGCGCACGATGTTCGCCTTCGAGGAGTGGCACTCGGCGCTGGAGATGAAGCTGTACCTGCATCGCTTCATCCACCAGATCACCGGGATGCCGGACTTCTCCACGCTGAAGTTCACGAGGTACAACCAGTACGAATCGATGGTGCTGCCGCTGGTCAAGTGGCTGCTGGACCGTGGCGTGGTGTTTCAGTACGGCACCGAAGTCATCGACGTCGACTTCGACATCGCACCCGGGCGCAAGCAGGCCACCGGCATCCACTGGCGCAGGGAAGGCGTCGAAGGTGGCGCCGCGCTCGGCCCCGATGACCTGGTGTTCATGACCATCGGCTCGCTCACCGAAAACTCCGACAGCGGCGACCACCATACCCCGGCGAATCTCGATGTCGGGCCTGCGCCGGCATGGGATCTGTGGCGGCGTATCGCCGCGAAGGATCCGGCGTTCGGCCGCCCGGACGTGTTCGGCGCGCACATCCCCGAGACCAAATGGGAGTCGGCGACCGTCACCACGCTCGACGAGCGCATCCCGCGGTACATCCAGAGGATTGCAAAGCGCGATCCATTCGATGGCAGGGTGGTTACGGGCGGCATCGTGACCGCGAAGGACTCTTCCTGGCTGCTCAGCTGGACGGTAAACCGCCAGCCGCACTTCAAGCAGCAGCCCAGGGACCAGATCGTGGTTTGGGTCTACGCGCTGTTCGTCGAGAAGCCCGGTGACTATGTGAAGAAGCGCATGCAGGACTGCACTGGCGAGGAGATCACCCAGGAGTGGCTCTACCACCTGGGCGTGCCAGTCGAGGACATTCCCGAGCTGGCCGCCTCCGGCGCGACGACCGTGCCGGTGATGATGCCGTACGTCACTGCTTTCTTCATGCCGCGCCAGGCCGGTGATCGGCCGGACGTCGTACCCGTGGGCGCGATCAATTTCGCCTTCATAGGCCAGTTCGCGGAATCCAGTGAGCGCGATTGTGTCTTCACGACCGAGTACTCCGTGCGAACGCCGATGGAGGCCGTCTATACGCTGCTCGACGTCGAACGCGGCGTGCCGGAGGTCTTCAACTCCACCTACGACATCCGCAAGCTCCTGGCCGCGACCGGCCGCCTGCGCGACGGCAAGGAGATCGACATCCCGGGGCCCGCGTTCCTCGGCAACCTGCTGATGAAGAAGCTCGACAAGACCCAGATCGGCGTACTGCTGCACGAGTTCGGAATCGTCGGTGACGACTGACCAGGCTTCTCCGCGTAGCCTGCCTCTTTTGCCGAGCGGGCCGGGTCCGCTCGGCCGGCGATCCGGCGTGGCGGGGCCGTCGTAGGAGTCATCGATGGCGCCTGCATCCGCCCGCCCCGTCCGCGTCGCCGTCGTCGGGGCCGGATCCGTCGGCTCGACGTTCGCCTACGCCCTCGTCCTCTCGGGCCTCGCCTCAGAGATCGTCCTCGTCGACGCGAACGTGAGGAAGGCGGAGGGCGAAGCCCTCGACCTGCAGGATACGATCCCCTTTGCCCGCGCCTCGCGTGTCGAGGCGGGATCCCTCCCCGCCTGCGCTGGAGCCGCCATCGTCGTCGTCACGGCCGGCACCGCCCAGAAGCCCGGCGAAACGCGGCTCGACCTCCTGAAGCGCAACGCGGCGATTTTCCGCGGGCTTCTCCCCGAGATCGTCCGGTACGCCCCGGACGCGATACTCGTCGTCGCCGCCAACCCGGTCGACGTACTGACGCACCTCGCGGTGAAGTCGTCCGGGCTCCCCTCGGCCCGGATCATCGGTTCGGGAACCATTCTCGACACCGCCCGGTTTCGGGTTCTCCTCGGCCGGCACCTCGACATCGACTCCCAGAGCGTTCACGCGTGGGTCGTGGGCGAGCACGGCGACAGCGAGGTCCCCATCTGGTCGGGAGCGAACGTCGCAGGGATGAGCCTGGCGGCCTACGCGGCCGCAAACGGCATCCCGTTCGACGACACGGTCCGGGTGCGGATCGCGGCCGAAACCCGCGACGCGGCCGCCCGGATCATCGCGCGGAAGGGAGCGACGTACTACGCCATCGGTGCCGGGCTCCTTCGGATCGTCGAGGCGATCCTGCGCGACGAGCGCGCCGTGCTGTCGGTTTCCACCCCCGTGAAGGGAATCCTGGGCCTTCCCGACGTCTGCCTGAGCCTTCCCGCCGTCGTGGGCCGGGGAGGCGTCGAGACGGTCCTCCCGCTCGAGCTGGCCCGGGCGGAGTCCGCCGCCCTCGGGCGGTCCGCCGAGGTCCTGCGCGCGGCGATCGAGAGGCTGGGTGAGCCTGGCTGACGGGCCCGGTTCGGGATTCATTCCCGGAGCGCGCCTGACGGCAGATCCTTCAGCTGTCGAGTGCTGGACGCTGGGGATGGCTCCCGGCCAGCTTCGAGCGCCCGTAGACATCGAGAGCCCACAGGGCGCAGGCGGCCACGACGGGCCCGATGAACACGCCGGCGAAGCCGAACACCTCGAGGCCGCCGAAGATCGCGAGCAGCGCGATCAGCGGGTGCATGTGGTCCTGCGAGCCCTGTACCCACGGCCGAACGATGTTGTCGGAGAGGCCGATGAGGACCCCGGCCGCGCCCATGACGATGCCGCTCACCGGGTGGCCGGTGGCAAACAGGTAGATCGTCGCGCCCGCCGTCACCGGCGCAGTCCCGAACATCGGGATGAAGGAGAGCACGAAGGCGAACGTTCCCCAGACGAATGGGCCGGGGACGCCGAGAATGAACAGCATCACGATGCACAAGGCCGACTGGACGGCACCCGTCAGGGCTGAGCCGAGGATGGCGCCCTTGACGGTGGCGTGCACCGACGAGAACAGGGCGTCGACGTCCGGGGCCGAGAACGGAAGCAGGGCTGCCAGGCGCCTGGCCACGGCCTTGCCGTCGCGCAGGGAGAAGTAGAGACCGATCACGAAGAGAAACGAGGCCAATACCAGCTGTGGCGTGCCGGAGGCGAGCCCGCCCAGGATCTCGGCCAGCCTCTTGCCCCCCTCCTGTGCGCTCGTGACGAGAGTCTCCCTGAGCTTCTCGGGCGAAGTCTCGAGGCCCACGGTTTCGAGGAGTCCGCCCAGTCTCACGAGCTGCCGGACCACCCAGTCACTGATGTCCAGGATCTTCTGATCGAAGTCCGTCGAGAAGAAGGTTCGTACGGAGCGAATGGCCATGAACACGACGAAGGAGAGCGGCAGGAACACGACGAGGATGGAGCCGGCCGTCATGAGCCCGGGGGCGAGGGCGGCGCGCTTCCCCAGCTTCTTCTCGAGCCTCGAGAACAGCGGGTACAGCAGGATGGCAAACAGGGTCGAGACGAGCACCGGCAGCGCCACGCCGCGGACCATCCAGAAGAACAGGAGCAACGCGCTGGCGATGACGAGGAAGGCCAGGCGACGTATCGGGGGCGGGATCGGGCTCATGGCGTGCCGCCGGAGGAATCATTCCTGTCATCTCCACCGAGCTTCGATCTCTCGGCAGGGGCGTTTCGTTCATCCAGAGCTGCGAGGACTTGATCCGAGTTCATGGACTGCTGCAGGACCGCTGCGTCGGGATCGTGGCGGTTGACGACATCGGGCAGGTCGCGCCTCAGCTCTTCCATCAAGTCGATGAGCTTGGCGGTCTTCTGTTCGGTCATCAACGTCACTTTCAGGTCCAGGTGCGCCCGCTGTTCGGCCAGCTTGGCGAGCCGACTCTGTCTGGAAAGAACCACGATGGCGCTCATCAATGCGCCGAGTCCGATGATGCCCTGCAGCCAGAAGTAGGGCGGCGCGTCGAATGCGGCAATGCCGGCGCGGCGAAATGCGAAGCTGGCGAGCATCCAGATCGCGACGAAAGCCAGAATGAAGCCAAGGAATGCCGGCTGCCCGATGAGGAGACTGATCCTTTCGAGGAGCCGTTGCGACCTGGTAACCCTATGTTCCTCACGCGCATAGAAGTCCAGAACGGCCTCGATGTTCTGGCTGGTCTGGTAGTGCTCGGGTCGCGCTACGTTCCCGGGATCTGGCGACGGTGAAGAGGCTTCGTTGGCTCGCATCGGATGCTGTCGACCCTTCGATCGCAACGGCTTCTTGCGAGATTCGAGCCAAGGCTCCGAATCGTGGAACCAGGAACGGGCTGCTTGAAGTCAGTGAGCCTGCTCGCTCGCGGGAGAGAACTGGAGCTCAGGAGAGCGTCTCGCCTTTCGGAAGGGGGGCGGTCGAGTCGGCCAATCTGAAAACTCTGCTTCTGGAGATGAAGAGTTTTCAACAGTACCCTGTCTGCGGTTTACGTTCCGACAATGCCCGTCCCGCCCTTGCCGAGCGGGGCGGTTCTCTCGCAGGAACCCGGGAGCGGGCGCCATTCTCGACACCTCAGGGCGGCCCCGGCGCGACCGGGCCGAGGACGCGGTCCAGCCAGTCGATCGTCTCGCGGGCAACTCCGGTGAAGGGCGGGACGTGGCCGCTGTCGAAGAGCACGTGCTTCTTGCTCGCCGCGGGTGTGCCGAAGAGGTGGAAGAGAGGCCGCTGGCTCTGTTCGAGAGGGAACGTGAAGTCGAGACGTCCGTTCTCCATCAGGACGGGCATCCGAACGCGGGGGGCGAAGTTGAGGTTCGACACCTCGGGAGGGCGCCCCCGGCCCAATCCCCCGCTCACGAGGACGAGCGTGCGGAAGCGGCTCTCCACCGCGCCGACGACCGGAGCGTAGTTGGCGCCCATGCTGAGGCCGTAGAACGCCAGGCGGCCCGAATCGACGTCGGGGCGGCTCTCGAGGTAGTCGACGGCCCGTCGCACGTCCTTCGTCCTCTGGATCACGAGCTCCCGTACCTCGTTGGGCCCCTGGGCCGGCGGAACGCGGCGCTCGTAGGTGCCCTGGTAGACCGGGAAGAGGACGGCCCGGCCGCTTCTCACGAGGAAGCCGAATTCCCACGAGCCGAGCCCCTCGCTCGACGAGAGCTGGGTCGCAGAGGAGGGCGGGAAGTAGACGACGGTCTGGTAGGGGGGCCTCGTGTTCCGCGGGAGGAAGAGGTGGGCGGGCACGCGCTCGCCTCCGTACGCTGCGGCGAAGCTCACCCTCTCGACCCGCCAGTGCTCGGGACCGTCGTCCTTCGCCTCGACTCTCGCGTCGAGGTCGCGGCGGTCGTAGTCGAAGTACCCGCGGTACACGGCGAAGACGTCGTCGCCGACGGGGGTCTCCTTCGAGTAGTCGACGAGGACGCGGTTCAGGGGGCCGAAGGCCGCCTCGGGCGGCCGGTCGAGGTAGACGGCGCACCGAATGGTCGAGCGCGTCCGGGCCCGTGTAGAGGTAGGTCGGGTCGCTCCAGGCGCCGCCGAGCGTGTAGCGGCGGCCGCCGGCCGCGTTCCACGACCACTCGCGCACGTTGCCCGCCATGTCGTAGGTACCGAAGGCGCTGAGGCTGGGACGCTTCCCGACCTCGCCGGGGCCCTTGCCGCCGAAGTTGCTGGTGCGCAGGAGATCGGAGAAGAGCCCGAGGTCGGCGGCCCGGAACCAGTGGTGCAGCGTCGGGAGGCTCTTGCCGGCGAACTCGGCCCAGGCTGCCGCCTCGTGCCAGCTCACGCCCGAGACGGGAAACTCCGCCTGGCCCTCCGGGAAGCTGCCCAGCTCCCACGTCGAGGGCCCCGGTCGCCCGGTCCGGTCGCGGAAGAGAGCCATAGCCTCCTCGAACGGGATCTCCTTCCCGCCGACCACGAACGGGTGCTTCCAGAGCTCGGGTCGTCGGTACCCGCCCGCGCGGACGAAGGTCTCGAACTCGCGGTTCGTCAGCTCGTAGCGATCGAGCCAGTACGCCGGGAGGTCGACCGGAGGCGCGTCCGCGTGCGTCGACGTACCGGCTGGGACGAAGACCATTCCCGCCCGCGCGTCCTTCTCGCGGACGAGGGATAGGACCGGGAGCCTCTGCGGGAGGAAGGCGGCCTCGAGGGGAGCGTAGCCGGACTTCACGACGCGGAGGCGATGGGGGACGAAGGGGAGGCCCAAGCCCTCGAGGGGAGAGACGCCGAGGCGCTCCCATTCCCCGTCGGGCTCCGCGTAGGGTTTCGCGAACACCTCGGCGCCCGCGGGCTCGGTCCGGATGGACGACGGCTGGACGGTGATGTCCTTCCACGCCTTCTCGAACTCCGGGTCGCCGGCGAGCCGCGCGCGCGCCTTCCTGGCCAGGCGGAAGGCGGACACCCGGTCGTCCTTTTCCATGAGCCGCCCGATCTCCGGCAGCGCTTCGCGGCGCGCCCATCGTCCCTGCTGCCAGTGGCGAAGAGCCCAGATGCCGACGGCCGTCCCGACCAGAAGCACCAGCGCGAGGCCGGCCGCGAAGGCCGGGCGCCTGAGGAGCCGGCCCAGGGAAGGCGCTTTCTCCTGCTCGAGGCGGGCCTCGAGATCCGGCACCAGCGCCTGGGCCGAGGCCGGGCGGGCGGCAGGGTCCTTCGCCAGGCACCGCTCGACGAGGCTCTCGATCCGCGGGTCCACGTCGGGACGCAGGCGGCGCACGCGCGGGGGCGTGTCGCGCAGGATGGACGACAGGAGCGAGAGCTCGCTGGCGCCGCCGAACGGCCGCTTCCCGGTGAGCATCTCGTAGAGGACGCCGCCGAAGGCGAAGACGTCCGAGCGCGCGTCCGCCGGAAGGCCTTCGGCCTGCTCGGGAGACATGTACGCGGGCGTGCCGAGGAGGGCGCCGACACGGGTGGCGGCCGGGGAGCTGAGCGTGGGGGAGACCGAGGTCGTCGCGTCCCGCTCGGGGGCGACCAGCTTGGCGAGGCCGAAGTCGAGCACCTTCACGAAGCCGGCCCTCGTGACCATCACGTTCCCCGGCTTCACGTCCCGGTGGACGATCCCTGCCTCGTGTGCGGCGGCTAGCCCTCGGGCGATCCCGAGCGCGAAGCGCAGCGCCTCCCCGATCTCCAGGCGGCCCCTCTCCATCCGCTCGCGCAGGGTCTCTCCCTCCACGAGCTCCATGGCGATCCAGGTACCCCGCACCGGGTCCTCGCCGAGGTCGTGGACCGTGACGATGTTGGGGTGGTTCAGGGCGGAGACTGCCTTCGCCTCCTGCAGGAAACGCCGCGTGCGCTCGGGGTCGTCCACGGCCTCCGGGCGCAGCAGCTTGATCGCGACCGTCCGCCCGAGGCGGGTGTCGCGGGCGCTGTAGACGACCCCCATCCCGCCCTCGCCGAGAGGGGCGGTGATCTCGTAGGGACCGAGTCGGAAGCCCGGGACGAGCGTCATCGAACGCGGCGGATTCTACGGATGGTCCACCCCGGAATCACAATACCCGTGTGCCGGGGTCAGGGGTGCGGCCGGCCCCGGCTTTCGCCAGAGCCGATGCTGGCCAGTCGCCGTGACGCCTGGCACACAGGGGTCCTCCCCGGACGCTCGCACAATATGGAAATCCGATTGACAAATTGTAGCGATCGCCGGACGATTCCGCCATGATCGACCGCAGGCTGGGGAAGCGCCTCCGCAAGCTGGCCAGGATCTTCCCGGTGGTGACCGTCACGGGTCCGAGGCAGTCGGGCAAGACGACCCTGTGCCGTTCGGTGTTTCCCGGGCTTCGATACGTGTCGCTCGAGGCGCCGGACGTCCGGGAGTTCGCGCGGACGGATCCGCGGGCCTTCCTCGGCGAGCTGAAGGGGGGGGCGATCCTGGACGAGGTGCAGCGCGTCCCGGAGCTTCTCTCCTACCTGCAGGGAGCCGTAGACGAGGGATTGCGCCCCGGCCGCTTCGTGCTCACGGGCTCGGCCAACTTCTCCCTGATGCAGTCCGTCACCCAGTCGCTCGCCGGACGAACGGCCGCCCTGCATCTTCTCCCCTGCGGTCTCGACGAGCTGCGAGGCTTCCCCGACCACCCGCAAGAACTCTGGAACGCGGTCTGGACCGGAGCCTACCCTGCCATTTTCGACCGGCGGATTCCTCCGCGGGAGTGGTATCAGGCCTATGTGGCGACCTACGTCGAACGCGACGTGCGGCAGATCCTGAACGTCACGGACCTCGCCGCGTTCCAGGTGTTCATTCGTCTCTCGGCCGGAAGGACCGGTCAGCTCCTGAACCTCTCTCAGCTCGGCGCGGAATGCGGCCTCAGCCACAACACGGCCCGCGCGTGGATGTCCCTCCTGGAGACGAGCTTTCTCGTCCATCGGCTTCCCCCGTTCCACGCCAACGTCGGGAAGCGCCTCGTGAAGATGCCGAAGCTCTACTTCCTCGACACCGGGCTGGCTTGCTTCCTCCTCGGGATCAGGAGCGCCGACGAAGTCGTCCACCATCCGCTTCGGGGAGCGCTGTTCGAGACCTGGGTCGTATCGGAGATCCTCAAGGCGAGGCTTCACGATGGCCTCGCCGCGGGGCTGTCGTTCTACCGGGACTCCCGGGGGCGTGAGCTGGACTTGCTCGTGGAGACGAAGAAGGGCCTCAGCGGCGTGGAGGTGAAGTCGAGCTCGACGGTGGCCTCCGACTTCTTCCGGCCGCTGAACGATGTGGCGCTGGAGAAGGGAATCGTCTCGGCAGGCGGGCTGTCCCGGAGGTTCCTGGTCTACGGTGGCGACGACAGGCAGAAGCGCTCCGAT
>Ga0209573_1005328_pt1 | contig 11705 bp, 8 predicted proteins | sample TNRBio252014_DNA_FD_185870 | JGI IMG/M metagenome (GOLD analysis project Ga0209573, IMG submission 185870) | Wastewater treatment Type I Accumulibacter community from EBPR Bioreactor in Madison, WI, USA - TNR Reactor_6/25/2014_ DNA (SPAdes)... | ecosystem: Engineered > Bioreactor > EBPR >...
GGCTTTGACGACGCAGGACGGAAGCCAGCAGTTCACCATCGACGAGGGTATTCCCATTCTGCTGCCCCGCATCGTCCGGTGAGGCTGGTTTTTGCAGCGCGGAGGCTAGAATCTGCTCCGCGTGAGTGATGGGCAGGGAATAGTGACCGTCGATCTCCGACCAGACCGTCGTGGCGGCAGGGATCAGCGACGCGATGCGCTCGGTATAGGTCCAGGCGATGTTGCGGTCTTGTTTGCCGTGCCAGAGTTGAATGGGGAAGTCGATCTGGCTCACTTCAAACCCCCATTCACTGAGATAAATGTCCGCATCGGCGATGACGCTGCGCGGGCCACGCTTCAAAGCGCCCAGCGTGGCATCGCGCACGACATCGTAGATGCCCGGCAGCAGCAGGACGCGGCGGTCTTCCTCTCCCAGCAGCTTCATGAGCCAGCGCAGGGGGGCTTTGTGAGGCGAGCCTTTGGCGGCCATTCCACCGAGGCGCAGCACGGTGCCGAGGATGGTCGGAAAATAGTGCCGCAGCTGGATCATGAGCCGGTAGAGCCAGAACATGTCACGGTCACCGAGGAATTTCAGCGGCGGGGCACCACAGATGATGGAGGCCGAGAGCAGGCGCTTGTGAAGCTTCAACGCGGAGACCAGCACGTACGGGCCGCCCCCGGACCAGCCGAGCACATGGTAATTGTCCGCGCCGACATGCGCGGCGAGCTGGCTTAAAGTGTCCGGCCAGTCAAACAGCGTGCGTCCCGGCTGGAGGTCGGAGAGGCCGACACCCGGCCGGTCGGGACAAATGAGGCGGATGTGGTGTTTTTTCGCCGGTTCGTCAAAGAGCGAGCCCTGGACGCGTGAAGAAGGCCAGCCGTGGAAATAAAAAGCCACCTCGCCCTTGGGGTCGCCATACTCCGCATAGCCGAGCTTGAGGCCGTTGGAGAGGGTGAGGGTTTGGTCGGACATGCGAGGACGCGGACATTGGAGTTTCAATGAGCAGCTTCAAGCGCCTTTTCACCCAGGAGAGGGCTGCTTTTCGGAACACGGCTGCGGCGCAGGCCGAACTGCGTCACGGCCTTTTCCTGAAGGTGGGCCACCGCCTCGTCAACGGAGTCGGTCCATTTGATCAAATCGAGATCCTCGGGGCTGATGGTGGCGCCTTTGAGCATGTGCTCCATGAAGTGACGCATCTCCGGCCAGAAATCGCTCCCCATGATAACGATGGGGAAGCTTTTCAGTTTCTTCGTCTGGATGAGCGTCAGCGCCTCGAACATCTCGTCCATGGTACCGAAGCCACCAGGCATGATGATGAAACCAAAGCTGTATTTGATGAGCAGCGTCTTGCGCACGAAGAAATGCTCCATGGTCACCCAGCGGTCGAGGTAAGGATTGTGGCTTTGTTCAAAGGGCAGCCGGATGTTGCAGCCGACGCTACGTCCTCCAGCATCTTTTGCGCCACGATTGGCCGCTTCCATGATACCTGGGCCGCCGCCGGTCAGCACAGTGAAGCCCATTCGCGCAATCGCCGCGCCCATGTCCCGCGCCATCTGGTAGTAGCGGTGGTTTTCATCGAAACGGGCGGAACCGAAGACCGTGATACAGGGACCGACGAAATGCAGGCCGCGAAAGCCGGTCATGAAGTCCTTTGCCACGCTCCAGAGCAGTTGCAGATCCCGCAGTCGGCGGTTTGGACCGCTGAGCAGGGCGCGGTCTTCGAGCTGGCTGCAAAACTGCTCATCCGCGCGGATTTCTGCTGGTGAGACGTGGGTGACGGGCGCGTTGGTCATCGCGGAGCCGGGTTCGGGTTCCCGGTCAAGGAGTGTGGGAGATGGCATGGTTGGTTTGATGAACTTTGAAGGCGGCATGGATGATTGTGTTCAGTCTGCCGTGTGTGTTTTCTGCAAATGGGCGCTGCCAAGAAAAAGCCCGCAGATTCTTGCGAGAACCTGCGGGCCTTGAGATTCGAGGCGCTGGGTGAATTAAGCGGCGTGGGCCTGTTCTTCCTCACTAGAGGAATCGGAACCATCACCGCGCATGTTTGGCTTGGCACCGCTGAGTTGCAGCGGCCGGCCCATGAAGTCTTTGCCGCTGAGTTCGGCAACGGCACGGCGGGCTTCATCCACGCTGTCCATCGTCACAAAAGCGAAGCCTTTGGAGCGCTGCGTGCGGCTGTTGACGACGACCTCGGCGTTACGGACGCTGCCGACACCGTTGAAGAGCTCGAACAGGTCGCTCTCTGTCGCATCATAAGACAAGTTTCCGACATAGAGGCGGTCGGTGGTGATGTCCGCCGGGTTGACTGCCGGAGGGGCTTCACGACGTGGACGGGGTTCACGCTGCGGGCGCGGGTTGTCGTTCGTGCTGCGGGGGGCGGAGGAACTGCCGCCGCGGTCTCCTTGCGGACGGCTTTTGGGCTTGGATTTGCCGAGCATGCCGAAGCTGATGGCGCTCAGGAATTTTTGCATCCCGGTGGGTTCTGGCTCGCGGCCTTCACGGGTGGGACGCGGACCGTCGGGGCGGGGGCCACGACTGCGGTTTCGATTGCGGTTGCGATTGCGGTTGCGATTGGGTTGATCGGACATGGTGTGTTGATGTGCAGGGGTGTTGGGCGTGTATTGGCAGGGCCGGGGCGCTGGAGGGGGCGGCGGCCGGGAACGGGCGACTTGCCACTTCCACGGCCTCGCGGCACACGGCGGACCGCACTTGCGGCCTGCCACAGCGCCACCACGGGCTGCTGCGGTTTTCAAAGCCGGGCCTGACTGGCCCAGCCGGCTCAAAGCTCACTCCGGCAGGCCCTGATGGCGTACGGGAGATCACTTTCAAGCGTTCCGTCCGGTGGATCGTTTCCTTGGGCGCATTCTGGGGTCGAAAATGGCGCATTCGGGTGTCTGGTCAAAGGGACGGGAATCGGAGCATGGGGGCGCTCTGAAAACAGCGTGTGGAGATTAAGCAGGGCAGGGGGGTGGTCAACCGCGAATCCCGGACACGCAGCTTGCCCTCCGCCGCTCACGCGGCATCATGCGGGCATGATCAAACCCATCATTTATGTCAAAACCGGCTGCCCCTGGTGCGAGGATGTGCTCGACTACCTCGACGCCCGCAGCATCGCCTATGAAAAAATCACCGTCAGCGGCAATCGTGACGCCATGAAGGCCATGATCGACCTCAGCGGCCAGTCCAAGGCTCCCACGATGGACTGGGATGGCGAGGTGCTCGCCGACTTCGGTGTGGACGAGCTCGTGCCCTTCCTCCGCAAAAAAGGACTCGCCGTGTAGCCTTCTTTGAAGAATTAAATGCCTAGCACTGCTGGCTCAACGTTTCACTTTCTCCCTTTCATGTCCGCCAAATCTTCCAACGCCTTTCTCCTTCCCCTCCTGCTGGTCCTCGCGGCCTCCGCCTTTCGTTTCGCCAAACTGAAGGGACTCGTCACCATCGACTTTCTGGAAAACTTCAGCCCCTGGATGGCCCTGGCCTTCACTGGCACGCTGGTTTTCCCGAAACGTGTTTCCTTCTTGCTCATCCCGCTGTTGCTGGTGGTCATCGGCATCAGCGCCACCGGGATCAAAGACGTGATGCATTGGGAAGCGGTGACTGTTTACGGCTGTTTTGGTCTCGCCGCGTGGCTCGCAGCACGTTTCCGCGGCCAATTGGGCCTGGTGTCCGGTCTGCTCGGTGTGATCGGCTGCTCGCTGGCTTTCTTCATCATCACCAACACCGTCTCCTGGATGGCTGATCCCGTTTACGCGAAATCCTTCGCTGGCTGGCTCCAGGCGCTGACCACCGGCACGCCCGGCCTGCCGCCTACCACCTGGTTCCTGCGTCAGTCGCTTATCAGTGATCTCGTCTTTTCCTGCCTGTTGCTCGCCGCCTACAACACCGAGGCTTCCATCCGCCGCCAGCAGGCCATTCCATTGCTCCGCCCTGCTGTCGCATGAAGTCACTGCTGCTGCTCTCGCTCCTCGCCGTCAGCGCCTTTGCTGAAACGCTGCACGTTTACACCTGGGCCGACTACGTCAGCCCTGACGTGGTCAAAAAATTCGAGAAGCAGCAAGGTTGCAAGGTGGTCATCGACACCTTCGACTCGAACGAGAGCATGTTCGCGAAGTTCAAGGCTGGGGCCACCGGCTACGACCTCGTTTTTCCCACCGCCTACATGATCCAGGTCATGCACGCTCAGGGCATGCTGGCCGACCTCGATCACACGAAGCTGCCGAACCTCCAAAACATCGACACCGCCGTTCTCGCCAAGGTCGTGGACCAAAAAATGGCGCACAGCGTGCCCTACACCTTCGCCTACGCCACCATCGCGGTGCGGAAGGACAAGATCAAAGACGCCGAGTCCACCTGGGCCATGTTTGACCGCGCCGCTCTCGCCGGACGCGTCACCCTGCTTGATGACATGCGCGAAAGCATCGGCGCGGCTCTCAAATCACTCGGCCACAGCATCAACACCCGCGACGAGGCCCAGCTCGCCGCGGCCCGCGACGTGCTCATCCGCTGGAAAAAAAACATCGCCCGCTTCGACAACGAAGGCTACAAGGCCGGCATCGACTCCGCCGAGTTCCACCTCGTCCACGGCTACAGCGGCGACCTCTTCCAGGTGCAGATGGAAAACCCCAAGGTCGAAATCCTCATCCCCCGCGAAGGCGTGACCATCGGCTGTGATGAAATGGTCATCCCAAAAACCGCCAAGCAGTCCGATCTCGCCCACGCCTTCATCAATTTCCTCCTCGATCCCGCCATCGCCGCCGAAAACATGGAGTGGATGGGCTACTACTGCCCGAACAAGCCCGCGCTCGAAAAAGTGAGCAAAGATTTCCTTCAAAACCCTGCCATCACTATTCCCGCCGACTTGCAGGCCAAATGCGAGGTCATCGAAGACCTCGGCCCCGACCTCGCGAAGTACACCAAGGTCTGGGACGAGGTGAAAGCCGCACGGTAAAGCATGGAGTGGCGACGATTCGTCGCCATTCAACCCTCATGCATGTCTCAACACGGAAGGCCGCTGATGTTCACGAATGAGGTGCGCCAGCACCCGGATTTGCGCTCATTCGCGGAAAATTCGTGTTCATTCGCGTTTTCTCTTCCGTCTGGTTGGTAGGGTGACAGAGGCGAGTGGAACTCGGTGACTGCCTTCATCTCCCGGAAAAGTATAGGACAGGAGAATGGTCTCTGCTTTCCGCCTGACTGCGGCAGCACAACCACCTTGCCAAGCCGCGCTCCCCTTCGCAGAATTCAGATCGCATGCCTGATTCGCCCCCACCCAGCACTCCGCGCCAGACTTGGCAGCCGCCCTCGGCGGAGGAGTTGCAGGCGCTGCTGCCGCAGTATGAGATCACCGCGCTGCTCGGACGCGGCGGCATGGGCGCGGTTTACAAAGGGCGGCAGATCGCGCTGGACCGCCCGGTGGCCATCAAGATACTCTCCAATCTGCTCGATGAGGCCGACGCCAGCTTCGCCGAGCGCTTCAAGAACGAGGCGCGCGCCATGGGTCGCATCATGCACCCTGGCGTGGTGGCGGTTTTTGACTTTGGCGAGACCGCCGACGGCCTGCTCTACATCGTCATGGAGTTTGTCGAGGGCACGGATGTCTCCCGCATGCTCGCCCGGCAGAAGCAGCTTCCCGCCGAGCACGCCCTGGCCATCACCGCGCATGTGCTCGATGCGCTCGCCTACGCGCATGCGCGGGGCATCATCCATCGCGACATCAAACCGGCCAACATCATGGTCGGATACGACGGTGTGGTGAAGGTGGCGGACTTTGGACTCGCCAAAATGAGCCAGGACGGCCATTCCGGCCTCACGCAAAGCGGGACCGCCATGGGCACGCTCCACTACATGGCCCCTGAATCCCTCATGCTTGGGACCCTCGTGGACCATCGCGCGGACATCTACGCCGTGGGCGTCATGCTTTACCAGATGCTCACCGGCAAACTGCCGCAGGGCATGTTTGAGCTGCCTTCGCTGCAAATCCCAGGGCTTGATCCCCGCTATGACGGCATCATCGCCACGGCACTGCGGGATGATCGTGAGCTGCGCTACCAGTCCGCCAGCGAAATGCGGCAGGAGTTGGACGCGATCCTGACGCAACCCGTCGCCAAAGTGGAGGCGGAGGCCACCCATGCGCCCGCCGCGCTTCCTACCACTGCCCGACCGCAACCAGGGTCGAAACAACAGCCCTCTCGTCCGCCACCACCGGCCAAGTCAGCGCCCGCACCAGCTTCTTCCAAAAGCAGCGCATTGCTCTGGGTGGCTCTGCTGGTGCTCGCGGTGTTTGGCGGCCTAGCGTGGCTGGTGTTTGGCCCGACTTTGCGGCGGGGCGGGGCGCGGCCACCGGCTGGCGAACCCGCATCCGCGAAGGTGGCGAATCCGGATTCCCAATCATCTGCCGTCACGAAAGAAACGCTGTTCATCAATACACTCGGCATGAAGTTCGTCCCCGTGCCCGACTCGGGTGTGTTGTTTTGCATCCATGAAGTCCGCTACAAAGACTACGCGGCGTATGCGGCGGAAGCTCAGGGTGTGGACGACTCCTGGAAAGATCAAACCTGTGATGGCTACACGCTTACCGAACGCACCGAGGATCACCCTGTCATGAAAGTGAGCTGGGAGGATGCGCAAAAGTTCTGCGCTTGGCTCAGCAAGAAGGAGGGCAAGATCTACCGCCTGCCCACAGATCGCGAATGGAGCTATGCCGTCGGCATCGGCCAGGAAGAAAAGTGGGAGAGTGACACCACGCCCGCCACGGTGACCAAGAACCAGACCGAATTCCCCTGGGGGAATCAATGGCCTCCGCCGGAGGGCGGTGGGAATTTCAGTGATGACAGCCGCAAGGCAAAGGCCCCACGAGGCGATGCCCAATACCTCATAGGCTACGATGATGGTTTTCCGAGCACGGCGCCCGTGATGAGCTTCAAACCGAACAAGTTTGGCCTTTTTGACATGGGCGGCAATGTCTGGGAGTGGTGTGAAGACTGGTACGACAAAACTCAAAAAGACCGCGTTCTCCGCGGTGGTGCGTGGGGTAACGGCGTCCGTGGAAATCTCCTTTTGTCGTATCGTGCCCATTATCCACCCGGTCATCGTCACTTCAATCACGGCTTCCGTTTGGTGGTGGCAGTCCCTGGTAGCGTGTCTGATTCTGTGTCACCTAATTCCACGTCAGCAGCACCTCCGCTAACTGCTCCATCTCCGAGTCCTGCGAGCGCAACGAAGGAACAGCCCTTTGTGAACAGCCTCGGCATGAAGTTCGTTCCTGTGCCCGGCACCGAGGTGCTGTTCTGCATCCACGAAACGCGCTACAAAGACTACGCAGCCTATGCGGACGAGGTGCAGGGTGTGGACAGCGCATGGAAAGATCAAGCCGCTGACGGCTACACGCCCACCGATAACAAAGAGCAGCACCCCGTCATGAAAGTGAGCTGGGAGGACGCGCAGAAGTTTTGTGCATGGCTGAGCCAGAAAGAAGGCAAAACCTACCGCCTGCCCACAGATCGCGAGTGGAGCATGGCCGTGGGGATAGGCCACAGCGAGAGGTGGGATGCGGCCACCACGCCCTCAACAGTCTTCAAAGATCCGAACGAATTTCCGTGGGGAACCCAATGGCCTCCGCCGAAAGGTGCGGGGAACTACAGCGACGAGAGCCGTAAGCTGAAATCACCGCGAGATGGAGCCAGTTTTTTAGCAGATTATGACGATGGTTACCCAACCACGGCGCCGGTGATGAGTTTCAAGCCGAATTTGTTCGGCTTGTATGATCTGGACGGGAACGCACGCGAATGGGTCCAAGACTTGTGGGATAAGGGAGAGAATGACCGCGTGCTTCGGGGCGGGAGCTTGGTAAGCCACGACCGCATCAATCTGCTTTCGTCTCGTCGAAATCATACGCAACCACGTAACAGCGGCCATTATGATGGCTTTCGCATAATTTTGGTGTCAGGCACTCCACCCGACTCTGTGTCTGACTCTACCTCATCCCAAACACCGTCAAAACCGCTGCCAGTAGTTCAATCGCCTCGTCCTGCGACGGCGACCAAAGAACAGCCCTTTGTGAACTCCCTCGGCATGAAGTTTGTCCCCGTGCCCGGCACCGAGGTGCTGTTCTGCATCCACGAGACGCGCTACAAGGATTACATGGCCTATGCAGCCGAGGCTCAAGGCGTGGATGAAGCATGGAAAGATCAGAGTGCTGGTGCCTTCACGCCCAGGGACTCAGAAAACCTCCCGGTGGTGAGAGTGAGCTGGGAGGACGTACAAAAATTCTGCGCGTGGCTTTCCAAGAAAGAGGGCAAGCTGTACCGCCTGCCTAGCGACCGTGAGTGGAGTTTCGCCGTGGGCATAGGGCCGGAAGAAAACTGGCAGGCAAACACCACACCCGCCACGGTCGTCAAAGACCAGAATAGGTTTCCCTGGGGAACTGAATGGCCGCCACCTTCGGGCAGCGGGAACTATAGCGATGCAAGTCGCAACGCCAAAGCGCCCAGCGCCGCAGCTCATTATCTTCAGGGCTACAACGACGGCTTCCCGGCCATGGCCCCCGTCATGAGCTTCAAACCAAACATTCTGGGCCTATACGACTTGGGAGGCAATGTATGGGAGTGGGTCGATGACTGGCATGACAATTCTCGGCAAAACCATGTGCTTCGGGGTGGTTCGTGGCGCGCCAGCAACCGCGATCATTTATTGTCGTCGTATCGGGCTCGTGGCTCACCCGGTGTTCACGATTTTAACTTTGGTTTCCGTCTTGTTTTAGTCCAAGAGCCCCCGACCGCGCCTGTCTCAGCATTGCCGACGAATTCATTCACTCGTAATGCGGCGGCTACTAAGGAACAGCCCTTTGTGAACACCCTCGGCATGAAGTTTGTGCCTGTGACCGGCACCGATGTGCTGTTCTGCATCCACGAGACGCGACGACAGGATTATGCGGCGTATGCTGCGGTGACTTCCGGTGTGAACGATGCTTGGAAAAAACAGATGCGGCACGGAATCCCGTGTGGCGACAAGGACGACCATCCGGTCTGTGGGATCAATTGGGATGATGCCAAAAAGTTCTGCGCCTGGCTCAGCAAGAAGGAAGGCACGAGCTATCGGCTGCCGACCGACGAAGAATGGAGCATCGCAGTTGGAGTAGCCGGGATGGAAAAACGAATTCAATCCACGACACCGGAGGAACTGGCTGCCGTTGAACTCGATCATTATCCGTGGGGATCGGAACCTGTATTGAGGACGGCGGACAAGCCAGGCAACTATCAGGACATCGTGTGGAAAGAGATCTCGGCAGATATGCCAACCACCGGCAAGTACCTCCGGGACGGATTTCTGACATCTGCTCCCGTGATGAGTTTTAGGCCCAATGCGTTTGGCCTCTACGACCTCGGCGGCAATGTGTGGGAGTGGGTCGAAGATGGCTGGAATACCGAACTAAATGAGCGCGTGCTTCGAGGTGGCTCGTTCTTGGACTACAACCCCGCTTATCTGCGATCATCTGGACGTCCGCATCACCCTCCAGGCTATCGCTCAGCGCCCTTTGGCTTCCGCGTCGTGCTTGTGCCGGCCAAGTGATCTATCGTGAGGTAACTATTCTCGCAGCGCAATCCCACACAATCTGCGCCGCAGCATGTCCAGCGCGGCTTGGGAAGTCAGCAGCTTGAAACGATCCCGCGCACCGGGTGAAAAGCGTTTCATCGTCCAGGTCTCGGCATTTTTGGATGCCAGCGCGATCCAAACCGTGCCTACCGGCTTTTCCGGTGTGTCACCCGTCGGGCCAGCGATGCCGGTGACGGACAGGGCGTGATCCGCGCCGCTGTTTTTGAGCGCGCCCTCGGCCATGGCTCGGGCCACTTCTTCGCTGACCGCGCCGTGTTTTTCGATCAATGCGGCTGGCACCCCGAGGTGCTGCTGTTTGGCCTCATTCGCATAGGTCACCCAGCCGTGACCGAAGACGCGTGAGGAGCCGCTCACGTCGGTGATGCGGTTTGCGATGGTGCCGCCGGTGCAGGATTCGGCGGTGGCGAGCCATTCGCCGCGTTCGGTGAGAAGCTGGACGATGACTTCTTCGATGATCCGACGGTCCTCGGAGGTGATGCAGTCGCCAAAGGCCTCGCGCACGATGCCCGCGCCTGCCTCGACGCTGCTTTGTTCGCCGGCGAGGCGCACATCCACATCGCCGCCGCGGATGCAGTAGCCGAGATCGAGACCGGGGACGCATTCGAGGCGCTTTTCCACCGCCTCGACGATGTCCGACTCGCCCACACCGGTGACTTTGAGATACAAAACGCGTCGGGAGCCGCCGTCCGGCAGCCACTCGCGCAATTTCGGCTCCACCTCGTTCTCGATCATCGGCTTCAGCTCACGCGGAGGGCCGGGGAGGAGGAAGATGTGGGCGTTCCAGCCCAGCATCTCGCCGAGCGCTGCGGGGAAGTACAAACCAGGGGCGGTGCCAAAGGGATTCGGCAAAACGAACGCGCCGCGAGGCACCATGGCCTGGCGTTTCGTCGCCTCGCTCACCGGTTTGCCGCGTTTCGCGAAGTACTCGTTCAAATGCCCCAGAACGCCTTCGTCCAGTTCCATCGGCAGGCTGAGCAGTTCGGCGGTGGATTCACGCGTGAGGTCGTCATTCGTGGGTCCGAGACCACCGGAAACCAAAACAACGTCGGAACGTTGCGCCGCTTCGGCAATCGCCACGCGGATCACCGCGCCGTCGGGCACGATGGTCTGCCGCGTCACCTGGACGCCCAGCGCGGCCATCCGCTGGCCGATCCACGCCGCGTTGGTGTTGACCGTGTCTCCGAGGAGTAATTCGGTGCCTGTGTTGACGAGTTCGACTCTCATGTGCCTGTCATTACGCGTATGGAGCCAATTCGATCAACGCTTCTTTCGCCTCTCCTTGCAGCCAAGCTCGGACACGATGCCGTCGAGCACCGCCAGGCCGAAGGAGATCTTTTTGAAGAACGAAATGTTGTGTGAAACCAGGATGAACTTGGGGTGCTTTGACCACAGCGTTCGCAGCTTGTGGTCCAGCTTCACCGCCTGTTCCAGCGACTCATTGCGGATGGGGTTTCCACCCTCGATTCCGAGGCCGCCCACGGCGGCGCTTTCGAAGAAAATCACCGCGTCATAGCGTGCCAGCTCCTTGTCGAGGGTGCTGCCCATCTCCTTGAAGAAGCTGTTGCTGTCTCCCGGCCAGTAAGCGGCTCCATCCACGGTGCCGCGATCGCACAGCAGCACGCGCTCGGGGTAAAGCGCCGCCTGCACGTCCTCCAGGTTGCGCTGCACATGATAAATGGCCTTTTGGGCCGCAAAAACCGCCTTGGGTTCTGATGAGCGTGGGAAGCCGCCGCTAAATACCATCGTCGCAGCCTCGGGGACCACCACCACCTGCTCGCCCATCTCCCGCCGAAACAAATCCCCCGCCGTGGTCTTTCCTCCGCCGGGCCCCCCGGTCAAAACGATGCGGCAGGGAGTGTTGTCAGAGGATCGAGGGCGATATTTCATCACTGGATACTCGCAACACGCCACCCCGCCCGTCAAGCCATGCGCCAAATTTGTGCAAACTCGGCATGGCCTCGCGGGAAGGAATCGTTATCCTTGCCTCATGTTGCGCACCTTCCCGCTCTTCTTCCTGCTCACCGCCTGCGCTGCCATTCCTGGCACACAGGCTGAACGCGAACGCTACTTCCTCAAAGAGGTGAAACCTGTCCTGCAGCAGCACTGTGTCGCC
>Ga0209573_1005330_pt1 | contig 11702 bp, 8 predicted proteins | sample TNRBio252014_DNA_FD_185870 | JGI IMG/M metagenome (GOLD analysis project Ga0209573, IMG submission 185870) | Wastewater treatment Type I Accumulibacter community from EBPR Bioreactor in Madison, WI, USA - TNR Reactor_6/25/2014_ DNA (SPAdes)... | ecosystem: Engineered > Bioreactor > EBPR >...
TTCTGCCCGGCGGCGGTGTTGGCGCCGCTCTCGGCGGACCTGACCGCGCTGAAGAAGGCGGTCGGCGCCTTCGCCGCCGACGGCTACACCGGCGGCCACACCGGCATCCAGTGGAGCTGGTACATGCTGTCGCCGAAATGGCGCGACGTGCTGCCGAAGGCGGCCGCGCCCGCCGACCACGACGCCAAGAAGGTCGCCAAGATCGCCATCCTGATGACCGACGGCGAGTTCAACACCGCCTTCGCCGGCGTCGCCAAGGGCAAGGACACGCGCAACCAGGCGGCCCTGTCGCGCAGCCACGCCGAGACGCTCTGCGCCGCCATGCGCAAGGACGGCATCGAGGTGTTCACGGTCGGCTTCATGCTGAAGGAAGCCGGCGCCAGGGCCGTCATGAAGGCCTGCGCCTCCCCCGACAGCGGCCCGGTCACGCACTATTTCGAGACCGGGTCGGGTGCCGAACTCACCGATGCCTTTCTCGAGATCGCGCGCAATGTCGAGCGGCTTGCGGTGACGAAGTAGCGCGCCGCCCTCGGGCGCCGCCGGGTTTTCCCGCGGCGTCGCGGCGTTCCGCTCTCCGCCCACCGCCCGATAGCGACGCCCCGACGAAAAAGGCCGCCGCTCGCGAGGAGCCGGCGGCCTTTCCCGTGTCTGTCGTCCAGCGCGGATCCGTGGCCGGCAAGGGCCAGGCCGCGCGTCATGCCGTCGTCAGGAAGGCTGCTTCCCGAAAAGGCAATCCGCCGGAGCCACGCGCTGGGGTACGAAGTCACTCGACATCGGATCACCTCCTTTCAGTTCGTTGAACACGAAACGAATGTGGGTGCCGGCGGCGCCGATGTCAAATTCACGTCGCGACGATCGTCCTCCTGCGCCGCTCACCCCTTCTTGTTCTGCCGGTTCTCGATCAGGTCGTCGACCACCGTCGGGTCGGCCAGCGTCGAGGTGTCGCCGAGCGCGCCGAAATCGTCCTCGGCGATCTTCCTCAGGATGCGGCGCATGATCTTGCCCGAGCGGGTCTTCGGCAGGCCCGGCGCGAACTGGATCTTGTCGGGCGAGGCGATCGCGCCGATCTCGCGGCGGACATGGGCGATCAGCTCCTTGCGCAGCTCCTCGCTCCATTCGACGCCCGCCATCAGCGTCACGTAGCAGTAGATGCCCTGGCCCTTGATGTCGTGCGGATAACCGACGACGGCGGCCTCCGAGACCTTGTCGTGGCTGACAAGCGCCGATTCGACCTCTGCCGTGCCCATGCGGTGGCCCGACACGTTGATGACGTCGTCGACGCGGCCGGTGATCCAGTAGTAGCCGTCGAGATCGCGGCGGCAGCCGTCGCCGGTGAAGTACTTGCCCTTGTAGGTGGAGAAGTACGTCTGAACGAAGCGCTCGTGGTCTCCGTAGACGGTGCGCATCTGGCCCGGCCAGGAATCGGTGATGCACAGATTGCCGTCGGTCGCCCCGTCGAGCACCGCGCCCTCGTTGTCGACCAGCTGCGGCTGCACGCCGAAGAACGGCCTCGTCGCCGAGCCGGCCTTCAAGTCGGTGGCGCCCGGCAGCGGCGTGATCAGGATGCCGCCGGTCTCGGTCTGCCACCAGGTATCGACGATCGGGCAGCGCTTCTCGCCGACGACGTTGAAGTACCACTCCCAGGCTTCGGGATTGATCGGCTCGCCGACCGAGCCCAGCACGCGCAGGCTCTTGCGCGACGTCTTCTTCACGTGGGCGTCGCCATTGCCCATCAGGGCGCGGATCGCCGTCGGCGCCGTGTAGAAGATGTTGACCTTGTGCTTGTCGACGACGTCCCAGAAGCGCGACGGCGAGGGGTAGTTGGGCACGCCCTCGAACATCAGCGTCGTGGCGCCGTTGGCCAGCGGCCCGTAGACGATGTAGCTGTGGCCGGTCACCCAGCCGACGTCGGCCGTGCACCAGTAGATGTCCCCGTCATGGTAGTCGAAGACGTACTGGTGGGTCATCGAGGCGTAGACGAGATAGCCGCCGGTGGTGTGCAGCACGCCCTTCGGCTTTCCGGTCGAACCCGAGGTGTAGAGGATGAACAACGGATCCTCGGCCTTCATCGGCTCCGGCTTGCACTCCGGCTTCGCCGCCTCGACCTCGTCGTGGTACCAGAGGTCGCGGCCGTCGAACCAGTCGATCCTGCCGGCGGTGCGGCGCACGACCAGCACCTTCTTGACGATCACCCCGTCGCGGCCGGCGATGGCGATCGCCTTGTCGGTATTGGCCTTCAGCGGGATCGTCTTGCCGCCGCGCAGGCCCTCGTCGGCGGTGATCACGAAGGTCGACTTGCAGTCGACGATGCGGCCGGCCAGCGCGTCCGGCGAGAAGCCGCCGAAGACGATCGAGTGGATGGCGCCGATGCGCGTGCAGGCGAGCATCGCGTAGGCGGCTTCCGGGATCATCGGCATGTAGATGGTGACGCGGTCGCCCTTCTTGACGCCGTGCTTCTTCATCACGTTGGCCAGCCGGCAGACGCGGTCGTAGAGCTCGTTGTAGGTGATCTTGCGGTCGTCGTAGGGGTTGTCGCCTTCCCAGATGATGGCAGTCTGGTTGCCGCGCTTCTTCAGGTGCCGGTCGATGCAGTTCTGCGAGACGTTGAGCTGGCCGTCCTCATACCACTTGATCGACACCTTGCCGGTGAAGGAGGTGTTCTTCACCTTGGTGTAGGGCTTGATCCAGTCGAGCCGCTTGCCGTGCTTGCCCCAGAACTTGTCCGGGTTCTTGACGCTCTCGGCGTACCATTTGAGGTAGGTCTCGTTGTCGATCAGCGCGTTCTTCTTCCACGCGGGCTGCACCTTGTGGACGTTCACATCGGACATTCTCTGCCTCCCCCTGATCATCGGCACGCGCGGTCTATCCCGCCCTGGCGGACCGCGACTTGCGCCGCATTATTAGCAATTCGCCGCGCCCGACAACATTAGACATTGGATTTGCGTGGCGGGTTGACGCAGCGCCGGTCCGGAAAGGGTGCGCCACCCTGTCAGCACTCACCCTTGGCGGCTGCTAACATATTGTTTTCGCACAAGAAACCTCTTGCGCATCTGCGCGTTTCAAGGAACCGTTAACGAAGCCGGCGCACGATTCCGGCGTGGAGGATCATGACGGACACCCTGGAAGGAAGACATGGCGTACGCTTCTGAGATGGAACTCATGCTGAAGGGATACGGCCTCACCACGGCGCGTATCTTCTATCGATACCCCGATCATCCCCACCTGTTGCAGACATACATCTGGCAGGACTACGACCTCGCACCGAAGTTCCCTGCGCTGCTCGGCTTCATCGCATTCTGGAAGGAGAAGCTCGACGGTCCGCTGCATTCGGTCGCCTACACGCACCGCCGCCTGATCTCACCCAACGAGTGGCGCAAGGTCGACGGCGAGATCGTGCTGAACTGAGACGAGTCGCACCCCGGGCGGGGCGCCGCCTCACCTCGTCCCGAAGATCGCGCTGCCGACACGGACGCTGGTCGCGCCGAAGCGCACGGCCAGCTCGAAGTCGCCCGACATGCCCATCGACAGGCGCGCGACGCCGGTGTCGCGGGCGAGCTTCTCGAGCAGGGCGAAATGCGGGCCCGGGTTCTCGTCGGCGGGCGGGATGCACATCAGCCCGTCGATGGTCAGGCCGTGGACGGTCCGGCACCGCGTGACGAAGGCGACCGCCTCGCGCGGATCGATGCCGGCCTTCTGCGGCTCGGAGCCCGTGTTGACCTGCACGTAGAGGTGCGGATGACGGTCCTGCCGTGCGATCTCCCGGGCGAGTTCGGCGGCGATCTTGTCGCGGTCGACCGTCTCGATGACGTCGAACAGGGCCACCGCCTCGCGCGCCTTGTTCGATTGCAGCGGCCCGATCAGGTGAAGCTCGATGTCGGGATAGTCCGCCCTGATCGCCGGCCACTTCTGCGCCGCCTCCTGGACGCGGTTCTCGCCGAAGACGCGTTGCCCGGCACGGATCGCCGGCAGGATGTGCTCGTGCCCGAAAGTCTTCGACACGGCGACCAGCGTCACCGAACCCGTCGGCCGGCCCGCGTCGCGCTCCGCCGCGGCGATCCGCTCGCGGACCGCGCCGAGACGAACTTCAACCCCGTCCATGTCCTTACCTGCTCCTCGTCGCGATGCCGCGGGCCCGCGGTCCTTTTTGCCGCCGCGGCGGCGCGCGCGGTTGACGGGTCCGGCAAAGCATGGTGAAGACCCGGACCGAGCCGAAAGAGCCGCGCCCGCGGCGGTCCACGTCTTTTAAGTGAATTACCGGTCATGGCAACCGAACGATACAATCCCCGCGCCTCCGAACCCCGCTGGCAGGCGGCCTGGACGGAAGCGAAGCTGTTCGAGACGAAGAACGACGATCCGCGGCCGAAGTACTACGTCCTCGAGATGTTCCCCTATCCGTCGGGGCGCATCCACATGGGTCACGTGCGCAACTACACGATGGGCGACGTCGTGGCGCGCTGGCGCCGCGCCATGGGCTACAACGTGCTGCATCCGATGGGCTGGGACGCGTTCGGCCTGCCGGCCGAGAACGCCGCGCGCGACAACAGGGTCAATCCGCGCGACTGGACCTACGCCAACATCGCCACGATGAAGGGCCAGCTGAAGACGATGGGCCTGTCGCTCGACTGGGCCCGCGAGCTCGCCACCTGCGATCCGTCCTACTACCGCCACCAGCAGAAGATGTTCCTCGACTTCTGGAAGGCGGGGCTCGTCGAGCGCAAGTCGGCGAAGGTCAACTGGGATCCGGTCGACATGACCGTGCTCGCCAACGAGCAGGTCATCGACGGCAAGGGCTGGCGCTCCGGTGCGCCGGTCGAGCTGCGCGATCTGACCCAGTGGTTCTTCAAGATCACCTCGATGAGCCAGGAGCTGCTCGACGGGCTCGACACGCTCGAGCGCTGGCCGGACAAGGTCAAGCTGATGCAGGCCAACTGGATCGGCCGCTCGGAGGGCCTCCTGATCCGCTGGCCTCTGGCCGCCGGCACGGCGCCGGCCGGCGAGGCCGAGCTCGAGGTCTACACGACGCGCCCCGACACGATCTTCGGCGCGTCCTTCATGGCGATCGCCGCCGACCATCCGCTGGCGAAGGCCGCGGCCGCGAAGAACCCGGCGCTGCAGGCCTTCATCGACGAACTGAAGAAGCGCGGCACCTCCGCGGCCGAGATCGAGACCGCCGAGAAGATGGGCTTCGACACCGGCATACGGGTCGTTCATCCCTTCGACGACGGCTGGACGATGCCGGTCTACGTGGCCAACTTCGTCCTGATGGAGTACGGCACCGGCGCCATCTTCGGCTGCCCGTCGGGCGACCAGCGCGATCTCGACTTCGCCAACAAGTACGGCCTGCCGGTCGTGCCGGTGGTCATGCCCGAGGGCGCCGACGCGGCCACCTTCCGCATCACCGAGCAGGCCTATGTCGACGACGGAGTGATGATCAACTCGCGCTTCCTCGACGGCATGAAGCCGAAGGCGGCGTTCGATCGCGTCGCCGATCTCCTCGGCGAAAGGAGCATCGGCGGCCGCCCGATGGGCGAGCGCAAGGTGCAGTTCCGCCTGCGCGACTGGCTGATCTCGCGCCAGCGCTACTGGGGCTGTCCGATCCCGGTCGTCCATTGCGAGTTCTGCGGCTCGGTGCCGGTGCCGGACGACCGGCTGCCCGTCGAGCTGCCGGCCGACGTCTCCTTCGACAGGCCGGGCAACCCGCTCGACCACCACCCCACGTGGAAGCACGTCGCCTGCCCGAAATGCGGCAGGGACGCGCGCCGCGACACCGACACGATGGACACCTTCGTCGATTCGTCCTGGTACTTCGCCCGCTTCACCGATCCGTGGAACGAGTCGCGTCCGACCGACCTCGCCCATGTCGACGGTCCCGGCGGCTGGCTGCCGGTCAACCAGTACATCGGCGGCATCGAACACGCGATCCTGCACCTTCTCTACTCGCGCTTCTTCGCCCGGGCGATGAAGGCGACCGGGCATCTCAACGCCGTCGAGGAGCCGTTCGAGGGCCTGTTCACTCAAGGGATGGTCGTCCACGAGACCTACCGCGGCCCGAACGGCTGGGTGACTCCGGCCGAGGTGAGGATCAGCGAGATCGACGGCCGGCGCAGCGCCGTGCTCGCCGCCGACGGCACCCCGATCGAGATCGGCTCGATCGAGAAGATGTCGAAGTCGAAGAAGAACGTCGTCGACCCCGACGACATCATCGCCTCCTACGGCGCCGATACCGCGCGCTGGTTCATGCTGTCGGATTCACCGCCCGAGCGCGACGTGATCTGGACCGAGGCCGGCGTCGAGGGCGCCCACCGCTTCGTCCAGCGCGTCTGGCGCCTCGTCTCCGAGGCCGCCGAGGCCCTCTCGGCGACCGCACCGGCAGCCGCCCGGGACGGCGCGGCCGGCGAGGTGTCGAAGGCCGCGCACAAGGCGCTGAAGGCCGTCGGCGAGGAGATCGCCCGGCTCGGCTTCAACAAGGCGGTCGCCCGGCTCTACGAGCTCGTCAACGCGTTGCAGGCGCCGCTGTCCGACATGGCCTCGGGCAGGGCCGACGCGGCGATGTCGGGCGCGGTCCGCGAGGCCGTCGACTTCCTCATCGCCATGATCGCGCCGATGACGCCGCACCTCGCCGAGGAATGCTGGGCGGCGATCGGCGGCAAGGGGCTGGCCGCCGAGCGCGCCTGGCCGGATTTCGATCCGGCGCTGGTCGTCGACAACGAGATCACCTATCCGGTCCAGGTCAACGGCAAGAAACGTGGGGATTTGACAATCGCGCGCGACGCGGATCAAGGTGCGGTGGAAAAGGCGGCCCTGGCGCTCGAGGCCGTACAGAAGGCTCTCGACGGCAAGCCGCCGCGCAAAGTCATCGTGGTGCCGCAGAGGATCGTCAATGTGGTCGCCTGAACGGAGGATCCGCGCGTGAATCGAATCGCCCGACCGGCACTAGCGATCGGCCTTCTCGCGGCGCTCGCGGTCTTCCCGGCGTGCACGGTGCGCCCGCTCTATTCCAGCGCGCCCGCAACCTCGGGCGGTACGGCGACGATGGCGGAGGAACTGTCCTCGATCGCGATCAAGCCGGTGACGGCGCGCGAGGCCCAGGAGGTCCGCAACCACCTGATCTTCCTTTTCAACGGCGGTGCCGGCGAGCCGGCCAACCCGGCCTACACGATGACGCTCACCGTATCGAAGAGGGTCGAGACGGCCGCGTCGCGCCAGATCACGACGGAAGACGAGGAACCCACGGCGAAGACGGTCATCCTGGTCGCGCGCTATTCGCTCGCCGGCCCCGATGGCAAGACCGTGGCCTCCGGACGTCAGCAGATAGCCTCCTCCTACGACGTTCCCAGGCAGCAGTTCGCGGCTCTTCGCGCCCAGGTCGACGCCGTCGATCGCGCCGCTCGCGAGCTGGCCGAACTCGTCCGCCTCTCGGTGGCGCAGGACATCGCCGCGCGATAGACTGCTCGGGAACCGATCCGGTGCGGAGCAGTTTCGGGTAGACGCAGCCGACACCAGTCCAGTCCGCAGAGGTGGGAACGGAGTTTGCCTTCATGGTATCGACGTCGGGTACACCCCTCCCGGCGGGTGCCGCGCCCGGACCGTTCGTCGGCCGGCATCGCGAGAGCCACATCGTCGACCAGCTGATCGACGAACGGTCGGTCCGCCTCTCGCGCCATCCCCTCTGGCCGCTCGTGAGGCCGCTGCTGCTCGGAATCTTCCACTACCGGCAGGCGCTCGCCATGTGCGACGACATTTCCGGACTGCCGGGCCGGGAGGCTCTTGCCTATCTCAGCGGGCTTCTTCAACTCGACCTCACCGTGGCGGGGGCGGACAACATCCCGGCCTCGGGCGGCTTCATCCTGGCGCCCAGCCATCCCACCGGCATCGCCGACGGCATCGCCGTGTTCGATCTCCTGAAGGACCGCCGTCCCGACATGGCGATCTTCGCCAATCGCGACGCCATCCGCGCCGCGCCGGGCTTCCGCGACGTGCTCATTCCGGTCGAGTGGCGGGCGGGCGAGAAAAGCCACGCCAAGAGCCGCGACACGCTGGAGGAAACCGCGCGCGCCTTCTCCCAGCAGAAGGTCGTCGTGCTGTTTCCTTCCGGCCGCATCGCCTGGTGGAACGACGGCGCGCTGACCGAACGGCCGTGGCAGACCTCCGTCGTCGCGCTGGCGCGGCGCTACGGATTCCCCATCGTTCCGGCCAACATCGCGGCGCGCAATTCGGGCCTCTTCTACTTGCTGTCGCGCCTTTCAACCGAGTTGCGCGACATCACGGTCTTCCACGAATTCCTGAACAAGAAGCGGAAGCCGTTCTCGATCGTCGTCGGCCGGCCGATCCCGCCCGAAGCCCTGTCGGGCGATCCCGCCGCGGTGACCGAAAGGCTGCAACATCACACCGTGACGCGGCTGCGCCAGGACCCGCACGCCGAGTTCGCCTGAAGGGCCGGGCCGCGCGGACCGGCACTCAGCGCAACGCCAGCGACAGCCCTGGAAGCGGATGGCTCTCGATCGTCGTCGACCAGATCTCGCCGGCGTGGACGGGAAAGGCGCGCGTCATCGTGCCCGTGGTCACCATCTCGCCTGCGGCGAGCGGCGGATTGACGGGATCGTCCGCCAGAACCGCGGCAAGGTGCGCCAGCGCCTGGACCGGCCCGTCGAGAACGTTGGCGCCCGATCCCGAATCGACCGCGGCGCCGTCGCGAAGAAGCGTCACGCGGAGCGTGTAAAGATCGTTCGCCAGGCCCGCCCGCTCGCTGCGGGACAGATGAAGTCGGGGCCCGACGAACAGCCGCCCGTGCAGCCCGCCGTCGGCGATGCAGTCCGCGGCGGCGAACGCCCAGCCCGCATAGATCGACTGGACGATCTCGAAGCCGTGCGCCACCCAGTCGATCGAGGCCGCGACGGCGTCGAGGTCCATGCCGGGCGTCAGGTCGCGGCCGAGGCCGAGCACGATTTCCGGCTCGATGCGCGGTTCCGGCAGGTCCGAGACGACGGCGGTCTCGCCCGGCGACACCTCGCGCACGGTCGTGTCGTACATATGGCCCCAGATCGGCGCGTAGACGCCGTACTCGTCCCATATGCCGCGGTTGGTGAAGCCGATCTTGCGGCCGACCGGCTTTTCGCCGCGCGCCTCGCGAATGGCGCGCAGGGCGGCTGTCACGGGCCGCGCCGCGGTGACGTCGAAACCTGGAAAGCGGGCGGTGAAACGCGGAATCTGCCGGCCGGCGTCGAGCGCGGCCTGGGCTTCACGGGCGATCGCGACCGCGTCGACCAAGACGTCAGCCGATCTTCTGCCCGGTCTTCGCCCAGTCGGCGAGGAACATCTCCAGCCCCTTGTCGGTCAGCGGGTGCTTGACCAGCGCCTTCAGCGTCGCCGGCGGCACGGTGGCGACGTCGGCGCCGATCAGCGCCGCCTGCTTGACGTGGTTCACGGTGCGGATCGAGGCGGCGAGGATCTCGGTCTTGAAGTCGTAGTTGTCGTAGATCTGGCGGATTTCCGAGATCAGCTCCATGCCGTCGAGGCCGATGTCGTCGATCCGGCCGACGAAGGGCGAGATGAAGGTGGCGCCGGCCTTCGCCGCGAGCAGCGCCTGGTTCGCCGAGAAGCACAGCGTGACGTTGGTCTTGTGGCCGTCCGAGGTCAGCGCCTTGCACGCCTTGAGGCCGTCCAGCGTCAGCGGCAGCTTGATGCAGATGTTGTCGGCGATCTTGGCCAGCACGGCGGCCTCGCGCATGATCTCGGTATAGTCCGTGGCCGTCACTTCGGCCGAGACCGGGCCGTCGACGATGGCGCAGATCTCCTTGGTCACCTCCACGATGTCGCGCCCTGCCTTCAGGATCAGCGAAGGATTGGTGGTGACGCCGTCGAGAAGGCCGAGATCGTTGAGTTCGCGGATTTCCTTGACGTCCGCGGTGTCGACGAAGAACTTCATCGTTGTCTCCCTGAGGATGGCCGGCGGCCGGAGCCGCCCCGTTTGTGGACTTTGCTCTAACCGAAGTTCAGGGCAAGGTCACGCGCGATGAACCCAGATTCGCCGAAAAGGAAGGCCGTGCCGGTACTGGTGCCGATGCCGGCCGATCGACCCTACTCCTATTCCGTGCCCGAGGGCGAAACCGTCGTTCCGGGCGCCATCGTGCGCGTGCCGCTCGGCCCGCGCGAGGTGGCCGGCATCGTCTGGGACGGGGAGGCCGAGGCGCTCGATGCGCGCCGGCTGCGCCCGATCGCGCAGGTCTTCGACTGCCCGCCGATCGACGAGCCGACGCGTCGCTTCGTCGACTGGGTCGCCGCCTATACGCTGTCGCCGCCCGGAATGGTGGCGCGCATGCTGCTGCGCGCGCCGGAAGCCTTCGATCCGGAGCCGCCGGTCGAAGGCATCGTCATGACCGACCTCGTGCCGGACCGCATGACCCCGGCTCGCCGGCGGGTGCTGGAACTCGCCGCCGACCGGCTCGCCTGGACGCGCTCCGGCCTCGCCCACGCCGCCGGCGTGTCGCTGACCGTCGTCGACGGGCTCAAGGTCCAGGGCGTGTTCGAGACGGCCCTGATCCCGCCGCGGCCGGTCGTCGCGCCGCCCGACCCCGGCTACGCCGCGCCCGAACTCACACCGGACCAGCGCGGCGCCGCGGATGCGCTGCGCGCGAGCACCGAAAAGGGCGGCTACGGCGTGACGCTGGTCGACGGCGTCACCGGCTCGGGCAAGACCGAAGTCTATTTCGAGGCGGTCGCCGCGGCCGTGAAAGCCGGACGGCAGGTGCTGATCCTGCTCCCCGAAATCGCGCTCACCCAGGCCTTCCTCGAGCGGTTCCAGGCACGTTTCGGCTCGAAGCCGGCCGAATGGCACTCCGACCTGCCGCCGCGGATGCGCGAGCGCGTCTGGCGCCAGGTCGCCGAGGGCGGCGTACGGGTGGTGGCCGGCGCACGCTCGGCGCTGTTCCTGCCTTTCCGCCAGCTCGGCCTGATCGTCGTCGACGAGGAGCACGATCCGGCGTACAAACAGGAGGACCGCGTCTTCTACAACGCCCGCGACATGGCGGTCGTGCGCGGCCGCATCGGCGGCTTCCCTGTCGTGCTCGCCTCGGCGACGCCGTCGCTGGAAAGCCGGGTCAACGCGCTGCAGGGCCGCTACGAGCGCATCGTCCTGGCGGGCCGCTACGCCGACGCCGCGCTCCCCGACATCCGCGCCGTCGACCTGAGGCGGGCGCCGCCGCTGCGCGGCGGCTTCCTGTCGCCTGTGCTTCTTTCGGCGATCGGCGCCACGCTTTCCCGCGGCGAGCAGTCGCTGCTCTTCCTCAACCGGCGCGGCTATGCTCCGCTCACGCTCTGCCGGGTCTGCGGCCATCGCTTCCAGTGTCCCTCCTGCTCGTCATGGCTGGTCGAGCACCGCTTCCGCGGCCAGCTGGTCTGCCACCACTGCGGCCATTCCGAGCCGCGGCCGGAAGCCTGCCCGGAATGCGGCACGCTTGACCACCTCGTCGCCTGCGGCCCCGGCATCGAGCGCATCGCCGAGGAAGTCGTCGGCCACTTCCCCGACGCCCGCACCATCGTTCTGTCCTCGGACATCATCGGCGGCGTGCGGCGGTTGAGGCTGGAACTGGAAGCCATCGCCAATGGCGAGGTCGACATCGTCATCGGCACGCAGCTCGTCGCCAAGGGCCACAATTTTCCGAACATGACGCTGGTCGGCGTGGTCGACGCCGATCTCGGCCTCG
>Ga0209573_1005331_pt1 | contig 11700 bp, 7 predicted proteins | sample TNRBio252014_DNA_FD_185870 | JGI IMG/M metagenome (GOLD analysis project Ga0209573, IMG submission 185870) | Wastewater treatment Type I Accumulibacter community from EBPR Bioreactor in Madison, WI, USA - TNR Reactor_6/25/2014_ DNA (SPAdes)... | ecosystem: Engineered > Bioreactor > EBPR >...
CGACGGCCCCATTGAAGCTGGCGGAAGACACTTCGGCACGCAATCGAGGTGGCGAGTCTCCGTCGCTTCATCGCGACGGCCCCATTGAAGCAACGCGTTGCGTGCTGCCGTAGCAGGCCTGTGGCTCGTCTCCGTCGCTTCATCGCGACGGCCCCATTGAAGCACGACGCTGGCCTTCGACTTTTCTTCGTTCTTCAACGTCTCCGTCGCTTCATCGCGACGGCCCCATTGAAGCTCAGATTCCCGGCGACTTCCTGAATCAGGGTGGCTGATGTCTCCGTCGCTTCATCGCGACGGCCACAAAGCAGCCGGTGAATGACCAATGACTATACCCCAATGACCAATAGTAACGGAGGCGCAGAACAGTCGGCACAGTGACGTTGGTTGGCCAATGGTCACTGGTCATTCTCGTTTCACGGCGCCGGCGTTGGTCCGTCGCCGATGACGGTAGCACCCAGCAGTGCGGCAGTGGACGATTGCGGTGACGTGATGACCGTTGTATCCAGCGCGTTCGCAGTCCAGCGGGCGGCTGCGTCGCGAGTGGACCAGGGCACAGAATGACTCAGCAGCTCCAGTTGTTCCGTCATGTCCGCCGCACTCGAGGGACGCTTCTCCGGATCTTTCTCCAGACATTTGAGCAGCAGGTCTTCCAGCGCAATCGCGATCTTTCGACCAAGGCGATCGGACGGACGTTCCACCACCGCATTCACATGCGACTGCAGAACTTCCACGATGTTATGACCCCGAAATACGGTCGTGCCCGTCAGCAGGAAATAGCCGACGGCGCCGACCGCATACAGGTCACTGCGCCCGTCCACACTGTCCGGATTACTGATGGCTTCGGGAGCCATGTACAATGGGGTTCCCGCCATCGCACCGGCCTGGGTCAGGCGAACCTGTTTGACTCCGTCGAGAGCCTTCACCAGACCAAAATCCAGCAGCTTCACAAAGTCATACAGACCGGCACGACGAGTCAGATAGATATTGGCGGGCTTCACGTCGCGATGAATCAGTCCGAAGCTGTGAGCTTCGGCGAGTGATCCGCAGACCTGTTTCAGAATATGAATAACGCGCCCTTCCGGCTGCGGTCCGAACCTGGTAACGAGATCTTCCAGATTAACCCCATCCAGGAATTCCATGGCGTAATAGAACGTGCCCTCCGGCGTTCGGCCGTAGTCGTAGACGGCGATGGTATTCGGATGCGAAAGTCGGGCCGTCAGTCGAACTTCGCGTTCAAATCGGGCGATGGTCTGATCATTGGTGCGATCGGCACTGAGAAACTTGATGGCCGTCGGACGGTGCAGCATCGCGTGGTGGCCTCGATACACCACGCCCATGCCACCTTCTCCCAGTTTTTCTTCCAGCGTGTATTGACCCAGACGCCGAAGTTCCAACGCGGCTATCTGAGCAGCTCGCTGCTGACGACGCAGCATCAGCATAAAGATATAGATGGCAACCGATGACAGCCCGAGCATCGCGAACATGCTCCAGAAGCCATTTCGCAGCAGATACAGAGGTCGATAGGCCTCGGCACGATCCTGTTCCAGGATCAGGCCCATCTGATATTCCGGAAGCCAGTGCCAGGCTCCGACCACCATCACGCCGCGATAGTCCCGATAGCCATCCATGTTTAAGCCTGACTTGCCGGACAGAACATCCTGAGCAGCGAAGGTCAGGGGCTGCAGGGATCGGGAGACTTTGGAACGTTCACCTGCAGTCAGGTTGACTCCCGGATCTCGTACCGACAGATTCAGCATGGAAGTCTGATCTTCGGTCAACAGTCCGATTTCACGAAGCTGACTGTCGAAGCGGCTTCCGGACACCAGTTCGCCGTCACGAGCCACCAGGTAGACTTCACCGGTATCACCGACTTTCGCCATGCCTGCGATTTCAGTGAATTCCTTCTCGGGAGGAATTCGCAAACCCAGCACGGCAGGTCGGCTTCCATCGGCGGCAGTCAAAGTCGTCCAGAGAAACATGGTGGGAATGCCGACCTTCATTTCCCCATCGTGATCCGGCAGCAGAACGGTACTTTTCCGCGGCGGTGAGATGACTGTGGCGCCTTCGAACGCCTGTCTGACAAACGGCCGGTCTGCAACAGGAAGTGAGAATCCCAGAAGGTCATTTCTGTCTGACGCGATCAGTACCGAATCAGACGTGGCAATGACCCAGCCGACAAAACCACTGGCCTGACAATACGGAGTCAGCTTCTCCCGAAGGGCCTTAAGTTCGGGTGCCTGCAGAAGTTGCAGCTGTTCGATTCCTGTCGCATCGGACGGAATGATTTCAGGCGGGCTCTGATCTGTCGTGGGCTGTTCGGTGCGGGCATGCTTCACCAGAGCCAGCAGTGATGCCGTGTTGGAGATGACTCCTGCATCGACAGCAATTGACTGGGCAGCCCGCTCCTGGCTCTGCATCCAGAATCGCATGGCCGTCGCTTCTGCATTCAGCAGTACCTGCAGACCCGACGATAATTTGTGATGAATTGTGGACTCGATGCTGCCGCGGATAAACAGGCCAAATGTCCCCAGCAGCAGTGCCGCGACAATCGGCCAGGCCCAGATGGCACGTTTGAGCCATGTGCTGGTCCGGAACATCGATCGCGCAAATCCCCGCGCCGACAGCCGCACCGCACTGGAAACACGAGATGATGATGATCCTGATTTAAGACCCGACACGAATGTGCCTTCTGCTGACGCGAACGCAAAGACGTCCGGCGTACACAGGGGATGACGAGAAAAATACCATTCTTTTCAAAGATCGGGCCCGCGCGAAGCCACTGCGCCCGGAATGCAGCCACGGATCATCAGGATTTCCAACAAATCCCGGTGACTCCGATTCTGCCGACGGCATTTCCCTGGGCGGTGGAAATGTGCGCCACAACGGGTCGTGCTCGGGCTTAGACACTCCTTGCGCAGGCTGGTAATATGTTTAGTCATTGCAGCGGCATAGAATGTCGGACGTTCACCAGTCAGGTCGATCGCTGAATCGTGTACTGATCGAGTTGCGAAGTGTCCGTCGCCCTGGGAAACCGGGAACACTCTGCGTCGATGCGATGGCGAAGGACCGTTCTGTCTGTCGGCCAAATGCCCTTGAATCCGTGCATCCTGTCCGACCACTCCCGACCTCTGAAAACTGAAGCTCATGCGACATCACAGTCTGGCTGCAGTTCCGTTTCTTTTTGCCTGCCTGATGGCAAACTTTCTCACTGTTGCCGCGGCCACTGAACCCCAACCCAACATCGTCCACATCGTTGCCGATGATCTGGGCTGGAAGGATGTGGGGTTTAATGGTTGCACAGACATCAGAACTCCGAATCTTGATCGTCTGGCGTCCGAAGGAGCACGGCTGACCCAGTTCTATACTCAGCCGATGTGCACGCAAACCCGTGCGTGCCTGATGACGGGCAGATATCCGTTTCGTTATGGATTACAGACGGCCGTCATTCCGTCCGTTTCGGCGTATGGTCTTGACGAATCGGAATGGCTGCTGCCGCAATGCCTGAAGGAAGCCGGATATCGGACAGCCATCATTGGCAAGTGGCATCTGGGCCACGCGGATAAGAAATGGTGGCCCCGACAGCGAGGATTCGATTACCAGTATGGCGCGATGATCGGCGAACTGGATTATTTCACTCACGATGAACACGGCGTGCTGGACTGGTTCCGCGACAACGAACCTGTTCGCGAAGAAGGGTACACAACTGAGTTACTGGGACGCGATGCGGCAAAGCTGATTGATTCCCATAATTTCTCTACGCCGCTTTATCTTTACCTTGCATTCAACGCTCCGCACACACCGTATCAGGCGCCCGAATCATCCATTCGTCGCTATGCCGAAATTCAGGATCCGACTCGCAGGACTTATGCGGCGATGGTCAGTTGTCTGGATGATGAAATCGGTCGGGTTGTCGCTGCGCTGGAGAAGAAGAACGTCCGTCGTAACACCCTGATCGTGTTTCACAGTGACAACGGAGGAACGCGAAACGCCATGTTCAGCGGTGTCATGGCCGATGTCTCAAAGATCCGACTTCCCTGCGACAATGGTCCCCTTCGAGAAGGCAAAGGGACGCTGTACGAAGGCGGGACTCGCGTGTGTGGCCTCGTGAACTGGCCCGGTCGTGTACAAAAAGGAGACATCGACGGTCTGCTCCATGCCGTCGATCTTTATCCCACCCTGGCGGCACTCGCAGGCGCATCGACGGAAAAATGCCGACCCCTGGATGGTTTGAATGTCTGGAACACACTGGCCAAACGCCAGCCGTCTCCCAGATCCGAAATTGTGTACAACATCGAACCGTTTCGAGCCGCTTTGCGGCAGGGGCACTGGAAGCTGGTATGGAGAACAACACTTCCATCGAGCACGGAATTGTATAACGTCGAAACGGATCCTTCAGAGACGAACGATGTGGCAGACAGTCAGCCTGAAAAGGTCGTTGCTATGCAGCAGAGACTGAATCTTCTTTCCCGGGATGCCCAAAAGCCCTTATTTCTGACTGATCAGTTTAAGGTCGTCATGAAAAACATGCATGGGGAACCCGTGATTCCCACGGATGACGGATTTGGCGATCCAGAGCAGGTTCCTTCGGCATCGTCGACGGCCCCTTAGTCCCTGTTGTGAAGCGTATGGCACGTACTCAAAGTCACAGCAGTGCTAAGCCGACGTTCCGGAATGTTCAGGAACTCGTTCCCCACAGATACCAGATTGCGCCAGCGGAACACTCCATTGCCGGGTCTCCGCGTCTCTTGCGACAGGCACCTTGTCCCATCCAATTAGGTTGCTGAATGATCAGTCCGTCCGGGACTCCCCACGTTCCTGCACGTGGCCATTCGGGCCCGGTCGTTCAGAAATCAATCTTACCGCGAAGTCCGAACAGCACGGCCGAATCTGCAGATTCTGCCGGTCAGCCGCCCGAACAATCACTGCGATTTCTGCGTTGATCCGGGCCAGGATTGCAGGGTCTGCGTCGAGGAAGGTGGGTTGATGTTCGAGCCACCGTATTCCGATGGGATCAACATGCTGTGGTCAATGACAGTCAACGTTGACGCATCGACTCTTCATGCCGGGCATGATTCGACAGCATTGTGTTCCATGTGTCGTGAGACGTTCCGCAAATCATCAACCGTCGCAACGTGTTGAGTCATTTATGCATCAGGAACAGCCGAATTCGGCGTGCGTGCCGCTGCTGGCTTTAATACTGCTCGTCTGCGAAACCAGTGCCGCGCAGGACGCGACCTCGTTGTTTTCGAATGCGGAGACTCGCTGGCTGCTACTGAATTCACCAGGGGATGCAGCAGGACGCGAAGACGAACCTCTGGAAACGGATCGCGACTCCTTCACTCCGTCGACAACTACTGTCGGATCCAGGCGGTGGGTGCTGGAGTCCGCGTATTCGTTCGTGGAAGGGGGGTCTGGCGAGGACACGCACAGCCTTCCTGAATTCATCGGTCGCTACGGTCTGACAGAGCGTCTGGAGTTGCGTTTTGGCTGGAACTATGAAACGGGCGGGGGCGGATCGGTATCGAACGCCAGTTCCCATGGAGAAGCGCACAGCGGTGGCTCAGTTCAGGAATCGGAGTTCCAGTACGGAGTGAAGCTGGATGTGTCCGATGAAGATCGCTGGGTGCCCGATAGCGCCTTCATTCTGCAGGCCGCGACGCCTACCTCGGGGCCGGAAACCGCCACTGACTTTCAGGTGGGCTACGTTTTCGGATGGGAAATCCTGGACGACTGGATTCTGGATTCCGCCATTCGCAATATCTGGTCTGAAGAAGAAGGGGATCGCTTCGGACTCTGGGCTCCTTCCGTGGTGCTGAAAGTGCCGGTTGCTGAACGATGGAACGTCCACGCGGAATACTTCGGGGTCTTTTCGGAAGGTCGGGCCGACGAACGAAACGCGCAATACTTCAGCCCGGGGATTCATTATTCGCTGACACCGGATCTGGAAGTGGGCGTACGCGGCGGCTGGGGGCTGAGTGCCGATGCCGCCGACTCATTTGTCAATGTCGGTCTTGGGGTTCGGTTCTGAAAATTCGTCCGCGGCCATCGACATGACGGCGATGGCCTGCAGACGAAACCAGGGGACCGAAGAACCCTCAGAACTCAATGCTGTACTTCTTTGTCATGGCCTTGCGGATTTCCAGAGTCGCTTCGTCGATCAGAGTCCAACCCTGAATCTGAACGGCCGATCCCTGAGCGTGAGCGTTCAGGCGAGCATTCCCGGCATTTCGGGACGCTTCCCCAGGACTTGTGTAATTATAGGCCCCGTATCCGTAACCATAATTGTCCGTAGAAACTCCTGCACTGCTTCGCTCGGCTCGTGAGGCCACGCTGCCTTCCAGTGTCGACATCCGTCGTGATCCCGACATGATGTGCAGAGTCTCCGAGAGTTTTTCGCCGTACGTCAAAAGCTCTTCGTCCACGTGCAGAATCGGCAGACGGTCAATTTTTGCGGCATAACGGCTGATCCACACGGCGTCGTTGTTGGTTCCCGAAGACTTCGTTCGCTTTCGCAGGTCCTTCAGCATCGAATCAATGGACTGGAAGTAGGCGAGTGACAGCTGAGCCACATCGGACGCGCTGGATTCTTCAATCTTTTCTTCCTTCAGGCTGCTGAACTTCGTGGTCTGCATTTCTGTCAGACTCAGAACTCGACGCAGTGAATCCGGATCCAGATCACCCGTCAGGTTGATGGTCATCCCGCTGACAGAACACTCCAGTCCGTCCGTCGCCGGAAGCGACATTCCCATCGTATCCAGCGCGCGGATGAACAGGGCCTTTGCAATCTCCGGCGACAGCTTTACTGCCCGGCCAAACTCAATGCGCACATCTGCTGCCGCCTTGTCGGATAATTGAATCTTCAGCGTCAGTCCCTTCAGGCTGCTGAGCAACTGAGTGGTCTCTTCGATGTTCAGCACTTTCGATGCCTGGGAATCCTGCAGTCGTGCTCGGACTCGATGCGGCTGAACGACGTTTTCTGCATCAATCGCGATCAGGATTTGTGCCCCCTGGCCTGCGCTTTCGGAAGCCTCTTTCAGAAAATCGGACAGCCGACCAGCGCGTGCCGTCTGCAGTTGGTCTGACCACCGGCCGATTGACTGACGATTGGCCGGCGTCAGCAGCCCCAGAGTGGTGGGACCAGCCGCCAGGAAGTAAGCATCAGACGGCGCCCACACAACTTTCGCCTTGCCCACCTGATCCGTGTATCCTCCTTCGGCGCGGGCCACCTGGTCCAGATTCACATCATCTTTCATGTCGATGACAGCCGCCTGCCATGTGGAACTGAAATCTCGCAGCATGTCAACCTGCGACGCAATCACGACCTTTGAAGCTTCCGGAGGAAAATAGGCCGGACGATCAGCGCTACCATCGCGAAATCGCTTATCCCAGCCTTTGGCCTTTGCGATCGGGGTCTTTAACAGAGCTTCGACATCGATCAGCGTAATCGTGTTGCTGTCATCCGGAACCTGCGACAGCAGCGACGGAAAATCGGCTGCCATCAACGAGGGAAACGACACGACGAACAGAGCGAATGTTGAGGCCAGACGTTTCATGGATTCGTACCCGATAAGGATGCCGCCAGTCCGATCACTGAATTGCCGCGAGAGTTGCTGGACTGATGCGAGAAATGAGAAAATTCATGATAGTCGGACAACCGCAATTTTCACGGCACCACAGCAGAATTCACTTCGGATCTGAGGAAACCCCCCGGGAGGGGTGTGACGCCTCGTCACGGTTGGTCTGCCGCGCCACGCACGCGATTCTCTGGAATTCCGCAGGCAGCAGGGAAGCACCAAAAACGAAGGACCAATGACGTTATCCCCGCTCAGCCAGGAATGCGCCAGACGCAGTGAATTCTCCGGGTGAACCAACGTCTGACTGATTCGGCGACGAAAGCAGGCAACACCAAAGCCAGGCGACTTCGGCGGCGAAGCAGGGTGAAAATGTGGCGAATTTGCCAGGGAAGGGCGGTTGAGGACGAACAGACTCAGCGGTCGACATCCTTGGCAGGTCCGTCAATTTTCCGGGGAATTCCTCGCTGCAGAAGACCGCTGACACCAATTGGAGGTCCTGCTACGATTCCGGTTTCCTCCGGGATCCGCTCCCTGGAGAAGAATCGCAGGATGCGAGTCTGACTCGATGTCATGCGAGCACGGTGCGCGCAGGTTTGCGGATAGCGAACACCGTGAGCGGATTTCTGTCAACGAACCGTCAGGCTCCATCGGGTTGAGGGCTGTCAGCTCTCATCAGGCTCTGGCTGCGAGTACATCAGTCAAACACAGGTCAATTCATGAGAGATCCTCGCGTTCCACTGAAGAACCCTGTCGTTGCCGGGATTCTGGCATTCCTGTGTCCGGGTGCCGGGCACTGGTATCAGGGACGTCGTTTTAAGGCGACCATCTTTTCCGTCTGCATCCTGACAATGTTTGTCTGGGGAATGGTGCTGGGAAACTGGCAACCGGTCTACAGTCAACTGGTCCAGCGCAACGGGACCGAATCCGCGCAACTGATGGAAACCGTTCCACCCATGAAGTTTTCCTTTGGCTACGGAGCCCAGGTGCTTGTGGGACTGCCGGCGCTGCCGTCACTGATTCAGGAGATGCGATTCCGCAATGATCAGACTCCGGTACGTTCTCTGGGCTCAGATCTCAGCAGCGAATTTGTCGGTGTGGTGAAGGAACGAGGAGGCAATGCGACGTTCGTCACGGGCACCGTGTCACTCTCACCGGTGAATCCGGAAGGCAGCCGAACCGTCACCGGAACTCTACAGGGAGTTGACCGCGAAGGCACCCAGATCAACTATGAACTCGGTGGACTGATCCAACTGGGGCGTGCGGTTTTTGGATCACCCCGCCGCGAAATTCGTTGCGATGTGGTCGCCCGGAATGGCATTGAAATCCGAGGCGAACTGCTGGGTTCCGTCGAAAGACCGATGATCAACTGGTTTCAGGCTCCGCGCGATACGTATGAGCTGGATCGACTGCATGGAGAACTAAGCCGAAAATTTGATATCGCGTCGATGTTCACCTGGATCGCCGGCCTTCTGAATCTGCTGGCAATCTGGGATGCCGCGGACGGACCTGCGTATGCTTACGGCGATGAAAAGCCGGAAGACGATCCGGATGAGAAAGAGCCCAGCTGAGCCGTAAGCCCGGGCATTAACCTCCGCTTTGGAAACTGAGGTCGCCGTCATATCAAACGATTCCACTCATTCCCCCATCTTAAATACTGACGCCTCGAGACTGCAGAGGATACCTGTGGACCTCACCATTCTGACTCACGCCATTCCTCTGACAGCCATGATCTGTCTGACCTACTCGGCCACTCGATTCGAACTGCCCGAGAAGATCGTCCGCTCGGCTGTCATCATGTTCGGCAAGACAATTGGATTCCTGGGCGTGCTGTATGCCGTACTGCTGTATCTGTCCCGCTGATGACACACTGCGTTGCCTCGCGGCGGATCAGAATCTGCGACAGATTCCGTAAGTTCGTCTGCCGCTGGCTGCTCTCGAATCAGGACGCTCACGGAATTCTGCGAACCGGGTCCCTGGAATCTCTACAAGTCTGTATCAAGGTTGTCTGATATGCACTGGATCGATCGTCAGCGTCTCAGCTCAGGTGTGCTGGCCGGGACCTTTCTGAATCTTGGATCCGCCACGGCCGTGGAGATCGCAGGCTCCTGCGGTTTTGACTGGCTGCTGCTGGACCTGGAACATGGCTCCGGATCCTTTGATGCTCTGCGAGCCCAGCTGCTGGCAGCCGCCGCAACAGCGACACCCGCCATTGTTCGGATCCCGTCCGTCGATGCCGACCTTGTGAAATTTGTCATGGACAGCGGTGCCGCCGGCATCATGTTTCCCTACGTGCCCGATGCCGCCGAAGCCGCTCGCGCAGTGAGCATCATGAAGTACCCGCCCACCGGAGTGCGCGGGGTCGCTCAGGTGATCCGCGGTACCGGCTACGGGAGAAACTGGAAACAGTATCTGGCCGAAGCCAACGACCGCTCGCTGGTGATCGTACAGATCGAAACACCCGAAGCCGCCAATCACGCCGACGAGATGGCTCAGATCCCCGGCGTCGATGTTCTGTTTGTTGGCCCCATGGACCTGTCCGTGAACCTGGGACATCCTGGCGACTTCACACCGCCACAATTCATCGCTCATCTGAATCAGGTGATCGAAGCCTGCCGTCGGCACGGGAAGTGCCCCGGCATCCTGTCTCGCCCCGAACTCGTCGACGTGCACCGGCAGATGGGCTTCCGCTTCCTTGCGCTGGGATCCGATTCCGGTGCCATTATGCAGGGCATGCAGCAAAACGTCGCCGCTCTGCGACGAACGTGATTTGTGCGTGGCCAAACTCTGCGCGAGTTCGACCACGTTCTCATTCAGCCACAGCGAACAATGTGAGCGGATTCACATCCTCCGAGCAACAGCTCGAACCAAAGTGGGCTTCACTCGGAGAGTGACGATGAATCATGCTGCCCACCGCGTGAACTCCGTCACTCGGAGAGTGACGTCTACTTTGACGGCCAAACTCTGCGCGAGTTCGGCTACGAAGTTGCCGGGCAGCAGCGAACAACGTGAGCGGACCTATGTTCTCCGAGCGGCAGCCCGAACCGGGTCAAGGGGCCTCGCCCCTTGTCAGGCGATGAGTTCTTCGACGACTTTTCCGTGCACGTCCGTCAGACGGAAATCGCGCCCCGCATAGCGATAGGTCAGTTGCTCATGATCGAAGCCGATGAGCTTCAGAATCGTGGCGTGCAGGTCGTGGATGTGGACAGGTTTCTCGACGGCCTTGAAGCCAAATTCGTCGGTCGCTCCGTGGACGTAACCACCTCGCACGCCGCCGCCAGCCATCCACATGGTGAATCCCCAGTGGTTGTGATCGCGACCGTTGATCTTGCCGGCGTTGGAACCTTTCTTGGGCAGTTCGACCACCGGAGTTCGTCCGAATTCACCGCCCCAGATCACGAGCGTTTCTTCGAGCATGCCGCGTTCCTTCAGGTCCGTCAGCAGCGCGCCGATGGCCTGATCGCACTGCTTTGCCAGCCGACGATGATTCACTTCGATGTCATCGTGGTTGTCCCATGGCTGACCTTCGCCGTGCCAGACCTGCACGAAACGCACGCCGCGTTCGACCAGGCGACGAGCGATCAGGATCTGCCGGGCCTGAACGCCATCGCCATAGCGTTCCAGAACGTGTTTGGGTTCGCGAGTCACGTCGAAGGCATCGGCCGCTTCTGTCTGCATGCGGAACGCCAGTTCAAACGACTGAATCCGTGCTTCAAGCTGAGCATCTCCGGGGCGCTCTTCCAGATGCTGTTTGTTCAGAGTTCGCAGCAGCCCCAATTGACGAGTCTGTTCGGTCCGAGACACTCGGTCGTTGCGAATGTTTTCAATCAGCCGATCGATTTCGGTATGCTTCGTGTCAACATAGGTTCCCTGATAGACGCCCGGCAAAAAGCCGCTCTGCCAGTTCTGTGACTCCTGAATCGGGTAACCTCCCGGACACATGGCGACGAACGCCGGCAGGTTCTGATTTTCAGTTCCCAGTCCATAGGTCAGCCACGATCCCATGCTGGGGCGAACCAGTCTCGCTTCACCGCAGTTCATCAGCATCAGGGAAGGTTCATGATTCGGAACATCCGCGTGCATGGAATGGATGATGGCCATATCATCGACATGCTGAGCGGTGTGCTGA
>Ga0209573_1005332_pt1 | contig 11698 bp, 14 predicted proteins | sample TNRBio252014_DNA_FD_185870 | JGI IMG/M metagenome (GOLD analysis project Ga0209573, IMG submission 185870) | Wastewater treatment Type I Accumulibacter community from EBPR Bioreactor in Madison, WI, USA - TNR Reactor_6/25/2014_ DNA (SPAdes)... | ecosystem: Engineered > Bioreactor > EBPR >...
AACTGCTCGCCGGAATTGTCTTCAACGACGGCGTTCCCATACCCACCAATGAAACCGAACAGCAATGGCTCGCCGCCTGATCAACCAATGCCACACGCATCCCATACACCAGATTTGACTTTAGCTCTCGGCACCTTGGCTGATCCTCTTTCCTGGGAATGTTCCCGAGTCAGAAGAGGAGAAGGCAATGAGCACACTTCGGCAGCGAGAACAATAGTGGATAGACCCTCATGGCACTACGATATCCGGGCATGCCGGCAAGTCCGGGTGTCGCGTTCATGCCTATGTGTTGATGACCAACCATGTTCATCTGCTGATCTCGGCGGACGGCGCCGAGGCGCCGGGGGCCATGATGAAGGCGCTGGGGCAGCGCTACGTGCAGTATGTGAATCGCGTCTATCGACGCAGTGGCGCCTTGTGGGAAGGGCGTTATCGCTCTTGCCCGATTCAGGCGGAGACTTACTTGCTGGCCTGCCAGCGCTATATCGAGCTGAACCCGGTTCGGGCAGGCATGGTGGAACATCCGGCGGATTACCCTTGGTCAAGCTACCGGGCCAATGGCGAAGGGGAAGCCAGCCCGCTCATCCAGGCGCACGGACTGTATTCGGCCTTGGGACAGGATGCAAGTCTTCGGCAGGCGGCCTATCGCGAACTGTTCAGGCACCAACTGGAGCCGGGAGTGGTGGATCAGATTCGACGCGCAACGAACGGCAACTTTGTGCTGGGGAATGAGCGCTTCGCCAGAGAGGTGGAGGCTGTCGCCGGCCACAGGGCGTCGCCGGGCAAGCCGGGACGACCGCGCAAGCCGAACGAGCCCGCTTCCGGAGCGCTGTTCGATGAATGATGAGAGAAACCGTGGTCTGTCCCCGGTTTTCTTCCCCGGTTTCCCCGGTTTTCCGGTTTTCCAGCGGACGCCGCGCCGTACCGGCGCCGCTGACTTCCAACGCAAGGCGTCTCAACACTAAGGAACGCGCGAATGCAGCAATGGATCTTTCTTTCGGTGGCTATTGTCAGCGAAGTAGTCGCAACCTCGGCGCTGAATGCATCCGAAGGTTTTTCTCGCTTGTGGCCATCGCTTATCGTTGCCGCAGGTTATCTGTCCGCTTTCTACTTCCTGTCGCTCACTCTCAAGACCATCCCTGTTGGTGTGGCTTATGCCATTTGGTCTGGCGCGGGCGTTGCGCTGATCGCGTTGATCGCATGGGTCTTCTTCGGGCAAGCTCTGGATGCTCCTGCAGTTGTCGGCCTTTCATTGATCGTTGCCGGAGTGGTCGTTCTCAACGTATTCTCCAAGACAGTCTCGCACTGATCCGTGTGCGGCCCAGCCGATCGTTCCACCGCACCTGCACACCTCCGGCGTGGCGGTCAGGCGATATTGCAGTCGCCGCCTGATGCAAGCGAGTCCGGTCGATTCGGCAGTCGACGCCCGGTTTTCATGCGCTTTTGACCGTTTTCAGCCCTAGCGCCGCCGTGGCGCGGTCTCTCTTGTGGCCGGAACCTGCACGGCCATCTCCGCTCCTCCTGTGCATTTCCGAGCGACTCGCGACTCCCGGAGATCGGGCGAGAGGTTTGCCACCTGGCTGACCCGGATTGACTTTTCGCGACCCCCTCGGTATCGTCCGCAGCACGCTGGGACGCCAGCCGCGCCGATTTGAGATCTGCTTGCGGGCGCTTCACAAATACTGCTAAAACGGGATCTGCCCGGTGTTGGCCAACCGGGTTTTTTGTTTTCAGGAACACCATGCCAGGACAATCCGTCGGCGTCGTCGAATCGCGGCGCGCCCATTTCGACCAGCCGCTGCACTTGCGCAGCGGCGGGGTTCTTCCCGCCTACGATCTGGTCTATGAGACCTATGGCACGCTCAACGCCGCCCGATCGAACGCCATCCTCGTCTGCCACGCGCTCTCCGGTCATCACCACGTCGCCGGCCATTACGCCGGCCAGCCGGACAATGTCGGCTGGTGGGACAACATCGTCGGTCCCGGTCGACCGCTCGATACCGACCGCTTCTTCGTCGTCGGCGTGAACAATCCCGGCGGCTGCCACGGGTCGACCGGGCCGTCGTCGCTCAACCCGGCGACCGGCAAGCCGTGGGGCGCCGATTTTCCGATGGTCGCGGTCATCGACTGGGTGCACGCCCAGGCGCGGCTGGCCGACCTGCTCGGCATCGACAGCTGGGCGGCGGTCATGGGCGGCAGTCTCGGCGGGATGCAGGCGCTGCGCTGGAGCATCACCTACCCGGAACGCATCCGTAACGCCCTCGTCATCGCCGCCGCGCCGAAGCTGTCGGCGCAGAACATCGCCTTCAACGACGTCGCCCGGCAGGCGATCCTGACCGACCCGGATTTCCATGGCGGCAATTACTACGAGCACAACACGCGGCCGGTACGCGGACTGCGCCTGGCGCGCATGCTCGGCCACATCACCTATCTTTCCGACGACCAGATGGGCGAGAAGTTCGGCCGCGAATTGCGCAATTCCGCCTTCTCCTTCGGCTTCGACGTGGAATTCGAAATCGAGTCCTATCTGCGCTACCAGGGCGACAAGTTCGCCGGCTACTTCGACGCCAACACCTACCTGCTGATGACCAAGGCGCTCGATTACTTCGACCCGGCGCGCGAGCATGACGGCAACCTGACCGCGACGATGGCGCGCAGCACGGCCAACTTTCTGATCGTCTCATTTTCCACCGACTGGCGCTTCTCGCCGGCGCGCTCGAAGGAGATGGTCGCCGCCCTGCTGGCCAGCGGGCGCGACGTCTCGTATGCGGAAATCAGCCTCAATTCCGGCCACGACTCCTTCCTGATGGACGACGCGCACTATCACGGCGTGATCGACGCCTTTCTGCGGAACATCAAGTTATGACACATACCCTGGGCCGCGCCGACTTCGACCTGATCGCCGCCTGGATCGCGCCGGGCGACCGCGTACTCGACCTCGGCTGCGGCGACGGCACACTGTTGAAGCACCTGACCGAGACGCGCGGCGTGCATGGCTGGGGCGTCGAAATCGACGACGCCAACGTCCTCGCGGCGATCCGCAACGGCATCAACGTCATCCAGGGCAACCTGGAGAAGGGTCTCGACGAATTCGCCGATCAGGGCTTCGACCATGTCGTGCTCTCGCGCACGCTGCAGACCGTGCGCCACACCGAGGGCATCCTGCGCGAAATGCTGCGCGTCGGCCGCGAGGCGGTCGTCTCCTTCCCCAACTTCGCCTACTGGAAGAACCTGCGCTCGGTGCTCGAGGGCCGCATGCCGGTGTCGGAGGATCTCCCCTACCAGTGGTACGACTCGCCCAACGTGCGCTTCTTCACGCTGCTCGACTTCGAGGATCTGTGCGACCGGATGGGTCTGGTCATCCGCGAGCGGCACGTCCTCGACGAGGAAGGCAATCTGGTCGATGACGAGGTCAATTTTCTCGGCAGCCTGGCCGTCTACCGCCTGACCCTGAACCGCTGATGCCGGGCTGGCTCGCGGCCCTCCTGACGCGCAAGATGCTGATCTGCGTGTTCACGGGATTCAGCTCGGGCCTGCCGCTCTACCTGCTGCTCAACCTGCTGCCGGCCTGGCTGCGCAGCGAGGGCGTCGATCTCAAGACGATTGGCTTCTTCGCGCTGATCCAGTTTCCCTACACCTGGAAATTTCTCTGGTCGCCGCTGCTCGACCGCTACGGCATTCCGGGTTTCGGCCGCCGCCGCGGCTGGATGCTGCTGACGCAGGTCGGCCTGTTGTTCGCCATCGGCTCGCTCGGCGGCCTGGATCCGCAGCAGAACATCTGGCCGATCCTGTGGCTGGCCGCCCTGCTCGCCTTCCTGTCGGGAACGCAGGACATCGCGGTCGACGCCTTCCGGCGCGAGATTCTCGCCGACCGCGAACTCGGCCTCGGCAACGCCGTGCATGTGAACGCCTATCGCATCGCCGGGCTGATTCCCGGTTCGCTGTCGCTGATTCTGGCCGACCGCCTGCCGTGGAGCGAAGTGTTCTGGATCACCGGCGCCTTCATGATTCCCGGCATGGTCATGGCCTGGCTGGTCAGCGAGCCGGTCGTCAAGGGCGCGCCCAAGACGCTGCGCCAGGCGGTCACCGAACCCTTCCACGAATTCATCAACCGCCAGGGCTGGCAGGGCGCGGCGCTGGTGCTTGCCTTCATCTTCCTCTACAAGCTGGGCGACAGCCTGTGCACCGCCTTGGCGACGCCGTTCTACCTCGACATGGGCTTCACCAAGACCGACATCGGCCTGATCGCCAAGCACGCCGGGCTGTGGCCGGCGGTCATCGGCGCCCTGCTCGGCGGTCTGTGGATGGTCAGGCTGGGCATCAACCGCGCCCTGTGGCTATTTGGCGTCGTGCAACTGGTGTCGATCTTCGGCTTCGCCTGGCTGGCGGCGCAAGGGCATTACGACAGCATCGGCGCCGGCGAGCGCTTGGCGCTGGCCTTCGTCATCGGCCTCGAAGCGCTCGGCGTCGGGCTCGGGACGGCTGCCTTCGTCGCCTTCATCGCCCGCTCGACGCATCCCGCCTACACGGCGACGCAGATGGCGCTATTCACCAGCCTGGCCGCCGTGCCGCGCACCTTCATCAATGCCTCGGCCGGCTGGCTGGTGGAAATGTTGGGGTGGACCAGTTTCTTCTGGCTGTGCGCCGTGCTCGCGGTGCCGGGAATGGTCTTGCTGCTCAAGGTCGCCCCGTGGCACGCGCGGGAAACGGGCGCGGCCTGAACGGATTGCCGTCAGGCGACGGCAACGCCTGTTGCGGTCAACGCGCTCCGAGCAACGATTTTCGCACCATCTGCCAGCCGCGCCAGACGTAGAACGCGCGTTTGCCCCAGCGCCAAGTGCGCCGCGGACTGACCACGACGACAACGGCAACCGTGACGCCGACTACCTCCGGGTTCGCCTTCAACCAGTCCACCCCGGCCAGCGCCTTGTCGGCGGCCCCCAGCAAACGTTCGAGCCCGCCCGAATGACTCGCCAGCGCCGTGCGCTGCTGCGCTATGCGCGCCCGCAACTCGCCTTGACGCAGCGCAAGTTCATGCGCGTGATCGCTCACTGCTGGTCCGTGACGCGGCGCAACTGCGCCACGTCGGCTTCCAGCTCGGCGAGACTGGCGCGGAACAGCCCACTTGGCCGGGAAAGCTGGCGGCGCAGTGCGAGAACGAGAAGCAGGCCCGTGCCGAGGAAAAGCCCCGCCGCCAAACCGAAGACCAGAATGCGCTGTTCCCAGAAGACGAGTGCGACGAAGGCGACCAGCATGATCAGCCCGACCGCGAAGAGAAAGACCGCCCCGACCGCCTTGGCCCACAGCGACATCAGGCGGAGCTTCTCTTCCTCGACTTCGGTTACGAGGAGTTCCGCGCGCGTCTTGCCGATCGCGAGCAGCGTCAGGATCAGGTTCTTCAGGGAAACGAACAACCTTTCGCGGCTCGCTTCACCCCGCGATCCGGCGGGCATGGGCTTAGCGGCGGCCGATCAGGACACCGAGAGCCAGGCCGAGCGCGGCGGCGACGCCAATGGCCTGCCACGGACGGTCATGAACGAAGTCGTCGGTGGCGCGGGCGGCCGCCTTGGTCCGGTCACGCAGGGCGGCTTCGGCATCGGCCAGGCGCTCCTTGGCATCGCGCAGGCGGACGGCGATGCGCTCGCGCAGCTCACCCGCCTTCTCACCGGCAGCGCCCGCCGTGCTGCGCAGCAACTCCTCGGTATCGGAGACCACGACCTTCAGATCGGAGACCAGCTTTTCCTTGTTGGCAACACTCATTTCGTCAGACATTTTCCTTCTCCCGGTTGACAGTTATTCACAATGAAAGATTAGCCCCTTCGGGCGACGAAAGCAATTCAGAATGCCCAATCGTAATCGATCACCAGCGGCGCGTGGTCGGAGAAGCGCGTACCCTTGTAGACTTCAGCCCGCCGCGCACGACCGGCGATACCCGGCGTGGCGACCTGGTAGTCTATCCGCCAGCCGACATTCTTCGCCCAGGCCTGCCCGCGATTGCTCCACCAGGTATAGGAGTCTCCGGATGCTTCGGGATGAAGAAGGCGATAGACGTCGACCCAGCCGTGGCCGTCGAACACCCGCGTCATCCAGGCCCGCTCCTCGGGCAGGAAGCCGGAGTTCTTCCGGTTGGATCGCCAGTTCTTCAGATCGATTTCCTTGTGGGCGATGTTCCAGTCGCCGCACAGGACGATCTCGCGCCCCTCGGCGCGCAGGGCGGCGAGATGCGGGAGGAAGGCGTCGAGAAAGCGGAACTTGGCTTCCTGACGCTCGGGCGAAGAGGAGCCTGACGGCAGGTAGAGCGAAATGACCGACAGCTTCCCGAAATCGGCGCGGATGTAGCGCCCTTCACCATCGAACTCGGCATGGCCGAAGCCTTCGAGCACGCGCCCGGGCTGCTGCCGGCACCAGATGCCGACCCCGCTGTAACCCTTCTTCTCCGCCGCATGATAGGAAGCGTGCATGCCGGCGGGGGCCAGCATGTCCGGGGCGAGGTCCGGCAATTGCGCCTTCAGTTCCTGCAGACAGACGATGTCGGGCGCCTGCGCGGCTACCCAGGGGAGCACGTTCTTGCTCCAGGCGCCGCGGATGCCATTGAGGTTGAGGGAGATGATGCGTAACATTGGATCTTTTGCGCCGCGGCGCTTGCGCTCGCGGAACTGGAAGAGGATGGACTTTCGTCAGGAATTCATCGAGTTCGCACTCGGCTGCAAGGTTCTGCGCTTTGGCGAATTCACGACCAAGGCGGGGCGTCTTTCGCCCTATTTCTTCAACGCCGGGCTGTTCAACGACGGGGAGTCGCTGCGCCGGCTGTCGGAATTCTACGCCAATGCCGCCGAAGCCGGCGGCGTCGACTTCGACGTGCTCTTCGGGCCGGCCTACAAGGGTATCCCGCTGGTCGCCGCCATCGCCGTTGCGCTGGCGCGGCGCGGCCGGAATCTTCCGTTCGCCTACAACCGCAAGGAGGCCAAGGATCATGGCGAGGGCGGCAGCATCGTCGGCGCGCCACTGGCGGGCCGCGTGCTGATCGTCGACGACGTCATTTCCGCGGGCACATCGGTGCGCGAGTCGGTCGATCTGATCCGCGGCGCCGGCGCCATTCCGGCCGGCGTGCTCATCGCGCTGGATCGCCAGGAGCGGGGGCAGGGAGAACTCTCGGCAGCCCAGGAAGTCCGCCGCGACCATGGCATCCCGGTGATCGCCGTCGCCGGTTTGCGCGACTTGCTGGCTTATCTCGAATATCATCCCGAATTCTCGACTCACAAGACAGCCGTCACACGGTACAGGGAGCAGTATGGTGTCAGTCAATAAAGCCGCGGCCGGCGCGATCGTTCTGTTCGCTGCCCTGCAGGCTCATGCAGCCGCCCCGGGCGGCAAGGATCCGGGCAGCGGCAAGATGTTCTGCTGCGAAGGCGGGCGCATCTGCGGTGACAGTTTTCCGGAGCGCTGCCGCGGCAAGGCCTACAGCATCCTCGACGCCAACGGCAACCTGATCCGGGAAGAGCCGGCGCCGCTGACCCCGCAGCAGAAGGCCGAGGCCGCCGCCGAGGCGCAGCGCAAGAAGGAACTCGAGGAGCACGCCCGGGAGCAGCGGCGCCAGGACCAGGCGCTGCTCCAGACCTATACCACCGCACAGGATATCGACCGCTTGCAGGCCCGCGCCGAGCTGGATGTCGGCGCCGCGATCAAGGGAGCCGAGGAAAAGATCGCGGCGGCGCGCAAGCAGCGCAAGAAGTTCGAGGATGAGGCCGAGTTCTACAAGAGGAAGACCCTGCCGGCCGAGGTGACCAAGGGCTTGCGCGATGCCGACCACGAGATCAAGACGCAGCAGGAACTGCTCGACGTCAAGAGGAAGGACCTGGCCAGCATCCAGACCAAGTACGACGCGGACCGCAAGCGCTATGCCGAACTGACCGGCCAGTCGGCGCCAGCAGCCTCCGCCAAGCCGGCTCCGCCGGCCGCACCGACGACGGCGTCGCCGCCGCGCTGATCAGTCCGCCAGTTTCTTCCGCAGCAGGTCGTTGACCTGCTGCGGGTTGGCCTTGCCCTTGGCTGCCTTCATCACCTGGCCGACCAGCGCATTGAAGGCCTTTTCCTTGCCTGCCCGGAATTCGGCGACGCCCGCGGCGTTGGCCGCCAGCACTTCGTCGACCAGCGCTGTGATGGCGCCGCTGTCGGTGATCTGCTTCAGGCCCTGCCCTTCGATGATCTCGTCGGCCGTCGCGCCCTCGCCGTTCCACAGCGCCTCGAATACCTTCTTGGCGATGTTGTTCGAGATGGTCCTGTCGGCGATACGCCGGATCAGGCCGGCCAGCTGCGCCGCCGCAACCGGGGAAGCCGCCAGATCCCTGCCTTCCCGGTTCAGGCGGGCGGCGAGATCGACCATGACCCAGTTGGCGCAGGGCTTGGCGTTGGCCTTGCCGGCGATCGCCACGGTCGACTCGAAATATTCGGCCATTTCCTGGCTGGCGGTCAGCGTCGCTGCGTCGTAGGCCGACAGTCCGAGGTCGTCGACGAAGCGTTGGCGCATCTGGCCAGGCAGTTCGGGCAGTTCGCTCCTGACGCGGGCGATCCAGTCGGCGGAAATGACCAGCGGCAGCAGGTCGGGGTCGGGAAAATAGCGGTAGTCGTGGGCGTCTTCCTTGCTCCGCATCATGCGCGTCTCGCCGGTCTCCGGGTCGAACAGCACGGTGGCCTGCTGGATCGGGCGCCCTTCCTCGATCTCGCCGATCTGCCACTGGACCTCGTAGTCGATGGCTTCCTTGAGAAAACGGAAGGAATTGAGGTTCTTGATCTCGCGCCGCGTGCCGAATTCGGCCTGCCCCTTCGGCCGTACCGAAACGTTGGCGTCGCAGCGGAACGAGCCTTCCTGCATGTTGCCGTCGCAGATGCCGATCCACTGCACCAGCGCGTGGAGCGCCTTGGCGTAGGCCACGGCTTCGTCGCTTGATCGCATGTCCGGTTCGGAAACGATTTCCAGCAGCGGCGTTCCGGCGCGGTTGAGGTCGATTCCCGACTTGCCATGGAAGTCTTCATGGAGCGACTTGCCGGCGTCTTCCTCGAGGTGGGCGCGCGTCAGGCGGACGACCTTCTCGTAGGCGTTGTCACCCTGGCCGACCTGCAGCGCGATCTTGCCGCCGACGACGACCGGCAGCTCGAACTGGCTGATCTGGTAGCCCTTGGGCAGATCCGGGTAGAAGTAGTTCTTGCGCGCGAACACCGATTTCCGCGCCACCTCGGCGTCGATGGCCAGCCCGAAACGAATGGCGCACTCGACCGCCTTGCGGTTGAGCACCGGTAGCACGCCGGGCAAGGCGAGGTCGACCGCGCAAGCCTGGGTGTTGGGCGCCGCGCCGAAGGCCGTCGACGCGCCGGAAAAGATCTTCGAAACCGTCGCCAGCTGTGCGTGCGTCTCGATGCCGATCACCACTTCCCACTGATTCATCGTCTCATTCCATTCATCCGCAGCGCCCGGTCTTCGCCTCGACCATGATCGGCCACAGGTAGCTGAAAGCGTCGCCCTCGCAGGACTTCGGGCAACCGGTGAAACCGACCATCACTCGCGACCCCTGCTCCCACATGCGCACCGAACAGCCGGATTCGCGCCGGTGCATGAGCAGCGGCTGCGGCATTTTCTCGGTCTGTTGAAAATCCTGCAGATTGAAGCGGCAGGTGCCGCGATCCTTCATCGACACCTGGGCAGCAAACGATTTCACCTCGGCTTCCCTGACCAGCAGGTCGAGATGGGTGAGGTTGCCGATGCCGTCCTTGCCCGCGCACCGGGCGCGGGCATTGAGCGGGCGTGTCGGCTGCGGCTTGATCGTCCGGTTCTTCAGATACTTGAGCGGTTGCGATTCGATCTTCTGCCCGCCGGTCGCGGCCGGCCCGCCGGTCGTGCCGGATTCCGCCTGCCTCCCGGTCTCGGCGCAACCGGCGGCGAGCAACGCGACGAGGATCCAGGCCAGCCGCACCGGCGTCACTCGAGTCCGGCCGGCCGCCGCCGATGCCAGTCCGTTGCCTGCTGGTAGCGATGGGCGACGTTGAGCAGCCGCGCCTCGGCGAAATAGTTGCCGATCAGTTGCAGGCCGGCCGGCAGGCCGTCGGCGAAACCGCAGGGAATCGACATGCCGGGCAAGCCGGCCAGATTCACCGCGATGGTGTAGATGTCGGACAGGTACATCTGCACCGGATCGGCGGCCTTCTCGCCCAGCCTGAACGCGGTCGACGGCGAAGTCGGCCCCATGATGACGTCGCACGCCTTGAAGGCCTCGACGAAATCGTCGGCGATGAGCCGGCGGATGCGCTGCGCCTGCAGGTAGTAGGCGTCGTAATAGCCGTGCGACAGCACGTAGGCGCCGATCAGGATGCGCCGCTTGACCTCGTCACCGAACCCCTGCGCCCGGCTCTTCTGGTACATGTCGTCGAGGCTGCCATATTCCGGCGCACGATAGCCGTAGCGCACGCCGTCGAAGCGGCTGAGGTTGGAGCTGGCCTCGGCCGGCGCAATGACGTAATAGGCCGGAACCGACAGATGCGAGTTGGGCAGCGAGACTTCGACCAGCGTCGCGCCGAGTTTCCCGTATTCGCCAAGCGCGGCCTGCACCGCCGCCATCACCCCGGCGGCGCAGCCTTCGCCGAAGAACTCCCTGGGCAGGCCGATGCGCAGTCCGGCCAGCGGCCTTTCCAGATCGCGGGCGTAGTCCTCCGCCGGACGGTCGAGCGAGGTCGAGTCGCGCTCGTCGAAACCGGCCATGGCGTTGAGCAGCAGCGCGCAGTCTTCGGCGCTGGCCGCCATCGGGCCGCCCTGATCGAGCGAAGAGGCGAAGGCGATCATGCCGTAGCGCGAGACGACGCCGTAGGTCGGCTTGAGGCCGGTCAGGTTGCACAGCGCCGCCGGCTGGCGGATCGAGCCGCCGGTATCGGTGCCGGTCGCCGCCGGCGCCAGACGGGCCGCCACCGCCGCGGCCGAGCCGCCGGAAGAGCCGCCGGGCACCCGGCTGGTATCCCACGGGTTGCGCACCGGGCCGAAAAAGGAGGTTTCGTTGGACGAACCCATGGCGAATTCGTCCATATTGGTCTTGCCCAGCGAGACGAGGCCGGCCTCGGCTTCCATCTTGCGGATCACCGTCGCGTCGTAGGGCGAAACGAAATTGGCCAGCATCTTCGAGCCGCAGGTGGTGCGCCAGCCTTCGGCGCAGAAAATGTCCTTCTGGGCGATCGGAATGCCGGTCAGCGGGCCGGCGGCGCCGGCGGCGATGCGGGCATCGGCGGCACGCGCCATTTTCAGGCTTTTTTCCGGGTCGACCGTGACAAAGGCATTCAGCGCCGGATTCAGGCGCTCGATGCGGTCGAGGAAAAGCCGGGTGAGCTCGACGCTGGAGATCCGCTTGGCGGCCAGCGCCTGCGACAGTTGCCTGAGGCTGGCGGCTATCATTCGATGACCTTCGGCACCAGGTAGAGCCCCGCCTCGGTTTCCGGCGCGACCGCCTGGAAAGCCGCGCGGCGATCGTCTTCGGTCACGGCATCACCGCGCAGGCGCTGGCTCAGGTCCTGGGCATGCGCCATCGGCTCGATGCCGGTGGTGTCGGCCGCCTGCATCTGCTCGATCAACCGGAAGATCCCGTTGAGATGGCCCTGCGTAGTCGCGGCCTCGGATTCGCTGATCTCGATGCGGGCGAGATGGGCGATGCGCTGAACCTGT
>Ga0209573_1005334_pt1 | contig 11695 bp, 10 predicted proteins | sample TNRBio252014_DNA_FD_185870 | JGI IMG/M metagenome (GOLD analysis project Ga0209573, IMG submission 185870) | Wastewater treatment Type I Accumulibacter community from EBPR Bioreactor in Madison, WI, USA - TNR Reactor_6/25/2014_ DNA (SPAdes)... | ecosystem: Engineered > Bioreactor > EBPR >...
CGCTCGTTTGTGTTGGGGATGTGCAGGGCTCAGATGGCGCGATAGATCTGGCTGAAGACGTTGCCGACCGCCGGTCCGAGCAGGCTGAGGATGACGATCACGACGATGGCAACCAGCACGAGGATGAGCGCGTACTCGACGAGGCCCTGGCCCTTTTGATTCTTGAAAGTCAGCATGATGTGTGATTCCTTCTGTGTGATGATTGTCGGTTTCGGCCCCGCCAATCGGCGCAACCGCTTGATGAACGTCATTATAGGGACGTGAAGACGACGTTCAATCAGGTAAGGGGTGGCGAAAGTTGGCATCCTCTCGCCGAACGTTGTAGCGCGTGCAGGTGTTCGCGAGCCCGTGCACTGACAGACGTGATGCACGGGCTCGATACAAACGAAAGCGCCCCGGCTTGTGGCCGGGGCGCGCTCGTTGTGTTGGGGAAGCGCAGGGCTCAGATGGCGCGATAGATCTGGCTGAAGACGTTGCCGACCGCCGGTCCGAGCAGGCTGAGGATGACGATCACGACGATGGCCACCAGCACGAGGATGAGCGCGTACTCGACGAGGCCCTGGCCCTTTTGATTCTTGAAGGTCAACATGTAGATTTATCCTTTCGAGGCACCTTGACAATGACGGCCTGCAAATCACAGGCTCAACAACTAGGCCTCATTATAGGGAGCGCCGCGGAAGGTTCAATACAGTTTGGGGTAGCGTCGGTTGGGATGGGTTGATCGATGGATAGAGCTCAACGGGGCGTTTCGTAAAGCTCGACCAACACGCCCGATGTCGCCTCGGGGTGGATGAAGGCGTAGCGGGTGCCGTTGTCGCGGAGTCGCGGCTGTTCGTCGATCAGGCGAAACCCGCCGGCTTTGAGGCGCTCGAGCATCGCACTGACATCCTCGACCTCGACGCAGACGTGATGCATGCCCGGCCCACGCTTGGCCAGGTACTTCGCCAGGCCCGAGTCGGTCGTGGTCGGGCGCACGAGCTCCACGTGGCTCTCGCCCACCGGCAGAAACGACACCTCGGCGGCCTGCTCGGGCACGTCTTCGGTGCGCTCGAGCGGCAGCCCGAGCCCGTCACGCCAAAAGCGCAGCGCAGATTCGGGATCGTCAACGACCAGGGCGATGTGGTTGATGCGGGTGGGCATGACGGACCTCCGGATCGATCAAAGCCGAAGGACGGAAGACGAAGGACGAAGGGCCAACCTTCGTTTTTCGTCTTCCGTCCTTCGGCCTAAAACGTAGGCTGATACTCGCCCCACACGCCGCGCAGGGTGTGGGCGATCTCGCCGAGCGTCAGGCCGGCCTCGACTGCGGCGATGAAGACCGGCATCAGGTTGTCGGCGCCGCGAGCGGCGGCCTCGATCTGCGCGCGCATCTCGGCGGCCCGCACAGCGTCGCGCCGCGCTCGGTAATCGGTGATCCGGGCGCGCGCCGCCGCTTCGATCGCCGGGTCGATGCGCTGGATCTCGACCGGGGCGGCCGCGCCGCCGCCTTGAAACGCGTTGACGCCCACCACGGTCTGCGCGCCCCCGTCGACGGCCTGTTGATAACGATAGGCCGCGTCCTGGATCTCGTTCTGAACGTAACCGAGCTCGATGGCCTTGAGCGCGCCGCCAAGGGCGTCGATGCGCGTGATGTACTCGAGCGCGCGCGCTTCAAGCGCGTCGGTGAGCGCCTCGACCGCGTAGCTCCCGGCCAGCGGGTCGACCGTGTCGGCGATGCCCGACTCGTGGGCGATGATCTGCTGCGTGCGGAGCGCGATCTGGGCCGCGCGCTCGGTCGGCAGGCCGAGCGCTTCGTCGAGGCTGTTTGTGTGAAGCGACTGCGTACCCCCAAGCACCGCCGCCAGCGCCTGGAGCGTCACGCGCACCACGTTGTTCTCGGGCTGCTGGGCGGTCAGCGTCGAGCCGCCGGTCTGCGTGTGGAAACGCAGCATCCACGACTTCGGGTCCTGCGCCTTGAAGCGCTCACGCATCAATCGTGCCCACAGCCGCCGCGCCGCGCGGAATTTCGCGATCTCCTCCAGGAACTCGTTGTGGGCATTGAAGAAGAACGAGAGCTGCGGCGCAAATGCATCGACCTCGAGCCCTGCCCGAAGCGCCGCCTCGACATACGCGATCGCGTTGGCGAGCGTGAACGCGATCTCCTGCGCCGCGGTGCTGCCAGCCTCGCGGATGTGATAGCCCGAGATCGAGATCGTGTTCCACAGCGGCACCTCGGCCTGGCAATAGCGAAACACGTCGGTGATCAGGCGCATCGACGGTCCGGGCGGGTAGATATAGGTTCCGCGTGCGATGTACTCTTTGAGGATGTCGTTCTGGATCGTGCCGCGCAGGCTGCGGGGCTCGACGCCCTGTCGGCGGGCGACCGCGATATACAGCGCCAGCAGGATCGCGGCCGGCGCGTTGATGGTCATCGAGGTGCTGACCTGATCGAGCGGGATGCCATCAAACAGCCGCCCCATGTCGTCGAGGGTCGCGATCGAGACACCAACCCGCCCAACCTCGCCGAGCGCATGCGGGTCATCGGGATCGTACCCGATCTGCGTCGGCAGGTCGAAGGCCACCGATAGCCCGGTCTGCCCCTTCTCGAGCAAGAACTTGTAGCGCGTGTTCGATTCCTCGGCCGTGGCGAAGCCCGCGTACTGGCGCATGGTCCACAGCCGACCGCGGTACATGGTCGGCTGGATCCCGCGTGTGTACGGGTACTCGCCCGGGCGCCCAAGGGCCTCGGGAGGCTCGGCCTGGCCAAAGACGCGGTCGAGTGGGATGCCCGAGCTCGTCTCGAAACGTTCTTTGCGCTCTCTCATGACGCCTGGACCGCGGCCAGCACGATCAGCACCTGGTTTTGCTCGACGCTCACGCCGGGTGCAACCGTGACGCGCGAGACGACGCCGTCGCGGGGCGCGCGCATTTCGTTCTGCATCTTCATCGATTCGAGGATGATCAGGTTCTCGCCTTTGTGCACGGCCTGCCCCTCGGCGACCGGCACTGCCACGATCAGGCCCGGCATCGGCGCCTTGAGTTGGAATTCGCCGGCCCCGCCGGTCTCGGCGCCGCCGGCTGCGCGCAACCGACGCTCACGCTCGTCTTCGACAACGACCTCGTATTGCTGCCCGCGCAATTGCACAAGCAATTCGGGGCCCTGGCCCTCGTTGATAAAGGCTTCGTACGACTTGCCGTCGATCAGCAGCGTGAAGACCGGATGATCGTCGACGGAATCGAAATCGACGGCCACTGGCTGGCCGTTGAGCAGGATGCGATGGTCTTCATTGATGTCGATCTCGTATTCCTGGCCGTTGACGGTCGCGATGTATTTCATGGAAACGGGTCTCGTCGGTTCTTTGGATCAGGTGCCGTATTGTACCTGTCGGTTGATCGCCCTATCTTCCCAGGACACGCACATCCCCGCGCGCTGCAATAAGGGCGGTGAGCCCGTAGGCGGCAAGCACGGCGGCCGGCGGCACCAACGGCAGAGAGACGCGCATTGCGCCTGGTTGGGGCGAGAGCGCCAACGCCATGAGGATCGCGGCCAGCCATCCCAGGATCACCAGCGCGCCTACGCCGCTGACCTGCGCCCGCCGCAGCGCCGCCGCCAGGCCCAGGCCAAACAGGCTCAACCCGATGATCCCGGCCCACGGCTGTGGCCAGCCGGCCGTAAACGGCGATACCGGATACGAAAGCACGGCTGCGGGATCCAGCGTCGCATCGAGGATCGGCGTCTCGAAGAACACCCTGCGCACCGCCGTCCCGGCCTGTGCGGCCGGCGCCGCGAGGGCCGGCAGGAGGTCGTCGATCGTGTTTACCGCCGGTATCGATGTCCGCCACGCCGCCAGTGCCGTCGGCAGGGCGGGGCGCCACAGCAAACCCAATCCGATCGCCACAAGCGCTGTGACGCTCCCGAGCGCCAGGACCGCCGCGATTCGCGGCAGGCCGAGCGAAATCCGTGACCACAGGATCCCGCCAAGTGCGAGCCAGCCCGTTGCCAACAGGGCGGCGCCGAGGAACCCTTCATCCACGGTCAGGCTGAAGGCGAACCCCGCCCCGAGCGCCGCCGGCCAGGCAACACGCAGCGCGCTGATCAGGCTCAGCCGGTGGCCGGGCCGCGTCGAGCCCGGTATCGGCTCTGCAGCTCGGGCGTTGCCGATCCGCATCTGGCGTGCCTGCCAGCGCGGCGGGGCGACGCCCGAAGGCATGACGACCCGATGCGTGGGCTCAGCCCGCCTGACGGCAAGGGGCAGCGCATCGGGCGCGATCACGTCGCGCCGATCGCCCTCAGGCAGCGCTGTTCGGTTCGGCGGCATCAGGCTGGCGGCCGCAGGCGGGAGCGGATCGCGCGCCCGGGCCCGGGCGGTCTCGATCCGCATCTGGCTCGCATCCCACTCGGCCGGGGCCGCCGCCTCGGCCTCGAGTGCGACAGCGCCATCTCTTTGCCGACGCCAGGCCAGATGCACCTGCCGACCGATCTCGAGCAGCGACAGCATCGCGAACGTCGAGGCGAACGCAACCACCGGCTCGACCAGCGCCTGCCGACCGTGGAGCAGCGTCAGGGGGTGAAGGGCGAAGAGCGCGGCGGCGAGCAGCCCGGTCGCCCAGCCGCCGAGACGCCGCCCAAAGCTGACCAGCAACGCCGCCGTAAGCGCGGTCAACAGCATCGGCCCGGTGCGCGCCGCGTCGAGTGCCCCGGGTTGGCGATCGAGCTCGCCTGAGCCGTAGCCCTGCGCCCACAGGCCGAGCCCGACCGCCAGCTGCGTGACGGGCTCGGCGTAGGGCTCGGGGGGCCGCAGCAGCGTTACAGCAAACGCCAGGCGCCCGCCCGCGTCCAGGTGGCTTTCTTCAGCAGGCTCGAACGGCGTCTGCGGCAGGCCATAACGATAGAACACGACAAGGGCGATGAAGATCGCGATCGGAAGTGCGAAGGAACGTAGCGTTTTCATGCGCCAAGAGTTGGCCTCAGATCTTCCGGTATGGGCGACCGTCGCCGACTTCTCGACCACCCGACTACCGATGCATCCGCTCGTAACGCCCGACCCATTTCCAGTTGCTCGTGTCGCGCTTACCCCGCTGCACGACCTGGTTGGCCAGCTGGCCACGTCGGTGCGCCAGCAGAGTCGCCATGATCGCCGCGATCTCGGGGTAGGTCGTCAGGCCTTCCTCGGCTTCATCGAGGTTGAACCGCTGTTCGATGAACTTGGTGTCAAAGTGCCCGGCCAGGAAGCGATGCGAGTCGAGGATCCGTTGGTGGAACGGGATCAGGGTCTTGACCCCAATGATCCGATACTCTTCGAGCGCGCGCCGCATCCGCAGGATCGCCTCGCCGCGCGTCTCGCCGCTGCAGATCAGTTTGGCGATGAGCGAGTCGTAGTGCGGTGAGATCTCGACCCCGGGGTACACGCCCGAGTCGACCCGCACGCCCGGCCCGGCCGGCGAGATCACGTTGCTGATCACGCCCGTCGAGGGCATGAAGCTATTGCTCGGATCTTCGGCGTTGATCCGGCACTCGATCGCCCAGCCCTGGATCTTGATGTCGTCTTGCGTGTAGCGTAGTTTGCGCCCGCGTGCCACGCGGATCTGTTCCTTGACCAGGTCGACGCCCGTGACCGACTCGGTCACCGGGTGCTCGACCTGCAGCCGCGTGTTCATCTCCATGAAGTAGAAGTTGCGGTCTTTGTCGACCAGGCATTCGACTGTGCCGACGTTGTGATAGTTAACCGCAGCCGCGGCGCGCAGCGCCATCGCCCCAAGCCGGTCACGAAACGCCTGGTCTTCGTCGATAAACGGCGACGGCGCTTCTTCGAGCACCTTCTGATGCCGGCGCTGGAGCGAGCACTCGCGCTCTCCGAGATGGATCAGGTTGCCGAACTGGTCGCCGAGCACCTGCACCTCGATATGGCGGGCGCCCAGGATCATGCGCTCCAGATAAAGCCCGCCGTCGCCAAAGGCCGCCTCGGCCTCGCGGCGCGCGATCTTGAGCAGGCCGGGCAGCAGCTCGGGGCTCGGCACATCGCGCATGCCCTTGCCGCCGCCGCCGGCTTTGGCCTTGATCAGCAAGGGGTAACCGATCGAAGGCGCAAGCGCAATCAGCTCGGCGTCGCTCAGATCGGCCTCGGCCTCGGTGCCCGGGATGACCGGCACGCCGGCCCTGACCATCGTCGCCCGCGCCACGGCCTTGTCGCCCATGGCCGAGATCGCCGCAGGCGCCGGCCCGATGAACGTGATGCCGGCGTCGGCGCAGGCCGCCGCGAACTCGGCGCGCTCGGCCAGGAAGCCATAGCCCGGATGGATCGCGTCGACGTCGGCGCGGCGCGCGATATCGATGATCAGGTCGCCGCGCAGATAACTCGCGCGCGACGGGGCCGGGCCGAGCAGATACGCTTCGTCGGCGTAGCGCACGTGCAGGGCGGTGCGGTCGACCTCCGAATACACGGCCACCGTGCGAATGCCCAATTCCTTGCAGGCCCGAATGATGCGGACTGCGATCTCACCCCGGTTCGCGATCAGGAGTTTTCTGAACATGAGACTGATTATAATGAACTCTCTCCATGTCCAACGAATCCCTTGTCGGAACTCTGGCGGCGCTGGTTGGGTTTGTCGGCCTCGTGCTGCTCTTCCTCGGGCTGGCCCGGCTCATCACGCCGCGCTCGTCGCGGCTATTCTCGGAACGGCGGCGACAGATGGTTGCGGCCTGGCAGCAGATTTTCTATGGCGTGGTCGTGTTGCTGATCGCGGCGGCCGTGCTCTTCATCGGCCCGCCGGCGATCGCGCTCGTTGTCCCGCCGACTGCGACTCCGCTCTTGTCGCCCACGCCAAGCAACACGCCCGGCCCTTCACCGACCGTCACGCTCACCCCGACCGCTACCGAGACCCGGCCACCGACCGATACGCCCCAACCGACCACACCGGCGCCGACCGGCCCGCCAACGCTGCCCGTCGACCTGATCACGCCGCCCGCCGGAACCCTGACCGTCACGCCGCCGGCCAACGGCGTCATCGCCAACCTGCGCGTCAGCCGCGTCAACGATTGCGCCAGCACGCAAGGGAACGCGGACTTCTTCGACACGCAGCCGCGTGCGCTTTACGCGCTCTTCGATTACAACAACTGGCAGCGGGATGCGCAGTGGACGTACGTCTGGCGCCGTGACGAAGCCATCGTCAGTGTGGTCTCGGCGCTGTGGGACGGGAGTACAGGGGGGTGTGGTTACGCCGAGTACGACGGCGGCGGCGCCGACTGGGCCCCAGGGGTCTATCAGGTGCAGATCTTCCTCGGAACGACCTACATGGACCAGGCCACGTTCACGATCAGCGACTCGACTCCCACGCCCTCGCCGACGCCGTGACGCTCAACCGGCGTTGGTCTTGCCGGTTTTGCCCTCGTCGACCATGCGCAGGATCTGCTCGGGCGTGAGCAGCGGCCGGCCCGTGCCGCCTTCGGCGTCGTTGAGCAAGCCCAGGTATTCGACACCGCGCGCCGCGATCAGATCCCCGATCAGCACACCCTCTTCATGCGCCTGGCGCAGGCCGCGGGTCAGGGTCTTGATCATCTCGACCTGCGCCTGAACGCGCGCCGTCTCTGAAAGCCACTCCGAGTACCCGGCCGTGTCGGCCTCGTCTTCGGCGATGTTGGCCTGTGAGGCGCTTCGCCAGGTGTCGATCATCTGGCCGTGGATGCGGTCGCGGCCCTGGGCTTCGTCGGCGCTGCCGGCCTCCGGGTCGACATCGGGGTCAGCGCGCAGATGCCCGACGCTAACCCACAACAGTTCGGCGCCCATCTCCTCGAACCGCCGCCGCGTGCCGCCCTCCTGGAACAGCAGGTGCAGCGATTGTCGGTAGTTGGCCGGCGGCTGCGCATCGTCGCCGCCGCCGATTTCCTCAGGCTGGTTCGGCGGCGGGATCAGGTCGTCCATCCGTCTCCGGCTGATCCAGTTCGTTATGGTGCCGACCACCGAGCCCGTGACCATGTCAGCCCAGTTCTCCAGGCCGCGATCGCTGACCTTGCGATTGTATGTGGCGCGGCGCACGGCGTTGACCAGCACCGGGAAGGGCTCGGCCTCGGTTCGCTGGCCACGCGTGCGAAGCCGGAAGCGCGCGCGGACCTCGTCGAGCACCAGCGGGATGCCGTCCTTGGTGTGGACCTTGATCGACGCTTTCGCGCGCTCGATCTCGCGCAGGTCGAAGGTCTCGCGGATGATCTCCCAGCGCCGGAGGAAGTAGGTGCCGACGCCCCGCACCGCCGAGGGCCCGGCTCCGCGCTCGAACAACGCCGCGCTGCCCAGCTTGACCTCGACCCACCCCGGCCCGCCGAAACGCAGCAACGGATTGCGGTCTGGGTCGTCGACCGTGGCCTTGCCTTCGTTGACCACAGCGCCGGGGTACGCCAGGCCGAAGACCGTTGTGGTCAGGAAGTTCCAGGCCTGGCTGAACGACGGCAACTCAAGCAGGTTGCGCAAGTACGACGCGCCGACCAGCAGCGCGAGCACGAACCCAAAGAGCGGGGCTACGATATGGCGCAGGGTCTGCGGCATCAGAAAGGAGGCCAGGAACTCGACGCCCGTCCTGGAGAGGCCCGTGAGCTCGAGGCTCTCGAGGAACGGCATCGGCGGCGGTTCTTGAAAGACGCGCGCGATGAAGACGAACCCCATGATCGCGAAGGCTGCGGAGACCATCCGGATGGTTCCCCAGCCGTGATCGCCCTCGACGAAGTAGATCAGGTAATTGCCCAGCTGGCGGCCGATCCGCTCGACCGTGCGATTGGGCTTCACTTGACCCACTCCTGCAACTGGGTCAGGGTGCTCAACACATCCTGCGAGAGTTGCTTTCGCGTCGCCGGGTCCTGGCTGAGCACCCGGAGCGTGCGGGTCAGGAGCATCGCCAGTGCCTGCTTTGATTGATCGGGATTTTCGGCCAGCGCCAGACGCAGGTCGTTGATGATCTGGGCCTGGGCGCGGGCGCGCCAGTGACCGCGGAGCTTCATGCGCTCGCTGTTGACAGCGGCTTCGCGCGTCTCGACAGCCAGCTGCCAGCGGGTGCGCCAGGCGCGGATGCGCTGGTTGAGCACGGCTCGGGGCGGGGTCAGGTTGCCGACGCCGGCCGAAAAGATCAGGATGCCGCGATCGGCCAGGACTGTCGATTCGCGGACGCGTTGCTGCACCTGGGCCTGAAAGTCGGCGAACGGATAGTGGTTCGGATTATTGACCGAGTGGTAGAACAGGCTGTCGAGCGTCCGCTCAGACAGCGCATCGCGGAAGACCTCGGCCGCGACCTGCGCGGGCAGGTCGGTCCACGCGATCGGTTGTTTCTCGCCCAGCGCCGAGCCATAGACCGCCTTGAAGCAGCGCTCGGCGTCGAAGATCCGAGCGGGCCGATTGCGGCCGAGCGGCTCGCTGACAGCCGGCGGCACGTCGCGCGGCTCGGGGCTAAGCCCGAAGGTAACGCTGACGTTGGCCGTCACCTCGATGCCGTCCTTTGTCAGCGCTCGGGTGGGCAGGCCGCGGCTCTGGCGCCGCAGGTCCAAGGTCTCGACGATCCGTTGCCCGCGTTCGATGAACACCACGCCTGGTCCGTGCGCCGTCACGAGCGGTTCGCCAGGCTTCGACGCCTCGGCATGTTCGAGGACGATGGCGCTGGCGGCGTCAAGCACCGCCACACCCGACTCGCGGTCGTGCAATTCGGCCTTTCGGGCGACGAGCTTGCCGTTTTGGACGAATACCACTGGGCCTTGCTGTCCAAGGCCGTACCCGATGAAGTGCCACAACACCTGAAAACGATCGCTCAGGGTCTGGACCGGCAACACGAACTGCGAGATGACGGCCAGCCCCAACAGGTACATCACCAGGAAGCCGAGCCCATCCAGGAACCAGTTGATCGCGGTCGGGTAGGGCGCCAGCGTATAGAGCCAGGCCAGGCCGGCGGCCAGGACCAGGCCCGAAAAGACGATCCACACCCAGCGGTTCTGCAGGATTTCTGACATGACGGTGTGAAGATTCTATAGACGACAGGCGATTTTGCAACCTGCGGGAACCCGCCGCCGCCGGGAGACGTCAAGAAGGGTGCGCGGGCGAGCACGCGTTGTCAGCCGCGGATTGCGCGGATGACGCGGATGCCGCACGATCGGCCAGCAGGGCGTGACTCTATAGCCCATCCAGGCCACCGAGAAGCCATCTGCGAAATCCGCGCAATCCGCGGCAATAACGCGCTGACACTTCGTGTTTGCACCCCAGCCGTGGGGCAACACCGGCCCGTAGATCATCGGGGTATACTGAGATTATGTCGGACGTCACCCTTCCCATCGAGCGTCGTCGCTTCCAATTTGATTGGGTCTGGCCCAGCCTGCGGGGGCCGGGCGCGTTCTTCGCCCGGCTCGCGGAGTACGACACAGGCGCCTGGTTTACGCCGCTGTTGATCGTGGCGGCGGCGCTTGGCGTGCGCGTGCTGGCCGATGGCCTGATCCAGACCCGGCTCAACGAGATGACCGGCGGCCCAGTGCCGCCGCCCGACTCTGTGTACTGGACGCCGGATCAGCTCAACGCCTGGATGCAGGCGCAGTCGATGCAGACGGGGCCGATGTTCGTGTATGGCTTCCCGTTGCTCGGCGTGCTGCTCGGGCTCGTCATCGGCTGGGTGTTGACGTTCGCGGTACTGCACCTGGTGCTGACGCTGCTCGGCGGTCGCGGCAGCCTGCGGTCGATGATGAACGTCGCGGCCTGGGCCTCGCTGCCTCTGGCCCTGCGCGCGCTTGTGTCGGCGACGGCCGTGTTCTTCACCGGCCAGTTGATCAACGGGCAGGGGCTGAGCGGCTTCGGCCCGACCGGCGACGTCGATGCCGGTGGCGCCTTTGTGGCGGCGCTCCTGGCGCTGATCGATCTGTATTGGCTGTGGCACGTCCTCCAGCTGGTGATCGGCAGCCACGCCGCGGTTCGATTGCCGCGCGGCAAGATCTGGTTCGGCGTGCTGCTCACGGCCGGCGTTGTGCTGGCCCTGCAGGCGCTGCCTGGCTTCATTCAGGCGCAAACCGCCGGTTTCGAAGTCATTCGCATGTTCTGAACGGCGCAGCACGGGATATGTCCGCGTTTATCGAGGTCCGCGATCTGCGCAAGACCTATGTGATGGGCCGCGAGAAGGTCCACGCGTTGGCCGGCGTCGATCTGACGATGCCCGTGCATGGCTTCTCGGCCCTTATCGGGCCGTCGGGCTCGGGCAAGAGCACGCTGCTCTATCTCGTGGGCGGGCTCGATCGGCCGAGCTCGGGCCAGATCAGGGTCAATGGCCAGGAGCTCGACCATATGGACGAGAACCAGCTGGCTGCCTATCGCCAGAAGACGGTCGGCTTCGTGTTCCAGTCGTTCAACCTGATCTCGAGCATGACGGCGCTCGAGAACGTGGTCTTTCCGTTGCGTTTTCTGCCGGGTTCGGCGCGCGCGCGGCGTGAGCGCGGGCTTGCGCTGCTCAAACAGGTCGGGCTCGCCGATCGCGCGCATCACAAACCGACCGAGCTCTCGGGCGGTCAGCAACAGCGCGTGGCGATCGCGCGGGCGCTGATCAACGATCCGCAGCTGATCCTGGCCGATGAGCCGACCGGCAACCTCGACAGCCAGCGCGGCTACGAGATCATGCAGCTTTTGCAAGCCCTGAACCGCGACGAGGGCATCACCATCGTCATGGTCACCCATGAGGCCGACATTGCCGCCTATGCCCGCCGCCTGAT
>Ga0209573_1005335_pt1 | contig 11695 bp, 8 predicted proteins | sample TNRBio252014_DNA_FD_185870 | JGI IMG/M metagenome (GOLD analysis project Ga0209573, IMG submission 185870) | Wastewater treatment Type I Accumulibacter community from EBPR Bioreactor in Madison, WI, USA - TNR Reactor_6/25/2014_ DNA (SPAdes)... | ecosystem: Engineered > Bioreactor > EBPR >...
AAAATGCCTCTGCAACTCACGCCGGAGAAGCGGTCCGTGCTCGCGTAAGCAGTCCAAAATGACCCATGGAAGCTCAATGTCAGTGAAGTCAGGAATGTCAGGAGGCCCCTCAACCCAAGATTCCTCCATCAACTTCTCAAGCGCATGGCAATGGTCTTGCAGCATCCATGTCGTGAGGATGGCGGCTTTGTAGATCAATTCTTCGCGGACATGCCGGGGTTCCTTGTCCGAGGGGCAGGGGGTGGGGCCTTGGTGGGCTTGTGCCTGTGTCAGATGCCAGTCGTGGAGCAGAAGATGGTACATCCTCGGCAGCAGGCCTGGCGTCCAGTCAAGCCATGGATGCAGTGGGTCTGGCACGAACTGCATTGCCTCAAGAACCTGCTTCGAGAACGTCTCCGCAATGCCATGGTATTCCAGCGTCATTTCCCTGGCAGGCGCGCCAAGGCGGAGAGTGAACATTAATCTGAGCTGATGATGCCATGCCGCTACCTCGGAAACCTCGTTGTTCGGAAATCTCCGGGGAGTGCCCTTCATGCGGTGGATCAGCAATGGCGGCGGATTGTCCAGACCCCGGTTCTGCGGGTTGAAAAACACCCTCTTCAACGAGGCTGATTGTGTTTGCCACAAACAAAGCAGGCTAGCTTTGAGTGCAGGACTGCGGGGGCAGGGCTTCAAGTGCCTGCCTTGCCAGCTCAGCCTCAGCAGCGAGGACAGATGACGCTGCATGTCCGGCTTCAGACGAGACCATTCCTCAATCGGATCACCCGCACCTTGGATCAAGGTCGCGGCCCGGTCGGGAGAACGCATGATCATGTCCTTCAGCAGATGCACATCAACCGTTGCACTCATCTGCTCCACCGGTTGTACATCGACGGCCTGCTCATCTGCGAGGCTTGGTGCTGTGCCCGTCGGGAGGGCTGGTCTTCGCGTTCGTGACGCGGGCTTTTGACCAGACTTTTGTGCCACCCCGGGCATGGTGCGCAGCCTGCTCGCGTACTCGATCCAACCGCGCCCTATGCAGGACAATCCGTCGCCAGAGCCCGGTTGGTCAGAAATGGCCACGAAATTGAACCCAGGCGTTTTGAAGGCGGTGCCGTCGTCCATCATGGTGGATTGCCCTGCTGCCGCGGCCAGATGGGCCAGGCCACAGGCGGCAACCGTCTCAGGCGCGAGACCAAAGACATCTTCGCTCTTGGCGGTCAGTGCCCGCAGTACAGGAGGCAGGCAATCGAGGATGTCATCGTAACTATGCCCGAAATCAAAGCCGAAGGGAGGAATGGGGGGAGTCATTGGGGTAGTGTCAGGGTGGTTGGTGAAGACGAGGCAAGCGAGCCTGGTGGGTTCGAGTCGTGTGAGACCAGGCCATAGCGGTGATGTGTGTCCTGCTGGACGCGGCCGCGTTGGATGAGCAGTTCAAGACCGGGCATCAATTCGGACTTGCGCTGATTGTTCGAGGCTCGCTGAATGTCCCTGAACGTCAGCGGGCCTTTGCGGCTCAACACGCTAAGGATGACGGCACCTGGTACACGAAGGCGTGCTTCCTGCGCCTTCTCCCGTGCCTGCTTCAGCGCACGCTGTTGCGATTTGAGGGCGTGCAGCGCCAATCTAGCCGCACACATGTCGTAATGGAAAGGATGCTCTTTGCTCGCAAATTGCATCAGCACCCAAAGCAGGCGCTCGAACAGATCATGAAATTGTACCAAGTATGAGCGGTCATGTACATCGGCCTGGTCGATACGGTCCAGGATCTTGCCCCTTAGTTCGCGATAGCTGTCCACCTCGGACCGATGCAGGGCTATCCGGCACTGGTTCTTGAGCGTTCCGTGGCAGCGCAGGTCCAGCAGCTTGTGCAGTATCAAAACGTACTCATCCCGGGCTCTTGGAACTTGCGGGATGGACGTCTGTCCGGCCTGGAGGTCTGTACAGCTCCAAAGCAGGCACTGCCGCAGCACGTCGTTCCAGGAACTGTCGGCCCGTGACACAATGCTTCCGATCCGCTCGAGATCGGTGCTGCCCCACAGGCTTGTACGAGCGGTGGCAAAAGTGCCATGTCCTTGATGGGGATGCAGCGGAGGGAACCGCATGTCCTGACCGTGCAGCAAGGCCGACAGGCGCACAGCCTGCTCTTCCTGCTTGGATGAGAACAAGTCTGCACGACCGAACATGCCTCCTGCCGGCATGTACAGGAACGCCTCCCGGTGCAATGACTCCTGAAGAAGTACGGGCACTTGGTTGATCTCCAGCCGCTCCGCGAACAGGGAAGGCAAATGGTTGATCCCGGGAGTGCCTGCTGCCCAGGGGGTATCGGTACAATCATTGCCCCATGACTCCCCCAAGCCGTAGTAGTTGAAGTTTTCCAAAGGAATGTCCTTCATTGCGAGGAGTTTCTCCTGAAACCCTGACAGTTCATGGGCTCGCATCTCCATCGAGTAGCGGAACTCCGGGCTATGAATTTTGTCCAAGCTGGCAGGAGCAACACCAAAGACGTGATGGTCAACGACAAGACGGTTGTGTCCGGCGGCCCGCTCACGAATCATTTGTACACGTGCTCGCAACGGTTGTACAAGGCTGGCTGGAAACGCGTGTGTTGTACTGCCTCCGTCCTCTAACTGCAGTACATTCAACCCGGGCTTCACAAGCTCCCCATCCGGAGTGACGAACCCTGCATGCGGACCTGCGATGTTGCCCAGCATGGCGGCGATGGCCAGCGTCACGTCGTACGGATGAAGCCGGAGGTCGCCCGCAATGCTGTCCAGGACCGGGCCGCAGGTCGGCTGTCGTTTCTGCGCAGGTGGTTGGCTTTGTGTTCCCGCTTGTACAAGGGGAACAGACTCAACAGCAGTATGGGTGGTGGAGGACTCGGATGACATAATCTCATTCGGATGAGAGAGTTCGAAGCAATGCACACATGCGTGTGATTTTGGTTCGCAAAGTTCGGAGCAATCGAAACGCTGATAATAAACGCTCCGGGTCCGCTGACGCGCTGTCAACAACACGCTGTCATTTTTGGTCATGAGTAATGATGGGCGCATCTCCACGACTGCATTTCGCAGATAACGCAGATTTTGGCATGGGGCATGTCGTGACTTGATCATCCATTTAAAGCATGGCAACGCCCTGCGAGGGGCGCCCGGGCCCTTGTGGCTTCAGGTCCTTGATCACCAATATGTCCGGGTGATCCTGTACAATCTTTCGAACTTCAGCCTCTTGGAAATGATGGCGGCGGCGCATGTCGCGCAAAGAACAGCTTTGGTCAGGTTTGCGTCGTAATACATCCACAAGAACTTCGAATCGTTCGTCACGCTTCTTTTCACGTCGTGAAGTCAGTAGCAGAAGCTGCTGCGTGGCGAACCAGTCCATGAGCTGGATGGCTTCACGAGCAGTATCGGTGGAAACGATTGCATTGGGTTGCCCATGCTGTTTAGCCGCATGGAGAACCAACATGATGCGCCAGGTTTGTTCGACCCACCGCGCAGCGAAGATGTCCACGTCTGCCAGGTCACCCCCAGGAGTCCTACGCTCGAGCAAGCTTGTGTTAAAGGTCGCCATCAGTGCCACGACCTCTGGCGGACAAGAAAACATATAGGGCGTGGGCCGGAAGTAAGAGGCGCTTGCTAACCAAGTGACAAGTTCTTGCCACCCATGCACGGCCGATTGGTTGATAGGAATATCCGTCCTTATTTCCTGAGGTATGGAACTGACTTCAAAGAGAAGGGTGCGTGCCAGCAGGCCGCTTTCACTCATGCCGTCTATAGAGAGAAGTTGATCCAGTAGATCGGGCTGGACTAGCCACAGCAGACTAAGGCATGGATTGTGCAGCACCGTGTCGGGGCGCTGGATGCGGCTGAGCTTGTAATAATCCCCAGTCCACAGCGCGACGAAAACATCTTCATCTGTTTTGGCATTGTAGCGCCCCATCAGGGCATTGATGCAGCCACGTGCTTCCGCACTTGCGGACGCGAGAGTTTCCCTGTGGCTGAGACTTACCAACTGCACAATCTTTTCACGCGTAGCCTCTCCAAAAACCAGGCAAGGCTCCTGGAGTCCGCGCTCCAACTCTGTGAGTTGCCTCTCAATATCCGTGAGTTCCTGCAGGCCAGCCTCGGACGTTTGAGGGTGTTTTGACGCCTGCTTATGCAGGGTGTCCTGCCTCTGCTTGAGCATGCGGATCTTTGCTTTGAGACCGGGTAGTACATTCTCACGCCAATTCTTCACGAGACTCTTCTCGCAATCCAGAAAGGGTTGTACGACCCGGTTGAAGACAACGCTTTTGCCGGTGCCGCTTCGCGCAGCTCCCAGTACAAACAAGTTTCCTCTCACGCGATGTCTTCCGTTATAAAGTTCGCCCCCTGAGCCCAATGCCATGGACAATGTGCCAAGCATGCATGCTCCTGGCAGCGCTTCTCCCACGCCGTCAACGCGGCAAATCTCGCGCAGATAGTTCTGCGCATCCGGCGGCAAGCACTTAACCGGAAAGGGCTTCTCCTCATCCCCCTCAATGCCAAAATCTGCGAAATCTGCGTTATTGCCGTTGTTTGAAAAGGTTGTGTTCATATGAAAAGAAAGCGGTAGGGTTCATGTGTTCCTGGAAGGCGGGAGGTCAGATCGTTAAGATCGTTAGCTGGCGTGCCATCCGGGCGCGTGATGCCGGCGAACGATGCGCGGCTTACCGTGCAGCCAACCTTTTTGAGCTGAGGAAGCCAGTTGATGAGACCATCCAATCCCGAGGAATCGTTATGCGGATAAATGCGCACATGCTTGCCGCGAAACAGTTGCAGCGCCCTCGGGTCGATACCGTGACGACCCGCATTGGCCCCCAGCATGGCGACGGGAAGAACATTGCGGAAGCCGAAACGGAGGAGGAAGTGATACGCAGCCAGCAGATCCGGCCCGCCTTCCAGCAACATGACTGATGTGATGGACGGGTACTGTTGCAAAAGCGCAGATCCCACTGGCCAGGACTTCTTCGATCCCCGGATGGTGTGGGCCTTTCGCTCTGAAAGGGAGCCAAACGCCGGATACCAGGCGCCGGACAAGGTACGCCCCTCCGCGACACAACCTGCGGAATCGGTCAGCAACCAAGAGGGTTCTGTGCAAACTTTCGCTCGGCGAAGAATGCCGAGGCGGACAGTCATCTGCAACGCTTCGACATCAATCTGACGAAGTGAAGCGATCACTTCCAAATCTGTGGGAGTCGGGTCCCAGACTTGCGGAAGCGCGAGGCCCTGTTCGGACTCAGTGTACTTGTCATCCTGTACGGCGATCCGCCGACCCTCCGCATTCTTCATGAAAAAGCCATAAGCTTCCTTTGCGCTACTCTTCCGCCATGCAGCCACGAAGTGGACGACATCGTAATTGTAGCCGCAGACGAAACAGTGGATGCGGGTCATGTTGCGATAGATGCTGCACGACTTATTTTGATCGTTGTGCCTGTGGCGGTGATGCCAGGGACAGCGTACATCACCGTCGTTTGCGCGAATGGAGTCCTTGGGGACTCCGAGAAGCCGCATCAATTGCGGCAGGGGCAGGGCACTCCGTGCCCTTTCGTATTGGGTGTTCATATGGTGCTTTTGGTTGCACCGCACCCCTTTCATTGTTAGCTTCTGATGCCTTCCAAAGCACAGAGAGCCGCAACCCGAAAGGGGGCGGCTTTTTTGCTAAACTTTGGATTCGGCTTCGAAACGCGTGATCTCTTCCAGCGAAAAGCGAATGCTTCTGCCGATATGATGAGCGGAAAGCTTGCCGCTTTTGCGCCAGCGTCTGATTGTTATTGGGTCAACCTGCCAGCGCTTTGCGAGCTGCTTTGGGGTAAGAAGGGAATCGAACTTGGGGTCGTCATGTTTCATGGCGACGCCAAATATTCACATGGATGCCCTCATGACCACAGTGGATGCCTGTTTGAGAAAGAGATTGGTAAGGAGCAGCATAGCATGGCAACTCCTAACCCTCGGCGGATGACAGGCGGCCTGTGGAGATTCAAGCGTTACTCATTTACCGCTTCGTCCGAAATGGTGTCCTCAAGGCCCCCGCGTGTTAAAGCGCTGCCAGACCCGCAATCTTCAACTGTTCAGACCAAAAGGTCTTATACTGATTATTAATCTTCTCCTGCATTTCTATCTTCTTTGCCGCCGTCATTTTCATTAACTCCTCCTTCTCAATCTTCTTCTTCTTGAGAGATGGGTGCAACTCAACTAGACGATCAATCAGTTCTTTCCGTGTGGGCGTCCGTTGGTGTTCATTGGCAAGTTTGAGCAATTCGTCGATCGCCCTTGTCGCCAGTGGCACTTTTTGAGCTCCTGATTTCTGGTTCGACAGTTCAACCGTCTTTAATCGAGAATTTGGTTTGAAAGGACCTTGCAATTGCTTAACTGCCCGGGACAAGCTCTTTAAGAGATCGCCTCCCTCTGAATCCCAATTGATGCGCCCCTTCAACTTGCGTTTCTGTTTGCTTTGAATTGCACGAATCGACAAGTGGAGATCATAAACAAATGCCGCACAGGTTCTCATTGTGTAGATGCAGTCCGCTCTTTTCTGGCTGGATAACCGAAAGCCATATTCACTTTCAAAGTCCTGCGGATCCAGGGTAAGGCCCAAATAGCCTCCTTTGCGTATTAGATGTCTGAGTTTGGCGGTTGAAATGCTGCACGCCATGTCCAGCGACTGCGATAGCCGACTGAATTCTCTTCCTGTCCTTATCCGTGCATAGATATAGGACAGCTCTGGTGAAAGATTTGCCGTGTAATGATTTGGAATGGTTTCAAAGACGCCATTTGACCCTGTGGTAGTGGCTGTAAAATACAGCACTTTTGGCAGCCCCGTCGGTACACCTGGTCGATTGTATAGCCATTTCATGGGTTTGTGATGGGGATGAGTGTGTCAGTCGTTTTTTTCTTGCGCGGTTGCGACCGAATCCTCTAGTACTTGCGGTCTCTTCAAAAGTGTTCCAAGCCCCGCAGTGATGCGCTTCTTCTTGTCCGTGTAATAGGCGGCAGTGGTGCTGATTTGCGCGTGCCGGAGAACGCTCTGGGCGGCGAAGATGCCCTGCTCCGAAGCAAGGACAGCGCCTAGTTCCTTGCGCAAGGTATGGAGTTTCTTGGTGTCGGCGACCCCCTGCTTGCGCAACCAAGCATAGAGCGTCTTGAAGTGCCGGGTGCAGCGGTAATTAGAGCGAGCGCGATGAGGCTGCGGTGTGAGTTCTGGCGCGATGACAAATTGCCCTCCCCCCTGTACTTTCCAGCCCCTCAGGAGAGCCACAAGCTCTGCGTCCAAATCCACGGAGCCGAACGAGTCCTCGCTTTTGGGTTGAAAGTACTCAGTTGCTTCGACGCAGATTTGGCCGCTGTGGAAATCAACCTGTCGCCAAAGCAGTGTGTCGATCTCGCGCTTTCGCAGACCGCAGAGCATGCCGAGACAGAACACCTTAAACGGCTCGCCCGCCAATTCGAGGTGGGCCGCCTTGATGAGTGAATGAGTGTCGATGCGAGAGACATAGCGGGTGCCGGTCATTTTGGGAATCTTGAGCCCGGCAAAGGGCAGTGGGTCGGGCAGTGTGAGTTTTTCCATCACATACTTGAGGGCACGTTCGGAGAACAAGGCCCTGGCACTCCGAAGAAGGGAGCCGGCCGTGTTGGTGGCTCTGCGAACCGCATCCGGCGCGACACCCGCTTTCTCGATGTATGCGAGCTTCCAACGCTGAACGGCACCTGGAGTGAGGATGTCCAGCGGTTGCGCCTCCACCTTTGCTGCCCAAGCCTCACGGCCACCGCTCTGGTGGTCTCGACGGGAGAGATAAATGAGCCGCTTTCGACGATCCCGTTTTGGCTGTCCATGTTCATCCAGTGCAGGCTGGTCACCGATGTCGCCGATCTCTGCGGCTATCTGTCGCAGGCTCTGAGCATAGACCGTGAAGGTGGATGCCCGGAAGCCCGCTGTCGCGTTCACCTCAGACAGGAACTCCCCAACGGTGGCGACATGGGCAGGCTTGGCGGCCTTGGGCTTATACTCCGCCAGCGTCTCCTCCCAACCCCTGGTCATAAGAGATGAATAGATCTTCTGAGCGATGCGTGCTGCCGCCTCACGATTGGGCGAACCGAGATTAAAAGTTTCGCGCCGACCTGCACGGGCGATACGCGCACACCAGTCCCGCGTGAGAGCGATGGCATCTCCATTTTGATACCTGTTCCGAAACAAGCGGGAGAGCCAATAGCGCGAGTCGGTCTTTGGCAGAGTGGCCGGCTTCTTCCGACTGGAAATAACCTTGGCCACTTCTTGGCCACTTTTTTGGTTCAACTGTGCACCCGAATGTGCGCCCATGTTCTCAGCCAATGGCGCTGGAACCTTTGATCTACAAGGCTTTGAGGCGTTCACGAGCGAACACTAGCAAACTTTACGAAACCCGCAACAACGAGACTTAGGATCTGGTTGAGCAATCAGTGCAGGTTCGAGTCCTGTCTCAGGCACCATGCGGCGTGCGCTGGCACGTTCAGGCGTTTGCCTCCACTGGCAGCGGTTTCCCGATGCTGTACACCTTGAAGCCGATCTGGCGCAGCTTCGCATGATCCAGCAGGCTGCGGCCGTCAAACACCCAGGCCGGTTTCACCATGGACTTGTAAATGGCCTCAAAGTCGAGGGAGCGGAACTCATCCCACTCCGTGAGGATGAGCAAAGCGTGTGCGCCGGCGGCGGCCTGCGCGGCGCTGGTGGCAAATTCCACATTGGGACTGTCGGGCTGCACGCCCAAATCCTTGCAGATTTGCGGCACTCCCACCTTGGGGTCGTAAATGGACAGGCTGGCACGCTCCTCCAGCAGATCGCGGCACACATAAATCGAGGCCGACTCGCGGGTGTCATTCGTGTCCTTCTTGAACGCGAAGCCCAGCACGGCGATGCGCTTGCCGGTCACCGTGTTGAACAAGGTGTGCAGCACCCGTTCGGCAAAGCGGTGCTTTTGCCAGTCATTCATCTGGATAACTTGGTCCCAATACGCAGCGACCTCGGGCAGGCCGAAGTGACCGCAGAGATAAACGAGGTTGAGCACATCCTTCTGGAAGCAGGAGCCGCCGAAGCCCACGGAAGCCTTCAGGAACTTCGGGCCGATGCGTGAGTCGGAACCGATGGCACGCGCGACTTCATCGACATCCGCGCCGGTTTTTTCACAGAGGGCGGAGATGCTGTTGATGGAGGAGATGCGCTGGGCCAGAAACGCGTTGGCGACGAGCTTGGAGAGCTCCGAAGACCACAGGTTCGTGGTGAGGATGCGATCACGGGAGACCCAGTTGGCATACACACTGACCAGAGCCTCCACGGCGGCGAGACCGGCCTCGGTCTGCTCTCCACCGATGAGAATGCGGTCAGGGTTGCTGAGATCCTTCACCGCCGTGCCCTCGGCGAGAAACTCGGGATTGGAGAGCACCTGATGTTTCAGGCCTTTCGAGTCGGCTCCAAGAATCGACTGAATGGCCTCGGCGGTTTTCACCGGAATGGTGCTCTTTTCGACAATGATCTTCGGGTTCTCGGCCACTTCCGCGATGGTGCGCGCGACAGACTCCACAAACCGTAAATCCGCCGCCTTGTGGGCCCCGACACCGAAGGTTTTCGTCGGGGTGTTCACGCTGACGAAGATGATGTCCGCCGCGTGGATGCCCTCCTTCACCGCCGTGGAGAAAAACAGGTTCCGACCCCGCGCCTCGCGCACAAGGTCGTCGAGACCCGGCTCATAGATGGGCAGTTCATCGGAATTCCAGGCCGCGATGCGTTCGGCATTGAGGTCCACCACATCGACGCGGATGTGCGGGCATTTGGCGGCGATCATCGCCATCGTGGGGCCGCCGACATAGCCGGCGCCGATGCAACAAATTCTCATGGCTGGGGTGAAAGGGTGGGGTTGGGGCTGTTTTCCGAAGAAATGGGTGATTGGCAGCCAATGAAGCAGGTGAATCCACCGCACAAAAGCACTTTCAACGCTTCTTTCGTGTGCCCAAAACAACGACATGCAAGCGACGAGATCGAAACACGTTCTCATCGCGCCATGCGCCCCTTGCTTTTGCTTCTCCTCGCTCTTTGCCCCGCGTTCTCCGCCGCGCCGCCCAACATCATTTTCATCCTCGCGGATGACTTCGGCTACGGCGACCTCGGCTGCATGGGCTGCACGGACATCGCCACGCCAAACATCGACCGCCTGGCGGTGGAAGGCGTGAAGTTCACCGACTTCTATGCCAATGCCCCCGTCTGCACGCCCACGCGCGCCGGGTTCATCACCGGTCGCTGGCAGCAGCGCTGCGGGCTGGAGTTCGCCTTCGGCTATCAGGTGGAGCAGTTCCGCCGTGTGAACGGTTCATGGGTGCCGGAGAAGGACATCCACGGCCTCGGTCTGCCGTTGGGGGAGATCACCCTCGCGCAGAAGCTCAAATCAGCCGGCTACGCCACCGGTGCCTTCGGCAAATGGCATCTCGGTTTCAAAGACGAGTACAATCCGGTGAATCGCGGCTTCGACGAATACTTCGGGGAACTGCTCGGTCATGCCGATTTCTACCGGCACGCCTACTACGACGGCACTTACGCGCTGCGGGACGGCCTCCAGCCCGTGAAACGCGAGGGCTACTTCACCGACCTGATCAACGAGCGTGCGGTGAAGTTCATCCGCGATCACCAAACCAAGCCGTTCTTTCTTTATGTGCCTCATCTGGCCGTCCACTCCCCTTTTCAGCCGCCAGACGCGCCAGAAACGCCGATGGTCACCAAAGAGTCGATGCACCATGGCAGCCGCGCCATTTACAAGGCCATGGTCGAACGCATCGACCTCGGTGTGGGCATGATTCTGGCCGAACTGGAGAAAAACGGCCTCGCAGACAACACGCTCGTCGTTTTCTCCAGCGACAACGGCGGTGAACGCTACAGCCGCAATGCCCCGCTCTTCCATCACAAGGCCACCGTCTGGGAGGGCGGCATTCGCGTGCCCTGCCTCATGCGCTGGCCCTCCAAGCTGCCAAAAGGAAAAGTCACCTCACAAATGGCCATCACCATGGACCTGCATGCGACTTTTCTAGCGGCTGCTGGTGCCAAATCACCACCCGAAAAGCCGCTCGACGGCATCGACCTCATGCCGTTGCTCCTGAGTGACGCCAAACCGCTCGAACGCACGTTCTTCTGGCGCATCGACCGCTCAAATCGCAAACAGAAGGCCATTCGCCACGCGAAATGGAAGTACATCAACGATGGCAATACAATGGATCTGCTCTTCGACCTCGACGCTGACATCGGCGAGCGCATGAATCTCGGCTACCAACACCCCGAAGTGCTCGAAGACCTCAAAGCACGTCTCAAAACCTGGGAGGCCGAGATGGATGGCAGCGAGCGCGAGATCTGGGTGCGCTGAAGGTGCCTCACTTGAACAAACGACGCACCGAATCGACTGCGCGGTCGAATGTCTTCTCCACGACGCTTTTCGGCGGTGGCGGCGGTGTTCTTTTCTTCACAGACACCGGTTTGGATGAAGGCTTCTTCACCGTGCTGCTGCTGCTGGTCTTCGGCTTCGTCGTTGATGTCGTTTTCGGTTTGGCCTCAGCCACGACCGTCTTTTTGGGCTCCACTTTCGATTCCACCGGTTTGACCTCGGGTTTTGCCTCAGTCACCTTCGCGACCGCTTTGCGCACTTCTTCCTTGGGTGGCTCTGGCTTAACGACTACAACCGGCACGG